>WNGK01012737.1_pt1 | contig 11983 bp, 10 predicted proteins | sample 5400601 | NCBI WGS metagenome assembly WNGK01 (sample SAMN13153376, study PRJNA577476) | soil metagenome | isolation source: 60 cm soil or saprolite under Garry oak tree replicate 1 | place: USA:California | collected 2016-06-15
GTGGATAAATTGCCGCCAGCGGTTCAGCGCGGTCACCGATCTTCGGCACAACGCCGCAACCGGACTCAATCTGAGCGCAAAGAAACTCGAGGTACGTTTTGCTCATCCAAGGCATATCGACCGCTAGCGCCAGTAGATGACTGGTGGTCGTTCGTCCGATCGATGCGGCCAGACCACTAAGCGGGCCGCGCGATGGCGCAGTATCGGCAACGAAGTGAACGTCGCCAGGTCGCCACGACGGATCGATGCGCGCCGAAACAAAAAGCTGTTCCGGCTCCAACGTTCGCAATTTTTCGAGTTGATGTTCCCAGAGTGGTTTACCGCGAATGATAATGGTCGCTTTATCTCTGCCCATCCGGCGGGATTCGCCACCGGCTAGCAAAACAGCAGTGAGCTTGCGGCAACTGTTCCGCCTCTCTCCTTCCTGGAGGGGAGAGGGTTGAGGTGAGGGGTTATTCGCTCGCGATAAACTCTGCAACGAGACCCTCATCCTGTCCTCTCCCTTGCGAAGGGAGAGGCGATCGCGCGCTCGCTCGACTGCATTTCGATTCTCCGGGCGGTCGAGCGCAAGATGCCATCGCAAAGAATCTTTGCGCGCAAACCACCACGGCCTTTGAGAAATTCCTGTGCGCCGGCCGCGAATGCGCGGTCCATCCAGTAGCAGGGCCGGCATTCCTCCATTCCGAAAAAACGGACGCCCTGAATATCGAATTCCAGTCCGATGAGCTTGTTCAGATCGACACCACGCGTGATCACATTCCGCCGAGCGAGAGCAGGTGAGCAGCCCTGAAGTTGCATCGCGCTGCAAAGTTCACCAAAAACTTCCAGCGAGAAGAAAGTAATCTGACCTTTGTAGTCGTCCTTGAAATCAAAGTATCGGTCTCCACGAATACCACGCCCGGCCACGCATTCGATCTCAGCCACCTCAATCACTGGATGCGTATCCGGCTCGAGTCCATGATGCCCGACAAAATTGTGTCCCATCGAAATGTAAAGGTGGCAGATTTCCACTGCGTTCATGATAACATCGAGGCGGGTCGCTTCACATGAAAGAAAGCAGCATTGATGCGCAAAAGATCATCCGCCGAAGACGCGACGGCGAGCTGGAATACTCGCCGGACGAGGTGACAATCGAGCAACCGCTCGCAATTCGAATCGGTCGCAAAACCCTGGCGATCACAATGCGTACGCCTGGTCACGATGACGAAATCGCAGCCGGTTTTTTACTTTCAGAGTCAATCGTGCACAGTCGTGATCAGATCACAACGCTTTCAGCAGCCACCGACAACAGAGTCATTGTCGGGCTAGCAAGCGAAGTGAAAATGAAACTGAACACACCGCAACGATTCGGGACAATTTCCAGCAGTTGCGGTCTTTGCGGCAAGACAAGCATTGAGGCGATCCGGCAGAATTTCCCCGCCATAAGAGCGACAGCTCTCCGGATCGATATCGAAACGCTGCTTTCGCTTCCGGAAAAATTGCGCGATGCGCAAAGTGATTTCGCCCACACGGGTGGAATTCATGCTGCCGGAATTTTCGACGTGAACGGCGAATTGAAAATTGCCCGTGAGGATATCGGACGCCACAACGCGGTGGACAAAGCAATTGGGCGCGCGTTTCTCGATGGGCTCGTGCCGTTGGACAGCCATGTTCTTCTGGTCAGTGGCCGCACCTCATTCGAGATCATCCAGAAAGCACTCGCCGCCGGCATTCCAATCGTCGCCGCAGTTTCAGCGCCTTCGAGTCTTGCGGTCGAGTTCGCACGCGACAGCAATCAGACATTGATCGGTTTCTTACGTCCGCCTTCGTTCAACATTTACTCGCATATCGAGCGCGTGATCCTTGATCAATAAGAATAAAACGAGGATGTCGTTTACTTCTGTGACGCAAAAACCGCTTCAGGATCGCAGCCAGAAACTCTTCCGACAGCAATCCAGCCGAACCTGCTGATCAAGGCGCCAAGCAGAAAGAAAATCGCTGCTAATGGGATCACCCCGAAAAATCGCAGCACAAGCGGGAACGGACCCATCAGAACTTCGCCGATTCGAATCAGCCAACCGGAACGATGTTCGTGGATTGCGCGATCGGCTGCTCCGTGTTTGTCGAGTGACAGCCAAATAAGAAGTGCTGATTCGACGGCGGCCACAAACAATCCAATCCCGTTGAGCGGCGCGATTCGGTGACCGAGCAATTCCAGCAGCGCAGCGGCCGAACCCAATCCCGCCGCTCCAAAATGAATCGGCAGCAGCAGGTGATGCAAAAACCAGGCCGGTATCGACGTCGCGCCGATTAGCACACCCGTATAGGTGGCGAGCAACACTCCAAAAATTGCCGATCCAAAGATCAAAATTCCTGCGGCAATCCGGAGAATCTGGTCGGTTGCGCCAGTGAACATGTGGGAGGTATGAAGTTCGAGCGCGATCAAGCCTGGCACAACGCACATTCCGAACGCGGCCAGGATCCAGGCACCCATTGACATGGGCGATTGCGGTTTAAATACACGCAGCATGTGAGTGAAAAGACGCGGACGGCCCAGATCCAAAATCAACAGAACTGGCGACAACACCGCGCCGATGGCAGCGATCCATATTGCAGTGCGCGCGACATCAGGATGATGAAACAGCGCCGCGCCCAGCGCGATTAACGCAGACATCCCAGCAAGTCCGCCAACAAAAAAATAAATTGGAATTTCCCAAGTCCACACCGGCGGCCTAACAACTGGTTGACCGTAGTACCCGGGTCTTTGTGGGATTGGCCCGCCGGCGACGTCGACACCGTCTCCGGTGACAACTCCCTTCGCCCAAGCTTCTTCACGTAACTGGTCGATTCGTTTCTCGTTTGTCATACGCGATGGGGAGCGTGGGCATGATGCCCGCCCTGTCCGGTACGTCGTCGGACAGCTTTAGTGTCGTGCGTCTGCTGGAAATTGGAATCGACAAAACTCTGCGCGCACAAGAAACCGCCGGCAACATGCTGGCGGCGATGAGCAGAATGTTTGCGCTCTGACGCGTTTGATTTTTCAGTCACAAAAATGCGAATGCGCATAGCGTCGCGATCAGTGCGCCGATGGCCGTGGCAAATGCAGCCGTCCATGCGGACTTTAAATGAATTGTTGGCACCTGCGGCTTTGGCGGAAGACCATATGCCTCAGGTTCACCCAGGATGAGGAAGAACGCGTGAGTGCCGCGCACAGAAGTGTCGATGGGATCGTAAAGTTGCGCATCGGCGTACCCGTGTTCTCGCAGTTGCTGCACACGTTGTGTCGCACGCGCGCGCAAATCATCGAGCCGCCCGAAGACGATCGATTCGGTTGGACAAACGTTGCAAACATCGTTTTGCACAAGCACCGAGCCGACTTCGGTGCGAACAATCGCGCCGGTGGGACACGCCTCGAGGCAACCAGCCTCTTCGCAATGCTTGCAAACATCGGAAAGAAACACCCAGCGAAACGGATCTTCTCCATCGCCGCTGCCTAACGAGTGAGAACTGACAATCTGACTTCCCTTCTGTCGGTCCTGTTCAAGAAACAAAACGTGCCGCCAGGTGGAAGCTCCTAGATGCCCGGTGTTGTCATAGGAATTTCCCAACCACGTAAAGCCGTCATCAGGCACTTCGTTCCATTCTTTGCATGCGACCTCGCAGGCTTTGCAACCAATGCACACACTCGGATCGGTGAAGAAACCGACTTCGACATTTTCCTGCACGTAGTTGTGCCGACGTTGGTTTGTGCTCTGTGTTCCTTCGCCAATCATAAGGTAGCGCGAGCCTCTGGCTTGCACGTTCGTTTGATCGCAAGCGGGACGCTTGCGCTACTATTTGTCACATCCATGTTTTGCCTTCGTGCGCGTGGCCCCCGCCGCTTTGTCCTTTTCGGAAAGACCGCTCTTCTGGATGCAAGATCGTTGGCCCAGTTTGCGGTGCATATTTGTTAAGAAATTCAGCGAACGCTGGTCCACGTGGCAGACGTCCAGGTACGATGTTGCAGGTAAGCGCCTTGGCTTCCATGATTGTGACGTTCGGCTCACCGGAGATCGTTAGAAGATCATTCGCAGCCCCGCCCCGCACGAGGCCCGCTGTGCCGTAATGATAAGGCAACGCAACCTGGTGCACTGTTTTCCCATTGAGCGCCAATGGCCGAATCCGGCGACTAACAAGTGCCCGTGCTTCGATGGCACCGCGCAAAGTAACCACGCAAATGTAATCGGCGTTATTGATCTTGTGCTGTGTCGCTAGTTCCGGCGAAATCTCAGCGAACATCTCCGGCTGCAATTCCGCGAGATGACTCAGAAAACGCGACATGCCACCTGCCGTGTGGTGTTCCGTCAAGCGGTAGGTCGTTAGAACGTAAGGAAATCGTGGGTCCCCCGGCGGAGCGAAGCGATTCTCCTGGCGGGCAAACCATTGCTCAGCGGGATTGGTGTCGTGAGAATACAGCTCATTCGAGACCGGCGACTCGAGCGGCTCGTAATGAGTTGGAAACGGACCGTCCTTCAAGCCTTTTGGCACGTAAATCCAACCCAACCCGTCCTCGTGCAGGATGAAAGGCGCATCCCCCGGAATTGCGTCAAGGCCTTCTGCACCTAGCTCCGGTTCATAGCCCGGCGCTTTCCCTTGCACAAATCCGGCGACATCGATGCCAGTCCATTTTTCGGAGTCCCACCAGACCAGTTTTTTTCGTTCGCTCCAAGGATGCCCATCGGGTCTCGCACTGGCGCGATTGTAAATAATCCGGCGATCGCTCGGCCACGCGAAGCCCCAGCCGTGACCTAGATAGTCTCTGGATTTCCTTGCGTTTGCCTTGTTGACGCCATCGCGACCAAACACACCAGAGTAAATCCAGGCGCCTGATGCGGTGGATCCGTCAGATTTCAATTCGGCAAAACCGTTCACCTGCGGTCCATGATGAGGTTTTCCATCGCGATCAACCCCGCCAAAGAGGACTCCCTGGCTCCTGCCGCGGTCGGCGCCCGCGGCTACAGGCTCCGTGTACCAGCCGTTGATCTCGGCGAGTACGGCTTCCATTTGCGGATCGCCCAGTTTGTCTTCCGGATACCACCAATCCAGAGCTCGGAGCGGCTCATCGAGTGGGTCGTCCGATGCGTTCGCCTTCGCAATCAGACGCAAGGCCAATTGATGCATAAACCATGCATCGGATCGACAATCGCCTGGCGGGTCGACAGCCTTTTCCCGCCATTGCAAGAGTCGCTGAGTGTTAGTGAATGCGCCTTCCTTTTCCGCGTGACCGGCCGCCGGGAAGAAAAACACTTCAGTCTCGATCTCCTCTGGTTTCAACTCACCGCGCTCAACCTCAGGTGATTCGCACCAGAAATTTGCAGATTCGGTTTCGACCATCTCGCGCACGACTAGCCATTTTAATTTCGATAGCGCTTTTCGCTGTAGTCGCGAATTCGGCGCGCCGACGGCCGGGTTCTGTCCCATCAAGAACATACCCTCCATTTTTCCATCGAGCATGTCGTAGAGATATTCGAAGAAGGAATGGTTGCCGGTGAGTTTCGGAAGGAAGCCATAACCAAAATCGTTTTCCGTTGTCGCGCGCTGCCCGTAGTACGCCTTAAGCGTGCTCACGAGATACTTCGGGTAGTTCGACCAAAGGCCGGTTTTTTTTGTGTAGTGATCAAGATATTGCTGAAGCGTTTCGTCGCCCTTGCGCGGCATCGTCAGATACCCGGGAAGAATGTCGTAGAGCGTTGGAATATCAGTGGAACCCTGAATGGAAGCGTGGCCGCGCAACGCGAGTATGCCACCACCGGGGCGACCGATATTTCCCAGCAGCAATTGCAAAATCGACGCCGCGCGAATGATCTGCACACCTTTCGAATGCTGCGTCCACCCCACCGCGTAGCAAACCGCAGCGGTCCTTTCTGGGCCGGATGCGGCGGCGAGCGCATGCGCGACTTTGTGAAAAAGATCGGGCGGAATACCGCAAACTTTCTCTACCATCTCCGGCGTGTAACGGGAGAAATGCCGTTTTAATTTCTGAAAGACACATTGCGGATCCTGCAACGTGAGATCACGCTGTGGCCGGCTAAGGTCACCGCCCTTGTAAAGCCAGCTATCGCCCTCATAGGCACGCTTCTCGGGGTTCCAACCGGAAAAATACCCGTCGCCGCTATCTTCAGGGTCGCGGTATTCGTTGGACAAAATGCAGGAAGCATTTGTGTAATGAACGACATACTCGCGAAAAAACAGCTCGTAATGGATCAAGTGATTGATGAGTCCGCCGAGAAACACAATGTCAGTCCCGGCACGGATCGGCACCCAGATGTCGGCGAGCGCGCTTGTGCGTGAGAATCGCGGATCGACATGGATGATCGTGGCACCCTGCTCCTTCGCTTTCATCACCCAACGAAAACCGACCGGGTGCGCTTCGGCCATTGAGGAACCTTCGATTAAAATGCAATCGGCATTGGCTAGATCTTGTTGCGCGGTTGTAGCTCCGCCCCGGCCGAAGGAGGTGCCCAGACCGGGCACCGTGCTGCTATGTCATATCCGGGCCTGGTTGGACACACAGACCATTCCCAAGCCTCCGGTGAATAGTTTTTTGATAAGATAATTTTCCTCGTTATCGAGTGTCGCGCCTCCGAGATGACAGATCGCCGTGGTGTGATTGATAATCGCGCCGTCTTGTTCGTGCACGAATGTACGCTTCCGCGATTCCCAGACACGGTCCGCGACCATGTCCATCGCGCGCTCGAGTGGAATCTCCTGCCACTCGCGAGCACGCGGTACGCGGTACTTCATCTTCGTTTCACGCCGTGAGTGCGTGAGCAATTGATATGACGCGGCCCCCTTTGGGCAGAGGTTCCCCTGACTGATTGGCGATTCCGGATCGCCTTCGATGGAAACCAGCTTGCCGTCCTTATGAAAAACCAACTGCCCGCACCCCACGCCACAGTAAGGACAAATTGAGCGTGCGACCTGCGCATCATCGATCCTGGCGTGCATCGCGCGCGTCTTCTCTGACATCGCCTCCAAACCTGTCCCATCTTTTCGTTCGCGGATTTGGCGAATAACCGGCCACTTTGAGAGAACGGACAACATCCTGAAAGGCATCGCACGAATAATGCGGATTGGATGTTCGAAAGTCGAGTCTGATTGAGTCAACCCGACGAGGGTCAGCAGATCCCTCAGTGATTCAATGGCACCCAACCACGCGTAAAGTAATCGCTGAGCGTGAGAGATAGCATGATGAGCAGCCAGATGACACCGACGGTCGCGGCCAAGCGCAATAAACGGCTGCTGCCTTTGATGTGCATGAAAAAGAGCGCAACGAGGATGATTAGGATAAGAACGATCCAATAAAAGAATCCAAGAAACGTTTTCCGAGCCGGTAAAGGCGGCGGGTTCACTCCTCAGGATGCGTTTTCTTGAACCCGTCCGTGTACCCCTTTTCGAAAGCCTGCTTACAAGCCTGTAGCCCGCCTGCTCGCGAAGGATTTCGAAGCTGCTGCCCCGGCCCCTGCTGCTCCAAACACTTTTGAGCCATCATGTTCAACTCAGCTTCCGTCGGCAACGTTGCGTCGCGCGTCGCTTCCTTCCCGGCCTTTTCACCGCTCTCATAAGCAGCCCGTTCTTCCGCTGTTGTGCCGTGACCAGCGCGCTGAGTGCAGAACACCGCGACGCTACACAGGAAGAACGCTACCAGTCCCATTAACACAAAGAAACGCACCGGCTTGAATTCTTGGGCCATGGCGAGCTACGTTGCTTCTCCGCAAAAAAGAATCGCGCAGGCAGGCGGGCCGGGACGCCTGCAACGTGCTGTTGGCGAGATGCGTAGCGATTTATTACTGGACGGAATCGTCGAGGTTTAGCGCGGAGCGTGGCTCTCGTGCGAATTTGAAGCCTGCCAACTGCCGCGCCTCGGGACCAACGTTTTTCATAAGCGCGAGCACCTGAAACGCGCGGCCGAGCATCTCGGGATGGAGCAGGGTTTGTAATTCGCGCTTGGCCTGTGGCGAAAGAGGCATGAGGAAGTGGTCCCAATCGCCACAGTCAAGTCCGGATACGATTCCGCTAAGGAAATGATGTTGGTCGGTAAAGCCGGCGACACCTAATCCGTTTGCTTCCGCGCGCTGGGCAATGCTCTTCCAATCGACGCGCATGGTGATGTCGGCTTCTCCGATTTGTTCAAAAGGAGAATCGAGATTGCGGTGACGGGAGCGGATCTGAACGTGGTTCCCGGATCCCTCGTCCGAATAGCCGTAATCGATAGTAATCACATAGCCACGCTGCAAGTTTGCCGCGATTTGGTCGATCCAACCGATTGCGGCTTGGTTGAAAATCGCTTTCTGAACCGGGCGCTCGACAAACACGAACTTGTCGCCGTCGAGACCTACCAGTCTTTCTCCCCAGTGAGTGATTAATCGCACCGGCATGGCGTCTAACAGTTCATTGGAAAAATGGACGCCCACAAACGTTTGCAGCGCTTCCTCCCACTCAACCTTGTGGTGAAACGCTTCGAGCGTCTGACGCTGCCGCTCTTGCAAATACGGAAAGGGTTCCACAATTTGATAACGCAAAGCTGCGAAGAACGCTGGCGCGCGTTTTTGCACGAATTCCAGAACGTCGCGCGCAAACTGCCCGTCATGTGCGCCCTGTTCGACGATCGTGAAATGGTCGACTTTGTTAAGTTGTTCCCAAATTTGGAGGAACTGCGCGGCCAACAGGTGACCGAACACAGGACCGATACTTACGTTGGTGAAGTAATCGCCTGCTCGGCCAATCGTGCAGCGGCCCGAGGAGTAATATCCGTGTTGCGGATGATAGAGCGCCTGTTGCATAAACCAGGCAAACGACTGCGGGCCTTGTGCACGAATCGTGTCGCGGATCGATTTAACGAGCGGCGTATTCAATTGCAGAACGTCCAACGCCCAGCGCTCAACGTCCAATCACGAAACACAGAGATACGCATCGCGCGCGCTTCATTCGACGTTGGCCATTCGACGTTGAGCGTGGGGTGTTTTCCTCCTAAGTTGCTGCCGGGCCCGTTTAGCCATTGAGACCGCCGAGCACCACATATCTTCGACCGCCGCCAGGATACCGGTTTAGACCACCATGGTATTTCAGACCGTGGTTTTATGTTCCGGTCGCCATTCTCGGCGTGCTGGCGTTGTTCCTGACAGTTTTTGTTTCCAGCATCCTCTTCGATCTCAAATCGCAGGCGGACGCGCTCGACTTGAACCAGCTCGAGCAAATGGAATCGGCCAGTGTAATCCTGGATCGCAACGGAAAGATCTTTGGCCAAATCTACGTCGAGAATCGCGAAACAGTGCCTTACGAGAAGTTACCTCCAGACCTCGTCAACGCCGTCGTTGCCGTCGAGGACGCGAAATTTTACGAACACCACGGCTACGATTCACTCGGGATCATTCGCGCCGCGTTGAAAAATCTGACCGCAGGTCATGTGCGCCAAGGCGGCAGCACCATCACACAACAACTGGCGCGCAACAGTTTCTCTCTCAAAGAAAGAACATATCGCCGGAAGCTGCTGGAGATTTTCCTGGCCAAACGCATTGAAGATAATTTCAGCAAGCAGAAAATCATGGAGCTGTATCTGAACCGGATTTATTTCGGTGGCGGAATGTACGGCGCCGAAGCGGCTGCGCGCGGATACTTCGGCAAGTCTGCGCGTGACATGACGCTGGCGGAGTGCGCCACGCTCGCGGGTCTGATTAAAAGTCCAAACCGCTTGTCGCCGTGGAATGATCGCGGCAATTCACGGGAGACACGCGATTACGCGCTCGACCGCATGCGCGATCTCGGATTTATCAGCCGCGAACAATGCGCCGCAGCCCGCGCACAGCAGATCGTGGTCGGGAGCCGGCAAAATGCTCAAGGGCAGACCTACGCAGTTGATTACATTCGTCAGCAGGTGATCGCTGCAGTGGGATGGGACCGCGCAATCAATGAAGGCTATCGTATTCACACTACCATCGACGTGAATGTCCAAAGGATGGCCGAAGATTCTCTAAAGACGCATTTGCAAGAAGTGGAGCACCATCCCGATTACAATCATCAAACCTACGCCGATTACGCAGCGAGGTTTCGAAAGGCAAAGGCGAACGGCACAATGTCGGAACAACCTGCGCCCGAGTATTTGCAAGGAGCGGTCATCGGTCTGGATAACGCCACCGGCGACATACTCGCGTTGGTAGGTGGACGCGATTTCGAGCACAACCAATACGATCGAGCGCTACAAGCGCGGCGCCCCGTCGGCACGGCAATGTTGCCGTTCGTTTATGCGGCGGCTTTTGAACGAGGAATGTATCCGGGTTCGGTGGTCGAAGATTCGCCACTGGATAATCGCGCAGTGATGATCGGGGGTACAACGGGAATTCTCGGCGAATGGGGACCCGAGAATGCCGATAACCGTTACGAAGGTCCAATGACCGCCAGGCAGGCGCTGGTGAAATCGAAGAATGGCGCAGCGGTCCGCGTCGGGATGGATGCGGGTATCGATGCGGTGTTGCAGCTTAGCTCCTCGGCGGGTATTCGTTCTCCGCTTCGCCCCTATCCAGCGACATTTCTCGGCAGCAGCGAGGTAACGCTGGCCGAACTCGGGCTGGGATACACGATCTTCCCCAACGGCGGCTGGCGATCGAGCACACCGCACATTCTGGAGCGGATCGAGGAAAAAGACGGAACACTCGTATGGGACGGCAAGCAGCAGAGCATCCGCAAAATCGTAATCAAACCAGAGACCGCATACGAAGTGCATTCCTGTCTCGTCGATGCGCTTCTAGCGGGAACGGGAAAGGCCGCTTACACGCAGTTCGGGCTGAAGAAATTTCCGGCTGCTGGAAAGACGGGGACCGCCTACGACTTCACCGATGCGCTCTTTGCGGGATACGATTCCAATTTCACTTGCGCAGTGTGGGTCGGGTTCGATAAGCCGCAGAAAATCTATCGCGGCGCGTTCGGGCGGGAACTGGCGTTACCAATCTGGGTCGATATCATGAATGCCGCCGCCGAAAGCTATCCGCCGCGCGAGGTTAAAGAACCGTCGAGCCTACAGCAGATCGAGATTTGTTCGAGATCAGGGCTGCTAGCTACGGACAAATGTTACGACGCGGTCAAAATGCCGACTGGGGATACAGTCCAAAAGCGGACGACTTACATGGAGATTGCAACGGCGGCGCAAGTGCCCACCGAACCATGCAATATTCACGGTGAGCCGCGCGCCCGTCTCGCTCGTGAATTTGGTTCCAGCGATCTGCCCCGGGCTGAGCTTGCTGTGAACCTGACCGAAGTCACACCGGTTGCTATAAAAAGTCCCACGCTGATAGCTGAAATGGACCCCTACAATTCCGTCAAACCAACACTGAAACCGGAGCCATTGCCCCAGCAACCAACAGAAACAGCTCAAATTCAGAAGACTGACAGCGCCACCAGCGGGACCGAGGTGAAGTCGACGAGTAACGTGACAAACGCAAATCCGCCAGGTTCGGAATCCGCTCCAGAGATTCGAAAGGCGATTCCGGTCGCACCGATTCGGAAAGCGATTCCAGTGCAACCACAGGAGGACCAACCCGCCGAGATCCGTCGTGCCATCCCGGTGAAACCGCTAAGGGTCACAAGCGGGACGCATGTGCTACTATTCGCGTCAATTCGCGTGATTCGCAGGCAAAACAATGACGGCAACTCCCGCAGAGAATTTTCGCCTGACGGTTCTCAACCCCGAAGGGCGTGATCCCCAACAGCAACTTCATCGTGTGCCCGCTCCGGGCGAGAGTGGGCATCCGCCGATCAATTTTCACGCTTTCGCTGCGTGCACATTGGGCGCATTTCATCGCGATCCGCGGCGCGCCATTGCCGAGCAGACACCGGTCCTTCTTCTCTTGCGCAGCGATTTTCGCGCTTCCGAGCGCGCATTCGCTGATCTAAAAAAGCAAGGTCGCGCCGTCACAGTCTCGTTGAAGGAAACTGGGTCTCACCAAATTGCACAGCAGTTGCGCGACCCGCG
>WNGK01006848.1_pt1 | contig 11982 bp, 8 predicted proteins | sample 5400601 | NCBI WGS metagenome assembly WNGK01 (sample SAMN13153376, study PRJNA577476) | soil metagenome | isolation source: 60 cm soil or saprolite under Garry oak tree replicate 1 | place: USA:California | collected 2016-06-15
TCGCTCAGCCAGGCGCTACGCTTCAACGAGGATTGATATTGGACTACTATCCCTATGCAAATTGCACAAAATAGCTCTATGATTTCCGGTTAAATTGCCTATAGTATAGTGGGATGTGTGTCATTATGCTGACAGGAGACAAGGTTAAGATACGCCTTTGATAGGGGCAACGAAGCTCCAAAGGAGGACAATGACAATGTCCAACCCGCTTCCATTGTTTGCTGGAGGCACTTTCAAGCATGTGCCGGATGCAGGAGTGCAAGTAGCCAAATCCGCTTCTTCGCCTGCTCAGCCTGTTGGTAGCATACCTGAACATTCCCCATCAGGACCACTTGTGCCGCCGCCAGATGCCTATCACCGCTATCATATCGAGACTCAAACAGCGCCAGACATTGTGCCCCTTCCTTCCAGATTCCGGGTCAAGGTAAAAAAGCATCGCCTGATTGCTATGGTGCTGAAGGAACTCTTCGAAGTCAAGGGTGACTTGCAGGTCGCGCTCAGCCGCCCCTGCGTCTATGGCGTCTTCTCAAGGCCGGTTGGAGGTTTGGCTCCACGTGAAGAACTCTGCGTTGGCTGCCTGCGCTGCACAGTCCAGTATCCCGGGATAGTGCAGATTCATCCGAATCCGCAACGGCAGCAGCTTGGAGATTCTTTTATCAAGCCCGAGTACATCGATACCATCCTGTATGAGGCGCGCACTGGAAGAGTGCCGGTGCGCGGCGCGGGCTACCGGGGTTCCTTTGGCGGCGAGGGTTGGGATGGCCTCTGGACCGATATGTCCGAGATTGTGCGCCCAACGCGCGACGGCATTCACGGCCGGGAATACATTTCGACGACAGTTGACATCGGTGAAAAACCCGCCTTTCTGCATTTTGACGATCGTGGCGAGGTCGTTGGCCCTGTGCCAAAGATGATCACGACACAGGTGCCCTTCTTCTTTGATGTACCAGCCTATACTACCTCGTCGGAACCGCTGTTACAGATCCTCACCGCAGCGGCCCGGCAGATCGAAACGCTGGCGATAGTACCCATTACATCAGTAATCCAATTCTCTCTGAAAGGGCAACATATCGTCCCTCTAATAGCGCCGGCGGCCTGGATCTGGTTGGACCGGCTTTCGTGGTCACCGCGCATGCTCGTGCTGGAAGGCTGGGACAGGGAACGTTACGAGACTCTACGACGCCGCTTCCCCGGCAGCATTATCTGTGTCCGCGTTCCAATGGATACAGATCTCCTGGAACTGGTGCAGTATGGCCCACGGGTGTTTCACCTCACCGCCAATTACCACGGGTATGTTGACGATCAGTTTGTGATGGATTTGATCCTCCAGGCTCACCGGCGTCTGGTGGATGCCGGTGTACGGGAAGAAATCACGCTCATCGGTGGTGGTGGCCTTGTCCTGGCCGAACATGTGCCGAAAGCGATCATCTGCGGCCTGGACGCAGTTTCCCTGGACGTTGCTCTCGCCGTGGCGCTTCAGGCTCGTTTTAACGGGGATTGTATCGATCGGGAAACCGCCTCTTTATCCTTCCCGCGTTTAAACACAGCCTGGGGCGTGCAGCGCTTGAAAAACCTTATCGCCTCCTGGCAGGACCAGTTGCTGGAAATCCTCGGAGCAATGGGGCTGCGGGAAGTGCGCCGGCTGCGTGGTGAAACCGGGCGCTGCATGTTCCAGGTAGATTTGGAGCGGGAAGTCTTCGGCGAGCAAGGAGGCACAACATGAAGCTGAATGATAAAACGGCTGAGGAACGCGTCGTTGCAAAGCACCAGGAAGCTCTTCAACGGGGTTTTCGGACCTGGCCAAGCTTGGCCTTCGATCGACCCCCAGCGTTGGGAGACGCGCGCTGGACAGCAGATCTCATTCTGGCAACCTGGATGCAGGCCGAAACGGGCTGTCCTCCCGATAACGGGCTGGAATACCAGGTGGGGCAGTCGGGTGGCGGTTTCGATGCCCTGGCGTTCAAGTTCCTTCCAGAAGAACACTGGGTTCCCGCGCATGAGCCCGTCGATACATCAATCCCCTTAAATCGGCGGCCATATGATAAGCAAATTCAGCTTCCAATTCCCTGGTACGGTGCTGGCATGTCCTATGGCTCGATCAGCGAACAAATCATGCTGGCCCGGGCGAAAGCGGCCAGGCAGTGGAACACCTTCACATCCACCGGCGAAGGCGGCTACCCAGAATCGCTGGTTCCCTACCGGGAGCACGTAATCACCCAGGTTGCTACAGGTATGTTCGGTGTGCGCGAAGAGACGATCTTATGGGCGCCGATAGTCGAGTTCAAGTATGCTCAGGGAGCGAAGCCCGGGCTTGGTGGCCACCTGCTGGGGGATAAGGCGACGACTGCCGTCGCGAAAATGCGCGAGAGCGTGCCGTGGGTCAGCCTGTTCTCACCGTTCCCCTTTCACAGCGTCTATTCGGTTGAAGATCACAAGAAGCATATCGACTGGATCAAAACCATTCATCCCGGGGCTCTTGTCTCGGTCAAGGTATCCACGCCGACGGATGTTGACATGGTAGCGGTGGGGAGCTACTACGCCGGGGCGCATATCATCCAGATCGATGGCTCGTATGGAGGTACGGGTGCAGCGCCCGAAATTGCCAAGAAGAATATTGCGATGCCAGTTGAACTGGCGATTCCAAAGGTGCATCGCTTCCTCGTCCAGGAGGGCATCCGGGACGAGGTGGTTTTGATGGCCAGCGGCGGAATCCGCACGGCTGCTGACATTGCCAAGGTAATTGCGCTGGGCGCCGATGGGTGCATCCTCGGCACGACCGAGCTGGTTGCGCTCGGCTGTACGCGCTGCAGCAATTGTGAACGGGGACGCGGGTGCCCCTTTGGCCTGACCACGACCGATCCGGAGCTCTCCCGGCTGGTCGACCCCGATTGGGGCGCCGAGCGCATCAGCCTACTCTATACATCTTTTCAGATGCAGCTGTGTGATATTCTGCGCCGCCTGGGACTTTGCAGCGTGCGGGAACTTCGGGGCCGCATAGATTTGCTGAGCTATCATGGAAGAGGAGGTTGTATATGAATAGAGAGCAACTCGTCGAAGCCTTGATTGCCTCGCGGCGTTCTCTGGGAGGGGCGGCTTCGCTTCAGCCTGGCCAGGCTGAGGCCGAAGGCGGCTGCGGCGTTATCGGCATGGCTTCCAGTGTGCAGGTCCCCGGGCGACACCTGCTCCAGGCACTGCGACAGATGCGTAATCGAGGTAACGGTAAAGGCGGTGGGATCGCCGCTGCCGGATTGGACCCGGACTTCTTTGGAGTCCAACCAGCCATCCTGGAGAACGATTATCTACTAGCTATTGCTTACCTGGATGGTGCGGTGTGCTCACAAGTGGAATCAACCTTCGTCGAACCTACTTTCGTCGTCGATGGGATATTCCAGGTACCCGCGCTGCCGGAATTTCGCTCAATTCCAGGCCTGGAGGTTCGACCGCCGGATGTCTGGTGCTACTTCGTCAGAGTGCGTCCAGATGTGCTTACGCTTTTCCAGCAGCAGCACAAGATCGCCGGCGAACGCGGGATGACCATCGAGGACGAAATTGTCTACCAGAACTCTTACCGGCTCAATCGTATGTTCTACGCCTCGGCCGGCGATAAAAGAGCTTTCGTCCTATCGCATGGGAAAAACCTGCTCGTGCTCAAGATGGTCGGCTATGGCGATGATGTGATTCGCCACTACCGGTTGGAAGACCTCCATGCCCACATTTGGATCGGACATCATCGCTATCCAACCAAAGGCAAAGTGTGGCATCCCGGCGGTGCTCACCCGTTCATCGGGATGCACGAGGCACTGGTCCATAATGGTGATTTTGCCAATTATGCATCCATCAGCACCTACCTGGCGCAGCGCAACATCTATCCTCTGTTCTTGACCGATACCGAGGTGGCAGTTCTCGAGTTTGATCTGCTCCACCGGGTCTATGGCTATCCACTAGAATACGTCATTGAGGCCATGGCGCCGACAACCGAACGCGATTTCACTTTATTAACGCCGGAAAAGCAGCGACTATACCGGCTCCTGCAGGCGGTTCACTTGCATGGCTCCCCTGATGGGCCATGGTTCTTCCTGCTTGCCCAGTCGGACGTTCAGAAGCACATCTATCGCTTGATTGGTATCACTGACACATCGATGCTGCGGCCCCAGGTATTTGCCTTGCAACAGGGAGCGGCGACGGTCGGCTTTGCTGCCTCTGAAAAGCAGGCGATTGACGCGGCTCTGGAGAGCCTTGCGCAGGAAGATCCTCGCTTCTGGTCGCGAGCAGATCTCTATTGGAATGCGCGCGGCGGCAGCCATACCGATGGCGGGGCCTTCATCTTCGATGTGCATACTGATCAACCTGGCCAGGCTACATTGAAGTGTATAGATAAGTTCGGCCGAGAGATTGCGCCCGTACCAGCAAAGTGCTCACCGATCCATCACAACTCGTGCGGCAAGCGCGGGATAAACCCCCAGACACTCATTCGAGGCGACTTCTCAGCGTTGAACCTGTTCGACCAGGTATGCCAACAGTTGCCGGCGTGGGACTATGGCGATGTTAGCGCTTTCCTGGAGGGCCTACAACGAATGGCCGGCAACGATGATGACCGTTCCCGTGCGATCACTGTGCTGAACTTGCTCATGGATCGCCGCTACCCGGTGGGGACGATGATACGAAGTCGTCTGCTTGCTCTAGTAGATCAAAGCTTTGCCCAACTGGTCGATAGCATACATAAAACTTCTTCCCGGCGTTACGCCTGGGCTGGCTTCGGTAGTCCTTTGCCGGCACCACGGGATACCGGCGCCACTCTCGTGCTTGATGCCTGTGGTTATCCCCCGGAGGGAAATGAATCCCTGGCACGTGCGATTGTCACATTGTATGAGCGAGGCTTTCATCGCTTCATTATTGCCAATACCCGTGGTCAACGCTTCATCGGTTGTGGTCTTGGGTCCAGTACAGATGGCTTACAGGTAGATGTATACGGGTCTTCAGGTGATTACCTGGCATCTGGCATCGATGGCGCCAGAGTGATCGTCCACGGCTCCGCACAGGATCAGCTCGCCCAGATCATGAAGGGAGGCAAGCTGATCGTGTACGGTGATGTTGGTCAGACCTTCATGTATGCTGCAAAGGGAGGCGATGCCTTCATCATGGGCAATGCCGCCGGACGACCTTTGATCAACGCTGTTGGACGGCCGCGCGTCGTCATCAACGGCACATGCCTGGATTACCTGGCAGAGTCGTTCATGGCTGGCGACCCGCTAAATGGCGGAGGGTTCGTCATTGTAAACGGCATCCGTCGCAACGATGATGGCACCATCCATGATCTGGATACTCCCTATCCCGGCGGGAACCTTTTCTCCCTCGCCTCAGGGGGGGCCATCTACATCCGAGACCCCCGGTATGAGGTAACGGATGACCAGCTCAACGGTGGTGAGTTTACCGAGCTCAGTGTCCAGGATTGGGACCTCATTCATCCCTATCTCCAGGAGAATGAGACCCTCTTTGGCATTCCTCTGAACCGTTTGCTCACCTTCAATGGAACATTGCAACCTCCAGCACAGGTCTATCGCAAAATCCGGCCGGCCGGCCATAAAGCGCTGATGCCGGAAGAGGCATGGGTGAGACGCGAGGCTTAGAAGAACTGCACTAGCTTTTCATACAGAAGAATCTCACAGCCGTGACACTGCTCTTTGATCCTGGAGAGTAGTAGGTGTAGTGGGTGTAGTGGGTGTCATACAGAAAAGCCCTCACAGCTGTGACATTGCTCTTTGATCCGCTCAGATGGCACTTGACACCATATCTATTACCACGCGCGTGTATGATAGTGTGATTATCCTCGAAACAACGCGACTCCTCTGAGCGTGTCTGATGCTCAGAGTCTTCGCCCTCTCTCGCTGGGGGGCTCGCGCGGCTTTGCCGCGCAAACATTAGTATGTTTTGTGAAAAATGCGCGAAGCGCATTTTTCACAAAACATACTAAAACAGGCAGGCGCCGCAGGCGCGAGCAAGCGAGCGGGATGGCAAGCAGACAGACTCTCTGAAGTAAGCAGAAACAATCGAAGGAGAGATCGGTATGGAAAAAGTAACTTCTCTGCCGGATGCAGGTACACAGGTCCACGCGAGGGAGACAGATCATAGGAGCGGAGCAAGTAGAGGTATCGCCATTACGCTGTGGGTAATCGGCTTGCTTACGCTCGCCGTGGCCTCGGTAGTCACTCATAATCATCCCGGTCCCTGGCCTTTCGAACTGGCATTCAGTCGAACCGTTCAGCACCTGTCCTACTGGTCGTGGGTCCCCCCTTTGTTCGACTTTTTCGGCACATTCAACAATCCTACGCCTACAGGGGTCGTCCTGGGCATCGTCTTCACTGCGATACTCCTCCTGGGCTGGTACCGGCAGGCTATCTTTTTGGCGTTGACTGTCGGTATCGGCAACGGCGTTGATGCGCTTATCGGTGATTATGTTGTTCGCCCGCGTCCTTCACCAGGTCTTGTTCATGTCGACGTTTCTCTCAAATATAATAGCTTTCCTTCGGGCCATTGCTGCCATGTCATACTCTTTTACGGCTTTCTGCTATACTTGAGCTTCACGGAGCCTGTACGCACCTGGCGCTACCGCTGGACATTGCTCCCTTTGCAGATTTTTGCTGTGCTCAATATTCTTCTGGTCGGTTTTTCACGGGTGTACGAGGGCGAACACTGGATCGGCGATATCCTGGCTGGCTATCTCTCCGGTGCGCTCTGGCTGGTGTTGTTCATCGTCTTGTATCAATGGACAACGAATCTGTTACAGAGAAGGCAGGCAAAGAAAGCGGCGACCCACTCTGTGGCGGTCCACGGAGCCTGACGCGAGGAAGCCGGCATGAAGGGCATCGATCTGCTATCTACAATGTAGCGAGGATTGCAAAATTAAGGAGTATAAGATGCAAGGCATGATGCAGCGCGGGCATTCCCTGGGGAGCATAGTCACTGTAGTTCTCCTGAGTATCCAGGGCGTACTTGGGCTGCTTTTCAGCCTACTCCTGCTCGCAGGACTTCTAGCGCCAGGTCGTCCCGTGATCGTGAGCGGTAGAGCTATTTTCGCTGGCCCTGCAGGTGGCGTCTCCCTGGTCGTGGCTCTTGCCTCGTTCGTCATAGCGTGGGGGCTATGGATGTGGAAGCCCTGGGCATACCAGAGGACCGTGCTCCTCGAGATTATCAGCCTGGCTCTAGGGGCGTTTGAACTCATAGAACCCGACATCAACAGAGGGGTACCGCTGGCTCGCATGATTATAGCCGCTCTGATCTTGATCTGCTTGTATGTAAGTCCCAGTGTACGGGCCCTATCCCGTGCTTGATTCCCGCCGCTTCCATAACCCGACCAGCCCTTTGAGCGTGTCTGATTCTCAGAGTCTTCACCCTCTCTCGCGCGGCTTCGCCGCGCAAAAGATGTATTACGTTGTGTGGAACATGCGCGAAGCGCATGTTCCACACAACGTAATACATCAGGCGAGCGCCGCAGGCGCGAGCAAGCAATCGTGATGGCAATCAGACAGACTCAAAGGAAGAGCCTGTCACCACCCGGCCAGGGGTCGCGCCCGTGTGCTGCCCGTCCCTGACCACTCGCGTCCCGTTCACCCAGACATCGCGGATGCCCGTCGAGAGTTGGTGCGCGTCTTCGAACGTGGCCTGGTCGCTGACAGTCTCGGCATCGAAGATCACCACATCGGCATAACAACCGGGATGGAGGATGCCACGGTCACTTAGTCCAAGCCGTGCTGCGACGGAGCCGCTCATCTTGCGGATCGCATCTTCCAGCGCCAGCAGCTTCTCCTCACGGACATATTTTGCCAGCACGCGTGGGTATGTGCCATACTCGCGCGGGTGCGTCGGCCCCAGATCTTTTGCCCATGCGGGGTCCACGCCGCCCGCGTCCGTCGAGATTTTCACCCACGGCTGGCGCAACCCCAGTGCGACATTCACCTCGTCCATGCCAAAGTAAATGGTGAAGATACGCTGCCTCTCGGAAAGGAGCAGCTCGATCACGGCATCGAGCCAGTGCTGGCCGCGCATGGTCGCAATCTCTGATAGTCGCTTGCCTGTGTATTGCAGGTTCTCTGGCTTCTGGAACCCCACGGGCATCACGCCTTCTGGCCCAATGCCGTGCGCCAGCGCCTCCCACTCGCCCGATGGCTCGAGCACCTCGGTGTGGATGCGCTTTTGCACAGCCGGATCGGCCAGCGTCTCGAAATACGTGCCTCCCTCTGCCACCCATGGCGGCAGCACAGAATCCAGTCCGGTACCGGAGCCCGCGTAGGGATACATGTCGGCGCACTACAGTTGCACTTATTCCTTCAACAATAAGAGGCCTCAGAAGACCTGAAAAAGCCTCATGAACATCTTCTTGCCCATGTGACACGCTTGAGGAGAACAAACGAACCTCAAGAAGCACATCGAGAAGGAGAAGAGCATGAAGCATCACCAGCATACCACCCCACTTGGAGCGAGAACGACCCCCAGCGATGTCTGCTGCTGGGCACAAGCCCTTAGCCAGCTGCATGCCCGTATCGCCCCGCGCTTTGCCCGAGCGGAACCACGCCGTCGGGTGCTGCGTTACCTGCAAGGCCTGTTGAGTTCCATCGAGCGCAAAAATGGCTGGCAATTGGCCGAACACGCCAGAGAAGCCACTCCGTATGGCATGCAACGCCTGCTTTCCTGTGCTGTCTGGGACACTGATGGCGTGCGCGATGACCTGCGCTTCTCTGCACTGGAGCAGCTGGGCCAGCAGTCCGCCATCCTGGTCATCGATGAAACCAGTTTTCCCAAACGAGGCCACAAATCGGCAGGCGTTGGCCTGCAGTATTGCGGGACCACCGGCCAAGTTGAGAATTGTCAGGTCGGGGTCTTTCTCTCCTATGTGACGGCCAAAGGGCATACCCTCATTGATCGCGAACTCTATCTTCCTTTCGACTGGACAGCAGACCCCAAACGCTGTCACGACGCCGACATTCCTGAGTCGGTGCGCTTCCAGACCAAACCGGAACTGGCGGTGCAGATGATGGAGCGCCTGCGCCAGGCTCACATCCCCATCTCCTGGGTCGTGGCTGATACGGTCTATGGGGGCAACCTGGACCTGCGCACCTGGCTCGAAGGGCATGCGTATGCCTACGTGCTGGCCGTGGCCTGCGATGAACCCGTTGGGATCCTCACTCCTAACGGAGAACGCCGACGAGTGGAAGTGCGCGAAGTGGAAGCCCTCTTGCTTGCTGGCCAGGATTGGCAGTGTCTCTCGATGAGTGAGGGGACCAAAGGCCCCAGGCTCTTCGACTGGGCTTGCGTCCCCATCTTGCATCGCTGGGAAGATGATGGACGTCATTGGTTGCTCATTCGTCGGAATCTCACCGATCCGCAAGAGAAGGCCTACTACTTCGTCTTTGGACCGTCTGGACCTACCCTGCCGCAGTTGGTGACGGCCATCGGGGCGCGCTGGCATATTGAGGAAGATTTTGAAACGGCCAAAGACCTTGGCCTGGATCACTACGAGGTGCGCAGCTTCGTCGCATGGTATCGCCATATCACGCTGGTGATGCTGGCGCATGCCTTCTTGACCGGGATCTGTGCCCAGGCCATCCCCGTGGCCTGCCTTCCGCTTGCCGTAGAGGCCTCGGCGACTCTTGATGCGGCTTCTGATGCCAGCGCGCTGCTGCCCCTGACCGTTCCTGAAGTGCGTCATCTGCTTGGTCATCTCATCTGGCCTGCTCCAAGCAGTGTGAGGCTGGTCTTGGCCTGGTCCTGGTGGCGACGCTGGCATCGCAGCTGTGCCAGCTACTTCCATACCAAACGGAGGCTCGAGGCAGGCTAATCCGCGCTAGCTTGCGTGCAGCTGACTGCTCGGTTGCCCAGAGGGCGGCGTCTCCCCTTTCTCCCAGGGATATCCCTGGGAATGTCGCTCGTGTCTCCTTCTTGGCTAGCTGTTCTCGAAAGGAATTTTGCTCATGACCCCCATTCCCTTGACTGACTGTTGCGCGCTGCTGGGCATCGATCCCAAAACCTTGCGCCACTGGCTCCACCTCGCCCAGATGCCGCTGCAGGCTCATCCCACTGATGGGCGGATCAAGTGCTTGAGCAGGGAGCAAGTGCAGCACTTGGCGGCTCTGCATGCTCGTCCCAGTGCCCTGCCCCAGGGGCGCGCCCCCTGCCAACAGGTGCCATCGTCGCCACTCCCTCCGCCTGCCTACCCACCAGCAACCGAGCTGCTCGACAAACTTTCCCAGCTGGAAGCCCAAGTGGCTAGCCTGCAGCACCATCTGACACACCTGGCCCTCGACCTGCTCCAGGAGCGGGAGCTTCACTATGAGCGTCGTCTGCAGGCTCTGGAAGCTTATGTCCCACCGACACCTGCTCCAGCCGTCTCACCAGCACCAGCCCCCATCAGAGCTGAGGCAACCAAGCGGGAGGAAGGGGCCTGTCAGCAGCGACGCCCCCGTTCTCGTGTGCTGCCACTCATCGAATATGGGGCGAGTGGCAGCTATGTGGTCATCTGTCCCACGCAAGGCGAACTCTCGCTCGTGCCTGATTCGCCGCCATGGTTTGCCTGGCTGGCTTCCGTATCGTCCTTCCGCTTTGTGGGCAAGGGTGGGCGCTTCAGTGCTCATCGCGTCTTCCACAAGGGACCGACGCGCTACTGGCAAGCCAATCGGGTGATCCATCAGCACCGCTACAAGCCCTATCTGGGGGGGACTGAGCACTTGACGATCGACTGTCTGGAGCAGGTGGCCGCTACTCTGCAATCCTACGCGGACTTGCGCTAATTACCTGAGCAGTTCCGCCTGGACACCTCCCTTGGCTTCCAAACAAGTGCAACTGTAGTGTTGGGAACCCTGTCCCAACTGTCCCAATTGTCCCGACAGTAACAAAGCCGTGCTATGACACATCGTATTATTATTGGAAACCCTGTCCCAATGGTCCCAACTGTCCCTCAGCTTTTACCCTCAGCAGCGGAAAAATGGGCTGAATCATGCAAGGTATCTGCAAGGCTTCGACCCGCGCGCCGCCACCAGTCTATGAACCATGCCTTTGGTAACCTCTCATGTTGTGGACACGTACTCCATACCCGCTACATGCTATAATGCCCAGGAAGCGTATATCCGCGATGGAATGTAATCCGAGGGACGGAGGAAACAACTATGGCAAAGGCCCGAAGTAGTCGCTCGGGGCTTATGGGACGGTTGAGCGAGAAGAGCCACGAGGAGCTCCTGACCCTGCTGGAACAACTGGTGCAGCGGCAGCCCGACATAGAACCGTTGATTGAACTGCTGATAGAACTTCCGCCGGTGGCTACGACACAACAGAAAAGCAGGCCAGGCAGGGGCCGAGAGCGCACGCTTGATCCCGCCACCATTCGGAGCCAGGTGGCCTCGGCGTTCTATAACGCGGGAGAAGGATGGGGCGCTGCCAGCCGCGTTGCTGCTGATTTAGAGCAGTTGTACGACATAGGCAAGAACTTTGCCGAGGCGGGCGAATGGGCCAACGCGCAGGTCGTGTATGCTACAGTCGCTGAGGAAACCATCATGCAATATGAGGAGGTACACGACGAGGGTCAGATCAGTTGGGTTCTGGGTAAGTGCGCTGCCGGCCTGGTAGCCTGCCTGGAGGCTCAGTCTGCTCTCCCACGGAGCGAACAATTGGATGCCGCGGAACGCGAAGCACTACTGACCTCGCTGTTCGACCTCTGGAAATTTGGCAACAATTACGGCGGGATCGAAGTGCATATACCGGCGGCACTCGCGGACACTGCGACAGCGCACGAACGGAAGAGGGTTGAGGCGTGGCTGCGTCAGGAGATGATGCCGGGGCAGGATTCCTCGAGCAAGTGGCACAACCGCAGCATCATCGATTTTCTGGCGACACTCAAACAAGCGGATCACTTCAGCGATGAAGATGTGCTTGAAGAGTATCGCAAAGTCGGTCTGTACAAAGAACTGGCGGAGAAATTACTGCAGCTTGGCCGTG
>WNGK01017379.1_pt1 | contig 11981 bp, 8 predicted proteins | sample 5400601 | NCBI WGS metagenome assembly WNGK01 (sample SAMN13153376, study PRJNA577476) | soil metagenome | isolation source: 60 cm soil or saprolite under Garry oak tree replicate 1 | place: USA:California | collected 2016-06-15
CGCGTTCTGCAGGAGGCTTAAACATGTCGTTCTGGTCGCGCATCACCTACGCCTTCCGCGGGGACCGTCTCAATCACGAAATCGATGAGGAATTCGCCGCTCACATCGAAGAAGCCATCGCCGCCGGCAATGACCCCACCGAAGTGCGCCGCACCTTCGGCTCCCAGCTCCGCCTCCGCGAACTAAGCCGCGACGCCCGCATCGTCGCCTGGCTCGATTGCCTCCGAGCCGACCTCGTCTTCGGCTGGCGCCAGTTGCTCAAGCGCAAAATCACCACCGCCGCCGCCGTCCTCTCGCTCGCTCTCGCCATCGGCGCCTGCACCTCCGCCTTCCGCCTCATCGACGCGCTCTTCCTGCGCCCGCTCCCCGTCGCGCACGCCGATCGTATCAACGCTCTCGCCATTCGGGTTCCCGATGGCAATGGCGTACCCCGCACCTTTGACGTATTCTCCTATCCCGAATTCGCCCGCATGCGCGCCGCCGCTCAGGGTCAGGCCGAACTCATCGCGGCAGCCTTTACGAGCCGTTCCGACCTCACCTACGCCACGGATAATGAAATGGAAAAGGGCTACGTGCAGTACGTCTCCGGTTGGATGTTCTCTACCTTCGAACTGCAGCCCACACTCGGCCGCCTCTTCACTGCCGACGACGAGCGCACTCCAGGCGCCAGCCCCTACGCTGTCATCTCCTACAACTACTGGACCCGCCGTTTCGCCAACGACCCCAGCGTTCTCGGCCGTTCCGTCCACATCGGCGGCAAAATATTTCAGATCATCGGCGTCGGCCCGAAATCCTTCACCGGCATCGAGCCCGGCACCATCACTGACATTTTTCTCCCCACCATGATGAATCCGGACGTCACCCGCGACGACACCAGATGGCTCCGCACCATCGTTGTCGTCAACCACGGCGTCCCCATAGAGCCGCTCCGCGCAAAGCTCGACGCCGTCAGCCTCCACTTTGAGACCGAACGCGCCAGAGGCTTCGCCGGTATGTCACAACACAACATCGAAATGTTCCTGCAGATGAAGATTCTCATCGAGCCCGCTTCTTCCGGCGTCTCCCGCCTGCAGGACGATTACCGCCGCGCTCTCGTTTGGCTCGGCGTTCTCGTCGCTCTCGTGCTCTTGATCGCCTGCGTCAATGTCGCCAACCTCATGACCGCCCAGGCCGCATCGCGTGCCCGCGAAATGGCCCTCCGCGTCTCCATTGGAGCCGGCCGCTCACGCCTCGTGCAGCTTGTCCTCGTTGAGAACGCCATGCTCGCGGTCTTCTCCGCGGCGCTCGGGGCGATCTTCGCCTGGTGGGCCGCGCCGTTTGTCGTCAGCCACATCAACCCGCCCGACAATCCTGCGCACCTCATCCTACCTGGAGACTGGCGAGTCCTCGCCTTCGGCTCGCTCCTCACTCTCGCCGTCACGCTTCTCTTCGGGCTGGCCCCGGCTCTGCGCGCCTCCGCCATTCAACCGGTCACCGCTCTCAAAGGCGGCGAGGAGCCGCACTCCAAGCAACGCTCCATGTATGCTTTGATCGCCGCACAGGTCGCCTTCTGCTTCGTCGTCCTCTTCCTGGCCGGACTCTTCGTCGCCACCTTCCGCCATCTCTCGAGCCAGCCCCTTGGCTTTGATGCCAAAAACCTCCTGCTCCTCGAAACCTACACTCCGCACGGCCAGTTGCCGGAGTCATGGTCGCAAATGGCAGACACGCTCCGCGCCGTTCCCGGAGTCAACGACGTTGCCATCGCAGGCTGGCCGCTCCTCTCTCCGGGCAATACATGGAATGGCTCTATCTCCATCAATGCCGGGCGGCCCACCGATACTTGGGGTTGGTTTCTTACCATCTCGCCCGGCTGGCTCGGCACCATGAAGATGCAGCTCCTCGAAGGCCGCGACTTCAACTCCACTGACGCCTTCCCCGGCGAAGCCATCGTCAACCAGACCTTCGTCAAAACTTTCTTCAACGGTGCCGACCCCATTGGCCACACCTTCGAAAAAGTAAATCCTTCCGGCTCTCGCCAACTCTGCCAGATCATCGGCGTCGTTCCAGACGCGGCCTACAGCAGCCTCCACGATCCCATCCTCCCCGTCGCCTACGTGCCCTTCCGCCAGCTCAATGAAAAAGGCACATTCAATCCCGCTGACGGTGGCACATTCCTCCTTCGCATCTCCGGTATCAACCCGCTCTCTCTCGCGCCCACGCTCCGTCGCCTGGTCGGGCAGACCAACCCAGCCTACCGCGTCAGCAACGTGCAAACCCAGCAGGAACTCGTCGACAACCAGACCATCCGCGAACGCCTCCTCGCCTCGCTCGCGTTGTTCTTCGCCACCGTCGCCCTCCTGCTCGCCGCCATTGGCCTTTACGGCGTGCTGAACTACTCCGTCCTCCAGCGCGAACGCGAAATCGGCATCCGCATCGCCGTCGGCGCGCGCATCGGCAGCATCGCCCGCCTCGTCACCGCCCAAATCTTCGTCACCGTATTCATCGGCGCCGCCGCAGGCATCGCCCTCGGCATGGCCTCAGTCCGCTACGTCCAAACTCTCCTCTTCGGAGTCAAAGGCACTGACCCATCCATGCTCATCGCACCGGCACTCGTCCTTCTAGCCGCGGCCCTGCTCGCCGCGCTTCCCGCCGTACTCCGCGCCGCACGCATTGACCCATCAATAATGCTCCGCGCCGAATAGGCGTTTCATATCTTTTGGACAGCAAAGGCATCAACAGAGATGGATAAGCGATTCACGCGTATTAAGCATTTTCGTTTATCGAAAGATTGCCGAGTCTCTATTGAGAAACGAGTCGGCCAGTGTTTACAAATCCAGTCGACCTGGACGTGAAACCGGCTTCCCGTAGAAATGAAGCTGCACAGTTGCCGAGAAGGCGACTATTTGGCAACTTGCCTTGATCTCATTTGTCGATGAGTGATTTTTGCGATTTAGCGTGAAGCGAGAATCACTCCAGAGGCATCGGTATTTTCCTTAAGAAATCCGCTTGACACAGGTCAGCATTAGAATCACAATGTAGTTCTAATGATTGGTGAATTCGAATACGTGTTGATTACCGCTGCTGCCGGAATTGGCGAAAACGCCTATGGAGCCGCAATTCGGGAAGAGATTGAATCAGCCACTGGCCGTAGGTGTTCGATTGGTGCACTTTACACAACGATCGAACGTCTGGAGAAGAAGGGCCTGCTAAAGACGTGGATGGGCGAGGCTACTCCGCAGCGAGGTGGCCGTTCAAAGCGCATGGTTCGGGTAACACCCAAGGGTGTCCAGGCGGCGAAAGGCTTCTACGATGCGGTGATCCGTGTGAGCCGCAAGGCGTCGTGGGCAACTAATCGAAGCGGGAGTGGCTTATGACAATTGCTGGCTGGAGTGTCGTCGAAGCTGTCGCCCGATTGCTCGAGCCCGAGGAACGCGAAGCAGTATTAGGCGATTTGACCGAAGCCAGCGAAGGTGCGTGGCAAGCACTGGTCGATGTGCTCGGGCTTGTTGTTCGCAAGCAAGTGACCGTTTGGAGTAGCTGGCGGCCGTGGCTTGCATCCTTCGGACTTGCATTGCCCGGAAGTCTCCTTTTGATGGGGTTTTCACTTTCGGTGAGCCAGGCGTATCAACGACTCATTGCGCCAGCGCTCCTCACGAGCACAGGTCTTAGATTAGGCCCAGGATTCACACTATTGCTCTGCAACATCGCTCTCTTGATCGGTTGGTCGTGGACTGGCGGTTTTGTCATGGGCTCGGTTTCGCGGAGAACGGTGCGGGCGAGCGCGGTGTTGTCTTTCTTGCCGTGCTTGTTCTGTTTGGAGAGATTCCGAGTGGAATCCATCTCTCGCCTCTGTTTGTTGATCTTTCTTCCACCAGCCATTTGGGGCGTCCGCCGCGGTCTGCAACTCGCGCAGATCAAATTGAGATCAGCTCTTCTGCTGGCGGTTGGCATTACCGCCATGACGATCCCCACGTGGGACAATCGTGGTTCCTGGATTCCAAACTGGGCTCTTAGCTGGCCGGCATGGTACCTGGTTGCAACCGCGGCGAGGGGCCGAATCAGCCTGGGAGGCAAGCATTGGCAAACGAACTGACCCTTTCAGTGAATGGCGCTCAGCATATCGTGTCTGTTTCACGAGAAATGCCATTGCTGTATGTGCTGCGCAATGAATTGAAACTCTCTGGCCCACGTTTTGGCTGCGGGATCGCGCAATGCGGTGCTTGCTCTGTCCTTGTGAATGGCGAAGAGGTGCGTTCCTGCATTGCGCCAGTCTCTTCGGTCGTGGAGAATCAGGTAACAACGATCGAGGGCCTGCCCGCAGTCTGGGCCGCCAAGAAAGGGTTGAGCCCGTCGGATGTGGCAAAATCCTTGCACCCGGTGCAGCAGGCGTGGATTGATGAGCAGGTTCCCCAATGTGGCTATTGCCAGAGCGGGATGATGATTGCGGCCGTTGAATTGCTTTCCAAGAACCCAAACCCGACCGTAGCGCAAATCAAAGATGCCTTTACAAACAAGCCGCCGTCGCCGCACCTCTGCCGTTGCGGAACATATGTGGCAATCATCGACGCAGTGCAGCGCGCAGCCGAAGCCATGAAGGCCTGAGGAGGGGTTCTCCTGATGACAATTGCAGACTCCCGGAGCCCATTCGTTACGCCAGTCTTGACGCGGCGCGGACTACTGAAAATGGGCGGCGTCATGATGGTCTCATTCGCGATTCCTCAACTCGTCGCAGGCGATGCCGCAGGCGGCACTTCACCTGATCCCCAAAGACTTTCATCCTGGCTCGAGATTCGCCACGACAATACCATTGTGGTGCGTACCGGACGCACTGAAATTGGCACCGGCATGAGCGGATTCTATGCGCAGGTTGTGGCCGAGGAGTTGTGCGTGCCGCCTGAAGCCATCACGCTGATCATGGGTGACACCGACAAAACTCCGGACGGTGGTTACTCTGCAGGCTTTCGCTCTGGAGCGGCAAATTTGCGCAAAGTGAGCGCCTATACTTACCTGGCTCTTCTGAGCCTGGCGTCGCAGGCACTCGGCATTCCTGTCTCGGAGCTTTCCGTCACCAATGGCGTTGTCTCGGGCAGAAGTAAGAGCATCTCCTACGGTGAACTCGTTGGCAACCAGCACCTCGACTTGAAGATTCCTGTTTCTGGCGAACCTGCGCGGGTTGATTCCAATTCGTGGAATGGCATGTCCGGCCTGGACGGGCTCGTAGTACTTGGCGATCCTCCGCTGAAGCCGATGAGCCAATACAAAGTAATTGGAAAGTCGCATCCCATGCCGGGTACTCCAGACAAGGTCACTGGACAGATGCAATGGAGTTGCGATGTGCGGTTGCCGGGAATGCTGCACGCGCGTATGGTGCGCCCTCCAACGCTGGGATCAGCGTTGATTTCCGCCGGTGCACTCGACAAGGCGCGTTTTCCAACTGCGCACGTGATCACCAAAAAGAACCTGGTCGCCGTGGTTTCTCCCGATGAATGGGAGGCAATCAACGCGGCACGTTCAGTTGCATCGGGATCCAAGTGGACGGATTGGTCTGGACTTCCCGGCAGTGAGAATCTGACAAAGACGTTGCGCGCCTACAAGTGGGGCGCACCGTCAGGCACCAGAGGAAACTCTGCAGAAGTTGCCGACGCACTTGCTCGCGCGTCAAGGACGCTTTCGGCAAGATACGAGCAGCCCTATATCAAACATGCTCCCATTGGCCCTTTTGTCGCGACCGCCGATGTGCGTAGTGACGGTTCGGTTACAGTGTGGACACACTCCGCCAACTCGCAGGGCCTGCGCGCGCAGATTGCCAACACTCTCGGTGTCCCAGTAGAAAAGGTCGTCGTTCGCTGGCTCGAACACGCCGGCCAGTTCGGACGCACAACCTTTGGGGGCGATGGAGCCGAAGGAGACGCCGTCATCCTCTCGCAATTGACGGGGAAACCAGTGCGTGTGCAATGGACCTTGCAGGAGGATTTGGCCTGGTCCGCCTCTTCGCCGGGGTGGGTGGAGGACATCGCTTGCGCCCTCGACGCGGACAACAAGATAGCTGCGGTGCGCAGCACTTTCTACTCTTCTCAATCGAACGATGCCCGCATCGTTGGCGCAATTCTTGCAGGCATGCCTGGCAGCGAACCTAAGCCGGGTTACTGGGTCGCCACGGAATGGCCGTACGACAAGATTCAAAACCGGCTGGAAGAAGTATACGGTATGCCCAATCCCGGTTCGGATTCCTCCACGATAGGTCTGCGGGGACTGATCATGCGCACACCCGGACAGCGCCAGCAAAACTTCGCACTCGAATCACTGATGAACGAAGCAGCTTCCAGTGCGGGCGTCGATCCGATCGAGTTCCGGCTACAACACACAACGGACCAGCGGTTGATCGACATCATCCGCGCAACCACAAGAGCAGCGGGCTGGGAACCGCAACCAGCCCCGCACTCGCGAGCCAAGCGCACAGGAACGGAGCCAATCCCGGGCCGAGGCGCGTGCATCATGATCCGCGAGAATTCCTACTGGATGGGTATCGCCGAGATTGCGGTGACTCCGGATATCGGCTCCATTCAGGTGATCAAGTTCACCATTGGCATCGAATGCGGAAAGATCATCAATCCGCGCCAGCTCGAACGCTGCATGAAAAGCGGCGTTGTGATGGGTGTAAGTGAAGCGCTCAAAGAGGAGGTTACCTTCGACACGGGAAGGATCACCAGCACAACCTGGAGCCGCTACAGAATTCTGACCATGGCAGAGACACCTGAAATCAAGACGGTGCAAATTTCCCGCGATGACAAGGGATATGGAGGAGGGTCAGAAGCCGCCAACGCCGTGTGTCCGCCCGCTATCGCAGCAGCGTTTTTCGATGCGACAGGAGTTTATCCGCGCAGAATTCCGCTGACTCAAAGCTATGTAACATCGCTGCTCAAGAGTTAAAACATAGCGCCACAACTGGGTCAGATCGCGACCAGAGGTGCTTTCAGCTAGAGGAGGGTGCGCGGTGATGCCAGTGAGAAGATGCGTGAAATCATGGGTTGCGGTTGCAGCCGTCTTCGTCCTTTCGGGATGTGCCTCTCTTGGAGGCCCCCTGGAGCATCGCGCGGCGAAAAGTGAGTTGTTGAAATATCCCACTCACGGCTTCTTGTCTGCACTCATCGAGTCATCCACGCGAAGCGGTGTTTATGCTGCTGCGCAGGCGCAGCAGGGAAAGGGCCTCTATGACAAGCAGTGCGCGCAATGTCACGGCACATCTTCCTGGCAAACTGGGCCGGGCGCACGTTAGCGGACCTATACACCCAGACTCAAACAACCATGCCGACCTCCCAGCCCGGATCGCTGAAACCGGACGAGATGGCGCAGCTCCTCGCCTACATTCTCAGCGCGAATCGGTTCCCCGCCGGAAAGCAAGAGCTGCCGGAGAGACTCGAGAAGCTGAAGGAGATTCATATTGACAGGCCAGATCAATAGACAGAGTTGCCAGACTCCGGAGGCGGAACCCGTTTATTGCGTGAATCAGGACGGCGCGACTTGGCATTCAATGGGAGATATGGAAAGTCCGTTGTGGCCCGTTTTGTTCTCAGTTGTCGCATACAGAGCGATGCACGTTTCGAGGTTAGGCCGGTGCAGATCGGTCCTGAAAGCGTCCCGGTGTCTGGTGTTCCCGCCGCGGGTGCGCTCTGAACAGGATTTCCTGGCGATATTGCCGACTCCCCCTGACGAGTCCCGCTCAATTCGTGGTTTGGCGATAATTCGCTCATTTACCTAATTCCAATCTTCTCTACAAGTCGACCCTCTCTTGAAACGACAACGAGAGCGTCACACGGGAGCTGCCGAAGTCGTTCGAAGGTGCCCATGGTTTCGTCGAAGCAGCGCATTCCTGCGCTGGCATTTTGACCGATTTCACAGGGGAGGAATGTTCATTTTCGAACAGGCATGCACAGCCACGGACATTCACGCGAGGTCAGCAGGGTTGTCGTTAAGTGGGATTCCATCGTTGTTTCGACTTCTCCGGAGCGATAAATCGAAGATTCTCATGCTTTGGCGCCGAGCGTTCTTCTGCATGGCGCGTCGAATGGACATAGTTCGAGCCGAGCCAAAGACTGGCAGCCGAAATGCTCCCGTTCGAACGACGGGCTGGCTTCCCTCTTTTCCAAGTGACAGGAGGCGCTGATGCAAATACTGCTCCAGGATCTCCGCTTTGCGTTCCGGCAAATCATCCGCAACCCGGGCTTCTCTCTCACCGCAGTCCTTTCGCTCACCCTTGGCATCGGCGCCACGGTCGCCGTCTACAGCATCCTTTACGATGCTGTGCTCCACCCCTGGCCGTACGCCGGGATCGAGCGAATCTGCGACGTCTCGATCACGGACACCGCCGGCCATGATGGACCATCGGGCCTGACCGGGCCGCAAATTCGCCAACTGCGCCAGACCCACGCTGCCGAGGATGTGGTTGTCTCCAACTACACGAACCAGACGGTCACCGGCGGTGATATACCCGACGACGTGGTTGTGGACGAGATGTCGGGATCGCATTTCCAGTTCCTCGGGCTGCGACCCATCCTTGGCCGGTACATTATGCCGGCCGATGCCCCCGATGGCCAGGATCCCCAGCCAGTTGCGGTATTGAGCTACAAGTTCTGGCAGCGGCATTACCGCGGCGATCCCGCCATTGTGGGAAAAAGCATCCAGCTCAACCATAAGACCTACACCATCCTCGGCGTGATGCCGGTGCGCTTCACGTGGAGGGATGGAGATGTCTACATCCCTCTGAAAATGGTGTCTGACCAGACTCAACGCTACGGACCGGAGATCAAGTTGAAGCCCGGTGTCAGTTTCGAGGCTGCCGCCGCCGAATTCCGGCCCTTGTATCAGGAGTTCGACAGGCAGACGCCGAACATCTTCCCCCGGCAATTCAAGGTCAGCGTGCTCGGGCTGGCGGAAACCTACACCCGCGATCTCAAGAAAACGATGTACCTACTCTTCGCGGCTGTTGCGCTCCTGCTCGCCATCGGCTGCGGCAACGTCTCGATTCTTCTCCTCGCGCGCGGCACGGCCCGTCAGCATGAGTTTGCCGTCCGCTCCGCCGTGGGCGCGACCGGATTCCGCATCGTACGCCAACTCCTCACCGAATCGTTGCTCTTGTCTCTGCTTGGGGCGGGAATGGGCGTGTTTGTTGCCTGGCGCGCGATCGGGTTCATCATTCCCCGGCTTCCCGACCACTCCTATCCCTACGAGGCCGACTTCCACATCAACCTGCCTGTCTTGTTTTTCAGCGTGGGCCTGGCGGTCCTTAGCGGAGTTATCTTCGGTCTCTTCCCCGCGCTCGAATCGTCGCAGCCGGAAATCAACCAGGTCATGCAGGCCGGCACCCGCCGCCTCACCGGCAGTGTGAAAGGAAAGCGCATGCACACGGCCCTCATTGCGGGCCAGATCGCTCTGACACTTCTGCTGATGACCGCGGCCGGCGCGGCTATTCAGAGCTTTATACGCATGAACACCGTTCCGCTCGGCTATGAACCGCAGCACGCAATGTCGGTGGTGATTCCCATTCGCGAGAACGCGCACACAACCTGGGCGGATCGTGCCCGCTTCTTCACCGACCTTCGCGACAAGATCGCGGCGACCCCCGGGGTCCTGTCCGCAGGAATCTCCAGCAACGCCACTCCGCCCGACAGCGGCTGGACGCAACCCGTTGAGATCCTCGGCAAGGCGGCCGCGCAGGCGCAGGAGGCTCACATTGAATTCGTCGGCCCCGAGTACTTCTCCACCTTGCGCATTCCGTTCGTCAGCGGCCGCATTTGGGACCAGAGTGAGATAGCGCGCGGCGCAACCCTCGTCCTGGTGAATCAGGCGTTCGTGCGTCATTATCTCTCCAGCGCGGATGCCGTGGGGCATTCCCTCCGCGTTCCCCGATTCGCCACTCTCCCTCCCATGCTGCTAGCTGCCAATGGAATCACGGGATGGCTCCAGATCATCGGCGTTGTAGGCGATTCGCTGGATGACGGGCTGAACAAGCCGGTAGCGCCGGCCGTCTACGCCCCTTACACGTTGGTGATGCCTCCCTTCATGCAGGTTCTGGTTCGCACCCAGGGCGAGCCTCTCACCCTGCTCCACAGCATCCGCCAGCAGATCGCGACTCTCGATCCCGATCAGCAGATATTCAACGATATCCACGACCTTCAAGGCTGGATCGAGCGCGAACCGGAATTTCAGCGCGGGCGGCTCATTTCCATCCTCTTCGGAGCCTTCGCCGTTCTGGGCCTGACCCTGGCCGCAGTAGGCCTCTACAGCGTTGTCTCCTACACCGTCCTGCAACGGACAAGCGAACTCGGCGTGCGGGTCGCACTCGGAGCGCGTCGCCGCGATGTGCTGGGCCTTGTCGCCCTATCCGCCGGAACCAGTGTAGGAATCGGAATCGCTGTGGGACTGGCGCTGAGCCTGAGTTTGAACCGGCTGATCGCCCGCTGGATCGAGAGCGGTACGCGTGATCCGTGGATGATGCTGGCGGTGTCGCTGGTTCTGATTGTCGTCGCTGCGCTGGCCTGCCTCATCCCCGCCCGCCGCGCCACTGCCATCGACCCCATGGCCGCTCTGCGCTGCGAGTAGCGCAGTTCGAATATTTCGCAAACTGACGTGAACAGGCCTTACCGTAAATCCACGGATGTCCGAGCGAAGAGGCAGCCGAAGCGGTCGTTTACAGGCTCCTCTAGATTCTGCTTGCAGCCCAGATATCGTTCGGTTGTCAAGACGGAAACATGGCCGAGAAGGAACTGAATCTGTTCCAATTCCCCGCCATTGACATGGCCGGTTCAACGCAAGTCGAGGCTCGGAACAATACCAGGTAATGAACTGCTCCATTGCGAACTTGTAGTTTCTCCTTGAATGGGGCGAACTGAGGCTGTTGAGTACCGCGGATTTCGCGTGATCGAGATCTGGGAGCTTCAGAACGATCTTGCGGCAGGGTGGCCTTTTGTTCCTTTTGTGCATATGAGCGGCCTCCATGCCGCTGACATGCACAAAATACCCCTGCCGCGGGAAATCTGGCCTCGAAAAGTGCGTAGGCGATTTACTGCTCGGCGATATCGAGCACCGTCCCCAGACTCACTAGGCTGACACTGGCGCGTCAACCCTGCATCGAGCAGAACCCCAGAAAGATGTCAAAGCCCGTTCGTCACAATCTTCTTTTCTTCCATAGGTCGCCTAGGGTAGATTACCTATGGTATGGAATCGAACTCGCTGCTTCCCGGCACCCTCGATCTGTTGCTGTTGAAGGCACTGTCACTGCAACCCATGCACGGATACGGCATCGCGCAGCGGCTGCGGCAGATCTCAGGCGACGTGTTCCAGATCGAGGAAGGAACTCTGTACCCGGCTCTGCAAAAGCTCTTGGCCAAAGGCTGGGTGGCAGGGGAATGGAAGCAAACGGAGAACAATCGTCGAGCAAGGTACTACAAGCTCACCGCCGCTGGGCGGAAGCAATTGCAGGCCGAGCGAGCTGAGTTTGAAAAAGTGCTGGGGGCCATCGTGCGGGTGATCGAGGCATAAGCCGCGGACAGAAACGATGGAAATTGTGCATAGACTGTGGTCATGGCTGCGGCGCGCTGCTCGTGCCCGCGATCTTCAGGAAGAGATGCAACTGCATCTCGAACTCAAGGTGCAGGAACACATCGCGCGGGGCGCATCACAGGAAGAGGCGCGACGCCAGGCGCAACTCGACTTCGGCAATCAGAGCCTCGCCGCAGAGAGGAGCCGGGAGCGATGGGGTTTCGTGCAACTCGAGGATTTCCGCCGTGATATAGCGTACGGCGTGCGCCAGTTTGTCAAGAATCCCGGGTTTACTGCCATCCTAGTACTCACCCTGGCGCTGGGCATCGGAGCCAACTCCGCCATCTTCAGCGTGGTGAATACATTCCTGTTGAAGTCGCTCCCGGTCAGCCATCCCGAGCAATTGGTGAAGATCGGCATCAACGGTCACCCTCACGCGGCATTCGATTTCGCTGCGAAGCGCG
>WNGK01006850.1_pt1 | contig 11979 bp, 15 predicted proteins | sample 5400601 | NCBI WGS metagenome assembly WNGK01 (sample SAMN13153376, study PRJNA577476) | soil metagenome | isolation source: 60 cm soil or saprolite under Garry oak tree replicate 1 | place: USA:California | collected 2016-06-15
CGCTGAAGCTCGCATTTGATCGTCTTATTGTCTTCCCCGCGGCGTTGACCCTCCGGCACATCATCGACGAACAAAGTCCGCTGCACGGCGCGACTCCGGAATCGCTGGAAGCGTGCCGAGCCCTTTTCGTGGCCTCGGTCGTGGGCGTGGAAACCGTCATTCCCGCGGCGGTGCAGACCCAGCAAGACTACACATGGCGCGACGTCCGCTTCGGCGAACGCTTTGTCGAAATTTACAAGGAGGAACGCGAAGGCCGCTTGATCGTCGACTACGGTCGTCTGCACGACACCGAACCAGTGTCGTAAGTTTTCAGCTGAGAAGGTTTCGGAGACGAACGGTTTCTTGTAGCCGCTGCCGTCGCTGCGGTTGGATCTTTGATTTCGCCGCGGTGACCCCCGCTACAGATTTCTAGACAAGGGCGACCGAAATCTCGGCCGCGGTCTGCCCTGCCTCTGTTGCCGCTGCTGCTGCTCCTGCGGCGGCGCATCCTCAATCTTCATCATCTCGAATGTCCTGAACAACGGGGCCAGATCGATCACTTCGTTCGCGGCTGACTTCAATATGTTCCCGAGATTTTGTGCGACCGAGGCTACTTCCACCCGGATGCCGCGTCGCCTCAACTTTATGGCGAGATAAGCGAAATCGGCGTCGCCTGTTACAAGAATGACGACATCGGGACGCATCTCGACGGAAAGCTCCAGCGCGTCGATTGCCATCATCACGTCCACGTTCGCCTTGTAACGGCCTTCTTCGGCGGGCGCCCCGTCTTTCGTCACGACCATGAAACCATTGGAGCGCAGCCAGTGCATGAACTTGTTCTTCTTATCGCGCTCTTCCTGCCAGATCGGGATAGCGGGTGGGAGTCCGGCATAGACGACCATTTCGATCAGCTCCCGCCCTGTGGCTGGCCCGGCAAGAAACTCGCGTAGTTTCAGCCAATCGAGACCGCGCCCCGCCGTGCGCACCGAACTGCCGACGTTCGATTCGTCGACCAGGACCAACAACTTGGACCGCAGGGATCCTTCGTGAGTTCTTTTTCGCATGATTTGGACAATTGTGGTTTCTCTCAATTCTCAACTAAAGACTATCAACGTGTCGGATTGTCAGGGCCGCGAACGCGATTGTCGATCCTGATCGGAGATCGACTAAAGATGAGTTGGTGTAGTGACTCTTATCATTCGGCCAAATTCTCGATTTCTGTCACGACGCGGTCGAGCTCCTCAACTAATTCGGTGCTACCGTGCTCGAGGAACGCCGATACCAGCGAGCGATAATACCAGAGCGTCCCTTCCTTCCCGCCATTGAAGCGCGACCAAAGCTTTTCTCCTTCCTGGCGCAAGTTATGCAGGACGGCGCGACCGTTGTGTAGCTTGTCGGCTGCCGACACGAGGCGCGTCGACGCCGAGGCTTTCTTGAGATGCGCGATGTAGGCCTCCTTCCGTTCGCGCCATGGCGGCTTTGGGATTTGATCGGTGTCGGTGCAGCCCGCCACTATTCTTGCAACCTTCTTTCCGAATTTGCCCTCGATATCGCGTAAACGTTTTGCGCCGCCACAATCCTCTACCGCATCATGCAGCAGCGCCGCGATCGCTTCAGTTTCATTCGCGCCGTATTCCAAGGCGATCGCGGTAACCCCGAGGAGATGCCCTATGTAGGGAATCCTGGTCTTCTTCCGGAGTTGGCCGCCGTGAATTCGGGTGGCGTAGATCAACGCTTTTTCAAACTGAGGCGAAAGTCGCACGTTCTATTTTCGTTTTGCCGAGGAAAACAGATCGTATGGTTAACCGTAGATCGATCCCGGCTGCTGCCGCACATGGCACAGTGACTCCATGGCTGCAGCTCTTTGGCTAGCTGGTGTCATGAGACTCAATCGATGTGTCGCGCGACCAGTTTTCGGAGGCTCGTCAAATTCCGCATTGTCGAGGTCGGTAATCGGAGCGCCTTGACCCCCGCTCGCAATGAACGTCTCCACGTCGTCGAACCCAACCTCCTCGAACGAATCCCTAAGCTGAGTTATCGGCAAACGCCGCTTGCCAAGATTTACCCCACGGAGAAAAGCAATGTATCGTTGCATGGTAGATCAACCCAAGACCTAACGAGATCAAGTTCAGCCCTGGCTTCCGGTGGCGCAAGCGGCGGCAGTTCGAATCGCTCTAGTTAAGAACCGACATCCTAAGCATAACGTCAGAGATTCATTGCCGTCACTGTTTCGTCGCAGATGTCGTGTCTTGAAATATGGCGCTTATCTCCCTCGGGTTCACGGCCTCAGCTGCGAAGGTAAAGGTACCGTGCTCTCGCATCTCGCGGGCGGCGCGAAGAAATGCACCAAGAGCCGTGCGACAGAGGGCGCTGCCCACGCTGACCCGCCTGACTCCAATCGCTGCGATGTCAGCTAGACCCAGTTGAACGCCTCGCAGTCCCATTACTACATTCACCGGGCGATCCACAGAGCTGACGATGGCGACAATATCGTCTTTGCTGGTCAGGCCCGGCGCATATAGGACATCGGCGCCCGCTTCTTGATAAGACTGCAGCCGCCCGATCGTGTCTCCGAGGTCCGGCCGCCCGTGCAAGTAGTTCTCCGCACGCGCGGTCAGGAAGCCCGAGCCTTTTGCATAGACGCAAAACCTGCTATAATCTTTCAGGCAAACCCAAATAGAGGGAGCGAACATTATGGCTATGTATGTCAGTCTTATTCAGTATACGGACCAGGGAATCCGCAACATCAAGGACACCCTCAAACGACACGAGGCGGCGAGCGCAGAAGCCGAGAAAATGGGCGTGAAGATCGCCCACATATTCTGGACGATGGGTGCCTACGACTTGGTAGTCGTGTTCGACGCGCCGGATGACGAGGCCGTGAGCGCTTTCTCTCTTAAGGTCGGCGCACTGGGTAACGTCAAGACCCAGACCATGCGCGCCTTCCGCAGGGAAGAGATGGAAAGCATTCTGGCGAAAATCACGTAGCCGCCTGCTTAAAACGCTTTGTGAGTCTCAGCCGCGGTTGTAGCTGCGGTTTGCTTGTTTGATTTTGTCGCGGTTCAGAGAGCGCGGCTACACATTTCCGGTGGCGAGGGCCACGCCGGAGTGCTAGGAACCCTCAATAATAAGCGTTGGAGAAGCCGGATCTGCCGAGAACAACGCGATCCGAGTCCCACCCCGCGGTAAATACATACGTTCGCCCCAGCTGCACGTTCAACATTATCGACGTCGGCTGGCGATAACTGTAGTTTGGCGCCGCCGACACGGTCAAGACATGGTGCCCGGTTGGCACAAAACCGTCGAAGCGGCGGCCCTGTACAATGTTCGCGACGTCTCTGCCATCGATCTGAAGATGGACAGCTACGTTCCATCCAAAGTTCGCCACTCTTTCCACAATGAGACGACCTCCCCGGGGGCTCCCCTGAGCGACAGGGCTCGTGACGGAAATTGCGCAAACGAAAGCAAGAATCAGAAAAGCTCTGCTGGCGGAGTTGTGTCGTGAGCTCATAATTCAGGCTAGCTCGAATCGAATTCGCCGTCACCCACATTCGACGATTTCTCTCGTGCCGCGGGTTGATTACTTGTTGAAACGAACTTCCCTGGCTCGCCGCCGTGTCACGCCGAAGGCGGCTGACTTCCCTTCAAATCCTTGTCCTCGGCTCCGGAGATTATTCGTCGTATTAGTATATGAACACAAACATCAACTCTCAAAACGGGAGGCAATCATGAAAGAACAATCCAACACCTTCCTCTACATTTTTCGGGGCGGCGCTGATCCCGCGCAAATGTCCCCGGAGCAAATGCAGCAAAACATGGATGCCTGGTTCGCCTGGATCAACGACCTGCGAAGCAAGGGTCACTTCGAAGCCGGTGAACCGCTCCATTCCGAAGGCAAGGTGCTGTCGGGAACAAAAGGCCAGACCGTCACGGACGGACCGTATGCTGAAGGAAAAGAAGAAGTGGGCGGCTACCTCGTCGTCTCGGCCAAGGATCTGGAGCATGCGACGGAATTGGCGAAAGGGTGCCCTATCTTTAAAAACGATGGCACCGTGGAAGTGCGGCCGATTCAAAAGATGTCCGAGGCTTAGATCGCCGTGCGCGGGAGCGAATTCCGCGCGAGACCCGGCGTTCGCCGATGAACTCTGAAGTTAATCGACTGGACCATCTTTTTCGCCGTGAGGCGGGAAAGATGGTCGGCACGCTCACGCGAATCTTGGCCTCGAAAACCTGCACCTGGCTGAAGACGTTATTCAGGATGCGCTGTTGAAAGCAATGCGCAATTGGCCTTTTGGCGGCATCCCGCGCAATCCGTCTGCATGGCTCATGCAGGTGGCGAAGAACACCATGCTCTCGATGTCGTCCGTCGTGAACACAATTTCCGAAGCAAAGACATTTCTCGCCAAGCGCCTCGCAGAATGCAAAGCAAAGCTGGCAGGCGTAAGATTTAGCGGGTTGTCTGGCGTCGCGAATTGTGAGATAATTACTTCACCGACGCTCCCACGATCGGAAGCAGAAGTGTCAATAGCGAGCTCTGACGTCCTTTTCTTTCAGCTCGGCGTCTTCACTTTCTTCCACTCGCGCATTAGAATGGCGAACGCCTCTTCGAGATCTCTTCCGAAGGCTACGATGCCTCCTTCGTGTCCGGCCATGACAAGGATCTTTCTGTCTTGCACGTTGGTACGCCTGAAGAGACGCGTTACTTGGTACGCCATCTCGGGCGTCCCGTACTCAACAGCTTTCGAGCTTGTCGGAGCTTGATTCAGAAGGGCTGCCCACAACTTTGAGTCGTGGCAATGAATAATCGATCCGGCCTTTGCATCCGATTCGTAAACCACTGCGTGCGTCAGCGACTCGGATGAAGCAATCGCGGATCCCTCACATCGGAGCCAGTTCCTTTTGAAATCGTAAGCTACCACTCTTGCGCAATCTGCCAGGGTCAGTTCGGGTATTCCGCCCGTCGCCGAACCTGTGATGTAAAAATTGTTGGTCGCGCCGTCTCTGATGCTCAGGTTGCCGAACCCAATGCCATTTGCATCCACACCGATCAGTCGGAGCTGGACAAGTTTCCGCCTGTACGCGTTCAATTCGGCAAAACCGCCGAACGGGCTGAGCTCCGCGGCCGCGTGTTCGCACGTGAATTTTACGTATTCGCTCACGCCGCGTGCTCAGGAAAAAGCGCGCGGATGCTTTTCTCGTTCGCTTCGCAGACGCCTCGCTCGGTAATCAGTCCGGTCACCAAGTGTCTAGGCGTAATGTCAAACCCGTAGTTTGCGGCCGGACTTCCCTTCGGCGTAAGGCGCACTTCCACCTGTCGTCCCTCCAGCCAGCCGTCAGCGTACTTTACTTCTTCCGCGCCGCGTTCTTCGATCGGGATCTCTTTCAACCCGTCCCGCATCTTCCAATCAAGCGAAGACGAAGGCAGCGCCACATAGAAAGGAATATTATTATCCTTCGCCGCCAGAGCCTTCAGATACGTCCCGATCTTGTTCGCAACATCTCCCGTGTAAGTCGTGCGATCTGTTCCGACAATCACCAGATCTACTTCGCCATGCTGCATCAAATGCCCTCCGGTGCTGTCCGCGATCACCGTATGCGGCACGCCGTGCTCGCCCAACTCCCAGGCAGTGAGCTTCGAACCTTGATTCCTGGGTCGCGTCTCATCAACCCACACGTGAACCGGTAACCCGTGATCGTGCGCCGCATAGATCGGCGCCGTGGCGGAACCGTAATCAACAAACGCGAGCCATCCCGCGTTGCAATGCGTGAGCACATTGATCGGTTTCCCCGCTTTCTTTCGAGCAATTTGCTGAATGAGATTCAGCCCGTGCTGCCCGATCATCCGGCAGTGCTCCTCATCTTCTTCGGCAATCAGTCTGGCTGTGCGCAGAGCCAGGGCGATCTTCTCTTCCGCAGTTTTCCCCTCGGCAATATTCTTTAGCTGGCGCTCGACCGCCCAGGAAAGATTCACCGCCGTCGGCCTGGTTGCCTTGAGTTGTGCCGCAGCGTTGGCCAGGTGCCGATCGAATCCCGCGACTGCGGCACGCGCCGCGGCCTCGATTGTCGCAAGATACATCCCGTATCCGGCGCTTGCGCCGATCAACCCCGCTCCACGAACATGCATTTCGCGGATCGCCGTCACCATCTGATCGACCGTGCTGATTTCTTCGATCACGAAACGGTCAGGCAAAAATCGCTGATCGATCAGCTGCACGACACAGTCATTCTCCGTCTTGAGCCAGATCGTTCGAAAATGTTGGCCGCCCACCTTCACGCGTTTAGTTATGATCTCTGCACCTAACACCAAGCTCAGCCCCCCGAACGGGCGCACACGCCTTGGAGTGATGTGAATGGAGAATTCAGTTGGATGTAGGAAACCGGTGCATCGCGACTAGGGGTTCGCTGCAGCGCCTTGTTAGGCCTCATTATGGATCTTGCCCAGATTTGGCCATCTTTTCTATTTCCTGATTACGTTTATCGTTGGCCTCTTTGATGTGATCTACGCTCTTCCTGAGTTTTGTTCCATCGTACCCGACGAGATCTGCGGCCTGCAGAGGCTTTGTGTCTTCATGTAATTCAGCTTTGCTTTGAGAATTGGGATTTGTGGCAGCGGTTTTCTTCTGACATCCCGAGGAAAACAAAATCGTCGAGAAAATGATGGCGATGAACCTTAATGGAAGCATGGTTTTCATGAGCCCAACGAGAAGGAACTCAGCTACCGCTGGCGGAAGCGAGCTCTGCAACTCTCATCTCTCATCTAAAACTCTCAACTGATTTTCATGCCGGCCAGCGGTTGGCTGGAGCGAAACGATCTTGATACCGAGCTTTGAAGCCAGGCGCTTTTAATTGGAGACGGCATGGAACTCCATTCCATCAACGCCTTTTCAACATCCGATCCGTTGGCACTAAGCCAGGCGCTCATCTCGTCCCCCATTTTCTCCCCGTAAATGCGATGTGAATAGACGAACAAGCATCCCGTGCCATCCACCAGCTTGAATCGGGCAAATGCCACCTCGATGAAATTTGGCCGGCCAAACACCACCGCGATTAGATGTTCCGCCGGCCGATCTGCTTTCCGAGGGATCGAATCGGTCTTAAGCACCTTTGCCTGGTGTCTTTTGTAATTGTCCAGAACGGAATTCGCGGTCTCCGCCAGGCGTTCGCCATCGCGGACGTCCGGATACGCGTTCACCGTCATCATGTCGGACCATCTGTCGAGGTTTTCCTGCTTTTCGGGCGTGAACTCGTGCTGATCGTTCTTCGACCAGCGGTGAAAATAACCAACGCCTCTGAAAACGAATGCGGGCTTTATCGGAGGAGCAACAGTGCGCAGCTCTTGCGCATCAAGTGTGCTGCAGGCGACAGCCAGTAGCGATAGAAAGATCGCAATCGAATGAATTTTCATCTTATACGGGAAGTTAGCCATAATGCATCTGTCGCAAATCCGGTATAAGCGCAAGGAACACCGCTTGCTCTTCAACCACGGATGCGCATTCCGTTTCTCTTCCTGTCCCTGATCCTTGTCGCTTCCGCCTAGGCTCGAGTCCGGGACCCGCAATCCTCTTCGCGAGCGCAAGGCGCTCCGCCTTTTTGCGGCGTGCCTTGCGTTTTCTAACGTTGTCTCTGCCTTGGCTGATTCCCATAAGGTCTCAACCCTCACGTTTCCTGCGCCGGTTCCAAGCTATTTCGCTTTCGGAGTTTAGACGCGACCCGTTTTTCCTATCTAAAGATCAATTCCCATCGCGATGGCGCCGGTTATCTCCTCCCAGTCGCAGCGTTTCCAGAATTCACGCCCGCGCGGATTATCGTCCGCCACCATGATAATGGCACGTTTGAGTCCGGCCTGGCGTAGACCCTCCAAGCATTCGTCCAGCAGACGCCTCCCGAGTCCGCGTCCCTGACAAGCAGGATCAACCGCCAGATGATAGATGTGTCCGCGGCGTCCATCGTGACCGCATAAGGCGACGCCAATGGTCCTCGACCCATCGGTCGCCACTCTGCTCAGCCCCGGGTTTCGCGCGAGAAATTGAGCAACGCTTTCTCTGTCATCACCCTCGGCGATCTCGAGACCTTCAACCCGCTGCCATAGCGTAACCGCCGCGTCGTAATCGCTTATGGAAAATTCTCGGGTGTCGATGTTGCCGCTCATCTTGGGTCAAGAACTCTAGCATTACGTCGCGCTCTGCTCGCTTTCGAGTAACTGTACTACTCCATCATGCGTGTATAAGCACGCATGATGATTGCGTACCATTTTCGGTGCGATCGCGCTTGATCGGTTGCGCAAACGGAACGACGTCGTGGTTTTGCGCAATGCACGCGAGAGAGTCGGAATGTTGAAAGTTTAGATGCGACCCAATACCTCTGGTTCGTACAAGTTAAGAGACGTGGGTCGACAGCCGCTTGCGCCAGTTCCAGCGATGAACCAGAAGGACCACCAGCCAAATGATGAAGGCGAACGCGCCGCCGGGGACGGTCAACAGAATCAGCCAGCCTAACACGCCCAGCGTATACAAAAGCTGGCCATAATCTTTCCCGCCGATGACGCTGGGGTGTACCGACCCTTCATCCACTTTGCACCCGTGCGAATTCGCAATCCAACTGCACAGCACGACCGACCCCACTGGCGCCAGTGCCACTCCTGGCTACTTCTCAAACGCTTCCTTATTCACAACATATGGCATCTTGGTCGGGTCGCCGCCGTAGTTCCCTTCCAGCACGTCGATCAGCGCCTGAGCAGTGCGCCCAGCCATGCCTTTGTCGGGATCGACCGAGAGCCGCGTGATCTGCGCGCCACTGGCGAAGTGATGAAACAGGCGCGTGCGATCCGCAATTTCGGGATCGAGCAGTGGCGAATCCGGCGTGAGAGGCTCTTTCTCAAAGACGTCGAGCGCCGCCCCGGCGATGACTTTGTCTTTCAGCGCTTTGGCGAGGGCCTTCTCGTCCACTACTGGACCGCGTGAGCTATTCACCAGGTACGACGTCGGCTTCATCAGCTTGAGCGTCTTCTCGTTGATAAGGTGGTAGGTCGGCTTGTCGGTTTGGCCCTCGCGCAACAGCGGCACGTGGATGCTCACGTAATCAGCGCCGCTAAGTGCCTCCTCGAACTCCACGTACTTGATCGAGGTCTTCTCCTTCTGGATTCCTTTGGCGTGGCGCAGGTCCATCAGCTCCTGGATGGAGGCGATGTACTTGTCATTGTGATACGCCGGGTCGTAGCACAGGATGTTCATGTCGAAACCGGAGCACTTCTTGATCATCGCCAGGCCGATGCGTCCGGTGCCGATGATGGCAATCGTCTTGCCCGTGATCTCGTCGCCAAGGAAGGGCAGGAATGGGTGCCACGACGGCCACTTCTGGTCACGCACCAGCCGCTCACTCGCATACATCTTGCGCGCAAGCATGCCCATCATGAAAAAAGCGAACTCGGCGGTCGCTTCGGTAAGCACGTCGGCCGTGTTTGTGAATGGGACCTTGTATTTGTTGGCGTCGGCGCGGTTGATGTTGTCGAAGCCGACGGCGATCTGCGCCACGACCTTAAGCGAACCCTTCCCTGCTTCGAAGATCTCGGCGTCGATGGGATCGCGCAGCGTGGTGATCAAACCGTCGATGCCGGTCTTCACTTTCTCGATGATCAACTTCTTCGGCGGCGCCTCGGGGCCTTGGAAGACCTCGAGCTCATAGCCGCGCTCGCGCAGACGGCTCTCGGCAGGATCGCCAATGCGGGAGGTGGCAAAGACGCGGAAGTGTTTCTTATCGGTCATGGCTGGGGCAATCGAACGAGAACAAGATCAGCTGCGCCGGGCGAAGGCGCGCGTCGCGGCGGGCTGAACGGCTTTAATCATTATGAATTCTCGATAGTACGATCCGCCTCGGCGTCAGCTATATCGTTCGGTTAGGCGGCGTTTGCTGGCACCGGAATGTGCTCCGCTTTCAGCTCATGCAGATCGAGCTTGTGGCTGGCGTTATCGATATCGATGCCGACCAGTCGTCCATCGGCGTCGAAATCTAGCACAACGCCCTCGGCGACTTCGTCGCTGTCGGCACTAGGCTTCGGAGAGAGCGCGATGTAGAGCGAATCAGTGTCTGCGTGATAGTGAAGCGTCATGGGCGAAATCTCCCGTCAGGAAACGCATTGTGAATAGTGAGCTTATCAGCCAGCGTCACAACGCGCAAGAAGCGGCCACCGAGCTCGGGCACAGTTGCCCAGAACCGGAAGCGGTTGTGTTCCTGTGGCTCGCTGCGGATTGAGTTCTGAACAACGCGAATGCAAATCTCCTTGGTGAGATAAGGTCGGCGCGATAAAACATCATGCTCGAAGTAATTGGTGAACCGGAAATCCGCCATTCAGGGCAGCGTAATAGACTTCCATTCGCAGTGACAGCGTGAAGCCGCCTAACTACAGGTTCTTCTTCGCCCAAGCGCCGACGCTATCGAGTGCCTTCTCGATGTTCTCGATCGAGTTGGCGACGCTGAAGCGCAAATAGCCTTCGCCAAAATCGCCGAAAGCGGTCCCAGACAGCGCGGCAACGCCGGCATCGTCGAGTAGCGCGTCGGCCAATTTCTTCGATGGCCATCCGGTTTGCTTGATGTTGGGGAAAACGTAGAACGCCCCCTTGGGCAAGCGGCAGGAGAAACCTTTGATTTTGTTGAGGCCGGCAACCATAACGTCGCGCCGTTTCTTGAACTCGGCGCACATCGCCTCGACTGCGGCCTGCGGACCGCGGAGCGCCTCGATGCCGGCGAGCTGCGTGAAGCTGGCGGTGCAGGAGTTGGAGTTGGTCATCAGGCGGGCAACATGCGTTGCCAGGTCGGCACGCATTACGCCGTAGCCCATACGCCAGCCGGTCATGGCGTAAGTCTTTGAAAAACCGTCGAGCAAAATGCAGCGCTCCTTCATGCCGTCCACCGACATGATGGAATGATGCTCACCCTCGAAGATGAGGCGACTGTAGATCTCGTCGCTCAACACCATGATGTTGCTATCGCCGATTGCGCGCGCGATGCCGTCAATGTCGTTCTTTGTCAGCACGCCGCCGGTGGGGTTGTGCGGCGAATTCAGGATGATCAGCTTCGTGTGGTCGTTGATTAGCCCGCTGAGTTCGCCGACGTCGAGCCGGAAATCCATTTCCTCGCGCAACCGGATCGGCACGGCTTTCGCGCCGAGATAGTTGATCATCGATTCGTAGATGGGAAATCCGGGATTGGGGTAGATGACCTCATCCCCTTCTTCAACTAGCGCGAGGATCGTGAAAAAGATGATGGGCTTACCGCCGGGGACCACTACCACTTCTTCGGGCGTTGCGTTTACTCGACGGGTCTCACTCACGTACTGAGCGATGGTCTCGCGCAGCTGGGGCAATCCGGCCGAAGGCCCGTAGTGGGTGAATCCCTTGTGCAGGGCGTCACATCCCGCGTCGACGATGTTGCCCGGCGTATCGAAATCGGGCTCCCCGATTTCGAGATGGACGATGTCGCGGCCCTTTGCCTCCAGCGCGCGTGCCTTCACAAGCACTTCGAAAGCGGTTTCGGTGCCGAGACGCGCCATGCGCTTGGCGAGCCGGAGTTCGTGGGCCTTAGTCATGACTCAGTCACAAACGACAAACATCGTAGAGATTTCAATTGCCCTGTCCAGTCACTGACGTCTGGACATCTGACCTCTGACCTTTGGTTTAGCTGCGCTGCTTCCGGCGCGGCCGCCGCAGCGTTGATCTAGGGAAAAGAATCTTATCGCTGTCTCTCACCCAGCTTCTTGAGTGTTTGCTGCGCGCTACGCCAAATCTCACCGCGGTACTCCTCGGTATCGGTCCATGATGACGCCGGTACGGCGTGAGCATCTAGAATGGCCAATGCTTTTTCGGCATACTGTCGCGCCAACTCTTTTTGTCCGTCTGCCAAATACGCTTCGGCGAGGGTCTCGTTCGCGTCAGCCGATTCAGGATAAGCAAGTAGGACGAGCTTCAAGACCTCGACCGCTAACTTCGGCTCGCCGGCGCGCATGTG
>WNGK01006851.1_pt1 | contig 11978 bp, 10 predicted proteins | sample 5400601 | NCBI WGS metagenome assembly WNGK01 (sample SAMN13153376, study PRJNA577476) | soil metagenome | isolation source: 60 cm soil or saprolite under Garry oak tree replicate 1 | place: USA:California | collected 2016-06-15
ACACTATCAGGTCCCGGCCAGATTCGCGCGCTTAGCTTCCAGGTACCCGCGAATGAAATGGCGAGCTTTGGCAACGCGCGCCTCCGCATCTACTGGGATGGTGAGACGCATCCCAGCGTAGATGCGCCTGTCAAATTCCTGGCAGGCGATGGCGCGGGCGTGTATTCTCCGCGGGGCCGTCCACTGGTGCAGGGCTGGATTGCAGGTATCGACAGCGATAGTACCGGGTCTATGCGCTTCAATCTCTACTGGCCTATGCCGTTCTCTTCCCGCGCACGTATAGCTATTACAGCGGATTCTTCGCTGAGCGACATCGCCTGGAACGTGCGCTATGAGCCATTTCCCGATCCTCCGCAATGGTGGGGGACATTTCACGCCACCTATACCAGTGTGCCCAATCCGCAGCCTGGGCAGGATATGACCTTCCTGGATGTGCGCGGCAGTGGCAAGCTGGTTGGCACCGTAGTAAACTTCACCGCGCCCGACGGCACGCTTGAAGGTGATCCGCATATCTTTCTCGACGATAGCCAGACGCCGCAGATCGCGGGTACGGGCACAGAGGAATGGGGTCTGGGTGGAAACTACTGGGATGGTGGACACCAGGTTTCGCTGCCCCTTGGTGGGTTGCCCAGCAGTATCAACAATCCGCCCGGCGCGAATATCGACGGGGCCGCGCTCTATCGCTTCCTGATCGCTGATAGTATTCCGTTCAATCGCCATCTCGTTGTGCGTTGGGAGCATGGCGGCGTTGATCAAAGCACGCATCCCTATCGCGCGACGATGTTGTGGTATGGGATGTCTACCCAGACCGCGCTGCTCAGTGACGAGTTGTTGCCAGCAGACCCCACCAGCCGTCTTACCCACAACTACACGGCAACCGGCGAACACACCTACCAGCTTACGGCTGCTTACGAGTATCTTGTACAGAATCCGCTGATCACAGCGACAGGCAGCGCTCTAACAGGAACGACGAGCTTTACCATGAAGCTAGTTCCGCGCAACGTTGGCGCGTTCTTACGGCGCACCTTCGATGATTGCATTCCCAACCAGCGCGCGCATATCTATCTCGATAATGCCTTTGCCGGAACATGGTACGACGCTGGTGCATCGAACGGCACGGGCGTTGACAGCCATCGACGCTGCTGGCGCGATGAAGATTTTCCCCTGCCTGCCTCGCTTACCGCCGGTAAATCGGCGGTGACGGTACGTATTGAGTTCGTGCCGACCAGCAATCCGCGGGATAGCGAGTGGACAGCGTTTCGGTATCAGATGTACAGTTTTGTGCTGCCTTCGTAGGTTGTCATAGTCATTTTTCATAGGCATTGTGCATGGCTGGGGCAAGCCCAGCCACTACTATACTTTGGCTTCGCAGGCTGATTCATCGTGTATAGTAGTGGCTGGGCTTGCCCCAGCCATGACCACTCCATGCTTGAAAATTTTTGAACTTCATCTGTAACCGCACCCTACCCGTGCCTTGTGTATCAGCCAAACTCTCAGGTATACTTGGAGAGAACTTCATCCAACGTTTTTACTAGCCCCATCGAGGTATTTATGACGACAACGGTCCGCTCCCATTCCCCATTTCTTTCTACATTTCCTGGTCGCTATTACTATGATCCGGCTATTTTTGAAGAGGAAGAGGAACGTATTTTTGGCGAGATGTGGTTCTTTGTTTGCCGCGCTGATGCATTGCCGCATCCAGGATCGTACCAGGTAGTGACTGTGGCGAGGGAAAGTATTATTGTGGTGCGGGATAAGGATGGGCAACTGCACGCGTTTTTCAATGTGTGCCGCCACCGGGGCGCGCGTTTATGCAACCAGGACGCGGGACACCTGAAAGGTTCGATCCAGTGTCGCTACCATGCCTGGACTTATGGCCTGGATGGGCGATTGATTGGCGCGCCCAATGTCATGAGCGATGAGCAGTTTGACCGCACCGCCTATGGATTGCTGCCCGTGGCCCTGCATGTCTGGGAAGGACTGATTTTCCTCAATCTTGCTGACGACCCGCTTCCCTTTGAGGATCAGTTGAACGATCCGGTGGTTGCGCAATTTGGTGGGGTTGCGCCTTACCAGCGCTACCAGGTGGGCAGGCTCAAGGTTGGCAGGTCGATCAGCTATGATGTGCATGCCAACTGGAAATTGATCATCGAGAACACCCTGGAGTGTTACCATTGCGGCCTGATGCACCCCGAACTGTGTGCGCTCATCCCCATGTATCGCACCGGCCAGCTCTATACCGATAATGCGGTTGATGCAGGGGCAGCACTGGGTGAGCATGTCGAGGCCTTTAGCATCACTGGCAAAGCCAGTCGTCCCTCACTCCCTGGCCTGCTACCTGAGGATAAGCGCCGCTACTATGCGTTTTTGTTCTTGCCAAACGTGTTCATCAACCTGTTGAGCGATCACGTGGTAATCGATACCTTCCAACCCCAGGGACCGAAGTTGACCCGCGTTACCTCCGATTGGCTCTTTGATCCCGCAGTTATGGCACAGCCGAACTTTGATCCATCCGATGCTGTCGAGATACTCGATCTAGTGAATAAACAGGACTGGGAAGTCTGCGAGCTGACGCAGAAGAACATGGCGTCCAGGGCTTTTGTGCATGGTGGGAACTATGCCCCTGATGAACACCATATTCGCGGGTTTGTGGATTACGTGCTGGAAAAATTGGGACATTGAACTACCTCAATGCCCTTGTGAAGCCATTCCAGCTACTTCATATTGTTTGTCGTTGTTCTCAAGTGTTCCCACATTTTCACCTGATTTCGATGGCTTAACTGTCAATTTTAGAAAAGGAGAAGATTGCTGCTTTTCCTTGGTATGCAGTTCTAATTGTGCTAAATAGTACTTGACTTGTTTGGGTGAACGTAGCCGGATCACCTTCCCCCGTGGGAACTCGCGCAATTTCTCCTCAAGCTTCCTTCGTCCTCGAAATCGAAAGATCACCACCTTCAAGATACGGAAAGGGGTTAGTCTATCGGTACATCCTTGCGGTATATCACGACGAGAGTGCCCACGATATTGGCGATGCCGACGTATTATGCGCCAAAGGCACAATAAGAGAGAAATATCTAAAAGAATAATTGCATCTGCTGCGTTCAGGCGAGGCTCAGACGAGTCGAGATAGGTTCCCTCAATAATCCACTGCTTTTCCTGAACGAGATGGTCCAGAATTTGCAATCTCTCTTCCCTGGACTTCCCTTTCCAACCAGGCTCCCAGAAGAGGCGATCAAGGTGAAAGACTTTCACTTTGAGTAAGGGACCTAAATCTCTTGCCAGCGTTGTCTTGCCGGCACCAGGGGGTCCAATGATGGCGATCTTCTTCATTAACCGTTTCCGCTCTACGAAGACGCTTTACAAAAACAAATACAAGGTTAGCTAGATAGTCTATCTATGATACAGTATACTCACGCTGCAAAATCGAGTTTTCAATCGTCTAAATCGATTCTGGTAACTATATTGAATAAACTGCATCAAAGGAAGCTTTGTTTAAGACTAAAGGGCAAAAACCATCTGGATAGAAAAATTTTAATCCACAAGGTTAAGTGGCGCATCTATTTAGTCTGGTTGAGATTTGGTATATACATTAAGATCGGGTGCAAATTCCTCAATCTAATTGAGGCATCATTCCAATAGAAAGGTACAAAGTATGTCCGGCACATCTGCTTCAAGCATTTATTGGCTTTCGAGGCCGCTCTGTCCTGCTCTGATTGCCTGGATACGTGCCTCAAGTAGACATGCCTTGTGTTTCCTCTTCAGCTTCCTTAGTAAGGCCGTATATTGTTCTAGCGTCCTGGCAACAAGGGGATGGTCGGGCCCAAAAGCGCGCTCGCGGACAGAGAGCGCTTTATGGTAGAATGACTCGGCTTCTTCATATCGCTCTAGAGCTGCATAAAGTTTCGCGAGATCATAGTAAGTAGAGGCGGTATGGGGATGATTAACACCCAGATTTTGCTCACGAATGGCTAGTGCCAACCTGTAGTAGGGCTCAGCTTGAAGATATTCCCCCTGCAGAAAGAAAGATGCGGCCTGGTTACTAAGGCTGTATGCCATATAGGGATGCTCCGAGCCGAGTGTTTGCTCATGAATCTTGATCGCCCTAAGGATCAATGGCTGGGCTTCATGATATCTCCCTTGGGCGTGGAAAATCTCGACCAGACTATTGGCGATGGTCGCGACATGCGGATGATCCATACCCGAAGTGCTCTGTCGAATCTGTAAGGCCCGCATATTCATTTCCTCAGCCAGATTGAGTTTGTCCTGTCCCTGATATATCTTTGCAAGCATGTTTAGTATAGAAGCAATCATCGGATCGTTATTGCCCGGGGACTGTTCCTGTATGCGCAGAGCCTGTTTGCAAAATTTTTCGGCCTGCTGATACTTCTCCAGTGAATGAAACAGTTTCGCCAAACCATAATAACTCTGTGCTACAAGGGGGTGATCGATTCCTAACGTCATTTCTCGAATTTGCAGAGCTTGCAAGTAGTATGGCTCTGCTTTCAAATAGGCCCCCTGGGCGCGGTATAGGTTTGCCAGATTATAGTGCGTTTGAGCGACGTCCGGATGGTTCCGGCCCAGCCCCTGCTCCTGTACGCGCAAAGCCCCTTGATGGAATTGTTCGGCATAGGAGTACTCTCCTGTAGAACGATAGAGTACTCCCAGGTCATTCAACGTGCGAGCTATATCGGGATGATTGGCTTCTAATACCTGTTGACGCACAGTCAGGGCTGTTTGTATCAACTGTTTCGCTTGCTTGTACTGTGCCTGTGCTATCAGGTATGCCGCTGCTTCATTCAGCAATCGGGCGACCTCTGGAAAGGCAAGCCCGTATTCATCCACATAGCTTGCACAGATATACACGTGTGGAAGGTAACGCTGACATTTTTCCCAGGTTTTTAATTCAATATCAGGGAAAGCCTTGTTTACTGCTCGTATGGCTCGTTCTGCCCATACATGCTGAGCCTCTCTATCCATGCCATCTTTGAGTACGGCCTGTACTAGGCGATGTATACTCAGAGACTTTGCCTCGGGATTACGCCGAATAAGTGAGTAGCGCAGCAACAGCTCAATAACGTTATCAACCTGCAAAGGATCACTCGCAACTACTCCAAGCGCCGGGCCGAGTTCTGATGCCCCCAGAGGAATGATTTCCTCGGGAATAGCTTCAGTATTGAGAAAAGCAAACAAGCACAGGAGATCTGCAGATGCTAGACTTTCTTGTTTCACTTGCTGAAAAGAGAGTGACCAGGTGGCAACGACCGATTGGGGATGATCAATTGCAAATCTTCCTCGTCGCAATAATAGTTCCTGGCGACGTGTACTATAGAGATTGAGGTATTGAGACAGCCCGCAGCGCGTCTCTTCAATATACGCACCAGCTTGATCAAGAGCGAGCGGCAATCCATCCAGCTCGGTAACGATTTCAGTTGCCAATGACTGATTCGCTTCCGCTGTCTGATCAAGAGATGCATCCGGGGCCAGTACCCTGGTACGACGCAACAGAAACATCACACTTTCATCCAGCCCCATTTTTTCAACTTCAATACTTTGGGCAACCGTTCCCCATGCCTGCAGCCGGGTGGTAAGCAGCACGTCTCCCGTAGTATGCACAGGCAAAAAGTCAACGATCATTTCCGGCTCATCTACATTGTCCAGGATAAGCAGCCACCCTATATGGGTAGTCAGCCAGCGCTTTACCGCTCGTACGACGATGTCCCGATCCTGCTCATGTTGTTCAGGTAAATCAAGCAAAGCCGCTATTGCTGCGAAGTCAGCGCTGAGAACTTCACGAGTAGAAGCGTTTATCCAGAAGATTGCCTGGTAGTGATCTTGATAGCGATAGGCATATTCGACCGCAATCTGCGTTTTACCTATTCCCCCAAGACCACTGAGCGCTTGACCCTGGGTCAAGGCCGCTGAATTTCTGCTCCTCATTACAGTATACAGGTGGTCCAAAATAACTTCGCGGCCGGTAAAAAAGGGATTACGGCGATATGGCACATTCCATATAGGCAGAGCAGGGCTAGAGGTATGGAGGTCAGCATCAAGGGAAGTGTCTACTTTCTCAAGCTGGGCCTCGCTCCTTTCAGGAATCAAGCCAAGTTCCAGAAGGCTTTTTCCAAAGAGTTCTCCCAGTCTTTGACGGTAGTAGAGACCGGGAACGGTAATGCCGTTTTCCCAACGACTGACGTTGATCCGAGTCGAACCAATACGCTCGGCAACTTCGCTTTGTGTCCATCCTCGTTGTTCGCGTTCCTGCCTTATACGAGGGATGCTCGGTCTGGAGGAATATTTAGCTTCGGATGTATCTTTAGCGCCCATCTCATACTTCCTGACTGGCCTGTTGTTTCTTCAAACGATATACTGTCTGAGTCAGAGCCGTCTCAGGCAACCAGGTACGAACCGCAATTGAGCAAAACTGATACATGGATGATACATTCATGATACCACTTCCACAGGGTGTTTGTCGTCAAGCTAGATAGGAAAGACGAATACGAATTTCTTAAAACGGCAGAGATTTCTTAGGAAAAATCCTTAGAGAATCCTTTGAAAAGCGTCACATACATTATGTATTTTCAAATGTTCAACACAGGTTTCTTGTATGTACTCCTCATATTTCGACGTTTTACTATCGAAATTCTGAACAAATGAAAGGTAATTGTTGGAATGGTTTGTCAACAAAGTAAGTATTCTCGTAACAAGCTAACACGTTCATGACAAAAATGGGGGGAATACCCGAGATGAAAGACAAAAAGGCTGCCATCATGGTCAAAGCCCATCCTGACCTTCTTATGCCACCACATGTTGTAGATAAGTTGTTTCAATTAGTAGCGGCCGAATGGCAACCAGATCCTACTGAGCAGGAGCAACTGGTTGCGCATTTCATGGAATGTCCTTATTGCAGAACAGCTCTCATCGTATTGCTTTCCGCAGAGCTAGAGGAAGAGGGACCTGAATCGTCTGTACGCAGCTTGCTCACGCGCTTTGTCGCGATACACCATGAAATAGAGGCGCAGGAATACGAGCAGATGGGGGCATATGCCGAGGCAATTGTAGCGAAAGGGCAGGAGGAGGCTGATAAGAGCTTTCCTCTACTCGCGGAACATATCAAAAGATGCCCTGGCTGCACAGCTACATTGGAGGAAATACTGGCCTTCCTTCATGATCCTGAAGTGACCGGTTGATCTCGTCTTTAGGCGTGCATAGAAGTATTCTGTTCGTGTCTATCCCCTTAAGCCCTTTATAGATGGGAGGTCTACCGTCGGTATCCCAACTTCTCACGCACATAACGCTGAGCCGAGTGCACAATATATCCGGCAGTTGGAGCGGAACATCCGACTGCTTTTGCCGCCTCCTCGAGCGAACGTCCTTCAAGGAGAACAATATCCAGTATCCGCCCGTTCCGCACCGGATTGGCATGGGTAGACACATATTCCTGGAGCGCTGTTAATGCTTTGCTCAAATCATCGCGTGTGATGCACTCATCTTCTACCGTTTCCGGCCTACTGACCGTAAGCGCATCTCCTTCGCGTTCTGCATTGTCGTGAGGATCGCCTGGAGGAGCCTCATGTTGTCCTGCACGCGTGAATTTTCGATAGGCATCGATGACACTGCTGCGAGCGATGCCAAAAAGCCAGGTTCTAAAGGAGCAAACAAAGTGGAAGGTAGGCAAGGATTTATTCACCCGCATCATGGCGTCCTGAACAATATCATCCCAGGAGTCTTTGGGAATGTTTGTTGCCTGTTTCTGGACGTACCTCTTGACGAACTCACGGCATTCGTACCACTGCCCCGATCTGGGGTCCCTTAACATTTCTTCGACTACAATTCTATCGTCCGCTCCTGGCCATGGAAGGATGGCATTGCCCTCTGTCATTCGTTACACGCTCCCTCGTTTGTTGCTGGCTAAGTTAGCAGTACAATCGGACATCGTGAATAGCGACGGTGGCCCTACAACAAACGCGTTATTGAAGCTTTTGGCATTGGCACAAACGATTTGCGAATCGTCCTCCCCTCCATTCTGTATACTTAGACGTAATTTATCTACTTTTACCAAAGCGAATTTTTATGCAAAACAGGGAGATAGAGATGCAACAGGAAAACCCCCTGTTAGCATGCAGGTGCCTTTCTATGTATACATGACGTGCGCAATTATGGTAATGTTAATGATATTCAGACAAAACGCCTGGGAAGTTCTTTAAAATGAAGTAGAAGACGCTCCCATGACGCAGTGGATGATTGATACCCTTCAAGTTCCCGATACCTCGCAGTGGCGTACGCATGACCAGGAATGGGGAGTACGAAGCATAACGTATCATCCGCTTCGGTGGATGGATGGGTCGCCTCATCGATTTCTATGAAGTAATGGCAGCGATCCTGCCAGAAATGCAGATCAGGTGGCGGCGTTCGCTTGCGCGGTGGACAGGCGAAATCAGTTTGACCGTCGATGGGCAGGTGTGCGTGTTGCACATCGATGGAGCGAATATCCAATATGTATCGCGCCCTGGTGCGGCTGCTTATCACCTGGAACTTACTCCACAAGCGCTGGTACAATGCATCTTCGGCTATCGCCAGTTGTCCAGGCTTGCCGACATCTCACATCGTCCCGACGAGGCGCGCTCCGCGCTCTCGATACTCTTTCCAACCGGCCATACCTGGCTTCCTGCCAGCGATTGGTTCTAGCGCGAGGCCTACAAATGCGAGCCAAACTGGCGCATATGCTGGCGTTCCTTCTCAAGCGCGTCGCCGGGGAATGGCTGCTCGCCGCCTATTTCGCGCGCGTTCAGCGTGAGTTCTGCCGACTCCTCCATCGCGATAATCAGGAAGACAGTGGAGAATGGATCGCGGCCAAAGGCCAGCAGTCCATGATTTGCCAGCAGGACTGCCGGGGCGTACGGGTGCTGCTGGAGCTGTTCCACGATGTTTGTGACCGATTCCTGTGATCCACGCGGCGCCCATGCCGCTACTGGAATGTCGTCCGTCACACCAAAACGGAGGAAGGCCTCGTAGACGCACGGGAGTGGCTTGTGGGCAAGCGCGAAACTGGTGACATGCGGTGAATGCGTATGCATGACGCAGTTCACGTCTGCCCTCGCCAGGTAGACGCATGTATGCATTGCGACAATTTCGCGTGTGGCTGCTTCAAGCGTCCCTCCGATGACCTCGCCATCGAAGGTGACAACCGCCACCTGCTCCGGCGTCAGTTGACTATGAAGGCCGGTCGATGCGAGCAGCATGTGTTCCGTTCCCGGCAAGCGCACGCTCATATTGCCATGCCCGCTGTGCGACATGACCCCTGCCTGGAAAAGCCGTTGGGTTGCCTGCACGAGCTGTTCTTTCAATGCTTGCGTAGCATCGTTGGTCATCTGGCTGTTCCTTTCTGCGCTCTCTATTCTGCCGTCCAACCACAGTCAATCGTCTGCGCGCTGCCCGTAATGCCGCTGGCGGCATCGGAGCACAGGAAAGTGGCGAACTGCGCTACCTCTCGCGGCTCCAGCAAGCGGTGGATGGCTCCCTTCGCCACCATGATTTTTTCTACCACCTCTTCTTCAGGGATGCCGTACATTTTCGCCTGGTCGGTGATCTGTTTTTCTACCAGTGGAGTGCGCACATACGATGGGCAGATAGCGTTACAGGTTACACCATGATCGCCTGCTTCAAGGGCGGTGACGCGGGTCAATCCGATCAATCCATGCTTGGCGGATATATACGCGGCTTTATAGCGTGATGCCACCAGTCCGTGTATCGAGGCGACGTTGACGATACGCCCCCATTTACGCGCGTACATGCCTGGAAGCACGGCTTTAGTCAAAAGAAACGGCGCGGTTAGCATGATGTCGATAATCTGACGCCATTTGGCTTCTGGAAACTCTTCAATGGGTGCAACGTGCTGGATGCCCGCATTGTTCACCAGGATGTCAATCCGTCCTTCGGCGGCAAGAGTATCGGCGACGAGCCGCGCAATATCCTCGGCGCTGGTCATATTTGCCGCCGAAAAACGCGCTCCCGCCAGTTCGGATGCGGCGGCCTGTCCTTTTTCCCTGTCGATGTCGGCCAGCGTGACCCGCGTGCCATGTTCCGCGAAATCGCGTGAAATCGCCAGGCCGATGCCGGATGCTGCACCCGTCACGAGTGCGACTTTGCCTGCTAGTTCTGTCATATCAATACCTCCCACTATATTTATACAACATCTGTAGCGGCGGGTTTGCCTGTATACTCCCTCAGAACTTGCTCTTCTCAGAATATTCGTGATACAGTTTCATTGAAATCCTCAGGAGGTAAATTGGTCTCATGACTTCACCAGTGTGCTAGGTAACGTCAGTAGGAGCATGAATTCCGTTGTAGGCCGAGAATATACTATGTTCTTGGCCCTGGCTGACTGTTACCTTTTCTTGATGCAGAAGCGTTTATCGTTGCGCAGAGCAAAGGGAACAGCATACATAAAGGATCGAAGATGAGTTCACTTTCCAAACAAGAGCAACTCTGTCAATTGATAGATGAACGGCAGGAGCGCATTCGCCAGACTTTTCCCGCCCATAGGGGCAGTGCTGTCGTTGCTCTTACACGCGCTAGAGATTGGCACTACCTCAAGTTGCAAGATACGTTGAATGCTGCTACGAAGACGGCTACTGCGCATAACTCATACCTGTACTCTTCAGGTTGGCATAAGGCACTACAGTTATGTTTTGGCAATGCCGCTGAGTCTCCATATGTTTCTCCTCTTGTTACTGATAGCACACTCGATGCCTGGGCCGATCAGGTACTGCTGGAGTGTGATCGCCTGACAGAAGGTGAGCAAGTTCTCGCGCATTGTGAGACTGGCTTCATGAGGATGCAGCAGGGAGGACAGAAGGATTTCTCTGTCTGGATAGCCAGCAAGAAAATGCCTACTGAGTGGAGAGAGCGCGAGGACATTGAATGGTGGACGAATGCGCTTGCCAAAACCTACGAGCGCGAGATGCAGGAACTTGCTGTGGAAAAAGTGTCTATCCAGCAACAGCTAGACGCATTTGCCAGTCAATGGCAAGCAGATGTGACCGTCTATAGAATTACGCAAGAGATTGACGACTATTATATTCGGTTGGGCATGTTGCAGGTTAAGAGAATGGCCTGTCACTTTCTGTATCCTGCTCAAACTCTGATTGGTGGTTGCACGGTTGAACTGTATGGAAATGTCCTGGCTGTTCTCATTGGCTGGGCTTTGAAGCATCTCGACCTATGCAGAGCATTTGTTGTGCAGCACCCTTCATGTCCCCTTAGAGCTTTGTTAGCTACTCCTCATGCTGCTGCTGCACTGATCGAGGCTCTGTCTGAAACGCTTGGAGTTGAGAGTGCTGCCATTCGTCGTGTTGTAGACGCGTATAGCCTTTCTCATGAGAATGTCTCCGATCACTATTCTGTAGCGGGTACACCTGCACCTCCATTACTTCGCCTTGATGAGCAGCATCTTGTATGGTCGTTAACGGGGCTGCTGAGCGAACCGTTCCTTTTTCTCACACGGGAACTGAAGCGGCGGTACTCCTACGAGTACCATACTGCATCTCACCTGCATGAAGAGGTCTTTCGGCAGGACCTGTATCAACTTTTCTCGGACAAACGCTTCGTGAGAAGTGCTGACAGGGTAGAACTAAGAGGTGTGCAGGGCGACCTGACGACGGATGTAGATGCCCTCATTTTTGATCGCAAGACAGGAGTGCTGGCCCTGTTTGAACTCAAGTCTCAGGACCTCTTCGCCTATTCGCTCCAGGAGCGGAGAAGGCAGCGGGACTACTTTTATAACGCGGGGAAACAGGTGTTGGCCTGTGTGCAATGGCTGAATCGCAATGGGGCCAACGCCTTGCTCGCGCGTCTGGATCCAAAGCGAGTGAAGCGTTTGAAGGTGCAGAAAACGTACATTTTTGTGCTTGGACGCTATCTCGCACATTTTTTTGATGGACCAGAGTTTGACCGACGTGCTGCATGGGGAACGTGGCCCC
>WNGK01016953.1_pt1 | contig 11978 bp, 12 predicted proteins | sample 5400601 | NCBI WGS metagenome assembly WNGK01 (sample SAMN13153376, study PRJNA577476) | soil metagenome | isolation source: 60 cm soil or saprolite under Garry oak tree replicate 1 | place: USA:California | collected 2016-06-15
CACGCGGGCGGACTCTGGCGAGACGAATGCGATTCTTTGGAAGTCGCGCGACTGCCAACCTTCGCCGACGTCCTCCATAATTTAAAATTCACTTCCTTCCCGGTCCTTTTCCCGACAACTGTGCGCATCTTCACAAATTTATTCGGAACGAGCGACGCGAGTCTGCGTTGTTTCGGGTTCCTCGTCGGAGTCGCGCTTCTGGCTGTAGCGTGGTTTAACGCGCGAAGCAGCTGCGCTCCGCCGCCAGCTCAATCCACAGATTGTCGATCGGTTTCAAATTCAATACCGGGCGCTCTACGCTGTAATCGGAATCAGCATGCTCTGCTCTCTTTTTTATCAGTAAAGAACTCGGCCTTGATCTTTTGCATCGGGCGCGGTTTGACTGAAACTGTTTTATGCTCGCCGAATTCGAAAAGCAGCTTTCACAAACGCTCGAAGAAATAAAGTCGCAGGGACTTTACAAAACCGAGCGCATTATCACTTCGCCGCAAGACGCGCACATCGCCGTCGCAGGCGGCAAACGCGTCCTCAACATGTGCGCGAACAATTATCTCGGCCTGGCGGATCATCCCGAGCTGATCAAAGCGGCAAAGGAAGCGTTGGACAGTCACGGGCTCGGCATGGCCAGCGTGCGTTTCATTTGCGGCACGCAAGATCTTCATAAGCAACTCGAAGCCGCGCTCACAAAATTTCTCGGGACCGAAGAGACCATCCTCTATCCGTCGTGCTTCGACGCCAACGGCGGCTTGTTCGAGACGCTGCTCACTGAAAAAGACGCGATCATCAGTGACGAACTGAACCACGCCTCGATCATCGACGGCGTCCGGCTCTGCAAGGCGCAACGCTTTCGTTACAAGCACAACGACATGGCCGATCTCGAGGCGAAATTGAAAGAAGCGAGCGGCGCGCGCTTTCGTTTGATCGCGACCGACGGCTGCTTCTCGATGGACGGCACGATCGCCGACCTAAAGTCGATCGTCGATCTGGCCGAAAAATATGATGCGCTCACCATGATTGACGACGCGCACGCGACCGGATTTCTCGGGAAAACCGGCCGCGGCACTCACGAATATCGCGGCGTAATAGGCAAGATCGACATCATCACCGGCACGCTCGGCAAAGCGCTCGGCGGCGCGAGCGGCGGATTCACCAGCGGCCGGAAAGAGATTGTCGATCTTTTGCGGCAACGCTCCCGCCCTTATTTGTTTTCCAATACGGTTGCGCCACCGATCGTTGCGGCGTGTTTGAAGGCGCTCGAAATTCTGACTGCGTCGACTGAATTGCGCGACAAACTCGAAGAGAACACGAAATATTTCCGGGCGGCGGTCACCGAGCGCGGCCTAACGATCAAGCCCGGCGTGCACCCGATTGTGCCGATCATGATCGGCGACGCAGCCAAATCGCAGAAGTTCGCCGCGCGCATGCTGGAGAAAGGAGTTTACGTCATCGGCTTTTTCTATCCGGTCGTGCCGCACGGAACCGCACGCGTTCGCGTCCAAGTTAGCGCGGCGCATTCCCGTGAAGATCTCGAATTTGCGGTCAACGCCTTCGCCGAAGTGAACGCAGAGCTGAAGTAGCCGTGGAGGAAATCAGGCTCGAACGCTGCACGATTCGCGAATGGCGGATGGATGATGCACCGTCGCTGGCGAAGCACGCGAACAATCGCCGGGTTTGGCTCGGCTTGCGCGACGCGTTCCCGCATCCCTACACCATTGAAGACGCCAATAGGTTTCTGCAGGGCTCAGTCGCTGGTGCACCAAGAAAGAATTTTTGCATCGAGATCGACGGCGTAGCCGTTGGCGGCATTGGTCTTCGGCCCGGCGAAGACGTTCATCGACATACCGCAGAGTTTGGTTACTGGCTCGCGGAAGAATTCTGGGGCAAAGGGATCATGACCGAAGTGGTTCCTGCGTTCGTGGATTATTGCTTCAAAGAATTTTCGCTGAATCGGATTTACGCCGAGCCTTTCTCAAACAATCCAGCCTCGGCGCGCGTGCTCGAGAAGGCCGGCTTTGTTTTGGAAGGGCGCTTGCGGAAAAACGTAGTCAAAGACGGAAAAGTTGTCGATTCGCTCCTCTACGCGAGGACAAAATAGATTCATGCATTACCTGGTGATCGAGCGGTTCAAGGACGCGCCCGCAATTTATCGGCGGCTCGGTGAAAAAGGCCGAATGATGCCAGAAGGTTTGAACTATGTTTCGAGCTGGATCGATCACAATCTCAAAACCTGCTGGCAGGTTATGGAGACAGAAGACTTCGTTCTGCTCGAACGTTGGATCGACAATTGGAAAGATTTGATGGATTTCGAAATCATTCCGGTCCGCACCTCGGCCGAAGTCGCAGAACTCATGAAACAGGAAGGTCGTTAATCTATGGCAACAACCGAACAAGCAGAACCACCTCACGTCATCGTGCGGGGCGCAGCCGCCGGCTTCACCCAAAAAATTCAAATCGGCTCCCACCAACTTGAAGCTGACGAACCTGTCTCTTTCGGCGGCACCGACGCCGGCCCGTCGCCTTATGATCTGTTGCTCGCCGCGCTCGGCTCATGCACCTCCATGACGATCGGACTTTATGCGCGGAAACGACGCTGGCCGCTCGAGAATATCACCGTCTCGCTTCGACACTCCAGGATCCACGCAGCTGACTGCGAGGATTGCGAGACGAAAGAAGGAAAGATCGATCGAATCGAGCTCGATGTTCAGCTCACCGGTTCGCTCACTGCCGAACAGCGCGAGAAACTTATGGAAATCGCCGAGCGCTGTCCGGTTCATCAGACACTCACTTCCGAAATTAACATCAAGACGCGCGCGATCTAGAGCGGGCCCGGTTGCGCGTTATTGGTCGTGCAATGCGATGCTGGAGCCGACCCAGGTTTTGTCTTTGTTGAAATCGACGCCCATCATTTTTCCCTGACTCATCCGAACAAGATTATTCAGAAGCACCGGCTCGCCTTGTTCCGACCAAATAAACATCATCCGCAACTCTGCTTTCGATTTGGGACCCTCGACCGTCGGCACAAACGACGCGTACTCGACTTTCTGTTGCAGAATCCATTGATGCGGATTTTTCAGCGCCGCGAGCTTTTCCCGCGTCGCCTCCATATCGACGCCAAGACCGGCAAAGGAGTAGAGCGGCTTCAAAACGTAATTGTCGATCTCTTCATCCGTCGGCAATTCGTCTGCAAAGAATGCCGGTGACGTGTGTGCGGTCTTGATAAACGGCAGCGAGTGTTTACTGATCCGGTAATACCAATTCGGATGCGCGATCCAGGTAACATCGAATTCGTCCTGAAATCGAAATTGCATTTTGAGATCCGGACGTCGTGAGAGCTCGTCGAAGATGACTCGGTTGTAAATGCGCTCGATCCGTGTCTCGCGTCCATCGCGATCGTAAAACAACTCTCGCCCGCGTTTTTTGATTCGCGTCACACAGATTGACTGAATTCCCAGGAGCGCCTCGGTCGCGGCGAAATCGATCCGCGTTTTTTGTTTCTCCGGCTCGATCTCGAGCAAGATCACGTTCTCCGGTTTTGCATCGGCGAGAATCGTTCGCCGCAAAATGTCGATGTACTGCTCGTCTTTGATCCCGCCGAATGACGAAGTCCAGCTTCGGGGAATCCCCGGGTAAGCTTTGCGCATGCAACCGAGCAGCATGAACTGAAATCCGAACAAACTCGGAAATGCTTGCAGCTCGATCAGCCTCGGCACCAGCCGATGGCCTTCCTCGCAAACCGCAAGATCGACAATCAGGAATTCAGGATGCCGAGACTCGTTAGGCACTTCCAATCCCGGCGGGATCGCGGACGCAGAATGCCTCGCGAATTCCGGCGTTTGGGTTTGCGCCGCGATCTCGCTCGCTGCGTAAACAGCTTCGTCGGTAAATGCGCGCGTCAGAAAAATCGGCGTCTCTGAAATCCGAAAATCGGCCGGCCATTTCGTCGCCTCATTCACGCAGCGCAACAGCGCCGCGTATTTCTCCGGCGTGAAATCGGCGTTAAACTGCGCTCGAAGTTCCGAATGCATTTTAGGTAGGAATGGCTCTCCGAGCCGTCCGACTTATTTCTCCGGTGTCGATGCAGTTCGCGCCAGCGAAAACAATTCGAGGGACCCTGGTGGATCGGCCGCTCCGTCGGGCGATGTTAAATGTAGCGGCTAAGGCGCACTTTTTTGGCATCGAGCAAGGGACTGCTCGATCCACCTCACACCAGAAACTTACCGCTCCGCATGACTGGTTCATTGTCGAACCAGATGTCGAAATCGCGGCCGACGCAGTCGATATGCGTTTTCGAGGCCCAATTGGCCCCGGTGTGTTCGGCGTAGGGATGGCCAAAAGCGATGTGAACGGCGGGAATTTTTTCGTCCTGCAAAATGTTGCCGATCACGTGTGTGCAGGCCGTGTTCGTGCCGATCGCAAATTCACCTACGCGATTGCTGTTTTCATCGGTACTCGTGTAAGCGCGAAATTCTTCAAGCAGCGTCTGGTCGGGGCAGCGAAGATCGACAATTCGGTTGTCGCGGACCTGGATCGTTAGCGGCGTGTCCCGTAAATCGCCATATTCGCTGCAGAGATAATCACCCACCACGCCATCGACCACGAACGTGCCGTTGGTGTTTGCCGGCGCGGTGAAGATTTCTCCGCCAGGAAGGTTGCCCCATTTCTCCGCCGAGATGAGTCCGCTCGTTTTCAGCCATTTCAGTTTCGGCGAGAACTCTCCTTCAAAGGCGGTGCCGTGCGGAGTTTTGCAGGTGATGCGCTTGGCTTGGCGAGCGCGCTCGATGAGTCGCTGACTTAGCGCATCGACCGCGCGAAAATCAGCACGCATTCCTTCCAGCATGATCTGGCGGGTGATGTTCACCATGTGGCCGTGGCGGATGCCGTGATGGTCAACCACTGCGGTCATTTCGCGCCGGGCCGCGAGTTCGCCCGGTTGGCTTTGGGCGGCGAAAATCGACACCTGTGAAGTGGCGAGGTCTTCCAGGATTATTTCGGGCATGAACTTCAGCGGGCGACGCGCATGGTGTTCGAGGGTAAACAAGCTGTAGTCCGAGCCGATGCGCTCGACTTCGGATTGCAAGGCTGCCGCGATGTCGCGCGTCACTTCATCCGTGATGATGGTGATGCGTTCGTCGGGTTTGAGTCGAAGGCAAACCTCAACAGCGTTGCGCGCACCGGGCGCAAGTTCGGCGTCAATCGAATCGATGGTGAAACGGTCCGCCATTTGGAAGTGTTGAGAATTACGCGGAAATTCCGCTCGGGCAAATCCGCTTTTTGACGACAGCCTCACGCCGCCTTTGCCCTGGCAATATTCAGCCCTTCGTAGGTTTCTACTACAATGTGATCGACTACCGCTTTCATGTCACCCGTGCGCTCCCAGACGGCCAGTTGTCTGTCCGCTCCGGTTCCCTCACGCATGATTCTTTCGATGTGCGCCATCTCCGCCTGCGTGCCGAGTTCGTCCACCTCGGTGGCAATGAACTCGAGCATTTCGTGGAGCAATGCGCGCTCGTCCATCTCGCATTTGCGCCCGAAATCGATCAGCTTGCCATCGAGGCCATAGCGCCCGGCCCGCCAGCGGTTCTCGTCGATCAACCGGCGCGGATACATTCGAAATGTGACATTTTGTTGGCGCAGCTTGTGCAATTTGACGACCACAGCCTGCATCACCGCGGCCAGCGCGATCGTATCCTCCACACGCGATTGCGCATCGCAGATGCGGAATTCGATGGTATCGAAAAATGGGTGCAGCCGAATGTCCCACCAAATCTTTTTCGCGTTGTCGATGCAGTTAGTCGAAACAAGCAGCTTCAAATAGTCCTCATATTCACTGAGGCTTTCGAACGCGTCGGGAATGCCGGTGCGCGGGAACCGTTCGAAAATCATTTGACGATACGCTTTTAGGCCCGTGTTTTGGCCTAACCAAAACGGCGAGTTGACCGAGAGCGCGTAAATGTGCGGCAAGAAGTACCGCGCTTGATTCATAACATCGATGGCTTCTTCGCGGTCTGGAATTCCCACGTGGACATGCAGACCGAAGATGAGATTAGCGCGCGCGATTTGCTGCATGTCTTTCACAATCGTTTCGTAGCGCTCGTTATCCGTAATCAACTGGTCCATCCAGTGGGAAAACGGGTGCGTACCCGCCGAAGCGATCTTTAGTTTCTCGAGGTCGGCGATCCTGGCTAGCTCGCTCCGAAGCTCGATCACTTGCTGCCGCGCGCACGCTATGTTAGCGCAGACTTCGGTCCCGAGCTCGACCACCGACTGGTGCATTTCGGATTTCACGTGTTCTTTTAAGAACATTTTTCCGTCAGCAAGAATCTGCTGAATGTGCGAACGCAACTCGCGCGTTTTCGGATCAATAATCTGAAACTCTTCTTCGATGCCGAGAGTAAAAGTGTGATCGCGTGTGCACTTCGCCCGCCTGACTCGAGCATGAGGACGCGATTGATGTCGAACCGAGGCGCTGTCTGCGACGAGATTGGTAGATCCGTTTTTCATCGATGTGACCATAATCGACAACGGGCGCGCCCAAGCTCGGCGGCAGTTGCGATTTGTCAGCTATTTCTTGTTCGACGGCCAAAATCGGGGCACAAGAAACGCACAAAATTTAGCAAAGGCGGAGGAGCGGCGGTCGAAAGCCGGACGCACAATGCCCGCATGAAAACGCAAGCATTGCTCGGACGCGGCAGCTCGACCGCCATCGATTTGAAACGGATTCTCGTACCGGTCGATTTCTCGCCGCTCTCAAGAAAAGCCATTCACTATGCAACGCGCCTTGCTCAGCAGTTTGGCGCCAAGCTGAATTTGTTTCACGTCGTCGAACCGGAAGTACCGCCCGCGTTTGATGGATACATGATCGCACCGCCGGTGATTTCGCACTGTGCAAGTAATGGCTACGCTAATCGGCTCGACCGGCTCGCAAATTCAGTTCGGACCGCGGGAGTGAACCACGTTCAAACAACAGTCCGAACGGGTTTGGCAGCGTTCGAAATCGTGGAAGCGGCCAAAGAGCTTGATGTCGATCTTATCGTGATTGCGACTCACGGTTACACCGGCTGGAAACATTTTGCGATCGGTAGCACGGCCGAACGCGTCGTCCGCGCCGCTCCCTGCCCGGTGCTGGTCGTCCGCGAGAAGGAACATGAATTTGTTTGAACGAAACCGGAGGAACCTATGCAAACAACAATCGAAATGACGAAAGAACAAGAATCACTGAGCGCCCGGATTGCGCTTCATCCCTTCTTGGCCGGGATGAAGCATGCGCAGCTGGCGTTGTTGACGGACTGCGCGATGGCAACGCGCTTTCAAAAGGGACAGACGATCGCAAGGTTATTCTCGAATCAGGCGAAGGGTTTGGCGACCCGGTCATCATTGAAACGATCGGCGCGGGAGATTTGCTGGGCTGGTCGTGGATGTTCCCGCCTTATGTCTGGCATTTCACCGCTCGCGCGGCTGAGTCTACCGAAGCGATCTTTTTCTATGGGACGATCCTGCGCGAATATTGCGAGCGCGATCATTCGTTAGGCTATGAGCTTTTCAAGCGGATCACGCCAATCATGATGAAACGGTTGCAATCAGCACGAAGAAAGATGCTCTCAGTGCATGCTCACGGCGCCGCTTTGGAACCGGTCGTTCTCGAATCGCCATTTTTGGATCAGGAAAAAGATTCGGCTGAGGATTATTAGCACGCGCCAAGTCTGTAGTCGGTAAAGCTGCCCTAGGCGGAATCGGATTGACGCTGATATTCCTCGCCCGGATGTTAGTTTGTTTTCCCATCCGATGTTAGATGCCGACGCCGCCCGTCCCGATTCCAACAAGCAACTGATCGACATGTTGCGGCGGTCCCGCTTGTTTCGTGATTACGAGAACGTCTTTACCAAAGCGACGGGTTTGGCCTTGACCCTGCGTCCACTGCAATTTTGGCAGCTGGCGCATCACGGGAAGAAACAAGAAAACCCATTCTGCGCTTTGCTGGCGGAAGAGCCGACGACACTCGCAGTTTGCCTGCAGGCGCACCAGGACATGATCGATCACACCGGCGAACTTCCGCGAACCGTGACCTGTCCTTTTGGACTAACCGAAACCGCGGTGCCAGTAAAGCTGGGCTCGAAAACGATCGGGTATTTGCGAATCGGCCAGGTGTTGCGTCATACGCCCGCCAAATCGGATACAGCCAAGGTCAGCCGCGAGCTCGAGCAATGCGGAGTCCGATTTGACAGCGGACTTCGTAAAGCGTGGGAGAAAAATCCGTTTATTCCGCCCGATAGATACAATGCCGTAGTTCGGCTGCTGACTTTCTTTGCCGACCAACTTTCGGCGTTAAGCAATCAATTGGTGACCGAGAAGAGCAACTCCGAACCGCCACTGGTGCTCAAAGCGCGTGAATACATCGACAAGCATAAGGCCGACGAACTATCGCTCGCCGACGTCGCAAAGGCAGCGGGAGCGAGCGTCTTTCATTTCTGCAAAGTTTTCCACAAAGCCACCGGCTTGAAATTCACTGACTACGTCGCTCGCGTACGAGTGGAAGACGCGCGTACTCGCTTGCTCAATCCCAACCTGCGTATCAGCGAGATTGCCTACGACGTTGGGTTCCAATCGCTCACCCAATTTAATCGGACCTTCAAGCGCGTCTTCGGCCAATCACCGAGCGATTTCCGCGCGCATATTTCTTCGAGCAAGCGCGCCGGCAAAGTCGCTTAGCTAGAAGTCGCGCCGGGACTCACGCACGAGCGACGTTAACACTAGACGAAGCGGAGGACGTACTACTTCCGCGTTTGCGCCAAAGCGCATCGACGCTCCAACGCCCGCTGCCGTAGAAGGCCATGAAGAAGAAAAGCCAGCAGAGCACTAACGGAAGTTCGCCACCATTCATAATCGGAAAAAACTTCGCTGCTGGCAGTTCCACCGCCCCGACATAAAAGACGAAATAGGCGATCGCCATTTCGCCGCTCGCCAGAAACGCTGCCAGTCGGGTGAATAGGCCGAAGGTTATCAGCAGACCGCAAACGAGTTCGACGATCCCCGCGACGAACTCGAGTCCTGAAACACCATGACCGCCGCCAGGGAAACCCATCAGCTTTTGGCCGCCGTGAGATGCATATAGCAATCCAACAATTACGCGCATGATGCAGTAGACTGGATCTGCAAATTTAGAGTTCATAGTTCGAGACTGATGATATCGATGTTTAATGTCAAGTCGGCGGCAGACTTACTGCCATTCCGGCTCGTTTAAACACCGAGCGATAATCACAACATAAAGCGCCATCATCGCGACGACGCCAATTGCAATTAAGTATTCCATTCTTGTTTACCTCATTTTTTCACTGGCGAAAATTTCCGGAGCGTAGTTCGCGCCTGCGGTTTGGGCTCGGCACAATCCAGACACGGATGACCCCAGCGATCACAAGTGCTGCCCGCCGTCGCGTTGTCTGCGTGTGTCGTCAGGCGCAACAAGTCGCGAGAGACTCGGTCCGCCGGTTCGGTCTTTTCCTCTAACAACAGAATCGTGTTCATAATCGCTCCTTCGTTACGCGTGTGAAGCTAAAGCCGCCAGCCGCGCACAACTACGCGCCGGTTGGCTTTTGCTTTGCAAAAATTGCTTAAGCCAAAAGCGGGGGCGTCTTCCGCAAGAGCAAGATTAGGCGACCAATTGGCAAAGGGCGGAGAGCGCTCGCGACGCAGCGGCATTCCAATGGGGCGTGATGATGCCACTACGCCCACATCGATCTCAGCCGACTCACGGTCGGCAATTGAGTCATGCTGAACCGGTCGAGATTTGGAAAGCCCGAAAGTTTATCGAGCAACATTTGGCCGAGGAGCTTTCGCTAACCAAGGTGACCAGAGTAGTCAATATCAGTGCTAATTACTTAAGCGAAAAGTTTAAACAGGTAACTGGTGTAAATTTTGTCGATTACATCGTCCGCGCGCGATTTGAAAACGCGACCCACCTTCTGGAAGACGTCGATGTTCGCATCAGCGAAATCGCGTTCGCGGTCGGCTTTCAGTCGTTGTCGCAGTTCAATCGAGTTTTCAAAAAACTCTCGGGAAAATCCCCAACAGAATTTCGTGCCAGCTTGCTCAAGCGCTCAAAAGTACGGCCTGTCAGGAAATCGGACCGATGATCAAGGCGAACGATTTTCCGTAAAAATGCGTAGTCGATGCATCGACGTCCTGACAAGACTTCGATCGTGCCGCATTCGCGCTCAGGTCGTCGTCCAATCTTCACCGGTGCTCATGTCAGCGGCGCTTCTGCGACAACAGTCCTGTCCATGGGCGGACAAATAAGGGCGAGCAAATCGCAACTAATGGGCAGCCACGGAACCGGCGTCACGCCACACTTCGCACATACAAATATGAAAACAAAAGCGGTCGTTGCCTTAACCATGCTCATCGCCGGTGCTGCCGTTGCCTCAGCTGGCAGTTGTGATTGGAAAGCTCCGCCTACCGCGGCCAATCGCCCAAACCCGGTGCCGTCGAACCCAAACACGATTGCGCTGGGACAGAAACTTTACACCGCAAACTGTTTCACCTGTCACGGCGAGAGTGGAAAAGGCGACGGGCCCGGCGGAGCGGCATTGGAGAAAAAACCCGCCGACTTGGGCGGGTGCATCAAATCAAATAATGAAACCGACGGCTCGCTCTTTTGGAAAATCTCAGAGGGGCGCAGCGATGGGAGCTCGTTCACTACATCAAAACGTTTGCCGGAAAATAATGAATCGAACGATTCTGCCGGGCTTGGCCGCAGTCGCCTTGCTCGTTCCATTCAGACTTAACGCCCAGGATGCCGCTGTTTCTCCGGCACAAGACGCAGCAAGTCCGGCTTCATCCGATTACGTGTCGCGCGCTGAGTACGACAAACTCAAGGCGGAGCACGAGGCGATGAAAAAGGAGTTGGACGCGCTCAAGACCGCGGTCCGACAAATGGCTAGCGGAACAGTGCCGGCTGGACCGCGCGAGCCTGAGGCGCCGGCGGAAGCGCCCAGCGGGGGCAAGCAGGTTGTCGGCACCACGTCGGCAACAGCCGCGACCGACGAGCTGCGTCAGGAAGTCGAGACGCTGAAGACGCAGGTGAAAGAAACATTTCCTGGATCGACAAAATTTTTGCTAGCGGGTTACGGCACAGCTGGATTCACTGCGCGGAGCGGCGAGGATCCGTTTTTCGACGCAGCATTTAACGCGCTTTTTCTGTTCAAGATGACCGACCGGCTTTTCTTCGAGGGGGAGATGGAACTCGAATTCGAAGACGAGGCGACAACGCTTAATTTGGAAGTCGCGCAGGCTTCTTATCTTTTGAATGACTACATGACGATCGGCGTCGGCCGATTCCTCAATCCGATGAATTTCTTTGTCGAACGGCAACACATGAACTGGGTGAACAAACTCCCGGACAAGCCATTGGCGGTGTACGACGGCCTGTTTCCTGAATCAGAGATGGGCGCGCAACTGCGTGGCGTTGTTCCAGTCGGCCCGACCAAACTTGAATATGTTGCTTTCGTCGCAAATGCGCCTGGCCTCATCACGAGTTCCGACGATTTCAGCGAAATCGGCAAGCTCGATTTCGACAATGATGCCAACGCCGGCGGACATGTCGCGGTCGGGGGGCACATTGGTTTCATCCCTATTCCACAACTCGAAATTGGTTATGGAATTCAGCGCTCAAAGGTCGGGCCGCGCGATCATGCCGTGGAAAATATTTTGCAATCCGCCGAATTCAATTACGTGAGCGATTCGCCAAGGCTCAAAGGTTTGCTCAACTTTCGGGCGCAATGGGGCTGGTCGCACGTCGGCCATTTCGTTTTTGATCCCGATGGGCGACAAGGCTTCGGTCCATTTACCTTCAATGACAATCGCAATGGCGGCTATGTCGAAATCGCTTACCGGCCAACCCATATCGACAATGATTATATCAAGAACCTCGAGGGTGTTTTCCGTTACGACCGGCTCAATGAACTGCACACGCCGGTCGGCTTTGA
>WNGK01026542.1_pt1 | contig 11978 bp, 9 predicted proteins | sample 5400601 | NCBI WGS metagenome assembly WNGK01 (sample SAMN13153376, study PRJNA577476) | soil metagenome | isolation source: 60 cm soil or saprolite under Garry oak tree replicate 1 | place: USA:California | collected 2016-06-15
ACTTACCCACGTTACCGAGGAAGAACCATTGGTCACGCTGACTGTTCCTTGAGACCCCGCGTATGCACCGGTGCTGCTGCCAATTCCCGCACCTGGGTTGCATGCGAAGGTCCCATCGAAGCAAATCGACAGCGCCGAAACATTGGCGGTTCCTCTGCCTTACGGTCGGCCTCCAGGCCCTGTATACCGTTAGAAAACGTCCCGTCTCTCCCAGGTTTTTATGCCAGTGGCGACACTCGGGATGGTCATTGAACCAATTCGACTGTCCAGAGCTTTGGAGTTACGGCGTCAGTGCTTGCGACGGCAAAAGTGAAGGAGAGTGACTGACTCGTTGTTGTGTCGTTTGATCCAGTTCCGGTGGCGGCTCCGTTAGGCACACCGGTCGACCCAATCAGGTATAAGGACGTAATTTGTTGGACATTCGTCGCTCCATTGTTACAGACATACGCTTGCGACGAAATTGCGTTCTGAGCAGTCGAACCAGCGCTCAGCGATGCCGAGCCAAAGGTCCAAGCGTACGACACTGATGCTGAGCCGGCGGAGTGGGCGGCCGTTACTGTTGCGCGAACACACTTCCCAATAGCGATTGTCGAGGCCGGGATAGTGTAAGCGTATACGTTCTGCGCGGTCCCGTTTCCAGTTATGGAACTGCCCGCGAACTGGGCGTTGAGCAGAGTAACCGAGTTTCCATTACTTCCCTGTGTGAGTGTCTTATTGGATAGACTTTGTGTGCCGGTTAGCGTGGCACAATTCGTAGTGGATCCCCCCAAGGAGACTGCCGAGCCGCACACGGTGATGGATGAGTTCTGAAGCGCTGCATTTGGCACGGCTGCGAAGCTGGGAGGCGTGCCACCGAGCAATGCCTGGTTGGAGCTGCCTGCTGGCGTAATTCCAACCGGGCTTGTGCCGTTACCGTAAAGCACGCCATTTGCCGTCAGCGTTGATGCACCTGTACCGCCGGTCAAGACTGGCCGCGGCACGCCGCAACCGTCAAAATCGCCGAGCACACCGCCAACGCGGTAGAACTCACACCTCATACCTGCGGCCAGAGGGTTCCCGTTTATGTCATCTTTGATCGCGAGCTCAGTTCCTTGAGGTTCAATTTCTTCAAGGACTGAACGATATGCGGCTCCGTAAGCGTCTCCCGTACCGGAGAGATGCACCACTGCCGTTTGCGTGAACGAGTTTGCATTAGCATGCTGCACCAGGCAGGGCGCGCCACGGCATTCCACGGCGTACTGCATCCAGGGACTCTTGCCCTCGTTGTGAATGTTTTCGATACGAATCGCTGAATTCCAACCTGGAAAACCCAGTACTTCGACGCCGACGGTGGTGGGGCCACTATTTGGTGTACTGGTCAGGCCATCCACTGTCCGCAAGGATGGTACCTGATCGAGGAGAACGGCGAATCCCGGACCCAAGCCTGAGTAGCCAAAGGTACCCGTACTACCGCCCCACACGGCCGAGAGCGTGAGCGCAGTAGTCGAGGTGCAAGTAGCGCAGGTCACTGCAGTTCCGTTGATAAACAATTTCTGCCCATTCCACGCTCCTGAAGCATTAAACGGAGTTCCACTTACCCACGTTACCGAGGAAGAACCATTGGTCACGCTGACTGTTCCTTGAGACCCCGCGTATGCACCGGTGCTGCTGCCAATTCCCGCACCTGGGTTGCATGCGAAGGTCCCATCGAAGCAAATCGACAGCGCCGAAGTGCTGCTGCCAATTCCCGCACCTGGGTTGCATGCGAAGGTCCCATCGAAGCAAATCGACAGCGCCGAAGCATCATTCATACGGAGGTTGATAGCGTAGCTGTTGTTTGGCCCGAAAGCGCAACTGCCACCCCCGCTGCAAAGTGTGCTGGACGGTCCTCCGTTATGGCCTTCCCAGATGGCAGCGGCGTTTGAAGTCGGCCCCCCTCCCGGACAGTTGATCAGGTCCACGTTTTGGACGTAGGTCCCCTCTTGCCCCATGTTTTGGTACAGGCAAACAGCTGCTAGTCCATTACCGTCGAGGGTGATGTCGGAAACCACAGCACCGAACTGCGCTGTCTTAACCCCTGGGCCATTATTCGTCCCGGTGTTGCTCTGAGTGTTGATTACAACCAGAGCGCCTGTGGCGTTTGTTGCCGAGGGCCCGTTGGGACTCGCCGGACTTCCAACGACTTGCTGAGACGTCGTGCTCGTGGTCGACAGGGAAAACGTACCCACGCATAACTCCCCTCCCGATGTCGAACTCGTATAGATTCGTGCGGACATGCCAGCCTGCGCCGCCTGTGGAAGCGTCAAAGACCAGCAAACCCCTGACGTTGTACTCAAGCCTCCTTGGGATCCTTCGGGGGAATGCGCCGTGTCGGCTCCCGAGGGGGCTACCAGTGTAATTTCATAGTACATTGTCGTTCCCGCATAAGCGCAGCCACTCCCGGACGTAGTGGACGCCGGCGTTGCCGGGTCGGGAATCGGCGGTGGGAATGTACTCGAAGCCTGCAGCGCCGCACCGCCGTAGCTCGTGCCTGCTCTGCCGCGGGTAAACGGGAGCCCGCGAATGCCGTCTAGTGATTGAGGCATCTGGGTTACGCTGGTCTGGATCGGATTGGAGCACGAACCAATGTAGAGCTGGATATAGCTGGTAAACGAATAGCCGTTGAAGGTTAGATGAAACAGGTCCATCGCGTAGGCCGGTTCGGCGCAGTTGTTCTCGTAAAAACTTCCGGCCGGGTTAGCGGCCGTAAGTGAAAGAATTGCATCCGGCATGGTGACGCCCCGAAAATTAGTAGCGGAGCCGGTTAGAGTAGCGCCTAAGCTCGACGATGTGTAAAAGGTTATCGACGTAGCAGACACTGATGCGACCTGATAGGTATTGTAGTTGTAATTGGTATTATTTGTTCCGTAAATGGTGAAACTATTACCAACCAGCACACAGCTTGGAATGGTCGTGGCATTTAATGTCGAGGTGGGAATTCCGCCGGATATGCTTGAAATGCTAATGAAGCAGCTGGAATGCGTCCAGACCGTCACGCCATCAACATAGTAGTTGCGCCCCGCTGGGTTGGTAACCAGCGAGGTGGACTGTGCTAACAACATTGCCGGGTAAAGCGCGATCACTAGAGACGCAAAAAGCAGACCGTGAAATCGAGTCATGATGTAACCCCGCCAACTTATCCATACCATGTTGCTTCCCGCCATCTGTCGGCATAAGTGCCTGAAATGGTTCACGCGGTGTCTGGCTACAAGCGGCTCATTATTTACCCATACATAATAGAGACTGTCCTCCTTGAGCCGCTGGACTCTATGGTGAGAGCAATCTTGCACCGGGCATAGATATCGAGATATAATTGGCGGTGGTTCTTCGCGGGGATCCGCCGACCTAAACAATGGCCTTCTGAGGTGACGCGATGTTCACTGTCCAAAAGAGTTCTCTTGCACACTTGTACCAAGCCGTAGTGCTGCTCTTGATCGTGTCACACGCCGGCTCGACTGCCCTAGCCGCAACTGAACACGTGTTATACGCGTTCCGAGGCGGCCCCGACGGGAACGGACCGTTCGCCGGGGTCATTGCCGACGCATCTGGGAACCTGTATGGCACGACCGTTGGTGGGGGAACGGGGTGTGCCGGAGGATGTGGAACGGTTTTCGAAATTTTTGCGCCATCGACAGCAGGAGGCGCATGGACGGAAGCAGTCCTCTACAGTTTTCGCGGGCAGTTTGCCGGTGACGGACAGGTTTCTGAGACTTCCCTTGTGTTTGATAGCGCAGGCAATCTCTACGGCACAACTTTGGGCGGGGGCAGCAGCGCGAACTGCGGAACCGTTGGTTGTGGAACAGTCTTTGAATTATCCCCACCCAGCTTCTCTGGTGGCCCGTGGATTGAGACCGTCTTGTACAGTTTCCAGAGCGGGACCGACGGCTTTGGACCCTTGTCAAGTTTGCTCTTCGACCTCGCGGGCAACCTCTACGGCACGACGCTTGAAGGGGGAGGGACCGGTTGTGGAGGAATTGGCTGTGGCACTATTTTCGAATTATCCCCTCCGGCCGCGACAGGAGGAGCGTGGACCGAGACCGTAATTTATAGGTTCCAAGGCGGACGGGACGGTGCCGGCCCGCTCGGAAATTTAGCTATTGATGCTAAGAGCAATCTCTACGGAGTTACTGGCGGTAATGGCAAATGCAATTCCTGTGGCACGAGCTTCAAGCTGACTCCGCCAGCCGTGTCGGGCGGCACTTGGAGCAAGCACGTGCTGCATTATTTTCAAAGCGGCTCGAGCGACGGCCAGAGTCCCGCTGCTGGGCCAAAGCTTCATCAAGGCCTCTACGGGACCACGGAGTTTGGGGGACAACTTGGTCAGGGCACAGTTTACCAACTGGCCTCAGGTACTGGTGGGCCGACCGAAACTGTGCTTTATAACTTCGGTAGCAATACCGCAGATATGCAACCAGCGGCGGGCGTAGTTTTTGATCTTGCGGGCAATCTGTACGGCACTAATACCGGAGGCACAGCTCTCACCGGGACGGTATTTCAACTGCAGCCGCCGTCGCAGAGCGGGGGAGATTGGACGGAAACTGTGCTTCACACGTTCACGGACGGCCCCGACGGCGGGTGGCCGACTGGCACGCTCATGCGTGGGAAGCTGGCGTTCTACGGCACCACATTCGCAGGTGGGGACAGCATCTGTAACTGCGGCGTGGTTTTCGCCGTCACGCGGTAAGTTCTGCAAGAATTCGAGGGGGGCCTGGCCTACCCTTGCTGCGTGTTGTATTGGTGGAACCACCACAAAGAGGCTGCCTCATGCTTGCGTTTTTCGTTTTTCGCAAGAGCCGAACGAATACCTCGCTTTTTGCCAAAGCTCACCAACGTAAGCCTCAATATTGTTCCGAAGATGTTCGGACTGCCTCTTAATCATTCCAACTATTCGGTAGGCTTCTTTCTTAATCCGGTCGGGATCATTATGGAAATCGACAATGACGAACGAGACAGAATCGGGGTTAATGTCCACGTCATATTCAACGGGTATATTCGGGTCGGGTATCGCACTGAGGAGTTGCTGTGCGCCTGTATAAGGCAAATGTTAGCGGTAAACAGGTGCTCGATATCTTCGGCCCTTGGAGCCTTCGGACTTGAAAGGGAACTGTTCAACTGGGATTTCTGCCTCTCCTGGCTCGACGGAGAGGTCCAAGAATGCGAATCGCACGGGAGCCATACTGTATTTGTTCACGAGATACTCAACATATTTCTCACGATCGACTGTAATCAGGTAGTCGAGGGGCGTTTCGTAAATCTCCTTCGTCATTTGCTGCACAAGGGCTTCACAAGACTGACGAAAGTCGTGTCCAGCGAAAATGCTGCATTTGCGACGTCCTTCGAGCAACGACTGTACCTCCAAGAATCGGTGGGCTCCGTTATGTGTGATCGTGCCAAACGTCTTTAGTCACAACCCGCTATAGACGAGAAGGTGCCCAGAATGCATATTTGATCCATTAGGCCAACAACCAGTTACTCATTTCGGATCCACGGAATTAATCTTCAAGTAGTTAAGAAGACAGTGCCGAACGAGGCCTTCGAAAAAATATGCGTATGGCAGCTTTTGGGACGCCGGGAGTGAGCGGTTATCAACCACCATTCCGAAGGTCGGATCCGTATCCCATCTCTCCCCGCCCCTAAAAGGAACACTGAGATACATTGGCTCCCCAGCGTGCAGGTACCTGGACCGCGCTCCATAAATTGCATTTAACGTCTCGGGAAGATCGGCCCTTTTGATTTTCAGGTGCTTGGCCTTAAAGTTTCCACCCTTGAAATATCCAGAGCAATGCTCCTCGACGAAACGGATGAATCGTTTTCTGGACTTGCGGACAGAAAAGACGTTCTTGAGCTCTTGTTTATTTTCCGTTGACAACGAAGAATTAGAGATGAGATCCGCAACCGATTGGTCTTCCAACAGATCGTCCCGTTGCTTTAATTTTGTTCCCTGGGACAACGTTTCAATGGCAGAAACGAGTCGAATGAATACCATTTCTGGGTCTACGCCAACTTCTTTGATAGACCGGGCATAGTGATAAGCGGCCAACGCGAACGTTTGATGAAGTCTTTCATCCAGCCGCCTAACGAGATCCAAGAAACGTCTGAATCCACTTGCAAAATTCTTGTTGGCACTCTGAAATATCGGACGGTGAACTTCCGGATCGCAGTCTGTTCGAAAGAGTGGGTATTCGTCCTTGAGTGTCATCCCCTGCGCTGGATTGTCAGCGGGCGTTCTCGTTGACACGAGGTAGAACCGGCAACGAAAAAACAGAGACAGCAAAGCAAGGAGTTCTCCAAGTATTCCGTCTTTGAAGTAGTACCCCTTCGCGTTGGCCGAAAGGTTCCGGAACGTAGCATTCCGATCCGAGCTCATATTCGACTAGGTATCGCTCAGAAGCGTTGGCTAGTGACTCCAAGTTCCTTATCCAACGCATCCTGTTGTCGGTTGGGCTTTGCATATCGACCAGAGTTCATTTAATGCTGCGGCTTTTGAACGTGCACAAAATCTTCGAAATAAACTTTATTCTTCTTGTATGCACTTGACTTGGTATTGACGTGGGCCATATGGCCTTTAACAACTTCTCGATACGCTATTTCAGCAATTAGTCCTTTTGCGCGAGCCATATCGACGTAGATATCCCCCAGCGGCAGATCAATCTCCTTGAAATAGGAGCTTTGGACGACTATGAGCCCTCGCCCACCCGGACGTAACACTCTCAGAATCTCCTTCAGAGCGGCGTCACTGTCCATAAAATACTGAACGATGTTTTTCCAATAGTATGACGCTGCCGCTTTTGTATCGTGTGATTTGATCGAGTTGAGCACGTCATTACAGAGAGCTCCCCACTGTTCACGCTGGTCCTTGCTTTCCTTTGTGATGACCGGCGCACCCATGCTCCTGTGTCTTACATACTTGAGCAACTCATCATCGCCTAAAAGGATCAATTCTGGGGAGGTTGAGACGGCGTAGTCGATGCGCGTTAGGTAAGGCGGCGAAGTGATGATCCGGGCGGCAGTGGCGTCATTGAGCGGCATATTCTTTACATCAGCGCACATTGAAAAGCTCGGCACCGTGCTTCCGCAGCATCGAAACGCATCACGTATGTCGCTCAGCATGTTGGAACAGTTGCGTCTCAATCCTCGGGAGAGTGTATGGGGCGCGATGCTGATTTTCTTACGGTTGCTTCTCAGCCAAGTCGGGTTACTTCCTATTAGGGCGCCCGAGTACTCTCTGAGGGTCACGAAAATCACTGCCATACAAAACGCATACGCAGTGCCGATCAGCATCGATTGATCCCGTAGCGCTGTTTTGAGGATTTCAGGGATCTGACTAGTCTGATCCAATGCGTCCGGACGGAACGGAATCGAATCGACAACCGCTCTTATCAAGGTGGCCGTTTCAGATTCGAACAGGCTCACGAGAGATTCGCGCTCATGGGGAATAAATGACCCCAGGCTTAACCCTTCAGTCGATTCGAAGAACTCTGTGATTTCGCTTTCGAACTGAAGTGTTTGAGGAGACTTCGCCGAGGAGAAGGTCGCCATTGCGGGGTTTACATCAATTGACAACGCGGGAACGGCGTTCATCGATGACACGAGAGCGGTAGTGCCACTTCCCCCAAACGGATCGAGAACAAGAGTGTCCGGTCCGCAATCGAGGAACGAGAGAGCGCTCCTGACAAAAGCCTCCGAATAGCCCGCGTAATACGGGTGCCAAGCGTGTATCGACCGTCTCTCTTCCGAGCTACGCTTGGCGCTAACTAAAAAAGAGCCGCCTGGGACGAATTCAGGAATTTCTTCAAACGAGAGGTTCGCAGCTACTTTTTTTTTAAACCGACCCTTCCAACTAGGAGATCAGCAGCATTCGCAATCGAAGATTCGGTTTCGCCCGCGAAAAAGAGGGCGTCTATGTCCGGGCTTTCCACTCTGCTTTGTACATTGATGTGTTGAGTGGGGAAGGGGTAATACACGAGGGCGACGAAAGTACCCCTTGGGTATGCCTTCTTGAATTTGGCTGCTTTGTTGATAATCTCGTCGGCACGCTTATGGATATCCCTTGGAGATTCGATTCTCTTGACGTCAACTGCAACCGCTATCTTCTCGCCGGTAGCTGGAAAAGCAGCATCGATCTCGAATTCCTCATCATTAAACTTGAACTTTCGCTTGCGGAAAACACCACTCGCTACTCTGTTTATCGCTTCGGTAATCGTTCGCTCCCAAGTTCCCTTGTGAGCTCGCATCTGTTTGTCAGTCCAAAAATAGCGGTCAAGCTCCATCACCGCCGGAAGCGCCATAGCAGGCGGCAACATAGGCTTTATCATTCCTGCCAATTGGTCCGCCTGACGCTGATTAACCTTCGGCACGTAGGTGTCTAAGCCAAACCCAAGATCACGCTCCACTGCGCGGGATGCTACATTCACCAAGCACAATGTTGGCTTGATGATTATTGGGTGATTCACGAAGGCGTTTGCCAGCTCTTGCGTGCTGAGATCACCAAAACGAATGAATGGAACGCTGCGGTATTCGATCACGTGCTCAAATGCAACGAGGAGCGCCTTCTCGAGCTCAGCAATTCGCTCCGGTGTTGGGACCGCGGCGGTGAACTGCGCGTAGTGATTGCTATATTCGCTTTCAATCGACGCCTCCACGGATTCTGGTAGATCTGCCGCGTGCATCAATTTTTCGCGTTTGCTGTCACCGGTCATCCAACACTCCACCTCAAAAGAGCTACGCAGGGCGTCGGGGCGTCTTCGCACTGTCGTCCGTCCAGCAAGGCATCCTTTTTGCGAGAACCAAAAATTGTACGTGCTTCGGTGGCCCAAGGCAAACAATCGACTAGGCGCAAAGCAGATCGATTACATTCCGCATGTCATCAAGCCAATCTGTTATCAGATTATGTGGACGGTGAGGCAAAGCAGCGCACATGATTTCTGTTGCTCGCAAACGAGGTGTCGCCGCCAGTCCCATTTTCACTCCCACGTTACTCGCCTTCCTATGAGTCTCGTCGCACCGATGAGCATAGAAGTTTCGGACCGGAATCAAGAATTCAAAGAACGCGGTCTTATAGCCGAACGCCCGATACACCTGGGTAAGGTTGGAGATTCCGACATTCTTGGCCAGAATTAAGAATTTTCTTGAGTCATGCCATGCAGGTTCGTCGCGTCGGCTGACGACAGGCTTCGCGAATTTCGGATCTCGAAGCAAAACAACCGAATGCCGAAGCGCGGCTTGAACATCGATAAAGGTCACAGAAGTGAATGTCAACGTTACGCCGGATCCGGTACGCGTTTCTATGGAACAGGACAGATAATACGATCTTAGGAAATTTGCCCACAAATTGACCATTTCGATTACGACCCAAGCTACGAGCCGATCCTCTGGAGTCGTTGACGGGAGCGAAAGGCCATCGACCAATACACGAAGACGTCTGATTCGCTTTGTGGCTGCAGAATGAACTTTTGCGAGTCGGGGAGAGGGATTCATACTAACGAGCCTCAACCCGCAAGAGCAGCACAGAGTGCCTTGAAGCGAGCTTCGCGGTTCTCTTTGACGTTCGTCTTGTCGCTCGACGCTTTGACGAAAGTCATCAAGTTGCCGTGCTCATTGCCAAGATCCACAGCTTGGGCCATCGCAGTCAATCTTGGTAGAGCGGAGCGCCAGTCGATATTCCTCAGCTTAGGAGATCGAAAGAGCCGTTCGAACTTGGGAACGGGCTTGCTCAAATGCACAAGCGACTGAATTAGGGAGTACACCATATGGGTTCTCACCAAAGCCGTGTCATGGATCGGTTCCATTTGACGAAATAGATCGAACGCCTGAACGAGTCGGTTGTTTAGATCATCCTCCTCGGGAAATTTGTCGTCATGGGTTTTGTAAACTGCATCCAGCAGTTTCGCGTTCGTGGTTCGAATCCCGTTCAGGAAGGAGTCGGAAAGCTCGGTCAAGAGCTTGTTGTCAGCCATTCGAACAAGTTGCTTCTCTTTAAAGACGCCGCTCGCGAGAAACACTCCCTCAAGTTGATCAGCCAGGTGGTTGATAAACCATTTGAACTTTCCCTGGTAAGACGCGTGACGCTGCTCCTCGGCATTCAGCGGCACGGTATAGGAATTCATCCTACGGAACACCTCAACTACCTCGGCAGGAGTAGCTGCCACAAACAGGTCAACATTGATCGAGTATTCAAGAAACTTTTGCTGGTAATCTGCGTTGAGTCCTGAATAGTTCACTCCTCTCATGTCCTCGTTTTCAGCTTTTTTCGAGAGCTTAAACTCATCGTTGAAAAAGTCGAGAATCGCAACGCTTCTTTGTTGACCGTCAACTATTTCTTTCTTTGTCTCGCGGCTTCGAAGGTCGGTCACTTGGTACAGGTACAGTTTTGGGATTGGGAAGCCTTTGAGGATAGTCTCGATAAGATACGAACGAGCGACCTGAGGCCATACTTGATCGCTGCGTTGGTATTCCCTATTGACCACGATCTCGTTGCGCTCCATCGATTTGCAGTAGTCAGCAACCGTGAAATTTGTCGAAATGCGTTCCAAAGCGGCGACCTCCTAAGTTTTTTGTGGTCGCGTCAATAGTACATGTTTTTTCGACGCAACCGAGTTGTCGTGACGAGTGTGGTCCCTCACACAATTTATCGTTGCCACCCTGAATCATCGTGGAACAATTAGTTAAGAAGGCTTGGAAGATCACCCGGCGAACCTAGTCTCTCTGACCTACAGGAAGAAATGCGTTGGCGAGCCTGGTACTACCACAGCGCTTACCTGGAGATATAGCCGCATTGCCGTAATAATGGGTTGATCATTTGCGAGGTACTTGAACGGTGGCAAAGCGCCGAGCAAATCCAAAGTCCCGCGTCAGCGAAACTGAGTATCAGCGCTTCGCGGCACAATTCGTCGAACTCCTTGTTGATTTAAAGCGGAGTTGGTTTGTTCGTTACATCGTCATGGGTGGTTTAGACCACATTCCCACAGACGAGGAAATTGATTCGGGAGATTTCGCCCTTCGCGTTCTCCGTCATCTGAAGCGAGGCGAAACCGAGATGATCGAAGTATCACTCTACGAGGCTTTGAGTACCGGGGATCGGGAAATCCTCGTTCCGTATACACGGCAATGGGCCAAGGAAGCGGCCTTCTCTCGCGAGGACTTAAGAACGCTACTGAAGATGGGCAACTCCTCGTCTCTGCAGCGCTCGTTTAAGAAACTGCATCTGGAGTTTGACTTTCGTCCAGGCGGGCAAATAAAGATTTCGCGAGCTAAGTATGACAAGCTCCTCAAGAGATCCGAACAGCTGCGACCGGTAATTAAGAAGATATTGGATGAACGTGCGTCTGGTACGTCTAACTCCCTTGGGGAAATTCTGGAATACTGCCAAAAAGATCATCCTGGAGCCTGCAAATTCTTATCGCTGCATCTTTTGCACTTTCAGCAGGCCTTCAACGACAAGCACGTGATAAGGCGTGCAAAGAAGAGAATATCTGCGAGGGCGGGTGTCTTGGCAGATGCGATGGCTGGCACGGAATACGGGGTCACCTTTAGCACTTCGATAGCAACAGTTGGCGAGGCACGACGGGCCGCACGTCGCCAGAAGCCTCCGCTAGATTCGCCAGAGATCTCCGATTGAATCCCTAGCAGAATCCTTCCCGTTTCGCTATTCATTTTTCTCAGTTTTAGCGGATGTCTTTTCGACTGACACTTTGAGTCGAAGGGACATTCATGGAATTCGCGGAATCAACTGAGAGCGTTGCAACTCGCAAAGATCTGCCGAACACAGAGGGGCAGGATGCGGTCGTTCCTAAAACCGGAACTACGGTTGCCCACTCCGTACCGGTGCGTGGTGCGGCCAACAAGCCTACAAGCGCCGACCGAAACTCGGACGCCTCTCTGTGTTCAGCAGAGGTTTGCAGCGGCAGTGCTTCAAACCCCCATCACCACGCTAAAAGTGGGCTGGGGTCCGGGGACAGAGT
>WNGK01007530.1_pt1 | contig 11973 bp, 12 predicted proteins | sample 5400601 | NCBI WGS metagenome assembly WNGK01 (sample SAMN13153376, study PRJNA577476) | soil metagenome | isolation source: 60 cm soil or saprolite under Garry oak tree replicate 1 | place: USA:California | collected 2016-06-15
GCCATGAAGCTCGCGGCGCTCACCGGCAAGGACAATTATTTCGAGGATTTCGTGCCGGGCGACGTGATGCGCCATGCCCGCGGCAAGACCGTCGAGGCGATCGAGAACGTGATCCTCACCAATCTGGTGATGAACACCGCGCAGGCGCATTTCAACGAGCACGCCATGAAGAATAACCGCTTCGGCCAGCGCCTCACCTTCGGCGGCGTGACGCTCGCGCTGATCATCGGGCTTTCCGCGCAGGACACCGCCGAGAATGCGCTCGCCGAGCTCTCGCTCGACAAGATCCGCTTCTCGCATCCGGTGTTCCACGGCGATACGCTCTACGCGTTCACCGAGGTCGTGGCGGTCGCCCCGTCGGATCGCGAGGACGCCGGCATCGTGCATTTCCGCCACTGGGGCGTGAACCAGGAAGAAAAAATCGTGTTCGAGGGCGAGCGCCGCGTGCTGATCAAGCGCCGCACTCATTGGGCGGAGCGATGAGCGCGGCTGCGCCGCGCGGCGCGCTCGAGGGCCTGCGCGTCATCGATCTCACCCAGATGCTGGCCGGCCCGTTCTGCACCATGATGCTCGCGGACCAGGGTGCCGAAGTGATCAAGGTCGAGCCGCTCGAAGGCGACGGCACGCGCCAGATCGGTCCGTTCCATCCGCACGACAGGCTGCGCGCCTTCACGGGGTATTTCCAGAGCGTCAACCGCAACAAATCTTCGATCGCGATCGACCTCAAGCAGCCGCAGGGCCGCGAGGTCTTCCGCAAGCTGATCGAAACCGCGCAGGTCGTGGTCGAGAATTATCGCGCCGGCGTGATGGAGCGCCTCGGGCTCGCGTATGAGACCCTGCGCGAGCGCAACGCGCGCCTCGTCTACGCCTCGATCCGCGGCTTCGGCGATCCGCACACCGGCAAGAGCCCGTATCTGAACTGGCCGGCGTTCGACGTGGTGGCGCAGGCGGTCGGCGGCATCATGGCGATCACCGGCCCGGATCCGGCGACGCCGACCAAGGTCGGGCCGGGGGTCGGCGACATCGTGCCGGCGATCATGGCCGCCTACGGCATCATGGCGGCGGTCTGGCGGGCGGATCGCACCGGCGCCGGTCAATATGTCGACGTCGGCATGGTCGACGGCGTGCTGTCGATGTGCGAGCGCATCCTGCACCAATATTCGTACGGCGGGACCGTGCCGGGCCCGGAGGGCAACCGCCACCCGTTCCTGGCGCCGTTCGGGCTCCTGCCCGCGCGCGACGGCTTCATCGCGCTCGCCTGCCATGCCGACGAGTTCTGGACCGCGCTGTGCGAGAAGCTCGGTCATCCGGAGCTCGCCCGCGAGGAGCGCTTCCTCACGCGGGAGTTGCGGGCCGCAAATCAGAATGCATTGTATGCGGAGATCGGCGCACTGACGCAAACATTCACTCGGCGCGAGCTGATGGCGATCCTCGGCGGCCACGTACCGTTCGGCCCGGTATTCGACGTGAGCGACATCGTCGCCGATGCGCATTTTCGCGCGCGCGACATGGTGGTCGAGCTCGACCATCCCGGCGTCGACGACAAGCTGGCGATTGCCGGGGTGCCGGTGCGACTCTCGGCAACGCCCGGCGGCGTCTTTCGGCGCGCCCCGCTCTTGGGCGAACAGACGGACGAGGTGATGCGGGACCTGGGATTCTCGCCAGAACAGATCAATCGGCTCAGGGCGGAGCAGGTGGTGAAGTGAGTATCAGTACTCAGCGGCGTCATCGCCCGCGCATGCAGGCGACCCAGTAAGCGCCGCGCATCGGTGAGGCACTGTCGCACGGCCCTTGCTTGCAGAGGATACTGGGTGCCCCGCATTCGCGGGACATGACAGGTGTTGGATTGGGAGGGAGTGATGGAACGACCGCGGCGGCTTCGGCGGGTGCAGCTCTCGGTGCCCGGCTCGAGCGAAAAAATGATGGCCAAGGCGGCCGCGAGCGCCGCCGATCACGTCTTCCTCGATCTCGAAGACGCGGTCGCGCCCTCGGCCAAGGTCGACGCGCGGGGAAAAATCGTCCAGGCGTTGCGCACCCTCGACTGGGGCAGGAAGACGCGCTGCGTGCGCGTCAACGATCTTTCCACCAAATACGCCTATGAGGACATCGTCGCGGTGGTCGAGGGCGCGGGCCAATATCTCGACACCATCATGGTGCCGAAGGTGCTGTCCGGAAAGGACGTGTATTTCGCCGCCACGCTGCTCAACCAGATCGAACAGAAGCTCGGATTGAAACGGCCGATCGGCATCGAAGTGCTGATCGAGGAAGTGCAGGCGCTCGAAAACGTCGAGGAGATCTGCAAGGCGCATCCGCGGCTCGAGTGCGTGATCTTCGGCATGGGGGACTATTCGGCGAGCCACGGCATCGACATTCGCTCGATCGGCAGCACGAGCCCGTATCCCGGCGATATCTGGCATTACCCGCGCTTCCGCATGGTGATGGCGGCGAGGAGCGCCGGCGTCGACCCGGTCGATGGACCTTATGCGAATTTCCGCAACCCCGAAGTGTTTCGCGAGGAATGCCGGCGGGCGATGATCCTCGGCTGCGTCGGCAAGTGGGCGATCCACCCGGCGCAGATCGAGCCGGCGCTGGAAATCTTCACGCCCAAGCAGGAAGAGGTCGATCGCGCGCGCAAGCTCGCGGCGGCCTACGCCAAGGCGGAAGCGGAAGGGCTGGGCGCTGTCAACGTCGACGGCCTGATGGTCGATGCCGCCTCGATCCGCATCCTCAACAATACGCTGCGCAAGGCCGAGCTGATCGGAATGTGAGGGCTCCGCGGCGCCGGCGCAACCCGCCGGGCGCGCCGGATCGCCGGTGCTAACGGGGAGCGCCTGCTGTTCCGGCTGCAGTAAAACGCGAGGATCCGATGTCCACCACGTTTCATGCCCGCAATGCCGATGCCTACGAGCACTTCATGGGGCGCTGGAGCCGGCGCCTCGCCGAATCCTTCATCGCGTTTGCCGGATTGGCGGACGGCGAGCGGATCCTCGACGTCGGTTGCGGCACCGGCAGCTTGGCGTTTGCGCTCGCCGAGGCGGCAAAGGTGGCGAGGATCGCGGCAATCGATGCTTCCGAAATCTATCTCGACGCGGCGCGCGCCAAGAACAAGGACCCGCGGATCAGCTTCGAGCGCGCCGACGCCTGCGCGCTGCCGTTCGAGGACGCAGGCTTCGACCGGGCGATGTCGCTCCTGGTCCTGCATTTCATTCCCGAGACCGAGCGCGCGGTGCGCGAGATGTGCCGCGTGGTGCGGCCAGGCGGGATCGTCGCGGCGACCGTGTGGGACACGTTCGGCGGCATGGCGAGCCAGCGGATGTTCTGGGACACCGCGGCCGTGCTCGATCCGACAGCGGCGATCGCGCGGGGCCAACATTATTTCCGGCCGATGACCCGGCGCAACGAACTCAAGGAAACCTGGATGCGCGTCGGGCTGCGGCAGATCGAGCAAACCGAGCTGATGGTCCGCATGGAGTTTTCGAACTTCGCCGATTTCTGGGCCCCGATCGCCGCCGGGGAAGCCGCGCTCGGCAAATATGTGGCGGGCATCTCCGATGAGAAGAAGCAACGGTTGGAGCAGGCATTGCGCGCCGCTTATGAGGGGAACGCGCCCGATGGGCCGCGCTCGTTTGCGGCCGTGGCGTGGGCGTGCCGCGGCGTCGTGCCCTAGCTTGCCAGGAAGGTTCGTATTTCCTGGACGAAACGGCCGAACGCCGGCTCGTTCTCCAGGATCAAGTGATTCCAGCTCTGCAGCGGCACGAAGCGAGCACCGGGAATGCCTGCGGCCAGGCGCCGGCCGGAATCGAACGGCACGCGCGCGTCGTCGCGTGCGTGCATCACCAGAGTCGGAACCGTTACCTTGCGAAGCAACGCGGTCACGTCGATCTCGCCGTTGGCTTTGAGGTTCCGTACCGCATCCGCCGGTGACGTCGAGACCCGCTGCAGCTCATTGAACCAATCGGCTTGCTCCTTGGTCCCTCCGGGGATGAACTGCGAGGTGAAGAGCTGGCGAAACGCAGCATTTTCCTGCCCCCAGCCGAGCCGCATGAGGGTCAGCATGGCGGCGGCCTCCTCCTTCTCGGCCTCGGTTCGCATACGTTTGCTCCAGCCCAGCGGATAGCCGCCGTGAAGGACCAGATGGGTCACGCGTTCGGGGTGGCGTACGGCATAGGCGATCGATACCGCGCAACCCTGCGAGATGCCGAGCAGCGCGAAGCGCTCGACGCCGGCGGCATCGACGACGGTTTCCAGGTCGCGCACGAAGGCCTCGAAGGAAACCTCCTCGACCTCGCGGTCGGAAAGGCCGTTGCCGCGGGCGTCGTAGCGGATCAGCGTATGATCCCGCGAGAGCTCGCGATAGAGATGCCGCCAGATCGGGCTTTCGAAGTCGAATTCGAGATGGGTCATCCAGTTCCCGGTCTTGACCAGCGGCGGTCCTCGACCGATCCGCGAATAGGCAAGCTGGACGCCGTCTTGCGACGTGCAGAATTGAATCTCCTGCTCGAATCTCGGCTCCGGCTGCGGAGCGGCGGCAGGGGGATCCGCCGCTGCCGGCGGTCGCGGTGGCTCCATCTCCGGAAGCGCCTCGATCTCCTTGGCGCCGAGCCCGAACACCCCGATCGCGCGCGAAATGTTCTTGACGGTTTGCTCGCCGAGATCGGCGAAGGCCAGCGAAAGCTTGTCCCGGATCTGATCGTTTGCCGTGCGGGAGATGCACAGCCCGCCCGGCTCGCACAGCGTCTGCAGCCGGGCCGCGATGTTTACGCCGTCGCCGAAGATGTCGTCACCGTCGATGATGATGTCGCCGACGTTGATGCCGACGCGGAACACGATGCGCTTATCCTCCGCCGCCGCCGCATTGCGGCTCATCATCCCCCGCTGCACGGCGAGCGCGCAGCCGACCGCGTCGACGACGCTTCCGAACTCGACCAGCATGCCGTCGCCCGTGGTCTTGACGATGTGGCCGCTGTGGCCGGCGATCGCGGGGTCGACGAGCTCGCGACGGTGTGCCTTGAGCGAAGTCAGGGTGCCGACCTCGTCGACGCCCATCAGCCGGCTATAGCCGACGACGTCCGCCGCCAGGATCGCCGCGAGCCTGCGCTGGATGCTCTTCTTCTCCACGGGTTCTCCGGGTGCGATTGGCGCGATCATATCTGCGCTCTTGTTGGGCTGAAATCCCAGCTGGGCTTTGCCTGCCTAACATCCCGCCACCGACCCTGGAACGCGGCGCGTGAGGCAAAAACCGTCGTTTTCGGGAGGTATATTTTTGACAAAATGCCGGCATTTCAGGCGGTTAAGGCATTTCAATTCGCTGAAGTGTGTCCATGGATTGTTTTATTAGCAATCACAATCTAGCGGAGAACAGCCGCCACACGCTCGGCACCGCAGGCGTGAGCGAAGCTTGCCCCGCGAAAGCGAGGGGGCCCAGCGCGTGCCCACCGAGGCGATTTTTGAATGCTGGGGCGCTCGGCGGGCCGGTGCAGCATCCGATTCCGGCTTCCATGACCCTGATTTTTCAGCAAAATGCCCAGGGCTTCGGAAGCAAACCGGGAGCCGGCGCCCGAGCTGGCTGCCGCCGGTCCCGGATCCGGGATGCCCGGCGGAATTCGCGAGAGAGTTCATGTTGCGACGCAACTCCCGTGCCCGGATCGAGCTGAAGCGGAGGCTCGCCGAGGTCCTGGAAGAGCAGGTCGGAGACCAGCCGGGGCGGATCGTCGGCCGCCTCATCGTGCTGTTGATCCTGGTCAATCTGGTGGCGGTGACGCTCGAATCCGTGCCGCGTCTCTCGGCGCGCTACGGCATGCTGTTTTCCGCCATCGAGATCACCTCTCTGCTGGCGTTCAGCGTCGAATACCTGATCCGGATCTGGGTCGCGGGCGAGCATCCATCACAGCGGCACCAGCCGACCGCGAAGGCGCGGTGGCGCTATGTCTGCAGCCCGGCCGGCATCATCGACCTCCTGGCGGTGCTGCCGTTCTGGTTCGCTTTCGTGCTGCCGACCGACCTGCGTGTGCTGCTGATGTTCCGCATCATGCGGTTCCTGAAGCTGGCACGCTATTCGCCCGGGATGCGCTCGCTGCTCGATGCGCTCTATGCGGAGCGCCGGGCGTTGATCGGCTGCTTCGTCATCCTGCTCGGCGCGGCGCTGGTCTCCGCCACCGCGATGCACCTCGTCGAGCAGCACGCGCAACCGGAGAAATTCGGCACCATCCCGGACGCGATGTGGTGGGCGATCGTGACGCTGGGCACCATCGGCTACGGCGACGTGGTGCCGATCACGACGTTGGGCCGTCTCGTCGCCGGCGTCACGATCTTCGGCGGTCTCATCATGATCGCCCTGCCGGTCGGCATCATCGCCACGGCGTTCGCCGAGGAGATCCACCGGCGGGATTTCATGGTCACCTGGGGCATGGTCGCCCGCGTGCCGCTGTTCGCCGAACTCAACGCGGGAGAGATCGCCGACATCATGCGGCTGATGCGCGCGCAGACCGTCGAGCCGGGCGATGTGGTCGTGCGTCGCGGCGATGTCGCGCATTCGATGTATTTCGTCGCCGCCGGAGAAGTCGAGATCGAGCTCAAGGACGGGCGCATTCGGCTCGGCATCGGGCATTTCTTCGGCGAGATCGCCGTCCTGCGCCAGTCGCGCCGCTCCGCGACGGTGACTGCGGTGTCGCGCACGAGCCTGCTCGTGCTCGACGCACAAGATCTCCACGCCTTGATGGAACGCGAGCCCCGCGTGGCCGAACGCATCCATGACATGATGCGCCAACGGCTTGGGGAGCAACAGATCACCCCGAAGGGCGATCTCATAAACGAGGAGCTGGAGGCCGAGGCGAAGCTCGACACGCCGCGGCGGAAGTGATTTGTCCCGTCGATCAGTGTGAAAAAATCAAAGCGTAAGCGTGATCGCGACGATCATCGCGATGCTGAACGCGAGCAGCCCCAGTTCGAGCGCCGACAGCCCGCGGCGGGCGTGGGTGTAATCGGTGATAGGCATGGACAATCCCGTCCTTTGTGGCATTCGCGCTTCTCACTAATCGCCCCCGCTCGAAACGGTTCCGGCTGCAGAAAAACTATTCGGCGCATTACCGCCCGTGATAAGCCATTCAGCACCAGCATGGAGGAATCGGACCTGCAGGCCTATTCGCTTGTTTTCCATCATGAATTTGTGCTGCTCGGCGATGAATTGCCCAATGCTGCGGATCCGTTATGCGCGATACGCAATACCGGTTTCTCGCTCGTGCCGCCGTCGCGTGCAAAAGGCGCCGACCAAAGCGTGGGCACGCCGCTGCGTGCCTATTTGGGCACGTTGTACGGCGGGCGCGGAATGGCATTGTGGGCCGCGCGCAAGGCCGCGGACCAGCGCTCGCGCAAATCGTGGAAATACGGCTCGCCCGGCTCGATCCGGTAGGCGAGCTCGGCCGTGCAGGTGTCACGCCGCATGACGATCAGGTCGATCGGCATGCCGACCCCGATGTTGGACCGCATGGTCGAATCCATGGAGATCAGCCCGATCTTCAGCGCGTCGTAGAGATCGATGCCGTGGGTGATGGCGCGATCGAGAATCGGCTTGCCGTACTTGTGCTCGCCGATCTGCAGGTACGGGGTGTCGGTGGTGCATTCGATGAAATTGCCGGCGCTGTAGATCATGTAGAGCCGCAGCCTGTCGCCCTTCATCTGGCCGCCGAACAGGAAGGATACGTCGAATTGCACGTCGGAGGCTTCGAGCGCCTTGCCCTCGCGCTCGTGAACCTGGTGAAGCGCGCGGCCGATGCGTTGCGCCGCCTGGAACATGGTCGGCGCATTGAGCAGCGTCTCGGACTCCCCGGTCTGCGGATGAGTCAAGCCTTCGTTGAGCGTGCTCACGACCGACTGGCTCAGCCCCAGATTGCCCGATGACGCCAGCGCCAGAACGCGCTCGCCGGGGATGCCGAACACGTGCAGCTTGCGGAAGGTGGAGACGTTGTCGAGCCCGGCATTGGTGCGCGTATCCGCGATCATGACCAGACCGTCGCGAACCAGAATTCCGCAGCAATAGGTCATCGGCACGTCCTCGCCCGGGCTCCCCATGCGCCGGGCTCGACCCGCGCTTATACCGATCCCGCCCGGAGCACCGCAATCAGTCCTGCATCTGGCGAGCGGCTTGGTCGACACGCAGGGCGACCGTCAGCGCTTCGGCACCGCCGCCGTAGCGGCTGCCGCGGACCGGCGCGGCGCCGAGATAGTCGAGTCCGATCGCCACCCGCACGTGCGCGTCGGTCGGGCAAATGCCGTTCGCCGGGTCGAACCCGGTCCAGCCGAGCTCGGGAACATAGGCTTCCACCCAGGCATGCCCCGCCTCCTGCAGCACCAGGCCGTCGGCGCGCCGGAAATAACCGCCCGCATAGCGCGCCGGAATGCCCAGCGTTCGCGCGACCGCGATGAAGATGTGGGCGTGGTCCTGGCAGACGCCGCGCCGGAGCGCGAAGGCCTCGCTCGCGGTCGTGGCCGCATGGGTCGGCTCGGTGTCGTACACGACATCGCGGTGCAGCCGCTCGAGGAGCGCGTGCAGAATGGCGAGCGCGTCATCCCCGGCTTGGTCACGAAGCGCCCGGGCATAATCGGCAATCGCGGGATCCGCCGTCGTCAGCGCCGTCTCGCGCAGAAACAGCGTCGGCGGAAAGCGCTCGATCGCACCGCGGACGAGGCCCTGGGTGTCCTCGGTCTCGACCTCGCCCTCCACCAGCACCGCGAGCTCGGTGAACGGGCCGGCCGCCGCAAACGTGTGGGTGAGATTGCCGAACGCGTCCTCGTGGCTGTCGAGCCGGCACTCCTGCGACAGGTCGATGCGCCAGTCGGTGACATACTGGCCATCATGGTTGCGCGGGGTCAGGCGGAGCACCTGAATGACGCCCGCCGGCGGGCTCTCGTAGCGGTAAGTAGTCTCGTGGGAGATCCGAATACGCATGCGGCAAGCAGAGACTGATTCGGCAATTACATCAAATATTGCCGGGCGATGGTGGCGCCCAGCCGATTGTTGTCGGCGACGAACTCGTTGATGAATTCGTGCAGCCCGCTCTGGAAGATCTCGTCCATCCGGCTGTTCTCGAGCCGGGCGCGGACGGCGCGCGCCTGGCGCTGGGCCGGCCCCTGGCGGCCATAGGCGCGGGCGATGTGGTCGAGGTTGCGGGCCAAATTCTCGTAGCAGCTCGCCAGCGAGCGCGGCATCTGGTCATTGAGGATGAGCAGATCGGCGATCAACCAGGGTTTGAGGCTCTCGCGATAGACCCAGTGATAGGCGGTCAGCGCCGAGACCGAGCGTAGCATCGTCGCCCATTGAAAATAATCGAGCGGGCCGCCCACGTGCTGCTGGGCAGGCAGCAGCAGATGATATTTTACGTCGAGAATGCGCGCGGTGTTGTCGGCACGCTCGATGAACACCCCGAGCCGCGTGAACCAATAGGCATCATTGCGCAGCATGGTCCGATAGGCCGAGCCATCGAACCGCAACGAGGATTCCTGCACCAGGCGCAGGAAGCGGGCGATCTCGTCGCGCGTGCGCGAGCCGGCGCCGAAGCCCTTGATCTCGAGCCACGCGCCGTTGATCGCGTCCCACATCTCCATGGTCAGCGCGGTGCGCACCGCCCGCGCATTGGTGCGCGCGATCTCGAAACAATGGCGGATCGAGGAGGGATTGGCGGTCGAGAACGCCAGGAATTCGGTGACGTTCTCCTCGTTGGCGTCGTTATAGACCGCAAAGAACGCCGCGGCGCAGCCCGCGGTCGACAGCGCGGATTCCCATTCGTTGGTCGAGCCGGCGTAGCCGACCGGCAGGGTCGCCACCCGATGCGTCGCCTCGAGGATGCGCGCCAGATATTCGGCGCGCTCGACATAGCGCGACAGCCAGTAGAGGTTCTCGGCGGTGCGGGCGAGCATGGCCTATCCGTCCAGCACCCAGGTATCCTTGGTGCCGCCGCCCTGGCTCGAATTGACGACCAGCGAGCCCGGCTCGAGCGCCACGCGGGTGAGCCCGCCGGGCACGATGCGCACGCGATCGCGCCCCATGAGCACGAACGGTCGCAGGTCGACGTGGCGCGGGGCCAGTCCTTCTTGCACGCAGGTCGGACAGGTCGAAAGCGCGAGCGTCGGCTGGGCGATGAAACCGTGCGGCTGGCGCTCGAGTTTGGCGCGGAAGGCGGCAAGCGTGCCGCGATCGGCCTTCGGTCCGATCATCATGCCGTAACCGCCGGAGCCGTGCACCTCCTTGACCACCAGCTCGGGAAGATGGTCGAGCACATAGGCGAGATCCTCGCGGTTGCGGCAACAATAGGTCGGCACGTTGTGCAGGATCGGCGCTTCGCCGAGATAGAACTTCAGGATCGCCGGCATGTAGCTGTACACCGCCTTGTCGTCGGCGATGCCGGATCCGACCGCGTTGGCGAGGGTGACGTTCCCGGCGGCATAGGCCGACATCAGCCCGGGCACGCCGAGCAGCGAGTCGGGGCGGAACGCCAGCGGATCGAGGAAATCGTCGTCGACGCGCCGGTAAACGACGTCGACGCGCTTGAGGCCCTCGGTCGTGCGCATGAACACGACCTCGTCGCGGACCAGAAGATCGCGGCCTTCGACCAGCTCGACGCCGAGCTTGTCGGCCAGGAACGAGTGCTCGTAATAGGCCGAATTGAACACGCCGGGGGTAAGCAGCACGACAGTGGGATCGCGCGAGGCGCTCGCCGGCGCCACCGATTTGAGCGTCGCCAAGAGCTCGTCCGGATAATTCTCGACCGGCGCCACCCGGTGCCGGGAAAACAGATCCGGAAACAGGCGCAGCATGATCTCGCGGTTCTCCAACATGTAGGAGACGCCGGAGGGGGTGCGGGCATTGTCCTCGAGCACGTAAAAGGTGTCGGCGTCGACCCGGACGATATCGATGCCGGCGATGAGCACATAGAGATCGTGCGGCACTTTCTGGCCGTTCATCTCCGGGCGGAACACCGGATTGCGGAAGATCAGATCCTCCGGAACGATTCCGGCGCGCAAGATCTCCCGCTGCGAATACACGTCCTTGAGGAAGAGATTGAGGGCGCGCACGCGCTGCTCCAATCCGCGGGCAAGCGTGGCCCATTCCGCACCGGATAGAATCCGCGGGATGACATCGAACGGGATCAGGCGCTCCTGCGCCTCGGCCTCGCCGTGAACCGCGAAGGTGATGCCGATGCGCCGGAACAGCAGCTCGGCCTCGCGCCGGCGCTGGAGCAGCCCTTCCGGGGACATGCTGTCGAGCCAGCGGGCGAGCTCGGCATAGGCGGGACGAATTGCGCCGTCGCCGCCTCCCCGCATCTCATCGAACGCGGACGCCATGACCGGCCTTTGCCCGGCTTCGGCCGCAGTCGCTATCCCATCGATGCGCCCTCCCCGGCGCGCCCTCCCCGGCGGTCGTAACTTCGCGCTTCGCGGCTCGCCAGACGAACCTATCTGCAAGCGCCGCGCCAGGCAAAAGTACCGCGCTGGCCGCCGAAAGAACCGCGGGCTGCCCAGGATTTGGGCAGGCGCCATTGGACTGCGGCGTCGAACGGAGCAGCGCAGGCCATCCAAAAACTCCAGTGATTCATGCCGCGCGCAGCGGCTCGATGCGCTCGAGCTTCTTGCCGAGATTGTCGGTCGCGCGCTCGAGATCATACTGGGCCTGAAGACCCATCCAGAACGACGCCGTCGTTCCGAAATAGCGCGCAAGCCGTAATGCAGTATCGGCCGTCACCGGCGTCTCCTCACGCACCAGCCGCTCGATTCGGGTTCGCGGAACGCCGACTGCTTTTGCCACTGCGTAAGCGGTCAGCTTCGTGGGCCGCAAGAAATCATCCCGCAGCACTTCGCCTGGATGAACGGGCGGGAGCTTCTTTCCCATGGTTCTTCCTCTCACACGGATCGCGCTGCTTTGCTAGTGATAATCGGTAATCTCGACTTCCTCCGGGCCTTCATGCGACCAACGAAAAACAA
>WNGK01008822.1_pt1 | contig 11971 bp, 9 predicted proteins | sample 5400601 | NCBI WGS metagenome assembly WNGK01 (sample SAMN13153376, study PRJNA577476) | soil metagenome | isolation source: 60 cm soil or saprolite under Garry oak tree replicate 1 | place: USA:California | collected 2016-06-15
CTGGTTCTCCAGGTGGTCGAGCCGCACCTGAACGGGCCGGGCGGCGAGGTTCCGGTGATTGGCTTCAGCGCGGCCGAAGGCGGGACGTTCGTGATCGACGGCCAGGGCCCGGCGCCCGCCGCGGCGGCGCCTGCCGCGTTCGCGGCCCTGGGCATCGACCTGATCCCCGGCAACGGGCTGCTGGCCGCGACGGTGCCCGCGGCGTTCGGGGCGTGGATGCTGCTGCTCCGGCGGTACGGCACGCTGCGGCTGCGCGACGTCATGGGGTACGCGATCGGCTATGCCGGCGACGGCTACCCGATGCTGCGCGGTGCCAGCGCGGCGATCGAGGCCATGGCGGCGACATTCACCGAGCACTGGCCAACCTCGGCCGAGATATACCTGAAAGCGGGGACACCGGCACCGGGGAGCCGTTTCGCCAATAAGGCACTGGCGGCGACCTACGGCCGGATCCTCGCTGAGGCCGAGGCGGCCGGCGATGACCGGGACGCGCAGATCGATGCGGCCAGGCGGGCCTGGTACGAGGGCTTCGTCGCCGAGGTGATCGACGCGTTCACCGCCGGCGCCGAGATGATGGACGTCACCGGGCACCCCAACCGCGGGCTGCTGACCGGCGCCGACATGGCCGCCTGGCGGGCGAGCGTGGAGGAGCCGACACGGCTCGGATTCCGTGGGCTGACCGTGTGCAAGACCGGGCCGTGGGGCCAGGGCCCGGTGTTCTGCCAGCAGCTTGCGATGCTGGACGGCTTCGACCTGGCGGGCATGGGCGCCGGCAGCGCGGAACTCATCCACGCCGTCACCGAGGTCGCCAAGCTGGCGTTCGCCGACCGCGAGGCCTGGTACGGCGACCCGCGCCACAGCGACGTGCCGCTGGCCGACCTGCTCTCGCCCGAGTACGCGGCGCAACGCCGGCGACTGGTCGGCGAGCGGGCGTCGGCCGACCTGGTGCCGGGTTCGCCAGGCGGCCGGCCGCCGGCCCTGCCCGGGTACGCCCGCGAGCGGCACCGCCCCGCCGCGGCCGCGAGCGGCACGGGGGAGCCGACGTTCGGTCCCGGCGACACCTGTCACCTGGACGTCGCCGACCGGTTCGGGAACCTGGTCTCGGCGACCCCGAGCGGTGGCTGGCTGCAGAGCTCGCCGGTCGTGCCCGGGCTCGGCTTCTGCCTGGGCACGCGGGCCCAGATGTTCACGCTCAGCCCGGGTTTCGCCAGCACGCTGGCGCCCGGCCGGCGGCCAAGGACGACGCTCTCGCCCGGGCTCGTGCTGCGCGACGGCGAGCCGTACATGGCGTTCGGCACGCCAGGCGGCGACCAGCAGGACCAGTGGACGATGGGCTTCTTCCTGAACCATGTGGTGTTCGGGATGAACCTGCAGGAGGCGATCGATGCCCCCGCGTTCCACACCGACCACTTCCCCTCCTCGTTCTACCCCAGGCAGTCCTTCCCGCGGTCGCTGTCCATCGAGGCCAGGGCCGACGAGGCGGTGATCGCCGCGCTGCGCGGCCGCGGCCACGAGGTGAGCGTGTCGCCGCCGTGGTCGCTCGGCCGGATCAGCGCGGTCACCAGGGACCGGGGTTTCTTGCACGCGGGCGCGAACGCGCGCGGCATGCAGGGATACGCGGTCGGCAGGTAAGGGCAGGTAACCGACGTGGAAGGCAACGCCGAGATGCCCGAGATGCAGATCCAGCCCGCTGCGCGGCCGGGGCCGGGCCCGGCCAGCGGGCCGGGGCCGGGCGTCCTGCCGCCCGGCAGGCACTGGTGGTCGGTCCGGCCGCCGCCGGCGGTCGCCCCAATCTCGGCGCGCCGCGCGTACGCCGAGGTGCTGCTGGTGTTCACGGCATTCTTCGCGGCTAGCGCCATGGTCGGCGGCGAGGCCCTGGCCGGCCGCTACCCGTCGCCATCGGGAAGCTGGGCGATCTTCATGCCGGCCGCCGTCGGCGAGCTCGGCATGTGCGTGCTCGCCGTGCTGGTCGTCGTGCTGCTCTCGGCCAGGCGCGGGATCACGCCGCGCTCACTCGGACTGGGCTGGCCGTCGGGGCGCGGCGGAACGCCGGGAGCCGCCCAGAGCCTGCGGGTTGCCGTGTGGGCGATCCTCGCCCTGCTGGCCGGCGGGATCGTGACCGTCACGCTGGCCCACGGCAACAAGCTCGGTCAGCCCGCGCACCAGGACACTAGCTACCTGATCTACACGATGGCCGCGTCACTGACCGCGGGCGTGGTGGAGGAGATGGTCGTACTCGCCTTCGTCGTCACCACGCTCAGGCAGGCCGCCAGGCCGCTGCCGGAGATCGTGCTCGTCGCGGTGCTGCTGCGCTGCTCGTACCACGACTACTACGGCCTGGGCATGATCGGGATCGCGATCTGGGCGGCCGTGTTCGTCTGGCTGTTCCTGCGCGCGGGCAGCGTGCTGCCGCTGATCGCGGTGCACGTTGTCTGGGACGCGAACATCTTCCTCGGGCAGCGCTGGTATGCCGTTCAGGTCGCCAGCGCGCTGGCGTTCCTCGCGATGTTCTGCATCGCCGTCATAAGCTGGCTGGCGGATGTCGGGGCCAGGCGGATACCGCGAGCGCTGGCTGGCGGACCGGGACCGCCTGCCGCCGGTCCGCCGGGCTACGGTCCGCCGGGCTACGGTCCGCCGGGCTACGGTCCGCCCGCTCCGGGCGCTCCGGCCGAGGGCGAGTCAAGCAAGCAGAGCCAGTAGGGAGCAGTTGGTGATCACGCAGGCGAAGTTTCCCGGCTGGCCGGACGGCGCGGACTCGGCCGTCGCGCTCACCTTCGACGTGGACGGCGAGGCGCCCTGGCTCGGCGAGGGCACCGAGTACAGCCGGCGGCTGACCGCCCTGTCGCAGGGCCGGTTCGGCCCGCAGCGCGGCCTCGGCCGGGTCCTCGCCCTGCTGGCGGAGCACGGGATCACGGCGACGTTCTACGTGCCTGGGCACACCGCGGATCACCATCCGGACGCGATGGCTGCCATCTTGGCCGCCGGACACGAGGTCGCGCACCACGGGTATCTGCACCTGGCCAGCGAGGGCCTGGACGCCGGCGGCCAGCGCGCCGAGCTCGAGCGGGGCCTGACCGCCCTGGGCAAGCACGGCATCCGGCCGCTCGGCTACCGGTCACCGGGCTGGGAGCTGATGCCCGAGACGCTGGGGATGCTGGCCGAGCTCGGGTTCGGCTACGACAGCAGCCTGATGGCCGACGACCGGCCGTACTGGGTGGCCAGCGGATCGGCGCCGCTGCTCGAACTGCCCGGCCACTGGAGCCTGTGCGACTGGCCGTACTTCGGGTGGACGCCGTATCATGGCGGCCTGCTTGCCGATCCGGCCCGGGTCGAGAGCATCTGGCTGGAGGAGTTCGAGTCTGCCCGTGCCGAGCGGCGGCTGGTCACCTACACGATGCATCCCGAGGCGATCGGCCGCGGCTACCTGATCCGGATGCTGGACCGCGTGATCACCGCGATGCGCGAGCGCGGGAGCCCGTGGTTCGTGACCCACGCCGAGATCGCAGCCCTGGCGCGGCCGCCCGCGGAACCTAGCCGAGTTGCGGGATGACCTCGGCGGCCAGCCGCTCGGCGTGCTCGGCCTGGTCGAACAGGGGAGTGAACAAGATCATCTCCGCTCCCGCGTCGGCGACCGCGCGCAGTTCGGCGACGCAGTCGGCCGGCGTGCCGGCCACGGCCGCGGCCTCGATGCTCGGCAGCCGGCGACCGTAGACGCCCTCCAGCCCCGCGTTGATCCGCTCGCGGGCCCGGCCGGCGTTCTCGTCCAGCGCGATGTAGACGCGCTTGGCGATCCGGAAGTCACGCCCCGGCCCGCCCGCGTCGGCAAGCGCCTGCCTGACGATCGCGACCTGGTCGGCGAAGGCCGGCGTGGTGGCCGAGCCCGCGCCGAAGAAACCGCTGCCGACGCGGACGGCGCGGCGCACGGCGGTCGGGCCGGCCGCGCCGACCCAGATCGGCGGGAACGGCTTCTGGAATGGCTTGGGTTCCATGACCTCGTCGCTGAGCTGCCAGAACTCCCCGTCGAAGGTGACGCGCGGTTCGGTCCACAATGCCTTCATGAGGGCCAGTCCCTCGCTGAACCGCGCGACATACCGCTGCGGGTCCACGCCGAAGGCGGCGAACGGCCGTGACTTGCCGCCGGTTCCCACCCCGATCTCGATCCGGCCGCGGCTGAGCTGGTCAAGCGTGCTCAGGCTCTTGGCCAGGTGCACCGGGCTGTACAGCGTGGACACGAACACCACGCAGCCGAGCCGCAGCCGCGTCGTGCATGCCGCCGCGTACGTCATCGCCTCGATCGGCGCGAGCTGCGTGGACGGCCCGAGCACCGTCTCCTGTGTCCACGCGCTGTCGAAGCCGAGTTCCTCGGCTCGCGTGAGGTAGGCGAGGAAGGCCGACGGATCGAACTCGCCGTCGGCGTAGAACTGGGGAATGGCGATGGCGAACCGCATACGCCGCATCGTATCGGGCCGCCGTCACTCCGGCCGGCCGCGGCGGGCGCCCCACGGGCAGCCCGCGGGCGGGGCGGGCGCCCCACGGGCAGCCCGCGGGCGGGGCGGGCGCTACACGGGCATCGCGATGGCCGCCACGGCCACGGCCGCCACCGCCGCGATCACGGCCAGCAGGCCACCGGTGGCGGCAGCATCGCCGCCCCGGCCGAGACCGCGCACAGGCCGATCCCGGCCACGATCAGCGGAAGCTGCGGGCGCAACACGGCCGGCCCGGCGGCGCTCTCGGCGAGGTGCAGCGCGAGCAGGAACCCGAGCAGCGCGACCCCCAGCACGACGGTGTGCCACGGACGGGACGGGCGCAGCGCTTCCAGCCCGAGCACCGCGACCGTCATGCCCTCCGCCCACGGCACTGCCCGCAGGCTGGACCAGGGCCGGACCGCGAAGCCGGCCACCGGCGGCAGGTAGCGGACCTGCGGCAGCGCGCCCGGCCGGGCGGCCAGCTTCGCCGCGGCCAGCTTCACCACGCTGAGCACGGCGCAGGCTACCGCGGCGACCAGGACCGGCCTGGCCCCGGCCCGCGCGCCGGCCACCGGTACCGCCGCCCAGGCGACCGTGCACCCCGCCAGCACCGTCACCGCCAGGACCGCCAGCACGGGCACCGCCAGCACGGGCACCGCCAGCACGGGCACCGCCAGCACGGGCACGGCGGCCGCGGCCCGCCCCGGAGGGGGTGCGGCAGGCGAGTTCACGGGCGGGGAAGTCATGGCCCGTTCACCAGACCTCGCCTGGTGAACCCGGCGAGCGGCTCGTCCAGGCTCGACTGGCCGTCCCAAATAACGACCGGGATGCCGAGCTCGCGCAGCGAGAACCTGATCGCGTCCTGCTCCATCCGCCAGACCCGCCGCGCCAGCCTGGCCGTGGCGCGGTCCCTGCGGCCGGCCAGCCCCGAGCCGATGTCGGGCTCGGTCCGCAGCACGTCGATCACGATGGTGGCGAAACCGCGCTCCCTGAGCTCGCGCAGCGCCTCGATCAGCCGCAAGTTGAGCAACGGGCTCACCACGAGGATCAGCGCACCCGGCGGCAGCGCCGCGCTCGGCAGCCTGCTGACCAAGCCGAGCGGCTCGCCCTCGCCGGCGTCGACCGCGATCATGGTCATGATCCGCTCCGCCTGACGCCGCCCGGCGGCCGGGCTGATCCAGCGCACCTGCCGCCCGAAGCTGATCAGCCCGACCCGGTCCCTGGCGGCCAGGTAAGCGGCGGCGGCGCCGGCCGCGGCCCGGACCGCGAGGTCAGCCGTGGACTGTCCGGCCGTGCCGACGTCGGTGCTCACGTCCATCACGATGACCGTGACCTGGGCGCGCTCGGCCGCGAACGTGTTGAGCTGCAGTGACCCGCGCCGGGTGGTCGCGGGCCAGTTGATCCGCCGCTGCCGGTCACCGGGCACGAACTCGCGCACTCCGGCGAACTCGGTTCCCTCCCCGGTCGCCCTGGCGGCGTGCTCGCCCAGGCGGGCCGGCAGCTTGCTGAGCACCACGAGCGAGTCGAGCCTGGCCGGCGCCGGCAGGCAGATGACCGGCGGCAGGCTCACGGTCAGCCTGCCCTCGGAGAGCCGCCAGCGGTCGTGCACGATCACCTCGAGGGTGCCGACCGGCCGCGGGCCCCAGCGTTGGGCGCGGAACGGCAGCCGGTGCCAGCCGTCCGGACCGAGCGCGACTCGGCCCGGGGTGATCCACGCCGCCGGGTGCAGCTTCAGCTTCGCCGGCGCATCGCCGTGCCCGGTGATCTGGACCAGGACGGTCGCCTGCTCGCCCTCGGTGACCTGGCGGGCCTCGGCGGCCAGGGTCAGGCCGACCTCGGCGGCCCGGCCGGAACGCCTTCCGGCCAGCATCAGGACCGCGGGAGCGGCCAGCCCGGCGAACTCGGCCCGCCCGGTCACCACGGCCAGGAACAGCGCGGCCAGCGCGAGCGTGACCAGGCGGCGGGCGTGCCCCGACAGCTTCCACGGGAGCCGTACCGTGCGCCGCGGGCCGGCGGTCAGCACGCGCGGTCCGTTAGGGCCAAAGAAAACAACATCATCGGGCAACGGGAACAGCGGGGTTGGTGTGCGGCACGGGAACGCTGGTCAGGATCCGGGCGACCACGTCCTCCTGGCTGACCTTGCGCACCCACAGTTCGGGCCGCAGCGTGATCCGGTGGCCGAGCGCCGCGACGCCGACCGCCTTGATGTCGTCCGGTATCACGTAGTCGCGGCCCCCCAGCACCGCCCGGCCTCGGGCGAGCTGGACGAGGAACAGGCCGCCGCGCGGGCTGGCGCCGACCTGGATCTGCGGGTTGGCCCGCGTCGCGCCGACCAGGGCGACGACGTACTCGAGCAGGTCGGCGGCGACCTCGACCTGCTCGAGCGAGCGGCGCATGGCGATCAGCTCGGCCGGGCCGGTCAGCGTCCGCAGGTCGACCTCGTCGGCCGCGCGGTCCAGCCGGCGCTGTAGCATCGCGACCTCGTCCGAGCCGCGCAGGTAGCCGAACCGCAGCCGCATCCCGAACCGGTCGAGCTGCGCCTCGGGCAGGTCGTAGGTTCCCTCGTACTCGATCGGGTTCGCGGTGGCCAGCACGATGAAGGGCCTGGGCAGCGGCCGGGTCTGGCCGTCCATGCTGACCTGGCCCTCGCCCATGGCCTCGAGCAGCGCGGCCTGCGTCTTCGGGGGAGTCCGGTTGATCTCGTCGGCGAGCAGTAGCTGGGTGAACACCGGCCCGGGCCGGAACACCATCTCGCCGCTGCGCTGGTCGTACAGCGGGGCGCCGACCACGTCGGAGGGGAGCAGGTCGGGGGTGAACTGGATCCTGGTGAAGTCCAGCCCGAGCACCCGGGCGAACGACCGCGCGGTCAGCGTCTTGCCCAGCCCAGGCAGGTCTTCGAGGAGGATGTGGCTGCCGGCCAGGATGCCGGTCAGCACCAGCTCGAGCGCGGCCCGCTGGCCGATCACCGCCCGCTCGAGCTCGGCGAGCACGGCGGCGCAGCGCTGCGCGGTCTCCGCCGGGGTGAACGTCGGGCTCTGGTCGGTCACAGCTTCTCCAGTCGGTCGATCAGTGCGGCGAGCACTTTCGGGGGAATGCCGGGGCGGGAACCGGCATCCGGCGGCACGGGCCGTTGCGGGTCGATCCACTGCCACAGGTCGTGCCTGGTGCCGGCCAGCAGCTCCCGCGCGGCGCGCGGGTCGTCGGCCAGGCTGATCCCGTGCCGCTCCGAGAGCCTGGCCGCGAGCAGGTTCGTCAGCCGTGGCCGGAGCCCGTGGTCCCAGGCGCCCAGCGATCTGGTCGCGTCGACCAGGTCGGAACGGGTGCGCCAGAAGCCGAGGAACGACCGGGACGGGCCGAGTTCGTGCGACGCCTCGGGCGGCGCCGGTTCCTCCCGCGGCTCGATCAGCGCCCTGAGCGTGACCAAGCTCAGCGCGACGCAGGTCAGCAGGACGAACCCGGCGAGGGGCGGCCCGTCGAGCGCCCAGGCCGCCGCGGTCAGCGCGAGCGCGATCAGGCCGGCCACGGTGAGTTCGCGCCTGGCGGTGTTCCAGCCGGGCCGGCTCATCGGTCCGCCTCGGCGGTTGCGGCCGGTTCCGGCGCGGATCGGTCGGGTGCGGATGGTTCGGGTGCGGCCGGGTCGGGTGCGGCCGGGTCGGGCAGGGTCGCGGCGAGGTCGGCGAGCGCCCGCTCGGCATCGTCCCGCCGGTGCGCGGGCATCGGGTGGGTGGAGAACCTGGCCTCGTAGAACAGCGCCGTCAGCCTGGCCGCCGGGGCGGCGCTCACCAGGCCCGCCGCGACCGCCCTGGCCAGAAGTTCGTCCGGCGTCTCGGCGGCGCCACGGCCCGCGCCCGCCTCGGCCAGGGACTCCTCCATGGCCAGGTAGCAGGCGATGATCGCCGCGCGTGCGTCGTCGAGGTCGCGAAGGGCCAGCCGGGCGGAGCCGACCGCCCTGGCCGCCGTGGCCGGGTCGGCCGGCGTGCCGGTCTCCTCCTCGGCCAGGTCGTCGCGCCGGGCCAGCCGGGCCCAGGCCCGGCGCCGCCGCCAGATCAGGATCGCCGCGAGGACGACCGCCGCGATCAGCAGGCCGATGAGCACGTCGTGACCCACGGCCACGCCGACCGCGTCCGGCCTGGCCCGCACGACGTGCGGCCTGGCCGGACGCGCGGCCGAACCGAGGTGGTCATGGCGGATCGGACGGAGCCGGCGGATCTTCCCGATGCTGCCCATGAGCGTGGCGACGGGCACCGCGATCAGCCCGGTCACCAACACGCCTGACAGCAGAGGCCTGAGCCTGGCGCCGACACCGACGGCGGGCCCGGCCCGCCAGCGCAGCGCCACGAACAGCCCGGCGAGCACAGCCTCCAGCGCGGCGCCGGTTGCGAGGAGGACCGGACGCGGCGGGCGGTGCAGGCCAACCGCGGGCCCGGCAGCGCCGAGCCCCGCGATGGGGAGCAGGAGGAGCAGCACAGCCAGCACGGCGCGGGGGGAGACTCGGTCCGGCATATCGCGCAAATCATATTCGCACCGTTCGCGGGGCCGGGATCGAGATGGCTCCGGCGACAGCATGAGGCCGGTTGGCCGCGCGAGAACCACTCGCATCCGCTCCCGCGGTTCAGGCGGCGCGGGGCGGGTCGTGACTGTGGTGGGTGCGGGTGCCGTCGGGGCTGATGGCGGTTTTGGTGCCGTCGGCGTTAAGTGCGAGTTTCCAGCCCCAGGTGTGGATGGCGATGAGGTGGTGGAAGGTGCAGCCGAGGTGCATGTTCTCCAGGCTGGTGGGGCCGCCTTGGGTGCGGGGGATGATGTGGTGGATCTGGCAGGCGGAGGCGGGTACGTCGCAGCCGGGGTAGGCGCAGCAGAGGTCGCGCAGGATGACGGCGCGGCGCAGGTGCGGGGGGATGGTGTCGGTGGCGGTGCCGCAGTCCAGGGGCAGGCTGATGGAGGCGGCGGGGCCGGTCAGGCGGGTGGTGCGGAGCCGGGACGCCAGCCCGGCCGGGCCGGAGAGCAGGGCGGCGGCGTTCCGGAGGATGAGCTCGCGGGCGTAGCCGGCGGCGAGCCGGGCGGCCGCGGCGCTGCCCGGGCCGTCCGGGCTGCCGGTGCCGGGGGTGCTGGCGTGGCCGAGGAGGGTGGCGGCGAGGCGGTCGAGGAGTTCGTGGTCGACGTGGCCGGTCACGATGGGCACGATGGAGGCGTCGCACAGGTCTCCGGGGGTGGCCAGCGGGCCGGGCCCGGCCCACCCGGCCGGCCGCGGCTCGGTCAGGTCACCGCGGTCGGGGAACAGCGCCCGCCGCGCGGCCTCGCCCGGGTCCGGCTGGCCCGCTCCGGGCTGGCCGGCTGCCGCTCCGGGCTGGCCGGCTGCGCCGGGCTGGATGCCGAGTAGCTGGTCGAGCGTCGTGTACAACTGAATCTGGGTTGGCTGCCCGGCCCGATCGGGAACGCAGTTCGCCGCGATCAGGCGCCGGCACGCTTCCTCCAGCGCATCGTGCTCCCGCTGGGCCCTGGTCCGCACATCCTCGGGCCCGGCCTTCTTCCCCAGCGTGTCGAGCACCGCCCGCAACGCCTCCGCGCAGCGCGGCGTCAGGTCGCCGCGGAGCCGGCCCGCGCCGCGATAGTGCCGGTCCAGCCGCAGCGACCGCTCGTCGAAGCCGTCGTCGTCGCCGTCGCGGTCGGGCGTCGCGGTGCGCTTGCGCATCTCCTCCGCCAGTCCGGCCAGGTCCTCGAGTTCGGCCCCGGCCGCCGCGGCAGCCAGCAAGATCGCGTCCGCGTCGGACCGGACCGACTCGGGCAGCAGGTCGCTCCAGTCGCAGATCTCGCGTGCCCACGACGGCGATATGGTGCCCTTGCCGAGCGCGGCGTGCACGGCCGGATGAGCGGCAAGACGGCGCGTCCAGGCGGTCGCCGCGCCCGCGGCCGAACCGGTGATCCTGGCCTGCCACCGCAGCCACGACCGCACGCTGCCGTGACCGTCTTCCTCGTGTCCGGACGCCGCGCCGAACGCCGACAGCACGGTGGTCCTGGCGGCGATGCGCACCGACTCCGCCCGCTCAAGCTCGCGCAGGCAGGCGGCTTGCTCCGCCGTGCTGAGAGTCGTGGCGTCCGCCTTCGCCAGCCAGGCCAGTGCCCCGCGCAGGGCCGCGAGCGCTTCCCTCGCGCTCGCTGGCACGGCGGCAGCGGGCCGGCCCGGCTGGCCAGGAACGCACATGGCGCCTCCCTTGGGCGGTCTAGTCGCGGATTTCGGCTTCTCGCCCTCAGGCACGGCCCTGGCGGCGAACAACTGGTGCCGTGGCGGGGCGTTGCGCCCGGGTCAGATCGGCCGGCCTGCCGGCAGTGAGGGATGCGCGTGCGTCGCGAAATAGTCGGGGACTACGCGCGTGCGCGCGCCGCGTGGAGGGCCGAGGCCGGGGCGGAATCTCCCCGCTAACGGGGACTACTCGTTGCGCTGGCTGTTGCCGCGCTGCCTTTGCCGCGCTGCCTGGCCGCTTGCTCAGCCAGGTCGCTTGCTCACACGGCCCCGGTCTCGCCGTCTCTCTCAAAGTAAATCTCTCGAACAACCATTCGTATCGTAGCACTGGCCCACGACAATGTCGGAACGAAACGCCGGCCTGGATACCCGGGATCCGGTTACTCCTGCACCCCGGCGAGCTCTACGGCCGACGGCGGAGCGCCGTGCCGCGGAGACCAGGCTGGCCAGGATCGCGGTCGTCAGGCAGGCCAGTGCGATCCCGCCGATCGGCTGCCAGGGGATGATCACCCGCACGGCCGGGCACTCCTCCTGACTCCAACGCGCCACCCTTTCCGGATCCATCTCGCTCGGGATCATCTTCATCATCGGCGCGGTGGTGGTCGTGGCTCCTACTTCCGGCTCCAGCGGCACCGTGCCGACGCGGTAGCCATGGCCGCCTACCGCAGGATGTCGGAAGCGGCGTTGCCAGCCCGGCCGTACTGATACCGCGGGCGGAGACGGAATCAGCCTGGCGTGTGATGACGCCGAGACCCCGGCACGGGAAGGTGGTATTGCTCCGCTCCGGTAGCCGCCGCCGCGCGGCTGGCCCGGCAAGGCTGGCCCGGCAAGGCTGGCCCGGCAAGGCTGGCCCGGCAAGGCTGGCCCGGCAAGGCTGGCCCGACACGGCAGGGAAGAGGACTGTTCACCGTGACCGCAGATCAAGCCAGCCGCAGACGGCGCCAGGCGAAGGAGGCAGGCCGGGCCGACCAGTCCGCGCCGGTCATCGCCACGACCGCGCTGACCAGGCGCTTCGGTGCCACGATCACCGCGCTCGACGACCTGACCATGGAGGTGGGACCGGGGGTCACCGGCCTGGTCGGCGCGAACGGGGCGGGCAAGTCGACGCTGATCAAGATCCTGCTCGGCCTGCTGCCGCCGACCAGCGGGAGGGCCGCCGTCCTGGGGCTCGACCCGACCGCTCGCGGCGAGCAGATCCGGACGCTGACCGGGTACATGCCCGAGCACGACTGCCTGCCGCCCGACGTGACCGCCACCGAGTTCGTCA
>WNGK01006853.1_pt1 | contig 11970 bp, 7 predicted proteins | sample 5400601 | NCBI WGS metagenome assembly WNGK01 (sample SAMN13153376, study PRJNA577476) | soil metagenome | isolation source: 60 cm soil or saprolite under Garry oak tree replicate 1 | place: USA:California | collected 2016-06-15
GTCGGTGTTCTCCGGCAGCTGAACGTCAAGAGCGGTGAGACGCTGCTGCTGTTCGGCGGCGGCGGATCCGTCGGCATCATCGCGACGCAGCTCGCGGTCGCCCGGGGGATCAAGGTGATCAGCGCGGTCGGCGAGCACGACGAAACGCTCGCCCGCGAGCTGGGAGCGGCGCCGGTACGGTACGGCGCGGGCGTGGCCGACCGGGTCCGCGCGCTGGGCGCGGTGGACGCCGTGTTCGACGCGGCCGGCAAGGGTGTCCTGGCCGACGCGATCGCCCTGGCCGGCGGACCCAGGCGGGTCATCACCTTGGCGGACCCGGCTGCCGCTGACTTCGGCGTCACGTTCTCCCAGTACACCAGCGACCGTGCTCCCGGTGCCCTGGATGAGACGATGGCCCTGCTGGCCGCTGGCCGGCTCCGCCTGCGCGCGCACACAGCCATGCCCATGCAGCAGGCCGCCGAGGCCCACCGCCAGCTGGAAAGCGGCACCGTCCACGAGCGCATCATCCTCACGCTCCTGTAGCGTGAGGATGATGCGAAGGATACGGAGGCCTTACGCTTCACTCACACGATCGCACCTGCTTCGCGATCCTTGATGGGAGGAGCGCAACGGGAGAAAGGAAAAAAGCATGAGTACCCACTTTCATGTGTCTGGAACAGGGGTGACTGGCCCACTGGCTGGTCTACGTAGCCACTATAAGTGGTGGGTGCTGGTGACGGCCATCTTTGGCGCCTTCGTCAGTATCCTGGATATCACCATTGTCAACACCGCTCTGCCGCAGATTCAGCGGGCCTTCGGCTCTGACCTGCATGTGGCCTCCTACGTCGCCACCGCCTATACCCTGGCTCAAGCCGTCATCATTGCGGCTTCAGGCTTTCTCGCCAATCGCTTTGGCATCAAACGCATGTATCTGCTTTCCCTCGCGTTGTTCACCCTGGGCTCAGTCTTGTGTGGCCTCGCCTGGAATAGCACGATCCTCATCCTCTTTCGTATCCTGCAAGGAGCGGGTGGAGCGGCGCTCTTTCCGCTGTCCCTCTCGCTCATCTTTGGGGCGTTTCCCGAGGAACAACGAGGTCTTGCCAATGGCATCTTTGGCATTCCTGTCCTGGTCGCCCCGGCTCTTGGCCCGGTGGTCGGCGGCTATCTGGCTGAATATGTGGACTGGCGCTGGATTTTTTATGTCAACGTTCCCATTGGCATCATCGGGATCGTGATCTGCTGGCGTATGCTGCAGGAGTCTCCTCTTCAGCCAACCTTGCCGTTTGATCTGCGAGGGTTCCTGCTGGTTGCCAGTGGCTTGGGCTTGCTGCTGTTTGGACTGTCCAACCTGGCCTATGATGGCTGGGCATCGGGGCTCTCGGTGACGGGTCCCGTCATCCTGGCCCTGCTGCTCTTGCTGCTCTTCATTCCTCTCGAGCTTCGCACGGCCCGTCCCTTGTTGGATGTACGACTCTTTCAACGAAGGAACTTTTTGGTCGGGAACCTGATCGGCTGGGTCGCCGTGGTCAGTCTGTTCGGCTTCACCTTTCTCCTGCCGCAATACCTGCAGGTGCTGCGAGGCTTATCGTCGTACCAGGCGGGTCTGCTGCTGGCCCCCCAGGGACTGGCCGCCATGGTCGGAACCCTCGTGGTGGGCCTGCTGTACCGCCGTGTGGGGGCGCGTCCCCTGGTCCTGGTCGGGGGCATCGCCGTCGGCATCAATATCTCTCTGATCAGTCGCTGGGCCACCCTCACCTCCCCGTTGGCGCTGCTCGTTCCGCTGCTCATTGTCCAGGGACTGACCCTGCCCTCCCTGGTGCAAACCACCGGCACGGCCGCCTTGACAGGCATTGTGGGCGCGGCCTTACCAGGAGCCAATACCCTCTTAAGTGTCTCGCGGGTGGCGATCTCTTCCCTGGCCTTGGCGGGATTAGTCAATCTCGTGCAAGCGCAACGCCTGGTCCATCAGGCAGGACTCGCACCCCATGGTCCAGTCAGTGTGGCCATCACCCGGCAGGCACTAGCCCTGGCCTATCAGGATGTGTTTCTGCTTACTGCTCTGGTCACGCTCCCCATCCTGGTGCTCGCGTTTTTCCTGAGGTCGCCGCCTCGCACGCAGAAGAAAGAAGAGACCACCACCTTTGGCGTGAGTCCACAGACCCCCGAAGCAGCTATTGAGACTCGCTAAGGGAACAGGTATGCTGACCCCGGGTGCAGGTCTGTCCTGGGGAAACCATGCTGCTCATAGCTCCCATGGATGCAGGTATCACCGATTCCCGGGGTGCGTAAAATTGCGTATCGGCGCGGCTTTGACACCTTTTGCCTGGTTTCTCCTGAAAACCCTGTTCTTTTGAACAGCACCATTCTGGCAGGAGGGACGATTTGTTTCGCGGCACAAAAGTGGTATCCTTACATCGAGAGTCGTTGAAATACTATGCTTTACAGGGAACATGTAACAGGAAGAGCAGATGCGGAAAGGAATCCACGATGATAAAACTCTATATTGCGACCGATGAAGCGGTAGCAGTCGTCCGGCAGCGCAATGGGGAATGGGATGCCGATATGCAGATGGTGGGGAGCCAGCCACAGTGCCTGGCTTTGGATAGAGCGCGTCCACAGCGCGTGTACTGCGGGACCTTCGACCGCGGCCTGTGGCGGAGCGAGGACGCGGGCGGGACCTGGCAACCGGTCGGGCCGGGCATCCAACACGAATCTGTGACGGCTGTCGCGGTCAGCGTGACGGAGCGGGTGGGCGACACCGGCGTAGTGTACGCGGGCACCGAGCCGAGCGTACTCTACCGCTCGGAAGATGGCGGCGGCACGTGGCAGGAACTGAGCGCGCTGCGCCGCTTGCCCTCGGCGCCGTCCTGGAGCTTCCCTCCCCGGCCCTATACGAGCCATATTCGCTGGATCACGCCTGACCCGCTGGTGGCCCGGCGCGTCTTTGCCGCTATCGAGGCAGGTGCGCTGGTGCGTAGTCTGGACGGTGGTCAGACCTGGGAGGACCGCAAGCCGGGCGGGCCGTATGACACACATACGCTCGTGATGCACCGGCTGGCGCCGAACCGGCTGTATTCGGCGGCCGGCGATGGTTACTTCGAGAGTGAGGATGGCGGCGAGACATGGTACCGGCCCGGCGAAGGGCTTCAACATCACTATATCTGGGGTGTGGCTGCCGACCCCGCCGATCCTGAGACTCTGGTGATCTCGGCGGCGCGCGGCCCGCAGCAGGCCCATAATCCACAGAGCGCGGAGTCCGCGATCTACCGGCGCTCCGGTGACAGGCAGTGGCGGCAGGTGCGAGATGGATTCCCTGAACCGCGAGGATTGCTGACCTCAGTGCTGGCGACTCACGAGGCTGAGCCAGGGGTATTCTATGCTTCGAACAACCGGGGTGTGTTCCGCTCTACCGATGCCGGGTCAAGCTGGGAAGCGATGCCTGTTCGCTGGCCGCAAGGCCTGCGCTTCGGGCGAGCGCACGCCCTTGTGGTGGTACAGGAATAGCCGCTTCCAGGCAGGAAAAACGAGAAGATGCGGCATTGGTGTTATAATGAGCCTGGCGTTTGATGAGGTTCGCTGCACATCTGTCTTCGATGTGAGGCCGATGTGCGCGAGCCACCGGAAACAAGGATAGCAAAGGAAGGCCCACCATGTCCCAAACCGGCAGCAGTGGCTCGCTTGGAGCGCTCTACCACCCCTGAGCGGAACCCGGGTACTCAACATCTCTTTTTCATGGGAGTATCATCTTTAAATCAAAAAAGAGGGCCGCTTACTTGTGTAACTGAACACTCACGCAGGGTACCCGCTTTAAAATGGGTGCCAGGCCCATGGCTACAGCTCCCCCAAGCACGGTTGCCAGGAAATTGACCGTATCATTGTTGATCCAACGAATGCCGCGCAGGGGAGTGGTTTTCGTGCCGCAGCGATGGATGCGCCGCTCGGTTTCGGATTGGCACGTGGGGCAGTAGTACATGGCCTGTACCGTGGCCCCCAGGAAGCTATCGAAGATGCTGCCGGCCATGCCGCCGGTGAGGCTGATAAGTGGGAGCGCTGCAAGCGATTTGCGAAACCCTTGCAGCATCCAGAACCAGAGACCCAGGGAGAGCGCACCCAGGAACGAAGCCGTTGTTCCCAGCAAGGTGATACCCCCCGATGTGCCTGGCGTAACACGTTTACCGGAGGTGATCAAGCGGGGCGGTGACGAGTTGAGTACGCCCAGCTCAGTGGCCCAGGTGTCGGCGTTGGCAGCAGCGAGCGCGCCGGTAAAGCCAGCTTTCAGCAGCCTGCGCGCCCATAATGAACGTGTCAGACCGTAGGCGAGTGCGAGCAAGGTGGCAAGCCCACCGTTGGCGGCCACCTGTGTTACATCGCGCCGCGACCCCTTGCTGAATTTATCGGCGGCGGCTCGCGCTTTATCCTGCTCGCGAAAATGTGAAAGCAGGCTGGATGAGACGAAAAAATAGATCAGCGAAAGACCCCACGACCAGCCTCCCATAGTAACAATCGTCGTGCCGCTAGTGATTGCGCCAAGTGCCCCACTGGAATTGAGGGAGCGGCGGCGATGAGCAGCCAGCGCAATGCTGCTGCTGAAGAGCAAGCCCAGCAAAAACCGTGCTTTCGATTTTTGAGTGGCGACTTGTACGAACATTTTTCTAGCCATTAAGCAGTACCTCATGAGAAAATTGTGTGCAAAGTGTTACAGAATGCTGATAATGCCAGTTTTATTCTAGTGAAGGCCTTGTTCGAAAGCAAGACCATGGGATGTTGGAGGAGAGGGCCAGGAAAAGTATCTACAAGGGAAGTTCCCCATGATATCTAGCCATACCGACCAGTAGAGCTAGTACTTTTGGAGAGACAGATAGGTGCCTTGTAGTGGCAAGTCGTGTGTATTGTATCATACCAATATGTCTTATCGTGTAGGTCTAACGCATTGTCAAGCGAAATAAAGCATGGTACACTCACATCATTCTTCTTTCGTCCTGCTATAGGGTTGAACACACTCGCGTTGGCAGGATGGGTAGATGCCTAGTATGAAGATACGCATGTCAAGGCCTGGCGAAAGTGAGGAGCAAACATGATTACTTGTAACCGCTGTGGGAAGCAGGTCCCCGCTGGTGCGGCGATTTGTTCGAATTGTGGAGTGCCCGTATCCAGTTCAGGAAGAGGCAATATGGATGCTCAGGAACAACCGGCACTGCCGACCTGGCTGGAATCGCTGCGTGCCAATGAGCGACCCCGTACACCGGCGAGCGGACAAAGTTTCTCAACAGCCGACCTGTTTGATGAAGATGACTTACCGGGTTGGATGCGGCCTGAGCGTGCGGCAATGGCAGAAGATGTCAATGCCGGTCAATATGGCGCGCCGCGCCCGTCTTCTATGCCTGCCCCAAATACAGATGCTGGTATGCCACCTCCCAGAGGATTTTCGGCCAGTTCACTGATCGATTCGGCGTCTCTCCCTTCCTGGGTACAAGAAAACCAGCCAGCAGCGCAAGGGCCGGGAGGTGGTTCGTACTTCCCAGGAGAAGCACAAGCACCATTTTCCGCCGCCAGTTTGATAGAGCCGGACAGCCTTCCAAGCTGGATTTCGGGGCAGCCATCGCAGCAGCAGCCTGTGCAGAACTGGTTCGACAGCGGGTCCGCCACCTTTAATGCTCCGCAGCAGGCGCAGTCGGGGCGCATTGACCCGGAGACACCGCCACGCTTGATGTCGGCACAAGACTTGATAGATCCACAGGCGCTGCCGAGTTGGATGTCTGGATGGCAAGGGCGGCCAGGACAGGCAAATCAACCGAACCAACAGAGCCGACAGAGTCAGCCGGGTCAAATGGCCCAATCGACATGGCAAGGGCCCCCCTCCCAGGCTGCGCCGGGAAGTGGGGATAGCGGGGCTGGCCTATCCGCAGCATCACTGCTCGACATGAACGCGTTGCCGAGCTGGCTGCGCGAAGGGCAACAGGGGTATACGGGTCAACCTGGACAACCGGGGCAGGGAGGTTCAGATAGCAACCTGTCCGCCGGGTCACTGATTGATATGAATGCCTTGCCAGCCTGGCTGCGTAATGCGGATAGTCAGCCACAGGGAACACCGCCGGGGATGCAGCAGGGGAGTAATGTACCGGCCTCGTCTGGTCGCGTAGAGAGTATCCGTGTGCCCAGCCGCCCTCGCGCGGAGATGGCGCCGCAAGAGCAAAGCGAAGTCGCGGCCACTATCTTTTCTTCGATGTTAGGAGTGGCATCAGGAGCGCCTTCATATCCTGCTCAGCCTGCTCCTTTTGGGGTACAACCACAACAGAACTTCCAGAATGTACCCCCTCAATCACCAACCGCGATACCAAACATGAACACTGCCGGGCAACCTATGCCGCCAGGGTTTGCCGGTTCGCAGCCAATGCAGCAGGGTGCGATGCCTGCTGGTTATGCGGGGGGATATTCAGAATATCCGGGGACTTACCAGGGCGGGCAGGGCGGATATGGAGGAGGGTATCCAGGCGGCAATTACGCCCAGGGTCCAGTTCCAATCCAGTTTCCGGGCATGTCAGCAGATGCTTATAACGCTGGTCAGAGAACGCCAGTGAATTCGGGAAATCAGGTGAACCAGGCCGGGGCTAAACCTGCCAAACGCGGCATTATTGATACCATTCGCGAATGGTTCCACCTGTAGTTACAGAAAAAGGATAGTGGAGATGCAGACAGAACCGTACCTGGGGGAAGGACCAGGTTCGACTAGCAGCCAGATACAGAATCCGGCGTCCGCCAGTTCGATCCTGGTGACAGATTGCGGTACTACCTTTACCAAAGTGTCGCTGCTTGGCCTTGTGGAGGGTCAATATCGCCTCATGGCGCGCGGTGTAGCGCCTACGACCGTCGCCGCCCCTTATGAAGATGTGACAAGAGGCATTATTTCGGCGATCAGCGAGATCGAGTATATTACGGGGCGTCGCTTTATCGCGGATGGGCACATCATATTCCCAGAAGACTCCTCAGGTGACGGCGTTGATCTGTTTGTCTCGACGATCAGTATTGGCGGTCCAATGCGCCTGGTAGTGCTGGGCGCTGTGAATCAAGAACTTGAGGGACTTGCTGCGCAGGCTGTCTCAGGTCTTCACGCTGAAACTTATACCATACCTGCTCCGGCATACCTCGCAGCCACGACGCCGAACTCGCTTTCGGCTGTAGGCGCGGGTCAGGCGGGTGCCTCTCCCATGCATACTGGCGCGTGGACGCCTGAGCAAATCAATCTAGAGTGGGAACGCCAGATCGAGCGCATGCGTGAGTTGCATCCGCATGCCGCGCTCATCGTTGGATTAGCCGATAGTCCAGCTGGAGCTACTCCACTGCAACAGGCCTGCGAGCTGATTGTACGCGCTGCGCAAGACGCGAACCAGCAGGCTGAAGATTACCAGCTTCCCGTGCTGTATGCTGGCGCGCCGCAGTTTGTTGAGGCGGTGCGGCGCATGCTCAACGGTTACGCGGAAGTTACGCGTGTTGAAACGCTGGTGTCACAGGCGCAGCTTGGCCCAACCAGTATGGCCGCGAGCGCGTTGTATGAACGTGACGTGATACAGCGCATTGCTGGTTATTCGACCCTGGGTTCCTGGTCGCACGCCGTTCCGGTTGGTACCGCCAGTTCGCTCAGCAGCCTGGTGCGCTTTCTGGCACAGCATTATTCCATGAATGTCACAGCGGTGGATGTTGGATCCAGTACGACGACTTTGATGATGGCTGGCGAGCGCGGCGATTTTATTCCCCTGGTAAACCCTGGCGTAGGTGTGGGTACCGGTCTCGGAGCTATTTTACAGCAGGTGGGTGTGCAGCGTATCGCACGCTGGCTGCCTTTTACGATTACGGAAGATGAGCTGCGCCAGTATGTGATGAACCACATGCTGCACGCCGAGGCTCTCCCGACCAGCTATCGTGAACTCCAGATGATCCAGGCATTTGCGCGTGAAGCCATCATCCTCACTAAAGAGGCATCCGGGCAGGATAGTTTCGGCCCGTTTGATGCTGATTTGATCTTAGCGACCGGCGGCGTTCTCTCGCAAGCACCCAAATTTGGGCAGGCTGCATTGATGCTGCTAGATGCGCTGCAACCGCGCGGCGTGACTTCGCTGGTGTTGGATCGAACCATGCTGATCTCGCAGCTTGGCGCAGTGGCCACCGTCGCGCCTATCGCGGCGGTGCAGGTCAATGAAAACGACGCGGTGATGCATCGCCTGGGTACCTGTGTGGTGCCATTCGGCGATTTACCCGCCGGTCAGACGGCTATTCGCGTCGGGGTTGAGTATAGCAACGGACGCCAGGTGACGGCTGAAGTCATGACCGGTTCGATTGAAATCATCCCCCTACGCATCAATGAACAAGCCTTATTGACGCTCTATCCCGCCCCCACTGTCGATGTCGGGCTTGGACCGGGTGAAAGGGCACGCGCCGCCGAGGAGATCGATGGTGGCCTGGTTGGATTGATCATTGATGCACGCGGCAGGCCTCTTGCGTTTCCGACGAATGAGGCTGAGCGGCAGGCAAGGTTGTTGCAGTGGATGCAGGTGGTGGGGGCGTAGAAATTACCACACCCCCTTGCACCTGTTTGAGGTGGTGCCTGGCCATGCGGTGCAAGGGGTGGCAGCAAGGGACAGGACTTTGGGGGGGGTTGACATAGCGTGCAAATACCGCTCATTTTGCGCGGTATTTTTTTTGGCGCCGGTCGCTTGCTAGTTGAAGATGTGGGATGGTTGGAGATGGGGTCGATGTTTGCGTTGCTGTTCATGGAAAGCTTCCTTTCTTGGAGAAGAGTGGACGAGCAGAAGGGCGAGCACGGCCCTAATTAGAGTATAGCTGGGGGGGAAAATGAAGGGTGGACTTTATTACCGGGTCTTTTACTCTGCTTGTGGAATCGCTTATAATGCAGGTGGTAAGTAGAAAAGGTGCTGGGAATAAGGAAAAATATGGTAAAAGGCAGGTGGAGCTATGGTCTATCCCTCCGGGTGGCCGGTAGTGACACAGATGGAGATTGAGTGGGAACGCCGCACTATTGGGTATAGGACGAGGGCGATTCCGCTTGTGCAGGTGGGACAGGATGTGCTGCCGAATCAACCTGTTCTCCGCCTGGAAAAAAATGGGCATGGTGCAACTGCTCAGTCTCGGACGCAACAAAATCCGCCTGCTACCCCTATTCCCCCTGTTATCGCCCGTGCCGGTCTGCGTGGCCAGGTGGTGGAGATTACTCGTCGTGGAGGAGTGGTCATTAAGACACGTGCCTCCATCATTGCGGGAAAGGTTGGCGCGGGACAGCAGGCTGTGGGTGTACTTACATGGTGGCAACCCTCTAATGGGTATCAGCTTTCATCATCTCCGCTGCCAATGCCGCCCGGTGCAATCCTGGTGATTCCTGGCCCTGTGAATGCTGCATTGCTGAGGCAGGCCATCAATTCAGGAGTGGTGGGCGTCGTGGCCAGTAGTATTACGACCCGTGACCTGGAAAGCTTTTTAGGCGTCGATATGCTCGACCTGTTGAACAGCGTCAATGTCGATATGGCGCAGGCTACTCTTCCGCCTTTGACGCTGCTCTTTACTGAAGGTCCTGGCACCATACCGATGCCTGAGGCAACGATGCAGGCGCTGAGCCAGCGGCACGGTTCGATAGCTCTGATCTCCGGCGTTACTTCGGTACGTTATGCTATGTACCCTGAACTCGTTATCTCCTTACCAGTGGAAGAAGCGCAACAGAACTGGCAGCCGGAATCGCCCGATCCCACACTGCTGCTGGATTCGTGGGTGCGTGTGAGCGCTGGTATGTACGAGGGTGAGATAGGTCAGATAGAACATTTCTTCTCGCACCAGCATGTTTTCCTATCCGGCGTGTGCGCGCGCGCGGCGAGATTGCGCCTGGCGGACGGCTCCAGGCTGATTGTGCCACTGATGAACCTGGAAAGAATCGAGTAATTGGCCTGTCGAGCGGGGTTGCTTATCCACACCTGTAGTAAGTTATCCACATGTTTCTATTGAATGTGTGGATAACTTTACATAGATTTTGAGGTTAAAAATCCGCGAAAAACGTGGTGTTTCTCAGCAGTAGGGATTCCAGGGCGGGGACAAGCCCAGCCCGTACCCTAGACGGATTAGGATCGCACTTCGTGTAGAGTAAGGCCGGGCTGTCCACGCCCTGGTGGGAGCACTCGTTATCGTACAATCAACGAACTCCCCGTCATATCTTTAGGTTGCGGAATCAGCATGATTTCTAAAATAGTAGGCGACACGTCGGCGAGGATGCCGTCAGAACGCAGCCTGGCCTGGGCCAGTTGTGGTACGACGAGGTAGAGCGGCACCGGGTTGGTGGTGTGCGCGGTGAATGGTTTGCCGGTGTCATACTCGATTAACTGTTCGGCGTTGCCGTGATCTGCTGTGATGAGCAGGCCGCCGCCCATGGCCAGGGTTGCCTCAACGATGCGCCCGACGCCTGTATCGACGGCCTCGACGGCCTTGATGGCGGCTTCGATCACGCCGGTGTGGCCGACCATGTCCGCGTTGGCGTAGTTCATAATGACCAGGTCGTATTGCCCGCTGCGAATGCGTTCGACGGCGGTATCGGTGATGCCTGCCGCGCTCATCTCTGGCTGCAGATCGTAGGTTGGCACTTTGGGGGATGGCACCAGTACGCGGTCTTCTCCCGGAAACGGCGTTTCGCGCCGCCCGTTGATGAAGTAAGTGACGTGAGCGTACTTCTCGGTCTCGGCGGTGTGAAATTGCCGCAGGCCGTGTTCGGAGATGATGCGCGCTAAGGGCATCTCCACTTCGTCGGCACGGTAGGCCACATCCGCGTCTAACCCCTCTTCATATTCCGTCATCATCACGTATGCCAGGTCTTGCAGGCGCGGTCCCCGGTTAAATTTTCCCTCTGCCTGCGGGGGCAACTCTTGCTGAACGAAGGCTTTGGTCAATTGGCGCGCGCGGTCTGGCCGGAAGTTGTAATGAATGAGCGCGTCCCCGGCTTTGACCACAGCGACGGGATGTCCATCCTCCATGACCACTGTTGGCATGATAAATTCGTCGGTGACTTGCTTGTCGTAGGATTGTTGAATGGCGGCGATGGCTGAACTGGCTTGCAGACCCTCGGCGCGCGTCATGGCGAAATAGGTCATGCCAGTGCGATCCCAGCGATTATCGCGGTCCATGGCGTAGTAGCGACCAGTTACCGTTGCTACTTTAGCCGGGTGCTCGCCGCCGATTTCACCTGCGCGAGCCTGTAACAGCCGCATGAACTCAACACCGCCTGTTGGCGAGGAATCGCGGCCATCGGTAAAGCTGTGGATATAGACGCGCTCAATATCGTGCATCTGCGCTAACTGGAGCAGGGCTTCGAGATGCGATTCGTGGGCATGCACTCCACCGTTGCCTAGTAACCCGCAGATATGCAACTGTGACCCGTTCTTCTTGACGTGTTCAACGGCCTTCAACAGAGCGGGGTTGTGAAAGAACGTACCATCCTTGATGGATTCGCTGACGCGGGTGTAGTCTTGCAGTACGCGCTTACCAGCCCCGATATTCTGATGCCCCACTTCTGAATTGCCCATCTGCCCCTCCGGCAAGCCTACAGCCTCGCCGGAGGTTTTGACTGCGGTGTGCGGCCAGTTCTGTGCAAGCTTATCGATGTTGGGCGTGCGGGCCAGGGCGATGGCATTCCCTTCTTTGCGTGGATTAATGCCCCATCCATCCATAATAATCAAAACAAATGGGCGAGGTCGCCCAGCAGGTGTTGTAGTCATCTTGTGTGGTTGCTCCGTCCGAACGTTAAAGTAAATAAGGGGGATTATTACCCCGTGTTTTATTGTATCACGGGAGAATGTAGGAAGAATCTGCGATGCCCTAAAACATGTTACGGGTATTGTACGTACACATAGTAGGAAGGAATGATAATCCTTGCGATCAACGTGTGATCGCAACAGAGAGAAGGGAAAGGTACAGTGATAGATAGACAAGTGAAATCCCCGGCGC
>WNGK01007777.1_pt1 | contig 11970 bp, 10 predicted proteins | sample 5400601 | NCBI WGS metagenome assembly WNGK01 (sample SAMN13153376, study PRJNA577476) | soil metagenome | isolation source: 60 cm soil or saprolite under Garry oak tree replicate 1 | place: USA:California | collected 2016-06-15
AACGGCGAGGGTCGAAACGAGCTGCCATCGCCGTCGCTCACAGTATCCTGGTCATGATCTACTATCTCTTAAAGAACCAGACCACCTATCAGGAGAAAGGAGAAACCTTCTTCGAGGAGCAGGAACGTCAAGGTGCTGAGAAACGGTTGGTCCGTCAACTGACTCGTTTGGGATATCACGTTGAACTTCAGCCAATGGCCCAGGCGGGATAATCTCTTACCTGAGCCGTTGGGGGAGGGACTTTTTCAGAAGAGATGCGCAACGAGGTTTGAGCAAGTTGCTGGTGGAAGAGGAAGGTGAGATCATTGCCTGGGTATCAGGTGCGGTGCGCTGCCGAGGGCTGGATGTTCTGGTTCATGCGGAAGAAGTTGTCGGGGTCGTACCTGCCCTTGATCTCGGCCAGACGGTTCAGATTGGGGCCGTATGCTTCGTGGATACGCTGCTCCCCTTCTGAGCCGAGGTAGTTGACATAGACTCCCGCGGCGGCCATCGGTCGGACCTGTTCCCACAGGTCGCGCGCCCACGCCATGTTCGCCTCAGACTCCGAAGGGTTTTCCCAGCCGGCGAGGATCAGAAAGCTGTAGGCCGCGGATCGGTGGCTGAAGGCCGTCTCGCTCGCCCCCACCCGTGCCACCGCGCCGCCCATCTGCTCGAACGCGATGCCCGAGTAGCGAGACGGGACTCGCCTGAAGGCCTCGACGACCAGGTCGATCACCTCGTCGCTCAGCTCGGCGAGGAAATGCGCTTTCCAGTAGTTCAGCCGTCCCGCCGGGAAGTTTGGATCAACCAGTTGCTGGATCACTCTGTAGGAGCGCGGGCGGATCTCATCAACAATCGGCGAGCCGAAGCCGCGCAGCTTGCGGACCGCCTCCTCACCCGCGGCAACGGGTCCATTGAAGGCCGCCCGCATCCCCATCCTCGGGGTCCCGTCGGGACCGTGGCCAAGGGTGGCATAGACGATGAGAGCATCCGCTGCGCTGACGGTAAACTCGCGATAGAAGCGCAACGTGTCGCGCGCGGCAGAGAGCGGATGCGCGAGGCCGCCAGCGAGCAAGACCGGACCGACGGGATGGAGCTGGAACTCGAGAGAGGTCACGACGCCGAAGTTGCCACCACCGCCGCGCAGGGCCCAGAAGAGGTCGCTGTTCTCGACTCGGCTGACCAGAAGTTCGCGCCCGTCGGCGGTCACCACCTCGACTGAGAGCAGGTTATCGCAGGCGAGCCCATAACTGCGCATCAGGTAGCCGAGTCCTCCACCCAGCGTGAACCCTGCGATCCCGGTCGTCGACATGAGGCCTCCGGTCGTCGCAAGCCCGTGCCGCTGGGCCGCTTTGTCCAGTTCGCCCCATACCACACCTCCGCCCGCTCGCACCCTCTGTTGAGGCGCGTCGACGACGATCTCCTTCATGAGAGAGAGGTCGATGACGAGCCCACCATCGCAGATGGCATTCCCGGCGACGTTGTGGCCCCCTCCTCGAATGGCAACGACCATGTCAGCCGTCCGCGCGAACTCCACGCAGGTGGCAACGTCGGTCACCGTTGCACACCGGGCGATGGCAGCGGGACGCCGATCGATCATCCCATTCCATACCCGGCGCGCCTGATCATACCTCGGGTCAGTCGGCTCGACGAGGTGACCGGAAAGCCTGGCTCTCAATTTCGTCAAGTCACTCATTTCAACTCTGCGTTCCTCCCTGGCCCGATCTGGGCCTGTTGAACGTCCTTAGAAGGCGAATAGGTACGGCTCGTGGCCAACCAGGTTCCTGCTAGCGTCCGCATCAGGTGCAAGGGATCATGCTCCACTATGGTCTCCATAGACGCTGACCAGATCATGTTTTAGCAAATCTCATTTCGATCCTTTTGTACGTGGTGGTGGATGTAGTAAGTATACCTAAGATCGGTGAAAAATGCGACCGTTTTGACCCTGTTCCGCTATCACATGACAACAGTTTTAGAGCCACTTCCTTGAAGCTGGACAGCTCGTTGCGCATCTCGTGGGTACAGGCGACCGCCATCGCGGTGGCTATCAACTTGGTGCGCATCCGTCAGATGCTGCAACGCACCCAACTAGTGGACTGTCACAGCTCATTTGAAAGGAGGGGAAGAAATGGGGTATCCTTGAGAGCAAGAATGATGAAGAGTCTTGCAAGGAGCCTCAGATGAAAAAGAAGAGTGTGAAGTTAACGCAAGAGCAGCGTCAGCAGCTCGAGCAGCTCATTGGGAGTGGAACGGCACCAGCGCGCAAAATCATGCACGCGCACATTTTACTCAAAGTCGATGGGAGCCAGGAGGGACCGGATTGGTCTGACCAGCAGATTCAGCAGGCCTTTGGCGTCGGAGCAAGCACCATCTGGCGCGTGCGCCGTCGCTTTCTCGAACAGGGACTCGCCGATGCGCTCAATCGCCGTCCACAGCCCCAACGGCCACAGAAGCGCAAACTGCATGGGGAACTGGAAGCCCACCTGATAGCCATCACCTGTGGAGAGAAGCCAGAGGGAGAGGGGCACTGGAGCTTGCGGCTGTTGGCCAACAAGCTGGTCGAAGTCGGGGAAGTGGAGCAAGTCAGTTATGAAACGGTGCGACGGACGCTTAAAAAAACAAACTCAAGCCGTGGCTAAAAGAGCAGTGGTGCATTCCCCCAAAGCAGAATGCCTTGTTTGTCTACCATATGGAGGATGTGCTGCGCGTGTACACGCGCCCCTACGACCCTCGCTTTCCGCAGTTGTGCATGGATGAGATCAGCAAGCAATTGCTCAAAGACAAACGCCCTGGGCTGCCAGCGCGACCAGGGGATGTGGAGAAGTATGACTACGAATATGAGCGAGAAGGGGTGCGCAATGTGTTCCTGGTGTGTGAACCCTTGGCTGGCAAGCGCTATGCCAAAGTGACGACGCGCCGCACGCAAGCCGATTGGGCCGAGTTTATGCGCGAGGTGATCGATGTGCACTATCCCAAGGCGGAGAAAATTGTGTTGGTGATGGATAATTTGAATACGCACTCGCCGGCTTCCTTCTATCAAGCGTTTGCACCAGAGGAAGCGGCGCGCTTGTGTGAGAAGCTGGAAATTCATTCTACGCCCACGCACGGCAGTTGGTTGAATATGGCCGAGATTGAACTCGCCGTGCTCGCTGGCCATCCCTTGAAGCAGCGTATTGGCACGCAAGCCCAGTTGGAAGGGGAGGTAGCCGCGTGGCAAGAGGCACGCAATGCCAAAGCCGTCACGGTGGATTGGCGCTTTACGACCGCGGATTCCCGCATTAAGCTCAAGCATCTCTACCCTTCACATGAAGTGTGACAGTCCACTAGGACTCTCGCCCCGGCCCATGCGTCCTCTGTCTCCTTTTGCACGCTTGCGATCGCTCTTGGCGGCATGATGTCCGGACACAATTTCCCAGCAGAGTCATGAATTGCTTGAAGGCAATCAACCAGGCGAGAGTGGGTAGCGAAAGCGGAACGGATAGGAAGCAAATTCAGGCCTTCTCTTCGAGAAGATACCAGAACAGCTCTTGAAGCGCGTCAATGGCTGCTTTCGTCACCTGCGTTGTGCTTCTGGAACAAGGAGGCGCCACCCGACGCCACCATGATGAGCGTGAGTGCGACAAGCGCACGGAAGCCAGTGGTTTCCCTATTCAACAAGTGAATTACTTGCGACCCTAGACCGGGCAGGCCGCGTCATTCCGACCACAAAACCGCCCTTCATAAGATACCGCTGGCGAACGAAACAAGTGGTGCAATGCGGCTGGGCGAGGACAAGCCATATACCGTCCCCCAGACAGGGTTCCCCTACTATGCTACGGCGAATCTGCTACGAAGGCCGTCCATAGTAGGGGCGATGGCTTGTCCTCGCCCGGGGTGGGGCTAAGGCGCTGCAATCGTGGCCGTATAGATGTCCAGCCCGTGCAAGGTCCCGTCCGGGTTGTTCCCCGTGCTGTTCGAGTTGTCGGCCCACGCCGGATGGGCCCTCCCGCCGTAGAACGACAGCCCCGAGTAGTCGCCGTAGTCGATCGCATTCCCAGAATCGTGCGAGTTCGACGTGCCTGCGCTGATCTGGATGTTCGCAGTGAACGTCTGCCCAGCGTCTGTGCTGAACGCTCCCCAGAACTGGGCGTCGTCGTTCGGCACGCCGTCGGTATCGCCGGGCCCCCCGCTGCCGAGGTCCTGCCGGGAGTCGTACCACACCACTGCGAGGTTCCCGCTGGTCGGATCGAGCGAGATCTTCGGCAGGAACTGGCTGTTCTTCGTCTGGTCGTCGTTCACCCGCACCGAACCGCTCCACGTGGCGCCATCGTTATCCGAGAAGCGGACGTAGATGTCCATGTTGTTGCTCTCGTTGGGGTGCTCGAGCGTGTACACCAGGTACACGCGCCCGTTGTGGGAGCCCCCGGTCCGGTCCCAGGCGAGCCCAGGCTCTGCGTCAACCGAACGGTCGCGCTGCGCCGGGATGAAGTCGAACCCGCCGACGTGCGTCTCAGTCACGAACACCCGAGAGCCGAAGCCAGCCGGCCCCAGTCCGTCGGGGTCCACGTTCACGAAGAGCTTGCCGCCGCCCTGCCCGCTCTCGGTGAGTGTGCAGACCTGCATGACCTCACCCCCCGGGCCGATGGCGACGTCCCCGTACGTGCAGTTGTTCGTGCCGGGGACGACCTCGGGGGTGATGAAGGCGCCGACCTTCCCAAGCCCCGAGACTTTCGCTCCCGTGGCCACGATCGGACCTCCGCCGTTGAACACCATCCAGACCTCGCCCACGCCGGCCGTGATCGTCGGCTGGTCGACGAACCGGAACAGGCCGCGTCGCTCCCCGCTCGCCGGCAGGCTCTGCTTCGGCGGCTTCGCGATGTTCGCGATGAGGTTGAAGTGGAGGCCGCTGTCGGTGCTGAGGGCGATGGGGACCTTGTTCTCGACGTTGTAGAGGTAGGTCAAGAAGAGGTTGCCGTAGCTGTCGAACGACAGGCTGGGGTCGCAACACGCGTCTTTCAGGTTGTCGTTGTCCCCGATCAGCTTCGTGGTCCAGGTCGTGCCGCCGTCGAAGCTCACACCCTCGAACAACCCGGCCGCCGGGTGGTCCACGTTCGTGACGATCACAATGTTGTTCGGGTTCGTCGGGTTGACCGCCACCGTCTCCTCGGACTCGCTGCCGGACCGCCGGCTGACGTCGACGTTCGTCGGCGTGGGGTTGAGCCCCAATCGCCTGCTGGCCCCAGCGGCACCGGCCGAAGTGACCACAAGCGTGGTGACGATGAGAAGAGCCACCAGGAGAGGGCGGATGTGTTCGTTCAGGTAGATCTTTACCGTTGAGTGACGGCCGTGCATATTCACCTCCTGAGCATGTGCTTCTGTCATTAGAAATACAAGAACAATGAGTGGATTGCCCGCCTCCAACGAGCGATAAGTATTGGCCACCGAAGGAAAGTGAGCGGTGCGATACTCTATGCACCGCTCGCATTGAACAGTCAAACGAATTGAACGACCAGACGAATTGCTCAGTGAATGGCCGTCGCTAGATCATGCACCAGGTTGAATGCGGAGGGACTCCCAAAACCCGTCGTGAGATCCCAACCGGCAGTGGTCGAGTAGCCTGGGATGCCCGAAGCATACTCCTGGTTGCTGTCGAGCGTGGTGACTCCTGCGCCTGAGCCGAAGGTCTGTGGCACGATATCGTTGAAGTCGCTAGCTGGCAAGGTGTAGAGTAGGGGGTTGAGGTAGCCGACCGAGTGCTTGCCCATCTGTGCGGCCAACTGGTTGGTCAAAGCCACCATAGCTGCAATCTGCGGGGTCGACGCGCTTGTTCCACCGACGGTGTGCCAGCCGAGGCGCGCTCCACCAAAGCTCGTGTAGACAAGCGCACCCCCATCAACGGCAGCGTTCCAGGAGACGTCTGGTAAGCCACGATGGCCATGCAGGAGGCTCTGCGGAATACCGGACTGGAAGCTCGGCGTGGGGTACAGGACGCTCAGTCCACCTCCCGTCGCGGCTGGCAGCCAGTCCTCCTTCCACACAGCCTCGGTGCGCCCAGGCCCGGTCGTGTAGTTCAGGTAGGTGGCAGCACAGGTGTTGAAGGGGTTACCCGCGGCCAGGCAGCTGTAGAAGGTCGCTGTTGAGACTGTGGGGTCCCACCGCCAACCGGATTGCAACCAGGTCCCTCCTGCCGCAGTCACCAGGGGATCCGAGGCTGGCCACTGCGCCGTGGGGAAGGGATAGACCCGACCTTGCTTATCCACATTAGCCGTCCCTGAGTCACCAGTTGCACTCACCACCGTTATGCCGTTAGCGACTGCCTGCTGATAGACTTTGTCGAACTTGGCGACTTGCTGCAAAGCCGCGGCATTGAACGACTGCTCCGTGACGGCGAAGCTCTGGCTGATGACCGAGCCAGGATAGTGATCTACCACGTACTGTTCGCCTTTGAACATGCTCGGGAAGCCCTGCTCGCCCTCGGTCTCGGCGGGATTGGCCGCCACCAGCACGATCTTGGCATCTGGTGCCATGGCGTGCGCCCACTGGAGGTCCAGGCTGGTCTCGAAGGCCCAGCCAACCTGGATGCCGTGCATCGCTGGGTTGTAGGCGGGCTTGCCAGTCGGATAGAGAATCGTGAGGTTGGGCTGGGGCAGCCCGAAGGTGGAACTGAAGAACTGGAGATCTTGCAGGGCCGTCGGGCTGCCATAGGAGTCGACGATCACGATGGTCTGCCCTTTGCCCGTGAGACCTTCGGCATGAAGCCTGTCGACTCCATAGGCCGCTTCCATCTGAGCCGGGGTATAGCAGTGGAAGAAGGCGTAGGTGAAGACAGGGGAAGGCGTCGTGCAGGCCGGCGGGTTCGTGGTTCCTTGCGAAGAAATATCGGGAGCCACGGCGACCAGGGGTGAAAGCAGGGTATTGGGGAGGGTCGCTGCCGCACTTACGGGAGCAGCGCGCCCAACGGAAGCCGCGACTAGCACGACCAGCGCCATCGTCAGAAATAGGGTCAGTAGCCTTTTCATACTTGTCCTCCTTACTAATCTACTCTGTTAGTTTTGGGAGGTGCAGGAGGGCCACAAGCCCTCCTGCACCTCCTCTCGCCGCCGCAGGCGGCACAGAAAGAATCTAACAAAGTAGGACTAACTGGAAATACTTAACAAAATACCACCGGAGAGCGGGAAGAGCGCACTCCCACAGATCACCCTCGATCAGGTGGACTGTTCTCTCAAACCGACCTAAATGGGACAAAATTCGGTGTTGCGTTCCTGCTTCACCGGGAAGAGTTTCACCAACACCCACATGTTGACCAGCACTCTTCTCCCACAGGCGTTCATTCCAGGCGAACTGATGGTATGTATACCCCCGTCGAACATATTACAACATAGAGGAAGATAAAGTAAACTATTTTCTGTCTGGAGATGAGGCTGCAGCCCTTGACGCCTATTGTGTGGTGTGCAAGCCCCTGCTGGATTTACAATTCCGGCCAGCGACCCGCCCACGGCCTTGCCTCCTCAAAGCGGGCAGAAGCACGTAACACAGTTGCCTCGTCGTAGCGGCGACCGATGATCTGCAATCCTACCGGTAGCCCATCATGGGTGAAACCGGCAGGCACGCTCGCTGCTGGCTGGCCTGACAGGTTGAATGGGTAGGTGAAGAATAGCTCCAGCGCCCTGGCGACCGGTTCGCCTGCTACTTGATCAGGGCCGAATATCCACAGGCCATAGGCCGGTGTGGCCAGCGTGGGCGTCAAAAACAGATCGTACTCCTGGAAGAATGAGACGAGCAGATCATGGATAGCATAATCGCCGTAGACGGCGGCATAGGCATCGCGGGCAGACATGGCGATGCCAAGCTTCAAGAGGGAGACCGCCGCAGGGTCCAACTGTTCTTGGAAGTTGGCCGGCAGTTCCTGCTCAAACTGCACCAGCAAGCGCGGCACAATCTGTCCCAGGAAGAGCTGGTCGGGATTGAGCATGCCTGGGCTGGCTTCTTCAACCTGGCATCCCAGGTCGGCAAACGCCTGTACGGCTGATTGACAGATGGCCAGCACCTCGGGATCGACGCGTCCATAGCCCGGGGTGGGACTCCAGGCGACGCGCAGTCCCCGGATGTCTCCTTCGCAGGCGCTGAGATAGCTTATGCCCTGGCCGGGCAGCGAATACCAGTCTCGCTCGTCGGGCCCAGCCATAATATCCAGCATGGCAGCCGCATCTCGCACGCTGCGCGTGATCGGGCCCTTCGTGGTTGAGCAGGTACCATCCATTATGGCGCGGCCAGGAGGGAATGCGCCCGAACTGGGGTTTGATGGCATACACCCCACACACCGAGGCCGGGACGCGGATAGAGCCGCCGCCATCGTTGCCAACCGCCAGTGGCCCCATCCCGGCCGCGACTTGGGCCGCGGCTCCACCTGAAGAGCCACCAGGGGAACGTTCCAGGTTCCAGGGATTGCGCGTCACGCCAAAGACTTTGTTATCGGTGGCGAATTTGCTCCCAAACTCCGGTGTATTGGTCTTGCCCACCATAGGGCAGCCTGCCGCTCGCAGGCGTTCCACCAGCACGGCATCCTGGTCAGGCACGAAATCCTGGCGAAAGAGAGAACCAAAGGTGGTGCGCAAGCCTCGCGTCTCAATCAAATCTTTAATTGTCACAGGCACGCCAAATAAAGGGCCGCCCACTTCCCCCGCCGCCAATCTTTCGTCAATCGCCTGCGCCTCGGCCCGCGCCGTAGCAGCCGCCAGCGTGACAATGGCGTTGATTTGAGGATTAACCGACGCAATACGATCCAGAAGAGCCCCCAGCACCTCAGTAGCGCTGACTTCCTTCGCCGCGATGGCCTCACCGAGGGCCAGGCCCGGCTTTTGCCATAATTCCGCCATAGTGGTTCCTCCTTTATATGTTTCCACGAGGGAACATCCCTATACGCAAGCATACTCTGCAATAACATCCAGTGTCAATATATGACTCTGCTGGGAAATTTTGTAGAGATGTCCGGACAAGAACAAAATGATCCGTTCATAGAGAACAAAAGGAGCGAAAAAAGCATGAGAGGCGAGAATCAGCATCCTCATCAACAAGGAAATTGCTCTCGAACTACTTCTTATGCTGTTCATGTCGTTCATACTCCTCCAAGAGAGGCTTTGGTCTCCTTGTTCTCTTGTCCGGACAAAATTTCCCAGCAGAGTCATGAATATACTTATGGCACAAGAGAAAGTTATCTTTGCTCCTGGAGGTAGTGTCTATGAGCGGGTCAAAGCTATGGTTCGTCATAGCCGTCAGATACTCAATCCCCTGAAAGGGGATAAGCTTGTTGCTAGCCTCCACCGCAACTCGATACCCGAAGATACCGCTTTGGCTTCACCGGCCGCAACATCATGGCAGTGCAAAGAAGACTGCACCGGGCCGTCTGGCAAGCGGCCCGTCCTTGCTCAGCGTGGCTTGCCCACTTCCGAACAAGGAGCGTTATCACTCGACCGAGAACGTTTTACCTGGACACGGCGTTCTTGTCCAGAACCCGACCGTTCAGTTGGAAAGGTGCCAGGAGGCGAACGGTCTCTCGCTGGCGAACCAGAGTGCCTAAGCCTCCATAGCTGTTTTTGTTGTGATATGCAAAAACGGACGAGAGGGCTTTGCACTACGTGTCAGAGCAAAACAGGTCAAATTCTGACGATTTTCTGAGCCAGAGAGCCATTGATGTACCTGCTTGTAAACCGACGAGGAGCGGGCAGCGGCTCCTACCCTGCCGGAGGTTTGGCCCCAGCTGCAAGAGGCGCTGCGCGACCGGATTACCCTGGTGGCCTACAACGCTGACTTCGACCGTGCACGCCGCTACCATCTGGAGGCCCTCACTCAAGAGTGGGCATGTGCGATGGAAGCCTATGCCGCGTTTTGTGGCAACTGGTCACACTACCGCGGCGATTATACCTGGATTCCGCTTCAGGGTAGCCAGCGAGCGGTAGGGGATGCGCGGGCAGCGCTGGAATGCCTGTGTGAAATGGCGGCGGTGTACGAGCGAGAATATGCGTCGCCGACAGAAGTAGAGCAATCGTAACAGCAGATTGAGGCAGGCCTCCGGGCCTATCCCGCTACGATTGTACGATCTCTTTTTATAAGTAAAGCCTCTGTACACCTGCCAGCCTCCTGCTTTACAACGGCTCGGATTACTAGTATGATACACACCACACACTGCTAGAGGGGAAGTGACATCGAAAATGGCGGCGAACATGACAACGGGTATCACGGTGAACCGGCAGAAGATACAGCAGCATCTGCGTGCCTTTCACTTCAAGGCGCTCTTTGTGGAAGAACTGGGCTGGGAATATCCTCAACGAACACCCTCTCGTGATTATCATCGAAGGGGTGACGTATGTGCTGCAGCCACAGGTAGAGAAGCGCGGGGTGAAGGTCTTCGTGTGCGACCCGGATACCGAGGGCAAGATTCCCACCGATGGATTGCTGCGCAAGATCGAGCGGGAGGTGACCAGCCACGCTTACGAACATGTCATCATCTATGTAGACGCGGCCAAGGGACACCAAGTTTGGCAGTGGGTTAAGCGCGAGCAGGGTAAGCGACTGGTCTCGCGCATGCATCGCTATCACAAGGGGCAATCGGGGGAACTGCTGGCGCAGAAACTGGAGCGGCTGGCCATCGGGCTGGAAGAGGAAGAGCGCATGCATATGGCGGAGGTAGCCGGGCGCGTGGCAAGAGCCTTTGATGTCGAGCGCGTGACCAGGAAATTCTATGACCGCTTCAAACGCGAACTCGCCGCGTTTCTGACACTTATTCAGGGCATTGACGCACAGGCTGACCGCGAGTGGTATGCCTCGCTCATGCTCAACCGCCTGATGTTTGTCTACTTCATCCAACGCAAGGGCTTCCTGGACACAAAGGCGCCGGGCAGGCTCGATGGCGACCCCAATTATCTCTCCAACCGGCTGAGGTGCGTGAAGCAGGAACGGGGAGAGGACCAATTCCATACCTTCTACCGCTATTTCTTGCTGAAGCTCTTCCATGAGGGGCTGAGCCAGCGTGAGCATGCATCAGAACTCGAAGAGCTGCTGGGCAAGGTGCCCTATCACAATGGTGGCCTGTTCGATGTGCATGTGCTGGAGCGCGCGAACCCGGAGATCACCATCCCAGACGAGGCTTTTGAGCGACTGTTCGCGTTCCTCGATGAGTTCGACTGGTACCTGGATGATCGCCCGCTGCGCAACGACCGTGAGATCAACCCCGATGTGCTTCCTCAAACACATCTTGATCGATAAGGAGAAGCACCAATTTGCCGTATATTAACTGGACCTGTTGTCCTTTAGTTGCTCAGAACCCGACCATGCGAGCTTTCATAGAGCAAATCGCCAAGGAGCAAAAATCTCCAAGCACGATTGAAAACTACAGCCGCGACCTCAACGACTTCCTGGCCGCTTTTGCAAATATCCCTTTTCCCGAATTACTCGAAGCAGATGAAAGTCGGATTGCAGACTACATTGATTGGCTCTGGAAACGCGATGCATGTCGAGGGTCTGGACACAAAACCGATAGAAGTAGCATTACCTACCTCACTGGCTCAAAACTTGCCCCGACTACGATCAGACGGCGCATCAGCACCTTGCGTAGCTTTTATCGGTGGAGTATTCGCTTGCGCCACCGAAGAGATCCCATCAATCCCGTCCGTGAAGGTGTGCGAGGACAAGAGCGAGGGCCCATCTCTGTTCCTACGTCGATCCCCTGGATTCCTGATGAGCGCCAATGGAAATCCATCTTGAGCTATGTACTCACGAAGCTCTCTGTGAGAGATCAAGCGATCGTGCTGTTAGCCCATGATGGGGCATTGCGCCGAGAGGAGATCGTGTGCCTGCGGGTCGACGATATCGACTGGCCCACGAATTGCGCAACGAGATGTACTAAGCAGTAGCGACCCAGCCTAAAAATATGCCTCCTTGATGAGGAAGAACACAAGTGTTCCCAACAAGGAGGTAGACATGACGAGTATCGCCGATATCTCGGTACGTATCCAG
>WNGK01014844.1_pt1 | contig 11969 bp, 11 predicted proteins | sample 5400601 | NCBI WGS metagenome assembly WNGK01 (sample SAMN13153376, study PRJNA577476) | soil metagenome | isolation source: 60 cm soil or saprolite under Garry oak tree replicate 1 | place: USA:California | collected 2016-06-15
CGAGATTACCGAGCGCGCGATGGTGAGCCGGGCCGCCTTCTATCGCAACTATCAGGATAAATACGACCTGGTGGAGCAGATCTTTGAGGAAGCCATGAGCGCCTTGCTGAACGCGGTCGGAGATCTGGGGCGAGAACATCCTCCGGAGATCTGGGTGACGTTCTTCGAGCATATTGCCGAGTACGAACGGCTCTATCGAGCGCTGCTGGGCAGAAAGGGAAGCCCCTGGTTTGTGAGGAAGATGCGTGCGTTGTTAGTAGCGGTGTAAAATGAACCCATAAGTAACGGGAAGAATTGACCCACCCCTTACCAAGCCCTATCCTCGTGTGTATCCACTACACAAGGAGGAGAGGAGATGCTAAGGAGTGGCACTATTAACACCATACATGAACTAGCGACACAAGGAAAGTCTATTCGAGAGATTGCTCGAACCGTAGGGATTGCGCGCAATACCGTGCGCCGCTGTTTGCGAGGAAAGAGGGAAGCCGTTCCTCGTCCCAAACGAGGCTCCGTGCTTGATCCCTATAAGGGCCAGATCCGCCAATGGATCCAACAAGATCACTTGTACAACTGCGAAACGATGCTGAGCCGACTGAGGGAGATGGGCTATCGCGGCAACGCAACGATCTTACGCGACTTTGTGCGTCCTTTACGCCCGCGCAAAGTAGGGCATCATCCCATAATGCGCTACGAAACGAAACCAGGAGAACAGATGCAGTATGACTGGGGCGAATTTCATTACGAGCAGGAGGGACAAGACCGGAAAGTGTATGGCTTCACTGCTGTGCTCAGCTACTCGCGGATGCGCTTTATTACCTTCGTCAAGCGCTGTGACGCTCCGACGATGCTGCGCTGCATCATGGAAGCGTTCGAGTACTTTGGCGGCTTGCCCAAAGCCGCCCTGACTGATCGCATGAAGAGTGTCTTCCTGGACATGGATGGCAAGACCCCCATCTGGAATCCGCTGTTCGCCGATTTCATGGCGTCGCTTGGGGTCTCGCCTCGGGTCTGTAAGCCTTTCAAGCCCCAAACGAAAGGCAAAGTCGAGAGGAGCGTCGGGGTGATCAAAAACGGCTTCTGGCCTGGTGTGCACTTTACCGATATCGATCATCTCAATGGGCAGGCGAAGCTCTGGTGTGATCGGCTCAATCAGAAGGTGCATCGCACGACACGCAAAGTGCCTATGGATGTGTGGGTCGAAGAGAATCTGACCCCTTTGCCAAAAGAGTTCGCCTGGGAACGCTTCGGAGCAGAGGAACGCAAGGTCAGCTGGGATGGCTTCATCTCCTACGATGGGGTCTCCTATGGCTTACCAGCGGACCCACCAGTGGCCGGTTCGGTGGTGCTGGTGCGCGAACGAAAGCTCGAACTGCGCATCTATCATCAAGGTCAACTGATTACGACGCTTACGAAGCGTCCTCGCTCCCACGACATTGTACAGCATCCCGACCAATTCAAGGGGGTCGAACCAGTTGCACCGCTCAACCGCACGGATCGCCCACTGGGACATCAAGTAGCAGGCCCCGTCGTCTCAGTGCGCAACCTGGCTGAGTATGATCAACTCTTTGGGGTGGAGGTCTCGTCATGAACGACTTACTGCAAGCACTCCACCTCAGACATGTGGAGAAAGGATTACCAGACCTCATGGAGCAAGCCAGAATGCATAGCCTGACCTATGATGCGTTTCTGCGGCGCTTCCTCACGATGGAAGTGGAGGGACGCAAGCTGGCTGCTGCGCACACGCGGTTGAAGGCGGCAAAACTGCCAACACGCAAAACGCTCGAGGAGTTCGATTTTGCCTTTCAACCCTCCATTGACGAGCGGCGACTCTGGGAGCTGGCAGAGCTGTCGTTTGTCAAAACCCATCAGAATGTGGTATTTTTGGGCCCGCCAGGCGTTGGGAAGACACATTTGGCCGTTGCGCTTGCGGTCAAGGCGCTGGAGGCTGATTACTCCGTGCTCTTCACGAGCTTAGCCAGCCTCGCTGAGGATCTGAGCAGCGTCACTCATCCCAGCTTGAGGAGGCAGCGGTTGCGTCGCTACCTCACTCCCCGTGTGCTCGTGATTGATGAGATCGGGTACACCAGGCTCACAGCCGAGTTGTCGAACTCCTTGTTTGAGTTAGTGCGGGACCGCTATGAGAAAGGAGCGATCATTCTGACGTCCAACACGAGCTTTGCCGAATGGGGTTCCCTCCTCAATGAGGAGATTCTTGCCAGCGCGCTGCTGGACCGCCTCTTGCATCATGTGGAGGTGATTACCGTCAGCGGAAAGAGCTTCCGCATGAAAGATCGTATGGCAGCAGAAAAAAGCAAAACAGGACTAACGGCAAAACAGGAATCAAAGTAGGAGCGTCAAGGTGTAGACCGTCAATGTGGGTGGGTCAGTTTTCGCCGTTAAAGTGGGTCAAAAGTCCGGCGCTATTGACATCTTCCCCATTATTCCATCCAACCCACGGTGGGTTATTACCGATTTGATTCCATGGTGTACTTCCACTAAAGTAAACCCACGACCCATTCAACGCATTATATCGATTGTTATGGAACTCATTTTTAGGACCTGATGCACTGTTTGTTCCAAACAACTCCTCACCAATATCGATCCTGTTAGGATACATGATATTATTCGTTGAGGTTCCAACCCGCTGTGATGTTGAGTACGGTGTGATTGTGACAATCCAATAAGAATGATCGCTAGTGCTCCGTCGGACATTGTCGATTACATCATGCCCATAGTCGCCTGAGCCAACTGGCGTGAAGCAATGCGCATTGTACCCGCCGTTATGTCTTTGATCCGCCCAAAAGAATTCCTCAGTATAAGCAGCACACCCTTGTCCTGCTACTTGAGTAGCAATGAAGTAGCCAGTTTCGACCCAATCAGTCTCTCCACTATAGGTATGATCATCTATGAGCCATATTTCGTTAGAGAGATGACCGTCTCCAGCACTTATTCCACGGACAGTATTGTAGGCTTCAGCTCCAATAGTCCAATTTGTACTTTGTCGAAACATTTCGATATCATAGCAGTAGCTTCCACAATTATAGTTAAATGAATCCGATTGAGCATATACGTGAGACGTTCCAAACATGTTAGCGTTCATGAATACACCGATTGCGATAGCGAGGATGATTAGCACGCGATAGCGAGGATGATTAGCACGCGTTGAATGTGCTCTTCTACGCTTCTATTCCTCTTGGCCAAGCCGAGCATAACTTTCCTTCCTCTCGTATGGAATTAGTGCCATCTCGACTGCCACACTTTCTTCTACCATTAGTAGCACAACAAGCCGAGAATAGCAAGGATCAAACATTGATGCTATTGCATTTGGGCATCCATACACTCAACTCCTGACAGGCCATTGACTATAAACAGATAGTTATCCGACCCATTAGCAGCTTCTTGCCCGAAAAAAGAGAGTAGAGCGAATTGTGAAAGGATAATGGGTGCAAAAGAACTGGAATACATCCCCCAATGTAAATGAAGTTCTCTTCTTAAAATAGTGAAGAGCATGAAGTGTATTGCTCTTCACGCAAAATATACACCCATGAATATTCGACACGCTTAGTTGCTAGTAAGAAAAGAGTCGATGGTCCTCATCCCTCACAGAACAAAGTTCTTACTGACTGACAAGGAGGAAATGTTTCATGTCATCGACCACTTCGTACCGCCTGAGCGGTATCGCCCTGATCCTTGGAAGTGTGCTTTCGATCATCTACTACGTTTCTGAAGTGTTCATCAATGGCCCCTTTCCCGAGGCACTGGCCGGCCCGGTGGCCGTGATCGGCAGTCTCATCGGGTTTATCGGGTCCGTGTTTGTGCTCCTGGGATTACCAGGGATGTATGCCCGCCAGGCGAAGCCGGCAGGCATCCTGGGGCTGCTCGGTTTCCTGTTCGTCTGGTATGTCATCCTCTTTCAGGGCATCCTGATTACATTCACCTCTGTGACCATCGTTCCTATGCTTGTCACTGATCCCGCGACGCGACACATTTTGGCTGCTGGCCCTCTCGCCTCTTTTACCCCTTTCTCCATCCCAAGCGAGGTGGGTCAGGTTCTGGGTATTCTCCTGCTGGCCATCGCGACGCTGCGCGCAAGGGTCTTCCCGCGCTGGATTCCCTGGCTGCTCATTGCTACGTTGGTCCTCAACGCCGCGAGTCTTGTTCCGTTCTTCCCTAATGAACTGGGAAGTGTTGCTGTAATCATCGGGTACCTGCCACTTTTCGGCTTCGGGTATGCTCTGCTCTCACCGGAGCGACACGAATCGATGGAGGCACAGCCCTCGAGCGTGAATGCAGAGGCGCGTGTTTGAACACGCTGCCCTCTGCCTGAGGGAACCGAAGAGCGCCTGTACACGACGAGCTATTTCCTGCTTGGGCGCCTGTACAGGCGCTCCCCTTTCGGATAGAATAGAAGAGGAGCATTGCCGCAGGTCAAAGTTTTGACCAGCTTCTTGCAGGAGGACTTCAGCCATGAACCTGGCGTTCTACAGCCTGTTTTTTCTCGGGCAAGTTTCCTTTCTTACCTTCTTCTATTTGTTTCCTTCTGGGCGCTTTGTGCCACGCTGGACCCGCTGGTGTGCCCTCCTCTATGCAGTCTACTGGGTGGCCTGGCTCTCCTTCCTGGGAGGACTTGCTTCTGGCGCACCGGGAGGCCTGTTTCTTCTCTTCCTGTTGACTGCCGTGATCGCGCAGGTCTATCGCTACCGATCGGTATCCACAAGAGCCGAGCGACAGCAGACAATATGGGTAGTTTTTGGCTTTGCCTTAGCTATACTCCTGTTTATCTTCACACGATTGATCTTTCTCCTACTTCCGTCTGATCTCAACAATTCGCGGATGTGGAATGGTCTGGTGGGTGGGGGTAGCGTCTACCTGGCATTTATGCTGATCCCAATCTTTATCGGCATTGCTATCTTTCGCGCTCAACTCTTTGATATCGACCTCGTCATTAAGCGCACCCTGGTCTACGGCCTGCTCACTGCTTTCGTCATCGGTATATACGTTCTCGTGGTCGGCTACCTGGGAGCTTTATTTCACACGAATGGAAATCTGGTCATCTCACTCATCGCTACAGGTATCGTGGCTGTGCTTTTTCAACCCCTGCGTAGTCTTCTGCAGCGTGGTATCAATCGCCTTTTGTATGGCCTGCGCGATGAACCGTATGTTGTACTGGCCGGACTCGGTCAACGCCTGAAGACGACCCTGGACCCTGATGCCGTCTTGTCCACGATTGTGGCGACGGTGAGGGAGGCGCTCAAGCTCTCGTACGCTGCCATCGAGGTGAAGGAAGAAACAACGTTTGTGCTGGCTGCTTCCTCTGGTACCCCTCCAATTAAGGAGGCACTGCGGCTGCCCCTCGTGTATCAGAGCAAGCAGGTTGGCACATTGATTATCGCGCCACGCGGATGGGATGATGCGCTCACACCGGCCGACCTCCGCCTTTTAGATGACTTGACACAGCAGATCGGAAATGCTGTGCATACAGTACGCCTGACCGCCGATCTACAAGCACTCACCGGGGATTTGAAACGTTCGCGTGAACACCTGGTTACAGCGCGGGAAGAAGAGCGTCGGCGTCTGCGGCGAGACCTCCATGATGGGCTGGGGCCGATGCTCAGCGCCATCATGCTCAACGTTGGCTTAGTGCGTACTATCTACCATCGTGACCCGTAGACTACTGATACATTACTAAACCAGCTTGAGGAGGAGATAGAACAGGTTATAGGTGATATCAGGCGCGTCGTCTATAACCTGCGTCCACCCGCGCTTGATGAATTAGGACTTGTCGGAGCTATTCGCGAGTATGTCGCCCAGCTCGGAAACGAAGAGCAAGCGCCCAATACTTCGCTCAAGCTAACAGTAGAGGCTCCCGAAGTGCTGCCTCACCTTCCTGCTGCGGTTGAGGTTGCGGCCTACCGCATCGTACAAGAGGCAGTTACCAATGTAATCCGTCATGCACACGCCCACTCGTGCTGTGTGTGTTTCCAGGTGCAGGATTCCCTCAAGATTGAGGTGAGTGACGACGGCAAAGGCATTGAGGAAGCGGATCGGTCCGGGATTGGCCTGACCTCGATGCGTGAGAGGGCAGAAGAACTTGGAGGAACATTCACGATCAACAAAGCGTCACCGTACGGGACACAGATTACTGCATGCCTCCCACTTTAGTCCGGCGATTGCCGCCAAACTGGTTGACTATTTCGAGGCCTTACAGCCGAGCAGCCCTATACAGGTGTTTCCGGATCTGAGCAGCCGTGAGCGTGAGATTCTCGCATTGCTGGCTCAGGGCTACAAAAATGCAGAGATTGCTGATCGCCTGGTGATCAGTCCAAAAACCGTGCGCAACTACGTATCGAACATCATCAGCAAACTCCAGGTCGCTGATCGCGCCCAGGCCATTTTACGTGCGAGAGATGCAGGACTTGGCATTCCTGGGTCCAATTTGTAACGCTTTTCGTAACGATTTTGAGACGAACATATGGTAAAATGCTAGCAATCACGGTGAGAACTGCTCGTCACTCTATGTGTAGCCCCTGGTGATTCAAGAACCCTCGCTATTGTTTGAGCAGAAGCCAGGGATCAGAGGAATGAACATGAAACATGTACCGAATCAGGTTAGTGTGAACGCTGAACGGCATAAAGAGAGTGAGAAGCGTTTACAAGGTCGCTTACTGAGAGTGGCACAGGCAGCCTGGATTCTAATAGCAGGACTCACATGTATTCTCTTCGTAGTAAGCCTTCCTACATTCTATACTCAAACACAATCTATATGCACTGGCGACGCTTGCAATGGGGTACAGGTCTCTCCCGAGCAAGCTCATGCACTGGCGGCACATGGTATTTCCCTCACGAGCTATGCCTGGTTCAGTGTTCTCGTGACTATCCTCTCAACGCTGATATGGTTTTCAGCCGGTTGGTTGATCTTCTGGCACAAATCTGACTCCTGGATAGCATTACTCATCGCCTTACAGGCGGTAACGCAGGGATCATCAAGGAGTATAGTTGCACTGGGAAGCTTCCCAGTCTTACAGTATCCGGCCAACTGGCTGCTATTCCTGAACGAAATATTACTCTTCCTTGTCTTCGCTCTATTTCCTACTGGGCGCTTCGTACCAAAATGGATACGCTGGCTCGTGCCTGTATGGGTGATCCACACTCTAGTAGAATCCCTTCTCGATTTGCAGCAAGTGAGTTGGTACCCTGTGTTTTCTTTTCTATTTTTTATCGTCTTTATGGGGATTCTCGTCATCGCTCAAATTTATCGGTATCGGTTTGTATCCACCCCAGTGCAGCGACAACAGACAAAATGGATTGTTTTTGCTATTGCCACGCTCATCCTGGCAGATGTGATTTATCTCTTACCTGTCCTATTCAACCCTACACTATTCCAATCCAGTTCACTTTATACCCTGATTATTTCAAATATTTCACTCATCGTCTTACTACTTGGCCCAGTGTCGATATATATCGCGATTGTTCGCTATCGGCTCTATGATATCGATGTTATCATCAACCGCTCACTGGTCTATGGCTCGCTGACGATCTTGCTGGCTTTGATTTACTTTGGTCTTGTAATCGGTCTAGGGTCGCTTGTGCGCCTGTTCACAGGGCAGGTCTCACAGTCTCCAGTTGTCATAGTTGCCTCAACCGTTGCCATTTATGCCCTGTTCCAGCCCTTGCGTCATCGTATTCAAAGGATCATCGATCGCCGCTTCTACCGCAGCAAATACGATTCAGCCAAAATCATCGCGAACTTCAGCTCCACTTTGCGCAATGAGGTGGACTTGAACACGTTGAGTGAACATCTGGTAGCAGTGGTCCAGGAGACAATGCAACCAGCGCATGTGTCGTTGTGGTTACGTAAACCTGACCGTGAGGTGAAGATAGTCTCCCTGTGTACTATTTACAAATCCAAAGAGCATGTGTTGGTCTCGTAACGTGCAACATCGCCGGTTCACTGACGGCAAAGGGGTTACAGGATCTCCCTGCTCTCGGCCTCTCTGTAAGCGGTTATGCAGCATTGTTTATCATTTATTTCACGATCATCGTCACGATTTGGTGTGGGGTTGGCTTCTTCATCTTCTGGCGCAGATCTGATGAGTGGTTTGCTCTCGTGACAGCCTTTTTTCTCGTAATGTTCAATATTACCTATCCAGGATTTCCCCTCTCCGCGCTGGCTCTCGCTTATCCAATCCTCACTCTACCTATCATATTCATGGGCGCTCTCGGGCTAGCTTCACTCGCTTTGTTCCTGGTGCTTTTCCCAAATGGACGGCTTGTCCCCCGTTGGATGGGACTGTTCTTGCTGCTCACCATAATCTCAACGGTCTCGACAGTTATCCCACCCACCTTGCGATTCAGTTCGAGTAATGTGTCAGACTGGCTTGGCGGGCTGTTGAACGTCGTTACCGTTGTATCCATCATCTTTTCGCAAATCTACCGCTACAGACGTGTGTCCACTCGTGTCGAACGCCAACAGACCAAGTGGGTGGTCTCTGGCATTATCATCGTACTCATAGGGGTTTTTGTGGTTCTTCCTATTTTCGGTAACTTCTTCCCAATACTGAATCAACCCAATCTTCCGTCTTCCCAGATTTTCGGCCTGGTGTCATATCCTCTCGTGTTGCTCTCGATTCCCCTATCAGTTGGTATTGCAGTCCTGCGCTATCGTTTGTACGATATTGACGTCTTGATCAATCGCACGCTGGTCTACGGCACGCTGACCGCTATTCTTGCCCTGGTATACTTTGGTCTCATCTTCATGTTGCAATATCTTCTCACGGGAGTCATCAATCAGAATAACGATGTCGCCATCGTAGTCTCCACGCTCACAATTGCTGCCCTGTTCCAGCCCTTACGTCATCGTATTCAAAGGATCATCGATCGCCGCTTCTACCGCAGTAAATACGACGCAGCCAAAATCATCGCGAACTTCGGTTCCACGTTGCGCGATGAGGTTGACTTGAACACATTGAGAGAGCACCTTGTAGCAGTGGTGCAAGAGACGATGCAACCAGCGCATGTTTCACTCTGGTTGCGCAAGCCCGAACAAGGAAGAAAACACGACACTAAGGACTTTTAACCCACGAATCCCACCAACCGAATGCTTCTCCCAGCAAGCCCTTGTGACAAAGCATCCCACATCTTCCTACTGGGCGGATTTCTGAGAAGGAGCGGCAGGCTACTCCAGACATGGTGCGGGCACTGCAATCCGCCGGACTGTTCCTCCAGTTCTATGCCCTCTTTTTGACGACCCTTTCAATCATAACTGTATCGATATTTTTAGCAATCGCTGTCATCATCGCCTGGCGCAAGTCTCGGGATTGGATGGGCCTGCTCGTTTCCGTCACTCTTATCATCATTGGAACTGTTACTAATACTGACTACCAGCAACTGGCTACCACTTATCATCCCATTGTGCTATTGCCGGGGGCCCTCCTACAATTCCTTTTAGGCACCCTCCTATTGCTCGTCGGTTATCTCTTTCCGGACGGACGCTTTGTGCCACGCTGGACGCGCTGGTTGGCCCTCCTGGTTGTTCTCTTCGCAGGGGGAGGCACCTTCTTTCCCTCTTCACCTTTCAATATCAGTAACTGGCCTGGACCGCTTAGAACAGTGGTAGAGGTCGTGATAATTGGTACGATACTTTTCGCACAAATTTATCGTTATCTGCGGATATCCACTCCATCCCAGCGCCAACAGACCAAGTGGGTCCTTTTCGGCATTACGGCGTTGATAATCTACTTTATCATGTTACTAATACTCGGCACTTTCAACCCGGATTTCACGCAGGCCAAATCGCTCAGCTTTCTGTTCGCGGATGCAAGCTATTTCCTGGCCGTGATCATCCTCCCCCTGTCTATCGCATTCTCCATTCTGCATTACCGCCTGTGGGACATTGACCTCCTCATCAATCGCACCCTGGTCTATGGTACACTCACTGCTATGCTTGCACTGATCTATTTTGGGAGTGTGGTCCTTCTGCAACATCTAGTAAATGGTGTGACAGGACAATTGGGTCAATCTCCACTGATCATTGTCGCTTCAACGCTGGCGATCGCGGCTCTTTTCCAGCCGCTACGACGGCGTATCCAGAAGATCATCGACCAGCGCTTCTATCGCCGCAAGTATGATGCACAAAAGGTCCTGGCAGCATTTAGCGATACATTGCGCAATGAAGTTGACCTGAACCAATTGCGCGAGCACCTGGTAGAAGTGGTGGAGGAGACGATGCAACCAACGTACGTTTCGTTGTGGTTACGCAAACCTGAACAAGGGAAAAAACACGACACTAAGTGAGGCCTTAATATGTCAAACATCACTATCCTCCCAATCAATGCTGGCGACCGTGAGTGGGTATCCCCAGGACTTACCTGGCTTTGTGGCTTTATACGAAAGTGAAAAAGTGGGTCTTGTTACGTACAACATCACAGGTGCAAGTTGTGAAATTGTAACCATCGATAGCATTCGTCCTTCTTCAGGAGTGGGAAGCGCATTGATCGAGGCAGTCAAGGACATTGCTATCAAGTCAGGATGCGAGCGGCTTTGGCTTATCACAACCAACGACAACATGAACGCCTTGCGTTTCTACCAGAAACGAGGCTTTGTGCTGGTCGCTGTTCACAGAAATGCTCTCGAAGTATCACGTAAACTGAAACCAGAAATTCCCATGATTGGCGATCACGGCATCCCTTTACGAGATGAAATCGAGCTTGAAATGATGCTGGACGATTTAGCAGAACAATAATACACTATGTGATGTTTGAAGGAAATGAGGAACACAACTTGCTCTTCCTTGCAGAACCCTCAGTAACATATCGAGATAGGTTCATTCAATCTGTACAAGAGTTTCAGGATGAAGGCAGACAACTACATTATGATCTTAACTCCTTGATCGATGATTTCAGCGCGTTTGTGCAGGAATTACATGATGCTAAAGACCGATCCAAACTGAAACCAGGAAGAGTACCAGGATCTGATTTCTGGCTCATCGATGACAATGAATTCATAGGACGACTCTCCCTCCGACATGAGTTAAACGAATTCTTGTTAAAGATGGGTGGACATATCGGCTACGAGATTCGGCCCTCAAAAAGAAGACAAGGGTATGGCACGGAGATATTAAGATTGGGCCTCGAAAAGGCGAGAGAACTGGGATTACGTAGAGTATTAGTCACCTGTGACGAGGATAACATTGGCTCAAAAAAGATTATTGAACGAAATGGCGGCATCTTTGAAAATGCGATTGAGCTTGAAGGAGATCCAGTAAAGAAGTTGAGGTATTGGATCGATATCTAGTAATGTTGTCATGTGAGAATGTGTGAGGTATCTAAGGTGTGGGCGCGCCCACACCTTAGATACCTCACACATTCTCACGAAAAAGGCTCGCTTGCAACCCGCAGTACATGTCGCAATTGTAGGAGGAGGAGTTATAGGCTGCGCCATCGCCTACCACCTGAGCAAGTCAGGCGTTGATGTTGCCTTGTTCGATCGAGGTGAAATTGGCGCTGAAGCTTCGAGCGCAGCAACTGGCCTGCTCGCACCCTTAGGACCGCTCTCAGGGCCAGGACCATTTGCTGATCTGTTGCTCAGCAGTTTTGCCCTTTTTCCCACATTGGTACCTGAACTTGAAGATGCGAGCGGCATAAACCTTGAATATGAACAAACTGGCGCACTACGTATTGTACGCAACACAAAGCATATCTCCAACTTGCTTAAGCGCATGGATGCCTGGCAGTCTTTAGGCTTGCAAGTGTATTGGCTAACAGGAGACGAGGCGCGCCAACACGAACCACTATTGGCGCCTGATGTCTGCGCAGCCATCTATGCACCCGAAGAATCGCAAATTAACGCTTCACATGTCGTCAAGTCCTTCTCTCTGGCAGCAATGCATCAAGGGGCAACCTTGTATAGCCATAGCATAATTACGGGCATACAACGACACAATGCTAAAGTCATTGGTGTGTACACATCTC
>WNGK01010833.1_pt1 | contig 11968 bp, 15 predicted proteins | sample 5400601 | NCBI WGS metagenome assembly WNGK01 (sample SAMN13153376, study PRJNA577476) | soil metagenome | isolation source: 60 cm soil or saprolite under Garry oak tree replicate 1 | place: USA:California | collected 2016-06-15
GGGTTGTCATCCCGAGCCCTCACCTTGTCATCCCGATCCCGCAGTCGCGGGAGAGGGATCTGCTTTACCAGCGGTTGATCAACGCAGGGGGTTCTTCGTCGCCCCGATGGAATGCATCGGGACTCCTCAGAATGACACCGTCGGGGCATTTTCATCAACGTGCTATACCGCGAAGCCAAGGTTGCGCATAGCTTTTTGATTGCGCTCCACTGCGCCATCGGGCCCGCCATCAAGTTCCTTACAAGGATCGAGTTCGACAATCACCCAGCCCTGGAAACCGACTTGACGGAAGGCGGCAAGGATCGGCGCAAAATCCACTGCCCCCGACCCAATTTCACAGAACTTACATGGTTTCCGGCGGACGAGATTGGGGTCCTTCCGCGCCAGTTCCCAGATATCTTTTGGCACGTCTTTGAAATGACAAAGGATTAGCCGGTCGCGATAGCTGCGGATGACCTCCGCTGGGTCCGAGCCGCCGAGCGTCAGATGCGCGACGTCCACGATCAGCTTCACGCTGCTGGGATCGGTCGAGTCGAGGACTCGGCCCAGTCCCTCGCGTGTCTCGCCGATGGTCCCAAAATGAGGGTGATATCCCAGAGCCAACCCATGGTCAGCGGCGATCTTGCCCAACTCGTTCATTTGCCTGCCCAGCGCTTGGATGTCCGCCGCCGAGTAGGAAACGCTGGGCCGGCCTCCATCGGTCACCTGTAGGTAGCGCCCGCCGAGGTGCTGGAAAAAATCCGCGTAGGCTCGCATCCTTTCTGTGTCCGGCGAAGCGCCCTGGGGGTGAAGCTTTAGGGATGAACAGGAGAGGGCAACGGGCCGAAGCTCTAGGTCCTTGAGCAAACCTTGGAGCTCCCCGATCCGGTCAACGCCGTAATTCTCCGAGACCCAGCCGAGAAACTGAATGCCTTGGAATCCATGAGTGGAGATGACCCGCAAGGCGTGAGGCAGTTCGCTTTCCTGCCAAGTGAGTGTGGCGTACCCCACCGGATTCGGGAGGCGGGCGCCGGCAGGCGGGCCCTCGCGGGGGAAGGCCCAGGCCGCGCCGATCAATCCTCCCACTTGGCTGAAAAAGCTACGGCGCCCGACGCGTGGTTGTTTCATCGAGCCCCCACATTCATTCGATCCGTCAGACTTGCTCGGGTACGGTGAAGGGATCGCGGTAGCCGCGGTCGCCGTCCCGGAGCATCAAGTTGGCTTCGTCGTCTCCGATCACCAATTCACTCGCGGGATCGAAATGCAACGTGCGGCCCAACCGGTAGGAGGCGTTGGCCAGATGAACGAGCGTGCAGGAGAGATGGCCCTCCTCGATTGGCGCATTGAGCATTTCCTTCTTTCGAGCGCGGACGGCCTCGACGAAATTCTCGAAATGGGTTTCTTTGCCGCGCCCGCTCGGCCCCGGCTCCTGATCGTTGCCGAGCCACGTGCGGTACCCGTTGTAGCCATCCATCGCCATGACGCCTTTCGACCCGTAAAAGATATTTCCGACGGTGTTGTTGTCCCCGGCGTCAGGCCCGAGCTTTGGTTTGCCCGTCTTAGGTTTCGGTGCAGCGAGACCAGCGGCCGGAATGCTCCCTTTGAAGTGGCCCTCGCCGATGCCGGCTTCGTGATTGGTGATCCAGTGCCGGACCTCGAATTCCAGCATCTTGCGTTTCCCGTCGGGCATGTCGAACTCGCAGGCGACGTTTAGTGTGTTTGGCGTTTCCTGGTCGTCGTCGAAAACGAAGTGGCCGCCAATCGCGGACACTTTGTTCGGATATCCGACGCCCAATCCCCAGCGCGCGATGTCCATTTCATGAATGCCCTGGTTGCCGATGTCGCCGTTGCCGGTGTCCCAGATCCAGTGCCAATTGTAATGGAAGCGGTTCTTGGTGAAAGGCTTCAAGGGCGCCGGGCCGGTCCATGTGTCATAGTGGACGCCGGCCGGGACGGCCGCGACGGGTGCATGGCCGATAGTGTCCCGCCACTTGTAGCAAAGCCCGCGCGACAGATAGACCTCGCCAATCAAACCCTCCCGAAGCTTTTGGACGCCCTCGCGGAGGCCCGAGCTGGAACGGCTCTGCGTGCCGTGCTGGACGAGGCGGTTGTATTTCTGTGCGGCTCGAACGAGCTGGCGCCCTTCCCACCAGTTGTGCGAGCACGGCTTCTCGCAATAGACGTCCTTGCCCGACTGGCAGGCCCAAATGGCGATCAGGGAATGCCAGTGGTTGGGCGTGGCGATGGAAATCGCGTCGATACTCTTGTCGTCCATCACCTGGCGGGGATCGTGGCAAGTTGCGGGCTTCGCCCAACCCCGCTTCTCCATGTCCGCCACGCGTTTGGCGCTGACGTTTTCGTCCACGTCGCAAAGAGACGCCACCTCGACGTCGGGCAGTTTGTGGAATTCCTCCACGTGATCCCAGCCCCGCCCTCGGACCCCAAAGATTGCCACTCGGACGCGGTCATTGGCGCCGAAAACTCGCTCGGGCCTGGTGATAAAAGTAATGCCCTCCAGGGCCGCGAGACCCGCGCCGGTTTTGGCCCCCGTTTTCAAGAATTCTCGACGATTGACGTTAGAAGAATCTGCCATAAGTCACCTCCCTTCATGGTTCGGCACATTATACTCCTGGAAAATATCAAGGACTTTAAATTAACCGGGTTATCCGGCTCCGGCCGACCAGCCACGCTAGACGGGGCCCAACCAGCGGTGTATGCTTATTTGGCAGATGAACAGGGCCGACCTGCAAATACTGGCGGGGGAACGACTAGCTGACGCAGAACTGCTCTATGCCAACGGAAGATTTGGCGCTGCTTACTACCTCGCGGGGTACGCGGTTGAGTGTGCGCTGAAAGCATGCATCGCGAAGCTCACAAAGGCTGAAGACTTCCCAATTAAGAATTCGACGAACACGGTTTACATACACGATCTTCGGAAGCTAGCAGCTGTGGCGGGAGTAGAAGCCGCCATCGCGCAACTCGCGAAGAACGATCAGGCGTTCGAAACGAATTGGGCCCTTGTGACTCTATAGTCAGAAGAAAGCCGGTACGATCGCTATGTTGACCAACAGCTGGCCAAATTCATGGTAGATGCTGTGTCCGACCCTCGGTATGGAGTGTTGCATTGTATAAAACAATATTGGTAAAAGAGCTGATTGAGGACGGAGGCCGACTCTTGCAAGAGCTGGACCGACAGCACTTCTCGATATCGGCGGCCTTTTGGTATGACTCGCCAGAACGCCTCGCATGGAACCTGTACATTGTCTCCGAGGTAGCTCATTCGCCTGGGCCACTCGAAGCATACATGCGCATTCAGCAAGCTATGGCAGGCCTAAAGGGAGTGTCTTTGTCCTTGGACGACATTGTAATCTTGGGTCCTCGGAGCACGGCATTCCGGGACCTTCGCAGGACAATCGAGGGCGTTAGCCAAATGTCCGCATCTGGAAAAAAGGTAAACCTGGAAGGAGTGCCTTTGGAAGACTCTTACATCTACCGTTGGTCGTATGATTGAGTGGGCCAGGTTTGAAATTCCGAGATCCGGGTTCCGCCGCCGGGTAGCCGAACGAGTGCAGGATCGGCACAGCCTAAGCGTCCCGAACGTCCCTTAGTGTGGGGGGAAGCCTCCGCCGGCCTTCCCCCTTAAAACGCTGCATTGACAGCAGTCCAATCTCGCCAATATAATCAACCAATACAGTTTGAGGAGAAGGGCTTTCTTATGTACGCCATCTTTCAGACGGGCGGAAAGCAATATAAAGTATCGCCCGGCGACGTCATTCAAGTGGAACGGTTGCCGGGTGAAGCGGGCGCGGGCGTGGAGTTCAACCGCGTATTCGCCATCCGCGGCGAAAAGCTGGAGCTGGGGCTGCCGCTGATCGAGCACGCGAAAGTCACCGGGACCATCCTCCGCAACGCGCGAGCGCCCAAGGTGCGCGTGCTGAAGTACAAGCGCAAGAAGCAATATCGCAGGACCGCCGGACGCCGCCAGCCGTTCAGCGAGGTCCTGATTAAAGACATCGTAGCGGGTTAGAGGGCCTCCAAAAGGTTTTCCTTATGGCGCACAAAAAAGGGTTGGGAAGTTCGCGCAACGGGCGCGACTCCAATTCGCAACGGCTGGGCGTCAAGCGCTTTGACGGTCAATTCGTGCCGGGCGGCTCCATTCTGGTCCGCCAGCGAGGGACCCCCTTGAAGCCGGGCTCGAACGTCGGCCGCGGCAAAGACGATACGCTCTTTGCCAAGGTATCGGGCGTGGTCAAGTTCGAAGACAAAGGTTCCCTCGGGCGGTTCATCCATATTCTGGTTCCGTCGACGAATTAAATTTCGAAGCGGTGGGGCGCGGGAGTACGAAGTTGGGCGCTTCCACCGCTTTTGTCATTTCTAGCGGCCTTTGAAGAGGCACGAGACGTTGGGGTAGCGGGTCAATCTGATGTAGAGGCGGCTTCATGCCGTCCGTCAGCCGACGGATGGCGGGGTAAACCCGCCGCTACGTAAGCCAAACTGACCTATTGTCGGACTTGGAGACGATCGGGTGTTCATTGACGAAGCGGAAATCCGGGTCGAAGGAGGAGGCGGAGGGAGCGGGTGTGTGGCCTTTCGCCGGGAAAAATACGTCCCGCGCGGCGGCCCGAGCGGTGGCGACGGCGGCAAGGGCGGCAGCGTCTCTCTCGAAAGCTCCGGCCATCTCAATACCCTCCTCAAGTTTCGCTACCAACGCGAATTTGCGGCCACGCGGGGCCGGCACGGGGAAGGCTCCAACCGACATGGGGAAGACGGAGAGGACCTGGTCATCACCGTTCCGGTGGGCACGGTGGTCTTCGACCGGGAAAGCGGAGAAAAGCTTTGGGATTTCAACGCACCCGGTCAACTGTTTGTGGTCGCTCAAGGAGGCCGCGGGGGGCGTGGGAACGCCCGCTTCGTTTCCTCCACGCGCCAGGCGCCGCGCAAAGCCGAGCCGGGCGCGCCCGGTACGTCCCGAACCTTGCGGCTGGAATTGAAACTTCTAGCCGACGTGGGTTTGGTGGGCTTTCCGAACGTCGGCAAGTCCACTTTGATCTCGCGCCTCAGCGCCGCCCGTCCCAAAATCGCCGACTATCCTTTTACCACGCTCGAACCCTGTCTCGGCGTGGTGGGGCTGGACAGAGAGCGGTCCTTTGTCATGGCCGATATTCCCGGCCTCATCGCCGGCGCTCACGAAGGGCGCGGGCTGGGCACGCGGTTCCTGAAGCACCTCGAGCGCACGCGCCTGCTTCTTCATCTTATTGACGTCGCCGAGCATGGCGGCCGGGACCCCATCGAAGACTACTGGACCGTCATGGAGGAACTAAAGAGCTTCAGCCCAACCGTGGCGGCAAAGCCCATGTTGTTGGTCGCCTCGCGCACGGATGCGGCCGGCGAGGGCGATCGGTTGGTGGGGCTGCGCGAGTTTTGCCGCGAGCAGGAAAAGAAGCTGTTTGAGATATCATGCGTTTCCGGAGAGGGGCTGGCCGAATTGAAAGAAGCAGCGTGGGCCTCGCTTGAAAAAATTCCGCGGCCGGAGCCGGTCTCGATAGCCGCGCCGGAAGACGCTTAGGATTCACTCCGCTGTGAGAATAGCCCTATTCGGCGGAACCTTCGATCCCGTTCACATCGGGCACCTCGGCGCCGCTCGGGCCGCCGCGCGATTGTTGCGCCTGGACAAGGTTTTGTTCGTGCCCTCGGCGTCCCCGCCTCACAAATTGCGCCATCGTCTGACACCTTTCGAACACCGGTTCGGCATGGTGACTTTGGCCTGCGCGGGAGAAGGCAGATTCGCCCCTTCCCTTCTCGAATCGCCAACCTCGGACGGCCAGCCTCAGTATTCGGTCTCGACCGCCAGGAGGGTGATAAGACGGCTGGGGCCGGCGGACCGCCTGTTCTTCCTGCTGGGTGCGGACGCGTTCCTCGACTTGCCTCACTGGAAGGCTCACGATCGCCTGCTCGAGATGGTGGACTTTATTGTCGTTTCCCGGCCGGGGTTTTCCATTCGGGATATTCGCGCGGTCATTCCGAAGGGCCCTCTGCGGCGGCTGAAGAGCCCGAGAGAGTTGAAGAGTTTTCGTCTTCGACAAACGAACCTTCACGTGATCGAGGGCATGCACGTTCTCGTGGCGGCCCGGGACATTCGAAAAAGGGCGGCGGCCGGCCGGAGCTTGGCGGGCCTTGTTCCGCCGCTGGTCGAAGAGTACATACGGAAGGAAGGTTTATATCGCCCCGCCCGTCCGGGGATTGCTTGACAGTCACACCTCAAGTGCGGGAAGCGGTGAGGGCCGCCCAGGGCCGCAAAGCTCAAGACCTCGGCCTTCTCAACCTGACGGGGCACTGTTCTTTTACAGACTATTTCTTGATTTGCACGGGGACATCGACGCGACACTCGCAGGCGATTTGTGACGCGATCGTCGAACAACTGCGGCGGGAAGGAGCGCGTCCCGCGCATATCGAAGGGTACCCCCAGGCGGAGTGGATTCTTCTCGACTATCTGAATTTCGTCGTACACATTTTTTCCGAACGAGCGCGGCGGTTTTACGATCTCGAGCGGTTGTGGAACGTTGCCGAGCGCGTTCCCATTCCTAGCGATGTTGAATAGCGGCGGCCCTGTGATGAACCCTAAGGAGACCCATCTCGGCGCGTCGGCCGCACCGGTTTGGGTCGGCTCCGGCGCGGCCAGCGAAAAGGTGCGCGCCGCCGCCTCGCGGCTCGCCCAAACGCGTTCCACACTCTTGGTTCGAGGCGAGAGCGGGACGGGAAAAGACCTCTTCGCCGAAATCGTCCATTACATGGGCCCCAACCGCGACCAGCCGCTGTTAAAAATAGATTGCGCCACTCTTCCCGAGGGTTTAATGGAAAGTGAGCTTTTCGGGCACGAAAAGGGGGCCTTTACAGGCGCCGTCGCGGCGAAAGTCGGACGGATGGAGATGGCCGGCGAGGGGACTCTGGTTCTCGACGAGGTGGCCGCCCTGACGCCGACCATGCAGGCGAAACTGCTGCGCGTCGTGGACCAACGGACGTTCGAGAGGCTGGGCGGCCGCGTGGTCCGGCGGCTGATGGCGCGCATCATCGCCCTTACCGCCTCCGACCTCGAGCGCGCCGTCAGCGAGCGGTCATTCCGCGAAGACCTTTACTTCCGCTTGGCCGTCATCCCGATGGCCCTTCCTCCCCTGCGCGACCGGCGGGATGACATACGCCCACTGGCTGAACATTTTCTGGCGCAACTAGGACGTTGGCATGCGTTCCCAAAAACGGGAATTTCCGCTCCGGCCCTCGAAGCTTTGGAAGCGTACGACTATCCCGGCAATGCGCGCGAATTGCGAAACCTTGTCGAACGCGGGATGATCGAAGCCAGCGGAGGTGAAATTCGGCTTCGTCACCTGCCGCCCTCGCTCCTGAACGGCTCCTCTTCCGAAAGGAAGCGGACCGCTTCCCTCGAAGAGGTGGAGAAGGCGTATATCCGCGAGGTCTTGAAGACTACTCACGATTCCATGGCCCAAACGGCTGCGATTCTCGGCATCAGCCGTAAGACGCTTTTCCTTAAACGGAAGCGGTATCATCTGGATTGAACGATGCGCCTTCGAATCATCTGGGAGGCTAGAACTAAGAACCAACACCTGAGGGCGCTCGAGGCGGACTACCGCGAGCGGATTGGCCGTTTCGTGGAGTTGGCCATTGACGAGACCCGCCCCACGAAGGACGGCCCAAAAGCCCGAGGCGCGCTTTCTGGGGCCGAGCGCAGGTTGCTCGATCGGCTCAAAGGGTCGTACAAGGTATTTCTCGACGCGCGCGGCCGTGAATGGACCTCTGAAGAATTCGCGGAATGGCTTGGGCAGCGCGCACTGGGAGGAACACGCGAGCTGGCATTCGTGGTAGGGGGCTCGGAAGGCTTTTCTCCGGCCTTCCGGGAACAGGCCGATCTGCTCTTGTCCTTGTCGCGGATGACGTTCACTCACGATTGGGCACGCGCTCTGCTGCTCGAGCAGATTTACCGAGCGTTCGCAATTCTTCGCGGATATCCTTATCCGCGATGACCATTGGGTTGGCGTCCAGGAATCGGACGGGAGGGGCGTGAGTGCCGGAAACGCGAAAGGGCCTGATCATCGTCCACACAGGGCCGGGGAAAGGCAAGACGACGGCGGCGCTCGGGACGGCCATGCGGGCCGCCGGCCAGGGGCTTAAGGTGTTGATGGTGCAGTTCATCAAAGGTTCGTGGCATTACGGCGAGCTCGAGGCAGCCAAGCGGTTCGATGAGGACTCGTTCCGGATTATTCCCATGGGGAGGGGCTTCGTGAAAGTCGGGGCCGAAAAGCCCGACCCGGAAGATGTCCGGCTGGTGGAGGAAGCCTGGCGATTCGCTGCAGAACAAATCCAAAGCGGCGAATACGACCTTGTCATCCTCGATGAGATCAACTACGCCATCAGCTACAAGATGCTGGAGGTGGGAAAGGTGATCGAGGCGCTCAAGCGCAAACCCGAGATGGTCCATGTCATCCTAACAGGCCGAAGCGCGCACCCTGATATCGTCGAGTTGGCGGATCTCGTGACGGAAATGCGGGAGATCAAGCATCCTTATTATAAAGGTGTCCAGGCCCAGCGAGGCATTGAATACTGATTTGGAGGCTGTAGCGCCGGCCTCCGGCCGGCATGCGGGCGGGACGCCCGCGCTACCCAAACGAGGCGTAGAGCCGCCCGGATCTCGCAACTGCGGGACCGAAAGGCGGGGGGAGCCGGAATCCACCAGGGGCGCGGCCGGCCGCCCTGCACCGGTTGTCATTCCCGCCCTTCGGCAGGCTCACAGCTCGATCCGTCGGCCGACGGACTCACTGCCCCTCCCTTCGACGCTGCTCAGGGACGCTGAGCGAAGTCGAAGCGTGAGCGAAGTTGAAGGGCGCGAGCGGAAATCGAATCCTCTCTAAAAGATTTCGACGGGGAGGCGCTAATTCGTGTTTAATGGAATGCGAGGTTCGAACCTTTCAAGCAGGCGCCCAATGCCCGATTCCCGAAATTTCAAGAAGCAACCCGAAGGCTCGCAGCCCAAGCGCGTTCAGACCGAAGGGCTCTGGGTAAAATGCGAGAGCTGCAAGCAAATCCTTTGGAAGAAGGATTTGGAGGCCAAAGCGCTCTGCTGCACCAAGTGCGGTTTTCATTTCAAGATGTCAGCCAAGGCGCGGCTGGAAATGCTCTTCGACGACGGCCAATACTTGGAGCACGACCGGTCCCTGGCCTCGACCGACCCTCTCGAGTTCCGCGACACGAAGAGTTACAGGGAACGCTTGAAGAAAGCGGAGAAGGAGACTGGACTAAAGGATGCCGCCATCACCGGCGAAGGGCGGCTCGCCGGCAAGCCCACCATCATTTGCGCCATGGAAAATTACCGCTGGTGATTGTCTCTTGCTCGGGCGGGGCCCGAATGATGGAAGGCGCCATCAGCCTGATGCAGATGGCGAAAATCAGCGCCGCGCTCGCCAGGCTCGACGAAGTGCAGAAGCCCTACATCTCCGTTCTTACCAATCCCACCACCGGCGGCGTCACCGCCAGCTTCGCCATGCTCGGCGACCTGAATATCGCGGAACCGGGCGCGCTCATCGGATTTGCTGGTCCGCGCGTCATCGAACAGACCATCCGTCAAAAATTGCCCCAGGGGTTTCAAACGGCCGAGTTCTTGTTGGCTCACGGGATGTTGGACGCGATCGTGCCCCGCAAGGAGCTGAAAGCCTACATCGCCCGGTCCTTCGATCTCCTGGGCGCCTAGGAGTTTATGGAGAGTGCTGTAAGGCGGCTCTGTAGACCAGGATGATAATTTCTTGTTTCTCGAGCAAGGGTTTTCGGGCGATCCCTTTGCGAAAGGCCATTCTAAAGGCCGTTACTCCGCGGGCTCTGTGCCTGCGCAAAGACTCAACACAAAGGCCACTGAGACGCTCAGCGGGCTCTGTGTTGAGATCTTCGAAGCACGGAGTCCACAGAAAAATTCATTTTGGTTGCGGCCATAGTCCGCTCGGTAAGCCGTCAGTGGCGGCCTTTTTTCTCGCCACGATTCATCGCGGCGCTACAACTGGTGGCCTTGAAGCGACGAACAGGCGAATCAACTTGAGGGGAAAACGCAGTTCGGAGGCGGCGCGGTGAATTACCACGATTGTCTGGAGGAGTTGGCTCGACTCGGCCAAGAACTCCGCGGCGTGAAATTCGAACTGGCGGCCATTCAAACTATTTTGGCTTCGCTCGGGGCCCCGCACCTCCGCTACCCGACGGCCATCGTGGCCGGAACCAACGGCAAAGGATCCACTTCGGCGTTTCTGGCGGCAATTCTTGAAGCCGCCGGTTACCGAACGGGGCTTTATACTTCTCCGCACTTGGTTCGCCCGAATGAAAGAATCCGGCTCAACGGCCGGGAGATTTCCGACGCCGATTTCGCCGACGTCTTCACCATCGTCTGGGAGGTGGTGGGCCGCTTGCTGGCGGATGGGTCGCTAGTCCAGCGGCCAAGTTTCTTTGAGTTTCTCACCGCCAGCGGCTTCGTTTATTTCGCTCGCCAGGCCGCGGATTTCGCTGTGCTCGAAGTCGGGATGGGCGGCCGGCTCGACGCGACCAATGTCACCATCCCGCGCGTGGCGGTAATTACGAATATTGATCTCGACCACGAGAAATTCCTGGGCGAAACTCACGCCGCCATCGCCGCCGAGAAGGCCGGTGTGATCAAGCCCGGCCGGCCGGTGGTCTCGTCGGTGGGAAACCCGGATGCCCGCGAGGTCATTCGCCGCCGCGCCCGTGAGCTCGAGGCTCCGCTCGTCGAAACCGAATCCTTCGCCCGAGTCGCCCGGTTCACGGACTCAGAAGGGCTGATGATTTTTGACCTAACGGTCGGCGAGGACTCCTTTTTCGATTTGGCTCCTTCGCTGCGGGGCCGTTTTCAACTTCAGAATGCCGTTACGGCGGTGACTGCGGCCTGGGTCTTGAACCAGGAAGGTTTGGTAATTCCAAAGGAAGCAGTCGCGCGGGGACTCGAGCGTACATACTGGCCCGGGCGGCTGGAGTTCATTTCGGAAAGTCCTCTGGTGGTGCTCGACGGAGCCCACAACCCCGCGGGCGCCCGAGAACTCGCGGCATTCGCAAGAGAACATTGGGCGGGCCGGCGGCTGCGGCTGGTCTACGCCTCGATGCGCGATAAGGCCATCGGAGAAATCAGCCGCTTGCTCTTTCCGCTTGCCGAGGTTATCTACTTGACCCTGCCAGATCAGCCCCGTGCCGCTTCACCTGAGGAAATCCTCTCCGCCGTGGGAAGCCGGCCCGCCAACGTCCGCCTTGAGGACGATCCGGTTCGAGCGCTCGAACGAGCTTTGGCTGAAAGCGCGCCGGACGACGTGGTGCTCGCCGCCGGCTCCCTGTTCCTGGTCGGAGCGATCAAGAAGGCCCAGCAGGAAGGCCGCCTGAAGCTCGGTAGAGGGGCCGCGATCCCTGTCCGCTCGGCGTAGCGGGTCAGTTTGCTGTAGAGGCGGCTTTACGCCGTCCGTCGGCTGACGGACGAGGTGAACTCGCCGCTACAGCGACAAGAGGAGGGAGAAGAAACGGTTAGCCCGGAAACCAAAACGGAAACAGCCTCCACCGTCCCGGTCAAGTGCGCCGCCTGCGAGTCGCGCTTCCATTATTATTTGGGCTATGCGCGCTCTCTTTTCATCACGAACCCGCTGATCTATTTTTACCGGGACCGCGTCGCTTTTAGGCGCGATCTTCGACGGCAGCGGGCGCTGGCAACATGGCTGCGCGAAGTTTTGGTCCTGGCTCATCTTGAAGACCGGTCGCGTTCGAGTCCGGGTCGAGGGCCTCGAGAACGTTCCTCGAAATCAGAGTGTCGTCTTCTCGGTCAATCATCAGAGCGCGCTCGACATCCCGATTCTGTTTGTGCATCTCCCCGTCCGCTTCCGATTCCTCGCCAAGCGGTCTTTGTTTCGCCTCCCGTTTCTGGGCTGGCACCTGCGGCGCTCGGGCCACA
>WNGK01013664.1_pt1 | contig 11968 bp, 10 predicted proteins | sample 5400601 | NCBI WGS metagenome assembly WNGK01 (sample SAMN13153376, study PRJNA577476) | soil metagenome | isolation source: 60 cm soil or saprolite under Garry oak tree replicate 1 | place: USA:California | collected 2016-06-15
ACCGATCTGCGGCCCGGCCAGATCTTCGCGGGTCCGGCTGTCGTCACGCAGGACGATTGCACGACCGTGGTACCGCCCGGCATGGCGGCGCGCGTCGATGAATACGCCAACCTTCGCATCGCCTCGGAGACCGCCCGGTGAAACTCGACAAGACGACGCTGCAGGTCCTTGCCAACTATTGTGCGGCGGCCGCTGAAAGCATGGGGTGGACGCTCATGCGCACCGCTCACTCCACCTTCGTCAAGGAGACCGAGGATTTCTCCTGTCAGGTGCTGACGCCTTCAGGGCTGACGGTCGCGTCGCCCAAGACGTTCGGCGCCACCTGGTATACGGGCCTTGACTACGGCGACGTGATCTCGCGTTTCGACTACCGGGAAGGCGACATCTGCATCACAAGCGACCCGTATGCCGGCCATGTCGCGACCCACACCCCTGACATTCACATGTGGAAGCCGGTATTCCGCGACGGCGAGATCGTCTGCTTCGTCGGCAATCACATCCACAACACCGACGTTGGCGGGGCAGTGCCGGCAACGCTGTCGCGGACATTGACCGAAATCCAGCAGGAGGGGCTGCGAATTCCGCCGATGCGCCTGATGCGGGACGGCGTCCTCAATCAGGATCTGTTGGACCTCATCGCGAACAATGTGCGTTTGCCGGAGCAGAACTGGGGCGACCTCAACGCCCAGATCGCCTGTGTGAACGTCGGTGAGCGCAAGGTACACGAGATCCTGGATCGGTTTGGCAAGAAGAACTTCGTTCCCGGCCTGGAACAGTTGCTCGATTATGCAGACAGCCAAGCGCGCGCCGTGATCCGCCAGATTCCAGACGGCAGATACTTCTTCGCCGATTACGCGGACGAGGATCAGGCGGGCGGCTATCCGGTCCGCGTTGCCGTGACGCTGACGGTGCACGGAGAGACGCTGACGGTCGATTTTACCGGCAGTGATCCCCAACTCGCCTCCTCTCTCAACATGCCGACCGGCGGCAAGGAACGGCATTCGCTCGCAACCGTCGGCACCGTCTACGCGCTCTATTGTCTCGACCCGACGATGATGCTGAACGCCGGCCTGATGCGGCCGACGCACGCGATCCTGCCCGCCTCACCCGGCAGCGCCGTCAGCATCATGAACGTGAAGACCAGCACGAAGACGGGAAGTTCGATCATGGCGTCGATCGGTCCCGTTGCCGGAGGCGCCGGCGGCGGCCCCTTCGCGGACGGCGCCGAGGGATGCGGCGCCAACCTCTCGTTCCTCAAGAACACGCCGGTCGAGATCAGCGAAGCGGAAATTCCGATCACCATTCGCCGCTATGGTCTCGTGCCCGATTCAGGGGGGCCCGGGCGGTATCGCGGGGGCAGCGGGCTGGAGATGGAATTCCAGCTCTTCGCGCCGCAGTCGATGGTGACGGCGCGCAACCGCGACCGCTCGGTGTTTTCGGCCTGGGGGCTCACAGGAGGAAGGTCGGGTGCGGTCTCGCGCTTTGTCCTCAATCCCGGTACGCCGGGGGCGATCGAACTCGGTTCGCAAGACATCGTCCAGTGCGCGCCCGGAGACATCATCCTGATTCAGGGACCCGGCGCCGGCGGCTATGGCTCTCCGCTGGAGCGGCCAACAACCGACGTGTTGACGGATGTCCGGTATGGACTGGTGTCTCGCGAACACGCGCGCGCGGACTACGGCGTCGTCATCGGGTCGGACATGAACGTCGACGAGGCCGCGACAGCCAAGCTCAGGAAGGAACTCGCGAGCGATGCCGATCGCGCCGAGTTCGGCCACGGACCGGGCCGCCTCGCGTTCGAGCAGATCTGGACGCGCGCGCGCTACGAGGTGCTGACGCGCATCCTGGCCGCCGTGCCGGTGACGTGGCGGTTCTTCGTCAAGCATCAGATTTTCCGCGCCATCACGTCCGCACCCGCCAGCAAGGCTCAGGGCGTCGCGGACGTTTACCGCGCCTACGGCGAGGTCGTTACCCGCTTTACCGATCTGCCAAACGTCACGGCGGACACCGCCGAAGCGGCAGCCGCATAATGCCGTGCGCTATGACGCCGGAGTCTTGGCACCATCGTCGACCGGCAATTCGGCCACGGCCCGCGATTTGGCGCTGCGCCCGGCCGGCGTGAGCCGCGCGGCTCCCTCACATCCGTCCAGCGTCCCTGAGGACCGCGATCGTCCGCAATGCGATATCGCGCATCACTCCGATCTCGGTCAGATCCCGTCCGTCGACGAGCGCTTTTGCAACGAGCGCGAGTTCGCGCCAGCAAAGGTCGGCCTCTGGAGGAGCTTCACGCATCCATAACGCCGTACGCAAAACAATCTCAGCCCATCTGTCGCGATGTTGTGCAATGAGGCTTTGCAACAAATAGGTGGCAAGCTTCGCGCGACGACCCCCGCGCTCCACCGCTGCGGCGACCTGCGGATCGTCCTCGAACCAACATTGTGCGACGTCCTCCAGGCCGGCGAGTTCGCCGCTCCTCCGCAGCACCGAAGCGAGCGCGGCGGGCTCGCACATCGCCTTGGGGACCTCGGCGATCAGCCGGGCGAGCGTTTCATCGAAGGTCATCCGCGCAGGTTGCCAGTCGGCGCCGCCGATCCTCTCGGCAACTTGGAGCAGGCCGAACGGCGGCGCTTCCCCTTTCTCGGTACTGAGTGCCAGGTGGTGCGTCACATTGCGATCGAGATATGACCGGGATACGACAAGCATAGGAGCGCCCATCCTGGCGGCGGTCAGGCTCGCTTCGATCCGGCGGCGCGATTCTGGCTCGGCGCTCCAGGCTTCCGCAATCCCGCCTTTGGTCAGCAGCGATGAGATCCTCATTTTTCGCCCCGCCGGCGATATCAGCAGGAAGCCTTGCGTTGTGGCGCCATCGATAGAGGTGGCAACAATGGCCTCGACGCTACCTGCCTCCCATGGCGCGCAATCGACCCCGGCTGCCCGTGCCTTGCGGATGACCGCGTCGATTTCGGCTCGCTCGTTCTCCGGCCGCCAATTGCGCATTGCGATCAGTCGCCGAACCTCTGTCGGCGTCAGCAAGGCGGCGACCTGCGCCAACGCTACGGCGGCGGCGCGGCGTACGGCCGAGACTGGATCGAGCAGGAACAGGACCGCGACGCCACGCGCTTTGGGGAAACCTGCGAGTGCAAGGCCAACCGCCATGGCGCTGCGGGTTTCCGCCGGCATGGCATGACCGCTTTGGATCAGTGCCTCGACGGCCATGAACGGATCGCCTTCGCACGCTTCGAGGATGGCGGCGAGAGCGGCGTCGACGTCGGCCGGAAGCGGTTCGTCCTGGTTCTGATCGACGAGCTTTGTTGACGCCGCGACAAGCTCCGGCGATGCAGGGATCTTCGACTGCTGCAGAGCCTCAGCCACGAAGGCGAGCATGAGCCCGTCAACGTTTCCGGCCTCGACTTGCGCGACGATGTCGGCCTGAAAATCCGCGATCAGCTTGGCTGCATCCGCATAGCCCCGATCGGTGCGGTAACGCAGATGCTCCAGCAGCCGTTGCAGCAGAAACAGATAACCAAAAGCCAGCGGCTCATCGTGGCCGGCTGGAGGCATGTGGCGGGCGGCGCCCGTGAAAGCAGCAAAGATTTCGCGTGGGCAGCTTTCACAATATCGATCGAGCTCGGCGCTGAACGGAGGCGGCCGGCCTTTTGCGATCGCGCGCGCGATCCGTCTCGCATGCTCATCGGTTGGCGACGACTTTGGCTGGGCTTTGCTCATCAAGGCGCCTCCGCGAATCAAGCAACGGTAGTCGGGATCTGTGTCGCGGGCTTGTCAATATCGCGAAATCTAGCAGCTGATTCAAATCTTCGAGGGCAGCAATGGCATCCGCAAAGCTACACCGTGCTATGCGTCACCGTCATAGGACCGGATCAGACCGCCCGCTGCGCCATCACCCCGCGGTTCGCCGCACGCGAATGTATTCGACGGTCGCGAACATCAGGATCACGACGCACAGCACCACAACCGATGCCGCCGCAATGATCGGATTGACCTGCAGGAGAATCCCGTCCCACATCTGCTTTGGCAGCGTCGTCTTCAGCCCGCCGCCGACGAAGAGAGCGACGGTCAGCTCTTCGAAGGATTGCAGGAACCCAGTCACAAAACCGACCGCCATGCCGCCGCTGACCAGCGGCAGAGTCACCAATCGCAAGACTTGCGTACGCCCCGCCCCGAGCGTCGCCGCGGCCGCGTCAAGGCTCCAGTCATGCCCCTTGAACGTCGCCAGCAGGATCACGAAAACGATCGGCATGGCGATGACGGTGTGGCCGATGATGATGCCAAGATCGGTCGCCACCAGCGACAGCCGCGCGAAAACGAAGAACAGGCCGATCGCGATCACGATCGACGGAATCATCATCGGGGCGAGGAACAGAAGGAACGCCGCGCCGCCGAGCCGGCCGCGGGTGCGCGCGACGCCGAGGGCCGCGAGTGACCCGACAACGAGTGTGATCGCGGCCGTCGCGAAACCGATGCCGAAGGAGCGGATCATGGCGCCGAGCCAGAGCGGCGACGTGGCGAACTGCTCGAACCAGCGCAGGCTCAGGCCTTGCGGTGGCAACGACAGGAAGGTGGACGCGGAAAATGCCATCGGAACGAAGGCAATGACCGGGATCAGCAGGGCGGCAATCACTGTCCAGGCGTAGAGCGAGAGGAAGACGCCACCGCGAAGGCCGCGAATGTTGCGCGCCCACACCTCCTCGATGCCGCCGAACACCAGGCCGGCGAGCCGTGCGGACGCAAGACCTGCGCGCCGGACAAGGCCATTCGGTCGCGCCTGTCGCGTGCCACCACCGGACAACGACGACAGGCCGAAGATCCGGTCATAGGCGATGCAGGTCGCGATGGCCGAGATCAGCAGGATGGTGGCGAGCGCGCTGCCGACCTGCCAGTTCTGCAGCTCGTTGATCTGCAGGATGATCAGCTGCCCGATCATGGTATCGCGCGGTCCGCCGACCAGGGCCGGCGTGATGAAGAAGCCGAGCGCCGCGACCAGGACCAGAAGACCCGCCGCGGCGACGCCCCGCATCGAAAGCTGAAAGAACACCTGCCAGAACGCCCGGGCGCTGCTGGCGCCCAGCGTCATTGCCGCCAACGGCAGGCGGCGGTCGATCTGGTTCATCACCGGAAGCATCGTCACGACGGCAAGCGGCAGCAGCGTGTGCGTCATCGCAAACACGACGGTCGCGCGGTTGAACAGGAGCTGGTCGCCGCCCGAAAGGCCGACCGATGCCATCATCTTGCCAACGATGCCGTTCCGCCCGAGCAGCACCAGCCAGGAAAAGTTCTTGATCAGCGCGCTGGTCCAGAACGGCAGCAGGATGAACATCGCTGCGATCCGCTGCTGCCGCGCCGGCTTGCCGCACAGCCAATAAGCCACGGGGTAACCAAGCCCGACGCAGAGGACCGTGGTCCAGAGCGCCACCGAAAACGTCGTCGACAGGACGGCGAGGTAAGGGCCGCCATTGATGATCCTGACGAACGCCGCGAGAGTGAGCGCCCCGGTGTTCTTGTCGATGAGGCCGAGCGACAGCATTTGCGCCGTCGGGCCGATCAGGAACAGAACCAGGAACACCACGCCGGGAAGCGCGAGCCAAATCGGATCGAGCCCGAGCTTGCGCCTGGACGGCAGAGAAACCGTCGCGGGCGATGCGAGATCGTTGCGGCCAGGTGCCTCCGCCGCATCACGCTGCATCGCTCAGGCTCGTTTCGCGACCGGCGCCGAGGCGAGCGATGCGTAGCGGTTCTCCGGGCGGCGCAGTCCTAAATGATCGCGCAGCGTGCGCCCGGTGTAGTCGGTGCGGAAGACTTCGCGGCGCTGCAGCTCGGGAACCACTTTGTCGACGAAGTCCTGCAAGGTGCTCGGCAGTGCCGGGAACGAGATCATGAAGCCGTCGCAGGCGCCGGCCTCCATCCAGGATTCCATGTGGTCTGCCACCTGCGCGGCGGTTCCGCAAAACGTGGCCTTGCTGCGATTGTAGCGCCGCGCGATCTCGCGCAGCGTCAGGCCTTCGCGGATCATGCCGGCAATTTCGTCGAAATAGGCCTTGTGAAAGTTTGAGGACTTGGGGATGCGGTCTTCCGGAACCGGCTGGTCCAGCGGCAGATCCGACAGATCGGTCTCGAGGTCCATGCCGAGCCGGAACACGCCGACGTCGGGATGGATGAGTTCCTGCCAGCTCTCGAGCCTTTCGCGCGCTTCCTGTTCGCTCTCGCCGACCACCACCGAGATGCCCGACGCGATTTTCAGCTCGTCCGGATGGCGGCCGAACTTGCCCATGCGCTGCTTGAGGTCCTGATAGTATTCCTTCGCCTTGGGCAGCGTTGCGCTCGATCCAAAGACCACTTCGGCGATCTCGGCTGCAAAATCCTTGCCGGTGTCCGAGGCGCCGGCCTGGATGATCACCGGCTTGCCTTGCGGACTCCGCTCGACGTTGAGTGCGCCATGTACGGTGAAATATTTGCCGTCGTGATCGACTGCATGCTGCTTCTCGGGAAGGAAGCTCATGCTGGTCTCGCGATCATAGACCCACGCGCCGTCCTCCCAGGTGTCCCAGAGCGCCTCGACGACCTGATAAAACTCGCGCGCTTTCGCATAGCGGTCGCCGTGCGGCGGCAGACGCTCGAGCCCGAAGTTGCGCGCCGCATAGTCATTGGCTGAGGTCACGACATTCCAGGCCGCGCGCCCGTGCGAGATGTGATCGAGCGAGGCAAACTGGCGGGCGAGATTGTAGGGCTCAAAAAAGCTAGTGGAGGCTGTTGCGCCGAGACCGATACGGGTGGTGGCGCCGGCAATCGCCGCCAACAGCGTGATCGGCTCCAGCACGTTCATGAACAGCGGCGCCCGGCTCCAGGCCTTGAGATTTTCGGTCCGCGCCGCCGGCGTGTCGGCGATGAAGAAGAAATCGAACTTGCCGCGCTCCGACAGTTGCGCCGTGGCGCGGTAGTAATCGATATTGGTCGACGCGTGCGGCAGCGCCTCCTGCATGAGCCAGGACGCCGAATGCGATCCATTGGGATGGATCAGCGCCCCAATCACCATCTGCTGTTTCTTGCTCATCGTCGTCCCTCGGTTTTCCTAGCGGGGTTTGTTTGAGGCTGAAGCGCCGGCCGCGACGCCTCAACGCTTTCCACCCATCAGCAGCCATTCCTGGAACCGCTCGAAGATCGGGCTGTAATTCTTTCCCCACCAGGCGAAGTCGCGCTGCGTGAGTTCCTTGAGGTTTTCCGGAAGCGTCGGCAGCAGCTTTGCCCGCTCCGGCTTGATGAAATCGTAAGCCTTCAGGTTGCTCGGACCATTCGCCACGATACTCGAATAAGCCGCCTGCCGCTCCGGATTCATGCAGAACCGCACGAACTCGCGCGACTGCTTCAGCTTCGTGGTCCCGCGCACAATCGACCATCCGTCGATCGAATAGAGGCCCTTCCAGACGATGTTCACGGGAGCGCCGGCATCAATGGCCGCGAAGGCGCGTGCCGACCAAGTGTCCGCCATGTCGACTTCGCCGTTTTGCAGCACTTGAGTGTTTTGCGCGCCGCTCGTCCACCATACCGCAACGTGCGACTTGATCTTGTCGAGTTTGGCGAAGGCCCGATCGACGTCGAGCGGGTAGAGAGCCTTCGGCGCGACGCCGTCGGCGAGGAGCGCTGCTTCCAGCACACCTTTCGGGTTGCGGTAGAAGCCGCGGCGGCCGGGAAACTTGGCGACATCAAAGAAGTCGGCCCAGCTCTTCGGACCCTCGCCCTTATAGGTGTCGGTGCGATAGGCCATGACGATTCCATAGACCGAGAAGCCGAACCAGTTCGGCATCAGCGATCCCGGCACCAGATCGCCGTTACTCTCAGCCGCGATTTCCAGCGGCTCGAGATAATTCTTCTCATCCGTCAGGCGCACCACATCGTCGGGCGTGACCATGCAGACGTCCCAGATCTTGCTGTTGCTGTCGACCACGACCTTGAACTGGGTGACGGGGTCGGATTCGTGCGCGACGTTCTCGACACGAATGCCGGTCTGCTTCTCGAACGGATCGTAGAAGGCCGTCCGCAAGGCGGCGGCCGGAGCGCCTCCGACGTCGGCAACTGTGATTTGTTCGGCGGCCCGTGCCCGTTTGATCGAGGCTGCGGGCAGGGCGGCTCCGGTCGCGACCGCGCCTGCGGCCGTCAGAAGCTTGCGCCGCGTCATGGTCTCAAAGGTCGACATCGCTTTTCTCCGTGGTGCGCTTGAACTCTGCGACTCGATTACGCGGTGGCCGTCGCAACCGGCCGGCTCTAGGTTTTTCGTGGCGCATGATCTTTTCCGAAAACCGGTGTCCATCCCGGATCAAGTCCGAGACCGGCTTTTTCGGGATCATGCGCGAGCAGCCGCGCCTGGTCCTTGTCCCACCGCAGCGATACGCTCTCGCCGATGTTGATGCGTGGCAGGCCGGCCTGCCGGCGCACCGTCATCAGGCTTCCGCTGCGAAGCCGTACCAGCAGCTTGGTTTCCGAGCCAGCGTAGATGCTTTCCTCGACCTGGCCCGACACCAGCGCTTCGCCGGCGGTACACAAGGCGATCTTCTCGGGCCGGATCACGAGGACGGCGCTATCGCCGGTTCGCCGCGCGCATCCGGCGGGCAATGGCAGAGCGCCATCCTCGGTTCGGATGCTCATCCCGGCTTCGATCCGTCCGTGCATCATGTTGGAGATGCCGATGAACTCCGCGACGAACGCGTTGCGCGGTTGCTCGTAGATCTCCTCCGGCGTGCCCAATTGCTCGATCCGCCCCTCGTTGATCAGGCAGATCCGGTCGGCCAGCGCCAGCGCCTCTTCCTGATCATGGGTCACGAAAATGATCGTGGCACCGGTGTCGCGGTGCAGTCGCTTGATCTCGATCCGCATGCTGTCGCGCAGCTTTCGATCGAGAGCAGACAGCGACTCGTCCATCAGAATGAGCGACGGCTGGTAGACGAGGCAGCGTGCAAGCGCCACGCGCTGCTGCTGTCCCCCAGACAGTTCCTGTGGAAACCGGTCGCCAAAGCCGGAAAGCCCGACCATCGCAAGGGTCGTGTCGACTTTGACCCGCAGTTCGCCAACCGGCGTTCGTCGCATCTGCAGCGGAAATGAGACATTTTCCCTGACGGTGAGATGCGGAAACAGCGCGTAATTCTGAAACACCACGCCGACGTCGCGCTTGCTGGCGGAATTGTCCGTCTCGTCGCGCCCATCGATCATCAGCTTGCATCACGCCGAGATCCATCGCGTCATGCGTCAATCGCCCTGCAACCCCAAAAGCGCCGCCACGCAGGCGGCTTCGAAGGGACGGAAACACATGGACGGCGTCCATCGCGGATCCTGTAGACAAGCGCTCAGTAAGCCCTCCGAACCGGAGCGTGTAAACTAAGAAATGCGAGTCCGCTGATCAGCCCAAGCCTTACCCGGAGCTTGTTCGATTGTTGGGCGGAGGGTGATTGTTGATTGGGCAATCGGCTCGCCGCCTTCACGTGACGCCGAGCTTATCAACCTCCTCGCGGACCATATGCTTGACCTTGCGCTCCAGGGCGATGAAGCCCGGCTCGGTGCGCTCGCGCGGATGAGACAGGTCGACGTCGATCACGGCCTTGATCGTCCCAGGCTTGGTGGCCATGACGACGATCCGGTCGGCCAGGAACAGCGATTCCGAGATGCTATGCGTCACGAAGACGACTGTCTTGCGCTCGCGTTGCCAGATGCGCAGCATCTCCTCCTGCAGGATTTCGCGGGTCTGCGCGTCGAGCGCGCCGAACGGCTCGTCCATCAGCAGCACCGAGGGGCTGTTGGCAAACGCGCGGGCGATCGCCACCCGCTGCTTCATCCCGCCGGACAGCTCGGAAGGATATTTGCTCTCGTGCCCGGCAAGGCCGACCAGCGCCAGGTAGTCGAGTGCGATGCTGCGCCGCTGCGCCCGCGGCAGCCGGCGCACCAGCGGGCCGAACTCGACATTCCCGATCGCGGTGCGCCAGGGAAACAGTGCGTATTCCTGGAACACCACGCCACGATCGGCGGATGCGCCGCTCACCTGCTCGCCGTCGACCAGGACGCGCCCAGCAGTCGGCTGCACGAAGCCGGCGATCATGCCGAGCAGCGTGGACTTGCCGCAGCCCGACGGCCCGAGCAGGCAGGTGAAGCTATTCTCGGCGAGTTCGAGGTTCACTTGGTTGAGCGCAGTCACACCGTTGTCAAAGGTCATGGACACGCCTTCGATCCGAATCTTGGTGCGCGCGGCTGCGACGACCTCGCGGGGAACCTGGTTCATCGTGTCAGCTCCACGCGGTCTTGCGCCAGCGGAGCAGCCTCGCCTCCAGCAGACGCAGCAGCCGGTTGAAGCCGAAGCCGATCAGCCCGATCACCGCTGCCCCGAGCAGCATTTGCGAGACGAGAAAGAAGGTCCTGGCGTCGTTGATCAGGTAGCCGAGTCCGCTGTCAGCGGCGATGAACTCCGCTGCCACGATGACGAAGAACGACAGGCCGAAGCCCAGCCGCAGCCCGGTGATGATCGCCGGCGTGGCGGCGGGCAGCACGACATAGCGGAACAGGTCGCGCCGGCTGGCGCCCAGGCTGGCGGCAGCGCGCAGCAGCAGCGGGTCGACGTACTTGATGCCCTCGAGCGTGGTGGTGAAGATCGGAAAAAACGCCGCATAGGCGATGAAGGAAATCTTCGATGCCTCGCCGATGCCGAACCACAGCACCATCATCGGCAGGAATGCGAGCGGCGGAATCGGCCGCAGCAATTCCAGCATCGGGTCGACCAGGCTTTCGAGCAGGCGCGATCGTCCGACCGCCATGCCCAGCGCCACGCCGACGAAGGCCGCGATGCCGAAGCCCTGCAGCACGCGCGACAAGCTCGCCAGGATGTCGCGCTGCAGCTCGCCGGATTCCACGAGCTCGACGCCCGTGTGCAGCACATCGAGCGGCGAGGGCATCAGCACGGGGTTGAAGAACTTCAGATACCGTGCATTGGCAAAACTGAAGGCGGCCCACAGGGCGAAGAAGATCACGATCGACGAGCAGCGCAGCAAAGCCAGCCGCAGCCGCAGCGCAACGCTCCGACGGCGTCGCGCGGCCTCGTCGTCAGCACGCGCCACCGCGCTCCCGCGTTCCAGCATGACGTCAGGTCTTGGCCTTCGGCTTCCAGGTCACCAGCGATGGATCGACGGCGGCGAGGAGCTGCGGCGCCAGCGCGTCCTCGGCGGTGACCGGATTCGGGATGCGCTTGATGCTCAGCGCCCACTCGTTGACGAATTCGATCGTCGTGACCAGTCTGTCGTCGATCGCCATGCCGTATTGGTTGGCCCCCGCCATGACGGCGAGCGGCTCCGGATCGATCTTGAGAATCTTCTGCATCGCCTCCAGCGCCTTGGGGCGATCGGCGTTGATCGTCTCGGTCGCCCGTTTGACCACGCGCAGCAGCGCCTTGACGGTGTTCGGCTTGTGGTCGATCCAGTCCTGCGCCGCGTGCAGTACCGAGTTGTTGTATTGCAGGCGGTCGGCGAAGGAATATTCCTCGGGTTTGCCGCTCATGTAGCTCGTGGTCGCGGTGGTGTACATCGTTCCGCCGAGCTGGATCAGCCGATAGAGGTTGGGCTGCCAGCCGAGGAGCCCGTCGACATCACCCTTGGAGGCCGCCACTACGCCCTCGGACGGGTTCATGTTGACGAGCGTGACCTTCTTCATGTCGAACCCGTAGACCTTGGCGAGCTTGGCCAGGATCAAGATCTGCGAGTTGCCTTGCGTCCAGGCGAGCTTCTTGCCCTCGAGTTCCTTCGGGCTCGAGAGCTTCACGCCCGGCGATAGCGCGAAGCCCTGCGTGGGCGCGATGTCGGCGAGCGCCGCGATGATCCGGATCGGGAGCTTCTGGCCGCTGAATACGATCTGCGTGAAGGCGCCGCCGACGCCAAACGGCTGGCTGCCGCCGGCCATCACGGTCAGTGTGTCGGCCGCCGACTGG
>WNGK01007699.1_pt1 | contig 11967 bp, 11 predicted proteins | sample 5400601 | NCBI WGS metagenome assembly WNGK01 (sample SAMN13153376, study PRJNA577476) | soil metagenome | isolation source: 60 cm soil or saprolite under Garry oak tree replicate 1 | place: USA:California | collected 2016-06-15
GGTCGCTGCGACGAGCCATCAGATTTTCTCCAGCGCCTGAGGCGATTGACAGTGTGGCTGTTAACGGGTGCGGGACACGCGCGATCCCGGCGGGACGGCGGCGGTCCTGCAAGCTTAGCGGGATCGGCCTGCCAGGTATTCCGGCTATCGTGGGTCGGTGACCTGGCGCTCCGCAACCGGATTTCGCCGGGACGCCGGGCACGCCCGGCAGGCCGGGCAGGCCCGGCAGGCCCGCCGGCCAGGGACCAGGGACCAGGGACCAGGGAAGGACCGAACCCTTGAGCACCAATCGCGCTCGCCGGCCCGGCCCGACGCCCGGGCCGGGCCGGGCCGGGCCCGCCCGCGCCAGGCGGCCGCGGCCGCTGCCGAAGGGCGACACCCTGTTCACGCCGGATGCCTCGCCGGCCAGGGCCTCGATCGAGCAGCGCAGCGCCACGCCGCTGCTGTGGCTGCATCAGCTCCCGGCCTGGCTGCTGCCCGTGCTCGCGGTCGCGCTGCTCGTGACCGGGCTGGCCGTCGCCGGATGGGCCGGGGCAGTCGCCCTGTGCGTCCTCGCTTCGGTGCTCGGCTGGCTGGCCGCGGTCACCTGGCCGCGCCTGACGGCGCCGGGGCGCGTGCTGCGTGTCGCCATGATCGGCGTCGTGCTCGCCGCGGCCGTGCTGCGCGGCCTGCACGGCTGACCTGTCACCCGGAGCCTGTCCCGGCCGCCGGCGCGTAAGCCAGCGACCAGTCCTCGACATCGGCGCCGGGGTTACGGCGGTCAGGAGCGGGCGGGCTGGCCGGGCAGCGCCCCGGTCACCGGCTCGGCGCCGCCGTACCGCCGGTCCCGGCGCGCGAAGATCTCGCACGCCTGCCACAGATGCCGCCGGTCGAAGTCGGGGAAGAGCGTGTCGAGGAACACGAACTCGGCGTAGGCCGACTGCCAGATCAGGAAGTTGGACGTGCGCTGCTCGCCGGACGAGCGCACGAACAGGTCGACGTCGGGAATCCCCGGCTCGTCCAGGTAGCGCGCGAACACCCTCTCGTCGACCTTGTCGGCCCGCAGCTTGCCCGCCGCGACGTCCGCGGCGATCGCCGCGGCGGCATCGGCGATCTCGGCGCGACCGCCGTAGTTGACGCAGAACTGCAGGGTGAGCACCGAGTTGCCGACGGTCATTCGCTCGGCGTCCTCGAGCTCGGTGATCACGCTGCGCCATAGCTTCGGCCTGCGCCCGGCCCAGCGGACCCGCACCCCCATCTCGTTGAGCTGGTCCCGGCGCCGTCGGATCACGTCGCGGTTGAAGCCCATCAGGAACCGGACTTCGTCCGGCGACCGGCGCCAGTTCTCGGTCGAGAACGCGTAGGCGGACAGGTAGGGGATGCCCAGCTCGATCGCTCCCATGATCACGTCGAACAGCGAGTACTCGCCCGCCTTGTGGCCCTCGGTCCGTGGCAGGCCGCGCTGCTTCGCCCACCGGCCGTTGCCGTCCATCACCAGCGCGACATGCCTGGGCACCAGTTCGGCCGGGATCTGCGGCGGCCGGACGCCGGTCACATGCGGCTCTGGCGGGCTGACCGTGCGCGGCCGCGAGCCCCGGCCGTCTCCCGCGGCCTTCCCGGCGCGGCTCACGCGTGCTCCACGTGGCGCAGCGAGCGGATCGAGTGCTCCAGGTGCCACTGCACGTAGGCGGCGACCAGGCCGCTGCACTCCACCCGGTACCGCCGCTCGCTGGCGTCGGCGATCCCCCAGTCACCGCGCAGCAGCGCGCTCATCAGGTCGATGGTCGGCGAGGCGGCGATGGCGGCGCCCGGCGCCCAGCACGACCGGCAGACCAGCCCGCCGGCGGCGACGCCGAACGTGCGGCGCACGGGGCCGCGTCGCGGTGTCGTTGGGGCCTGGACCTTGCCGTCGGGCGCTGGCTCGGCCGGAGCGGACTCGGCCGGAGCGGACTCGGCCGGAGCGGACTCGGCCGGAGCGGACTCGGCCGGCAGGGACTCCGCCGACGGCGACCCGGACGGCGCGGACGGCGCCCGGCTGCCGCAGATCGCGCACTCCTCCAGGGCCGGGGCGTAACCAGCGACCGCCAGCGAGCGCAGCAGGTAGGCGTCGAGCACCAGGCGCGGCTCATGCCCGCCGTCGACCAGCGTCCGCAGCCCGCCGACGAGCAGCAGGAACTGGCGCAGGGCCGGCTCCTTCTCGATCGCGGTGAACCGCTCGGCCGTCTCCAGCATGGCGGTCCCCGTGGTGTACCTCGGGTAGTCGCCGGTCAGCGCCTCTCCGTAGCTGCGGACCGTCTCGGCCTGCGTGATCACGTCCAGCGTCCGCCCGGTATACAGCAGCAGGTCCACATGGGTGAAGGGCTCGAGCCGGGCTCCGAACCGCGACTTCGTCTTGCGCACGCCCTTGGCGACCGCCCTGACCCGGCCGGACTTGCGGGCCAGGACGCTGACGATCCGGTCGGCCTCGCCCAGCTTCTGGGTGCGCAGCACGATGCCGTCGTCGCGGTAGATGCTCACCGTGTCATTCTCGCGCATCCGCCTGGCTGGGTGGGTCCGGTGGATCTTGGTCGTAGCGCGGACCCCGCCCAGCGGTTAGATCGGGTACGGCTCGGGGCGGGTGACGTAGGTGCGGCCGCTGGGAGCGGTCCAGGTCAGGGTGCCGGGTTCTGGCTGGTTCACCGACCATCCGGGGGCCTGCTTGGTGCGGTGGTGACGGCGGCAGACGGGCCCGCAGTTGCATTCACAGGTCCGGCCGGCTGGGCCGAACGGGACGGTGTGCTCGTTGTCACAGCGGGTGGCGGGGCGGCGGCAGCCGGGGGCACCGCAGGTGGGGTTGCGGACGGCGAGCAGGTGCCGAAGTCTGGGGCCGGGCTGGTAGGCGGTGGTCTGGCGGGTGTGGCGGCAGGTACCGCGTTCGAGCCAGTCGAAGGTGAGTCCGGCCAGCCACCGGGCGCCTGCCTCACCAGGCGGTCCCGTTCCCGCCGGCCCCGTTCCCGCCGGCCCTGTTCCCATCGGCGGTCCGGTGCCTCGGGGCGGGCCCGTTTCCCGCGGCGGCTGACCGCGGGGGCAGGCGTGGGCGACGGCGCGGCCGTCGGGGGTGGTAAGGGTGACGTGCCACGCGGCGGCGCCGCTGGCGGCGAGCAGGCCGGCCAGGTCGCGGGCGGTAAAGGCGTCCACGGGCCCCAGCCCGGACAGGTCGCCGGGCCGGTCGGCCAGGCCGAGCCAGGTCATGGCGGGCAGCGTGAGGTGGATGGCGCCGCCCAGTCCGGCCGGCCCGGCGGACCCGGGCCGCGGAGTCCCCACGTCGTCGCCGAGCAGCGTGTGAGGGTCTTTGCCCAGGAGCAAGGCGAGGAACACGTCGGCGCGGAGTTTGTCCAGCGGGCCGGCTGCCCCGCTTGCCTTGAGCGCGCGGGCGATCTGGCCGATCCGAGCGTCGGCGGCGATCGCCTCGGCCGCGGAGAGCTCGCGGCCGGCCAGGGCGGCGTTGCCCGAGCCTTCCTGCCAGGCCTCGACCCGGGCGTGCCTGCGCCCTTCCTCGGCGCGGCGTTTCCCGGCGGCGGGGTCGGCGGCCAGCACGGCCGCGCGCAACGCCCGGCGAAGCTGGCTGGTCGTCCAGCCCGTCGCGCGGTCCAGGTAGCGGGCGGCAATCTGGCTGGCCGCCACATCGCCGAGGGCGGCCAGTTCGGCGGCGAACACCCTGGCCTTGGCCAGGTCGATCCGCCCGGCCGCCAGCGCGGCCAGGACCGCCGGCATGGCGGCGAGCTGCCGGGCCAGGGCGAGCAACCCGTCCGCCGCCCGCCCGGTCAGCGTGAGCGCGGCGGCCAGCTCGGCAGCCACATGTTCGCTGGTCGTCGAGGAGACCGCCTCGGCCGCATCGGCCGCCCCGGCCGCCCGGGCGCGGGTCGCGGCGTCGCGCAGGCGGCGGGCGTCCAGTTCGGCAGCGGCCGACAGCTCGGCCGCTGCTTGCCACGACGCCAGCCGGCGGGCCGCGCACAGCAGGCCGACCAGTTCGTCATCGGACAGCCCGGCCAGGCCGCCGTCCCGCGTTTCCTGCGCGAACTGCGCCAGTACCAGGCCGGCCGGAGCGGAGTCCAGCGGGCCGCCGGCCGCGAACCCTGAAGCTGCGCTGGCCGACCGCGGCGCGGCATACGGTGGCTCCCACCCGGGCTCGCCCGCCGCGATGCCGGCGGCTGCCCGCCGGTGGGTGAACCCTGCGCCTATCGACTCACCGGCCGCCGCCGGCTTGGCCGCTGCCAGCTCCCTGGCCAGCGCGTCGAGCTGGTCGATGGCCAGGTCGGCCAGCCAGGCATCCTCGCCGTCCGGGGGCTCAGCGTCGGGGTCGGGCCAGCAGCCGGCCAGTTCCGCCTCGGACGGCTCCGGGGGAGGAAGCCAGCCCGGGTCGTCGGCGAACACAAGCAGTCCAGTTGGCTGATCCGGCATCGGCGGCTCCTGCGGGAGGGCGGGAAACGCTTCGTTGCGAAAATACTATCGCATCACACACCAGAACACCAACTCAATCGAACATAGTATTGATCACGTGCCGCGGCTGGGCGAGCTAACCGGCTGATGCGCCTTCCTCGGTCAATGCGATCACGCCGACGGCCTGGGCTGGGGTCATGCCGAGATGCCCGGCAACCTGCCTGGCTGCCTGGCGCTCCGTATCGGTCAGGGCGCCGTCCGCTAGCCCGATCCTGACGATCTCGGCCAGGAACCACTCCCTGGCGGGGACGGCGAGCTGCGCGGAGAGCGCGTTCAGCCGCTCGGCGGCGGACCCGCCGCCCGGGTCGGCGGACCCCGGGTCGGCGGACCCCGGATCGGCGGGCTCCAGATCCGCGGACCGCAGATCGGCGTCCACCGCGGCGTCGTCGTAGTCGGCTATCCCGGCGCCCTTGACCGCGTCGACCGCGCGGCGCCGGGCCGTGCTGCTGCCCGGGTCGCCGGCCCGGAGCATCGTGATCGCGGCCGCCCGCATCCCGGCAGGCAGCGCCTCCTGCATCTGCGCCATGGTCGGCAGCGTGAGCACGCCGGTGCCGTACCTGGTTCCGCACTGTCCGCACTGGACAAGCTCGCCCGCCCGGTCGAGCGGGATAACCGGGACGAAGAACAGGTGGATCCAGCGCCGGCCGACCCGGTGCCGGTAGGGCCGGTCCCCGCCACACCGCTGGCAGTGGAAGGTTCCCTGGCCGACGGTTCGGAAGTAGACCCGCAACCCGAAGATCAGGAACATCCCGCCGCCTCCCGCTCGCACCCGCGTGCGATATTGCATTACCGGCCCAACCAGACCCCTGCGATCATCACATGCGCCGATCAGAACTCGCGACCGAATTGGTCGAGTGGCGGCCGAACGCCCGCCGGCGCGCACACCCGGCAGGCAGGCACACCCGAGAACCGCATCACCGGTGGCCGGCTAACCGGCTAACCGGCCCGGGCGGCTAACCGGCCTGGGCGGCTTCCTCGGCGAGCGAGATGACGTCCTCGCACCGCGACGCGCTCATCCCCAGGTAGCGCGCGACGGTCCCGGCTACCGCGCGCTCTTCCGCGCTCAGCGATCCGTCGGCGAGCCCAACCTCAACGACCTTGGCCAGGAACCACTCCCTGGCCTGCATCTCGAGTTGCACCGCGAATGCCTCGATCGCCGGCCGCAGGCCGATGTGGCCGTCGGTCCGCGCTAGCCGCTCAGCCGCGGCCGGCTCGGCCAGCGCGGCGGTGAGCCAGCCCTCGTCGTCGCCGTCGGGTACCCCGGCCGCCCTGAGCATCTCGACCCCGCGGCGCCTGGCCGCCGGGCTGCGGGCGTCGCCCGCCCTGAGCATCGCCAGCACCGCTGCCTTGGTCCCGGCCAGCAAGGCGACCAGCATCTGCTCCGCGGTCGGGACCGCGAGCAGCTCTACCCGGTAGCAGGTACGGCAGACCGCGCAGCGCAGGTGCTCGCCGGTGCCGCCGAGCGAAGCGACGGGGATGCCAAGCACGTGCGCCAGGCGTCGGCCCGACCGATGCCGGTAGGGCCGGTCGCCGCCGCAGCGCTCGCAGTGGAATATGCCCCGCCCTATCGTCCGATACCGGACTCTCGACCCGACAAGGGCCAGCATCGCTTCGCCTCCTGCCCGCCGCACGGGCGAGTAGACCAGCCGGGGTAGACCGCGCCGGAGTCCCGATCATCACACGACAGTCGATCTTGGGTCAGCGGTTCCGCGGAATTCACGGCCCCGCACCCGGGCCGACCAGAACCGAGTTGACCTGCGGCATTGCCCACAGCGGCGGCCCAGCGTCAGTCGTAGAAGCCGAGCCTGCGTAGCTGTCGCGGGTCCCGCTGCCAGTCCTTGGCGACCTTGATCCGCAAATCCAGGTAAACGCGGCTGCCGAGCAGTGCCTCGATCTGCCGCCGGGCCCGCGACCCCACGTCCTTGAGCCTGGCTCCCTTCGCGCCGATCACGATCGCCTTCTGGCTGGGCCGCTCGACATACATGATCGCGTGCACGTCGACAAGATCATCGCGGCCTGCCCGCGGCGCCATCTCGTCGACCACGACAGCGATCGAGTGCGGCAGCTCGTCGCGAACGCCCTCCAGGATCGCCTCCCTGATCAGCTCGGCCACGAGCTGCTGTTCCGGCTCGTCGGTCAGCTCGCCGTCCGGGTACAACGGCCGACCAGGCGGAAGGTGGCCGACGAGCACATCGGCCAGCACGTCAAGCTGGAAGCCGGTGACGGCGGAAACCGGCACGATGTCCGCCCAGGCCCCCAGGTCGGCGACGGCCGCGAGCTGGCCGGCGACCTGCTCGGTCGTGGCCTGGTCGGTCTTCGTGACGATCGCCACCACCGGCGTGCCCCGGTGCCCGGTCAGCTCGCCGGCCAGGTACTTGTCGCCCGGGCCGATGCGATCAGCCGCGGGAACGCAGAACCCGATCACGTCCACCTCGCTCAGCGTGGAGCGGACGAGGCTGTCCAGCCGCTCGCCGAGCAGCGTCCTTGGCCGGTGCAGACCCGGCGTGTCGATGACGATCAGCTCGGCGTCCGGCCTGCGCACGATGCCCCTGATCACCCGGCGGGTGGTCTGCGGCCTGCTGCTGGTGATCGCGACCTTCTTGCCCACCAGGGCGTTCATCAGCGTGGACTTGCCGACGTTGGGCCGGCCGGCGAAGCAGGCGAAGCCGGCCGAGAACCCGTCGCCGGGCCTGGCCGGCTGAGGCTGCGCGTCCACGCTCGTGATTCTCCCCCACCGGTCGGCTGATATCGGCACGGCCGCGGCATCGGGACTCGCAGCCCGGATGCCGGAAGGCCGTGCCCAGGCTAATGCCCGGTTTCGGCGGACATTCGGGTATTCTGGACATTCTGGAAATTCGGAAATTCTGGAATTCGGGGACTCCCGGAAGCGGCCGGTAACAGGCGGAGTATCTCGCGGACGGTGCCGTCCGATCGGGCATGAATGATCAGCGCGCCCGACCCGATGTCCTTCACCGCGCCGATGTCCTCCTGGGCCGGTCCCGGGCCGTCGCTGACCAGCGCCGCCGCCTCGAGCGCCGCCGCGCCGCTCGACACCGCCATGGCCACGGCCAGCGTGAGCGCCGACACCCGCAGCGACGGCAGGGCGACCGCGGCCGCCGCGTACGTGCGACCGGTCTCGTCCCTGACGGCAGCACCCTCGGCCGACCCGACTCGTGCCCTGGCCGAGCGGGCAAGGGTGATGATCTTCAGGTCTTCCGGCCCGAGCTCAGCCTCTGTCACGCGACCGAGTTTACTGCGCCGCCGCGTCGCCGCCGGTCGCTTCGCGGCCGGCCGGTGGCCGGCCTGCGGCCGCGTTCTGCCCCGGCCCGCCGGCGGGGTTCTGCCCCGGCCCGCCAGTGGGGTTCTGCGCGGGCCCGTCGGCCGCACTCTGGCCGTTGCCGGCCCGACCGGCCGGACCGGCCGCCGCGATGTGGCCATCCCCCGACCCGCCCGCGTCCGGCTCCTCGCTCTCCGGACGGTCGCTCTCCGGACGGTCGCTCTCCGCACGGTCGCTCTCCGGCCGCTCGCTCTCCGGACGGTCGCTCTCCGGACGGTCGCTCTCCGGCCGGGCAGCCTGGGCGGCATCCATGGCGGCGCCGTCCCCGCTGAGCCGTTGGATGGTGACGGTGCTGATCCGGTTGCGCCGGCCAGCCACACTCTCGGCGGTCAACCGCAGGCCCGCCACGGTCGCCGTGGAGCCGGCGATCGGCACCCGGCCGAGCCGCTGCGCAAGCAGTCCGCCGACGGTCTCCACATCCTCGGCCTCGATCCGAACCTCGAACAGCTCGGCCAGCTCGTCCACCGACAGCCGCGCCGTCACCCTGGCGTGCCCATCGCCGAGCCACTCGACCGGCGGTTGCTCCCGGTCGTACTCGTCTGCGATCTCGCCAACGATCTCCTCCAGGATGTCCTCGATCGTCACCAGTCCGGCCGTGCCGCCATACTCGTCGATCACGATGGCCACGTGCGTCCGCCTGGCCTGCATCTCCCGTAGCAGGTCGTCGACCGGCTTGCTGTCGGGGACGAACGTGGCCGGCCGCATGACCGAGCCCAGCGGCTCGGCGGCCGCGCCGTCGGAGTCCTCGTAGGTCCGCGTGACGATGTCCTTCAGGTACGCGATGCCCACCACGTCGTCGAGGTTCTCGCCGACCACCGGGATCCGGGAGAACCCGCTGCGCAGCGCCAGCGAGAGCGCCTGCCGCAGCGTCTTGCCGCTCTCCACGAAGATCATGTCCGTGCGCGGGACCATGACCTCCCGCACGATCGTGTCACCGAGCTCGAACACCGAGTGGATCATCGCCCGTTCGCCGGGCTCGATCACCCGGCGGCGCTCGAGCAGGTCAACGAGACCGCGCAGGTCCTCCTCCTCGCCCGACGGGCCCGCCTCCTGCCGGCCGCCCCGGCCGAGGATGCGGCCGGTCGCCAGCAGCATGGCGGGGATCGGTCCCATCAGCTTGACGATTGGCTGCAGAACAGAGGCCGCGGTGTCGGCCACGCCCGCCGCGTACTGCCGTCCGAGCGTGCGCGGCACGATCCCGGCCACCACATACACGACCACGGTCATGACCGCACCCGCGACGAGGAACGGCCGCCAAGCCGGGCCCGACCAGTGCAGCAGCACCCACGTGACGAGCAGGGTCGCACCAAGCTCGGCGGCGACCCTGGCGAGCAGCAGCACCGCGATGTACTTAGGCACCTCGGCGAGCACCGCCTGGAGCGGTGCCGAGGCCTCCCGGCCCGAAGTCGCCAGTTCCTTGGCGCCGGCCCGCGATACCCGCAGCAGCGCCGTGTCGGCGCTGGCGCACAGCCCGGCGAACAGGGCGAGCGCAGCCGCCGCGAGGATCAGCCAGCCCATGACGTGCTAGCCGTGGGTCGCCTGGTCGTCACCCGAGCCGCCCGCGCCCGCGTTCGGGCCGGGCTCGGGCGCGCTCGGATGCTCCGCGGTCCGGCCGTCGGCAGCATGGCCGGCGGTGTCCCGACCCGCGGTGTCCCGACCCGCGGTGTCCCGGCCGACGGCGGCCCGGCCGTTCGCTGTCCCGCCGTCCGGCCCACGGTCGGCTCGCCACGACGCCAGCAGCCGGTCCTGGAGGCCGAACATGGCCGCGTGCTCGCGAGCGTCCCCGTGGTCGTAGCCGAGCAGGTGCAAGATGCCATGGGTGCAGAGCAGGTCGATCTCGTCGGTCACGCTGTGCCTGGCCCGCCGCGCCTGCGCCGCGGCGACCTGCGGGCAGATCACCACATCGCCGAGCAGACCCGGGATTCCGGACGGCTCGGAACCGCTCGGCTCGGCGTGCGCTCCGCCGGGCTGCGGCGGCCGCAGCTCGTCCATCGGGAACGCGAGCACGTCGGTGGGGCCCGCCTCGCCCATCCACCGGACGTGCAGTTCGGTCATCGCCGGCTCGTCCACGAACAGCAGCGAGAGCTCGGCGAGCGGGTGCACCCGCATCTCGTCGAGCACGTGCCTGGCCAGCCCGGCCAGGGCCGCCTCGTTGACAGCCACCCCCGACTCGTTGGCGATCTCGATGCTCACCGGGCGTCTCCCGCTCGCAGCGACCTGCCGGTAACCGCCGCGGTCATCGGTTCCTGCTGGCATCGCGCCTGGCCCGGCCGGCCGGCAGGCGGCTCGCCTCCGTCGCGGCCCGGGCCGCGTCGTACCGCGCGTAGGCGTCCACGATGTCCGCGACCAGCCGGTGCCGGACGACATCGTGCGCGGTCAGCTTGCAGAAGTACACGTCCGGGACGCCGTCGAGCACGTCCTGCACCACGCGCAGCCCGCTGACCTGCCCCGACGGGAGGTCGACCTGCGTGACGTCGCCGGTCACCACGATCCTGCTGCCGAATCCAAGCCTGGTGAGGAACATCTTCATTTGCTCGGCTGAGGTGTTCTGCGCCTCGTCCAGGATGATGAACGAGTCGTTCAGCGACCTGCCGCGCATGTAGGCCAGCGGCGCGATCTCGATGGTGCCGGCGGCGAGCAACCGCGGGATCGAGTCGGGATCGACCATGTCGTGCAGCGCGTCATACAGCGGCCGCAGGTAGGGATCGATCTTTTCGTACAGCGTCCCCGGCAGGAACCCGAGCCGCTCGCCCGCCTCGACGGCCGGCCTGGTCAGGATGATCCGGTTGACCTCCTTGGCCTGGAGCGCCTTGACCGCCTTGGCCATCGCCAGGTAGGTCTTGCCGGTTCCGGCCGGCCCGATCGAGAAGACGATCGTGTGCTTGTCGATCGCGTCGACGTAGCGCTTCTGGTTAAGCGTCTTGGGGCGGATTGTCCGGCCGCGGCTCGACAGGATGTCCAGGGTCAGCACGTCGGCAGGCCGCGCTCCCGACTTGCGCCTGAGCATCGCGACACTGCGCTCCACGACCTCCGCCGTTACCTCGGTGCCGCTCGCGATCAGCGTGGTCAGCTGCTCGAACAGCGCACCGATGAGTGCCGCCTCGCCGGCCGACCCGGTCACGGTGATCTCGTTGCCGCGCACGTGGATGTCGGAGTCGAACTCTTCCTCGATGACCTGGAGCAACTCGTCGCGCGAGCCAAGCAGGCTGACCATCGAGTGCGGCTCAGGGATCACGATCCGCAGCGACGTCGCGCCGCCGGCCTGCCCGGCCGATCCGGTCTCGCTCGGATTCTTCTTCAATACCCCCGCCTCATCCTGGGTGCCTCATCCAGGCGGCCACGCCATCGCCCGGCCGCCGAGCACATGCGCGTGCACATGCGCGACGGTCTGCCCGGCGTGAGCGCCCGTATTGAAGACAACGCGATACCCGGTCTCCGCGATGCCCTCAGACAGCGCAACCTCGTGCGCCTGGCTGACTGACAATCTCGGCCAGCAGCCCGTCGCCGGCGGCCGCGAGGCCAGCCAGGTCAGGATAGTGCGGTTTGGGGATGACCAGCACGTGAATAGGCGCCTGCGGATTGATGTCACGAAATGCAAGCGTCCGCGCTGTCTCGAGCAGGCGCGTGGCCGGGATCTCCCCGGCCACGACCTTGCAGAAGAGGCAATCGGGCACGGGCCCGATACTAACGTGTGACGTGCTGATTGGGCTGCTGACATATATGGTTGCAGCACAGCGAACCTTCAGCGCGCCGCGGCGCCGCCCGCAGCATCGGGCCGCTGGCGCGCCGTGAGCGCACGGCACTGCGGGCGTCCGGACCCTGCTGCCCGCCTGACGTGCTCGACGGCGCGGCCCCCGGCCCGCGAGGCCGGGGGGAGGCCCACGGAACGCTGCCGTCCGCGGTGGTGCTAGGTCTGATCAGAGGGGTCTTGGAGCGGTGGGATTCGCGAGGCGATGCGGCGCCCGGGGGTCCCCCGCTACAACTGGTGATGGCAACGCGTGAACCTAGCGGCATGGCCGCGCGTCAAGAGAACGTGACCGAGACCCTGGTGGCGGGCACAGCGCTGGGGCCGGTTGCGGCAGGCACGCACCTGGACGCAGTTCCCGCCAACGGAAGCCGCGCGATTGACGCCGATGCCGCGATAGCGGAACTGTACGGCGCGCACTACAGGT
>WNGK01025844.1_pt1 | contig 11966 bp, 9 predicted proteins | sample 5400601 | NCBI WGS metagenome assembly WNGK01 (sample SAMN13153376, study PRJNA577476) | soil metagenome | isolation source: 60 cm soil or saprolite under Garry oak tree replicate 1 | place: USA:California | collected 2016-06-15
GGACGATCCTGGTGCTACATTCGGTGGAGTTAGAGAGAAGGTGAACGTTCCATCTGGATTAACCTGAGCTTTTGTCAAGATAGTGTTGGGTGCGGTGCTGAAGGAAAGGTCAATCGTATCTCCTGCATCCCAGCCTGATCCTGTTACCTGTACCGATGTTGCTGCTGGAGCTTTGTTTGGATGTACCTGGATACACGGTACTCCCGGCCTACATGGAACTGGCTGGGCAAAGGTTGGTTGGGGTAGCAGTGTGAAAGCGGTTATCATTGTGGTTGCCAATAACCACAAAGCAAACATCGCTCCGTCGCGTCTGGAGAGACGTACCATGAGAGTTCGTCCTTTCCAAACATCCTTGCTTTTTCAAAAAAGGCCATTTTCTCCATAGATATGCACACTTGCATGTCTGTGGTTGCCTGTTTCCTCTTTGGAAAACAAGCAACCGTAAGTGCACTAGAGCGAGGGATGAAAGCAGTGAGCGTCTATCTATCTATGGTATGTTTGATGGGTGCAAATTACTCAGGTTGTACAAGCGCTCATTGCCGACAGTGAATTTATGCCACTGTCCTTGCTGGTGGGGACTGGAGAAATGGTAAGAAGCTGTCCTTTGTCAGTGTCGGTGTAGGAGAGCAGACTGAGTAAAAAAAATCCTGCAAAGACCTTTGCAGGTGTTGCAGAAGATTTTAGTAATTGCATTATAGTAAGTGTGTGGCCGTTGTCAAGGTGCACAGCATAAAATGACTACTAGACAGTATCAAAAACCATTCTTTTTAATAAAAGAATCATCATTTGGAATTTATAGCAAGAGGCTCTGATGTGATCTTTAGGAAAAGATCTTTCCATATTGTTAGAATATCGCTATTTCCTTTAAAAGGATTAGATTTTAACATCTTCGTTTTAACTATTTTAGCCACCTCTACTTTCCATCCGACTTCTAAAGGAATACTATATTTCACCGCGTAAGCCTCAATCTGAGAGACAATCGGTTTATCCTCAACGATCTCATCAGAGAAATCCTCATCCCGTCGTGGAAAATAGCGAGTAAGAATATCAGCGAGAAAAGTTTTGGGGAACAAATCTTCGATCTCAGTCCCTGGTTGGCTGAGCAGATCTCCAATCGTAATAAGCCGATCTGTTTTTCCTTGATACAGACTTGTTTTTAACTTGGTAACCATGTCTTGGCCTGGCTTATCACTATCAAGGACAACAAAAGGGGGTAGTTCATTTTTTGCTGTAATGATAGGCGCAATAGCAGTGATACCCTTTACACCACCCGCAGGCAGAAACAGTAGTTCATATTTCGGAGTAAGAAGTCCTTTACTGATGAGATAGTTCTTGATAGCATTCAAGTAGTATTGATCTGATATGCCCTCTACAATAATTGGTTGGCATCCTTGCAGAAGCATTTTTGATACGCTCAAACCAAGTGCAGCATGGACGGGATAAATTGACTGTGATTGTGCTTTATTGCCCTCATTCGCTCGTAGATTTGATGAGATAACAGTTTCACCATCTCCATTCACATAGACTGCTCTTACACGATCAAGATGGTCTGGATCAACCATAAACGGTGAGTGGGTAGTATAGAGAAGCTGATTTGTTTGCGACAAACTATCGAAAAAAACGGAAAGATCTTCTTGCGCAATAGGATGGAGTGACAGTCCAGGCTCGTCAAGAAGTAGAATAGCATCCTTGTGAGCATCTGTACGCTCCACAAGGAAAACAAGAAAGAAACTTAAAAACCATTGGAGTCCCGTGCTACGACCCTCTAGCTCAATTTCTTCGGGTCGCCGATCATCTGATACCCAGATACGAAAAAAATTGCCATCTGCTTGAAAACGGAAACGATAATCTCCTTGTTTCCACCAAGAACGAAATTTTTTAGTTAGCTCTGTGGATGCAGATTGGAGGAGAATTTCACGCTCTTTTTTCTTCTCGGCAAACTCTTGAATCTGCTGCTGACTTGGATCGGGTATGTTACGAGGATCATGCTCCTGGCCTAGTTGATAAATTTCATCTGGCTCTAGTCTTACAAATTCAAACAACACTTTTAGCGTTCGTACTTTTGCTTCTTCCCGTGCTCCCAGGTCATTTCTTTGCATATTCTGAATTACATGAGGCAAATAGATCTCTGAATCTAGATTTCCATAGTTGGAGTAATAAACAAAAGAAGGAAGATTATCGAGAATAGCTTGTTGTACAGCTTCAACGTCTCCTGGAAGAGGCTTAGAGACAAAAACGATTTTAGCATCAAGCTCACTTAAAGCTTGTTTATAAAGAGAGCGTATCTGAGATGCGTCTTCTGTGGGTGCCTGGTCCTCGGCTTCCATAATCTCAAGTCGCTTTTTTATATCTTTCAATTGGTCAGCATCAAGAACCTCTTGGGGAAAGCTACAAAGCAAGTCTTGAGCAGCAGAAATTGTCGCCATGATACTTTTTTTTAGTTCTGGATTGGCTGTGTCTGCTTTGGATTGTTTTATCGCCGTATGAATACCTGAAAGAGACTTGATTATTTCGCTTTTGAGGATGGAAGTAACCGACGTAACATTTGGAAACGTAATAAAATATTTACCATCAAAAGCTCGCTTTATATTTACAGAGAGCACACTCTCCTTTGCAACATCTGAGATTTCCGCTACTTCAGTAGCGAGATCATCTGATAATTCAAAATCTGCTTCAATAAAAACAGGCTTGGAGTGCATAGATCTAATCTCGTTGTACCGTTTTCGAGGGTAATCCGCAATTGCGTTGATCTCTCCACCTTTTGCAGGATTGAGTTTCCAAAGAGGTAAAAGTAAGTTCGTTTTACCTGACTCGTTCGTGCCGATAAGTGCAGTAACATTATCAACATCTATCCAACCACTATCTTCAACTGAGCGAAAATTGGTTACATGAAATCTTAGGAGCTTCATCATACTACGTAGTCCTCCAATATATAAAAGATGGTCGAGCATTTACTCACGTACCGCCACGATTATATCAGATGAGCTACGTTTGTCTATAGAGGATCAAAAATATAGTACTAATGTTCCTAATTGAGCATCCTGGCTCGAATGCGTGAGAAGTTATGAGGATGTTTCCTCCATGTCCAGACCGATAGCATGCCCGCAAGGAGGACGGCAGGGGCGCACAAGAAAAAATTTACGATGTTTCCTTGTGCCTGGAGAGCGTATAACTGGTGGGGAACGTCCTGGAGTAATTTGGCTAGCCTCGCCAGTTCGGAAAAACGGCCTAAATGAGGGAAGAAGTACCGGAGCACAAAGGAAAGCCTATAAAAGCTGTGCAGATGAGGTTGTCTTATTTTACTTTTTGGGTGCGTTTCCCAAAAATAGCCTACGTTGCGATACCCTTATTTCACGAGCAACGTTATATCGCTACGTCAATATAAAATAACCCAACGATACTTTATAACAGCAACGTTGGTACTACCCCTTTAAGATATTTGTCGAATTTCTGCCCTTTGAGGACAGTTTTTCATTTTACCTATAGTTTCTTTTTCATGTCGGTTTTTCCCTGTTTGTTGAGTTTTAACCAGTATAGCAGAAGCTCACCTGAAAATGGATACGAGCTTCTTTTTTGTTTCAGTCTTCTTGGTGATGATCCTCAAAAGAGTGCCAATAAGGGAGAAATATTGAGATATAGACACAAAATAAGATTAAATCTTTTATAAAAGTAGAATATGTATAGGGTACAAAATTGCGCGTAGCGAAACTTAGCAAGATCTCAATTAGTTGCAAAAAAAGGAATCCATAGAGTCCCCATTTCTGCCATTTCCATATTGCCATCACACAGACAAATTCAGAAAAGTAAAAAATATTATTAAGCATTAATAACCATAACGGTGGTAGAGTTTTTAGTATATGAGTGGCTTGAGAGAAGTAAAATATAATATCTGATGCAATTACGCCAATAGCCACAAGAACCCAATAAAAATAGAAGGTCAGTAGTAAAAAGCCTCGCTGTTTTGTTTGCTTACTTATTTTTTGCCCTGGCTTGTACCTGTGCATAAGCACTGCAAGAGTGATTGAAAAGATGAATGCTGCAATTAACCAATCCACAACTTCACTCTTGCAGAAGAACCGTCTGTTTGTCAAGAATCTTAATTTTTTATGCTGATATGTAGAAGAGTTTATTGAAATGTAAAAAATGGAAGAATGATCCTACGTAAGCATGAAGATACTTACGTAGGACGAAAAACCTCTGAAAAGTAGGAAGCTTATAGGTTATAACCCTATAGTTATTATCGGTCTTCTATTCTACAAGTGACGGAGCGAGTAACTCTTGAATTGCAAGTAGAGCCAGAGGGCCACATGTAGATGGATTTCTTCCTATAATCCCTACGACGCATGCAGCAATCGTAACGTTACGAAAGAATTCTCTTGCCTCCCTACCGACTTCTCCAGGGAATACTCCAGCTAATTTAAGAGCAAATTCAGCGCAGGCGGCACTATTCGAGGCACGGCTAGCGATACATTTGGTAGCTGGGAGAGCAAGGCCATGTGCCTTTAGCAATTCTCCCATACGTCGCAAGAGATCCGAAGGGGGAATAAATTTCAGAGTTGGAGCAGACGTAACCTTGACATCTATCGTTGCCTTCTCATCACCATCGTACCCTTCGCCTCCAATACAGGCAGTAAGTTCACCATTGTCCGAAGCAACGAAATGTATGTGGTAAGGTGCACTATCAACGGGAATTGACGGTTGTGATGGAACGTTTGTTCCGCGTATTTCCAGATTTTCATGTTGACCTGCTTCCTCTGTTGGAGAGCCACTGATGGTAACGTATGTAGCTATACCGTCTACCGTATCACCTGCATTGAAAGGAACAATAGTCTGCGTAGTTGAGGCTTGTCCAGCAGGGAGCATACTTGCTGTAAGCATGCTCAGAAGCGGTAACAATACCGCAAGTGATAGATATCGTCTGGATAGACGTACCATGAGGTTTCATCCTTTCCAAACGTCCCTGTTTTCTAAAAAGAAATAATTCTTTCTACGGAAACGCACGACAAAATTGAAGGTTTAAGGTTGCCAGCGTTGAAAGCAAGCAACCGTAATTGCAATATACTGATGGGGCAAAGCGATTAAGATATATTTATCTATGCTATTTCGATGGGTTTGAATTACTGATTACTCATGTCGTACATTGGTGAGGTGTGCGACGCGAAGGGAATTTGATGAGTGTTAGTCGAGATGAGAAGCCCTGTCAAGAATAATCAATTTGCTCTGAGGGTCGTTTATAGTGGCCTTCTGTGACCGCAATGTTGTAACTATCCCCTAAAAAAGTAATTCAGACAGCATTACCCTGCGTCTTCATCAGGCAGATCTTCATCATCTCTGTTATCTGCTACATTTTCTACGCTTGGCTCAAGCCCTAACAATTTCTGTGCTATCTTATCGATTTGATTGATGTAAGCACTCACAGCCATCCGAGCTTGTTTTCGGGCAGCAACCACACCACCTTCTTGTAAATCAAGAGTGGTAACAATGGTATGGGCAGCTAGACTCAGTGCTGCTAGTTGCTGATGCAAAACATTGTGGGGGTCAAATTGCGGAATAGTACAAACCTCAAATGGTCGGCGATGGATATCCCGTGGCCCTTTATAAATTCCTCTGGTTTGTCTGGTTTTGATCGCACTGTCAACACTTGGTGCATTTAAAAGCGCTGCAAGAAAATGTGATTCTTCTTTTGTGTTGCTTCGATACCAATATGTTTTATGGTCAACGACAAATGCTTTGGGTTGTATACCATTGATGATTGGTAACTCATGAGTGTCAATAACGCATGCACTAATATTACTTCCTGTTGCACCATAGAGTACCAAGAAACCAGGTGTAGCACTTTGCCCTCTGATCCCTTGCTGGTAATTGAGTCTATCCCACAACTCCATAGACGTAGATTTCCTATACTGTTTCCATAGGTTTTCCACATGTTTAAACCAGTCATCAGCACTTCTCGCAAACGTGAACGTATCGCGCATTGCTTCAAGCGTCATCGGAATAAAGCTTGTTTCTTGCGATTGCCCAGGCACGGCTATGATTTGTTTCAGTACACCCACTCTAACTGGTAATGCCGTAAGGTGAAATTTACGTATACCAAATGGCATCAAGTATTTACTAAGTAGCGTTGCATAGAGAAAGTCAGTATCGATATGCCCCTGCCACTTTTTGTTTTTCCAAGGCTCTTTTGCTTCTTCATTGGCATCTGGATCTGTTTTCATAATAGTCGAATAGGCTAATTGCCCTAGTTTCAGGTTAGGCTGGGCACTGGTGACAAATGTTAGGTTACGAGGTACAAGCGTTGCACCTTGTTTAAAACGCGGATAGTAGTAGGGTGAGGCAATAAGCTCCTGGTCTGTAAAATTCGTAACAGATACGGTACTTGTTAGTACCGTTCTTGCAACTGTAAGCGTACATTCATGAGCTGGTAATATGCCTGAGAAACGGGTGGTTGGGATATTTTCTGTAACCACAGGGCCTTTGCGAAAAATAACGCACGTTTCAACATTAAACAGAGGAACAACTTCTTTAAGGTCAAGGATTCGAGACACTCCTTTTTGTTGAAATTGAGCATGTTGTTTGGCGCCAGTAATGACACTGCGTGGCATCACAAAGGCTATCGTTCCCCCTGCTTTACGATACGCTTTTTGACAATGTTCAAAAAAGAGCGCTGCAAGCTCCATTTGCGTATTCAATTTTACTTTTCTTGCGTCATGTAAACCATACTCTTGTGCTAATTTTTTTATTTCCTTTTGATAGGTTGGGTCTTGAATATAGCGGTAGGAAATCCAGGGCGGATTCCCAATAACGACATCGAATTGATGATGTCGCAAGAAGAGAGGACGACTGGTGTTTTGCAGTAAATAAATCCAAATAGAATCGCGCCCTTCCGTTATTTGTTTGGTTAACAATCGCACATTTGTATTCCATGCTATGCGCTCATTTTCTGTCTGTAAAGTATTTGCTGCTGGCAATTTGCTAATGGCAAAGGTACCAAATTCAGAATATTTCGCTTCATTTGGAGTTGCTGCCATACGTATCGCGTAACGACCCATTTCACTTAGCACTTCATTCAACTCATTTGGATGCCGAGCCGCTCCTACTGGAATAAGAAACGTGCGTTCTTCATTAATTTGAACTGGGATGACTTCAATTTGGTGTGATTTTATCGGCACTTGCAGGGCATTAGCCATTGCGATAGGGATGGCACGTTGCCCACGCTTCTTACTATTCTGCAAGTGCGGTAGGATTGCAAGCATATAATTAATTTTGGCAATGGTTACAGCAAGTGGATGGACATCCAATCCCATAATGTTATCAAGCGCAAAGTCTACGAGTTCCTCACCTCGGATCTGTTTGTCTGCCAGATAACGGATGGCAGTAAAAAGAAAGGTTCCTGAACCACACGCAGGATCAAGTAAACTTTGACCTGGTTGATAGTCGATCTCACGAAGCGTTAGCTCCGCAAGCCAGTCTGGAGTATAAAACTCTCCAAGATCGTGCCGTGTTTCTGGATCAACAAGATTTTGATACAGCTGTTTTAAAAGGTCTTCGTCAATTCGGGACAAATTGTAAACCACCAGACTTTCTGCAATATGGTGAAAAACACGCAGCGTTTGTTGACGGACTTCTGGTGCTAAGACCCAAGAGAAAAAATCCTGCTCTCCGATATTGTTCACACCCAATATTTCAAATGCTTTCCCATCGATAATGCTCTCGATTTGCTTATAGGTGTCCTCTATGCCAAATTGGGCAGCAAAGGCAAGGATTTTTGCAAACTGACAAAGATACGTGTGGCGGATAAACAGTTCATCGTTGCTGATATCTACACTGCCATATACTCGCGCGAGATGAAATGCCCACTGTTGCCGCTTGACTTCAAATGCTCCAGATTTACTCACGCTAAAGGTGTGCAGGGCCTGGGATAAAATTCGCGCAGCTGTAACAAAAGTTGGGCTAATCAGGCCAAAACGTTGCACGATGTCAGCTGATGTTGGTGGGATATTGCTTTGTCGGAGAAGATAAGCATCAAGCCATAAGTAGGCAGCACGAGGTGAAACCGCCTCCAGGTTAATCATATTGATCTGCCGGAGTCCGTTGGATTGGCTGCTATCCAGTATGTATGCGATAAATATAATCCCATCAGTCAGCAACCCAACACAGTCAGATCCATTTGGAATATTGGAGAGGTAATCGTTTAATTCGCGTAATCCTTCTGCCTCTTCTTTTTTCAGGTCTCTTTTAAACTCGAAAATAAGATCTTGAAAAATAGCATCAATCCACCCTTTGCGGATTCGCGCCAAACCTTTCGCCGGTATTTGCCGGTTCGTGAGTGAAATGTATTTTTCAATCTCTATATCAGATTGTTCAATAGAAAAGGCTTTTTGGAGGAATGAAAGAAAGAGTTGCCGACGAAAATCATGGTGCTGATTCTGTTGACGTGCATGTTGTGCTTGACCAAGATACTCGGAGAAATAGGTTTCAAATTGGTTGGAGTCCAACGCTGCTTTCCTCCATAAAAATCGCTACGATGAAATAAAAATGAAAAGCTATCTAAGGGTATCACCCTGATTTGTGCGAAAATATACGCTAAAAGCAGGGTGACTCTCTTACTTATTTAGAGATCAATACTTAGTTGCTTCACAGTGTATCCTATAATGAAGAGGTAAGGCAAGTTTTTAGGACAAAAGAAACTGCCATGTGTTCAAGCTGTATCATCTTGAGTTGGCTAACGATCCATGTATGCGACTCCACTACCGAGGAAAAGAAACAAGAAACAATACCAAACATTCCCTCTCTCTCCCTCGTTAAACTTTGGTACGTCTTACGTCTGAGAAAACGTACTAGCACATAGAAGGATGCCACATTCCCAGGTATACTCTCCTCATGAATGCATTACATTGAATAAAAAGCTATTTCATTTGGGAATATCTGTATCACTCTCATGGAGGAGAAAAAGCGGAATGGACGACATTCACAATGTGTTATTGAATCTTGCCGCAAATCTGATCTGGTTGCCTGTTGGAGCACTGCTTGCCTATGTTGGTTTTATCATGCAAGTGCGTCTGCCGCGACGACGACTCTGGCAAATTAAAGACCCAACCTGTTTAGTGGTCTGCGCTGCCAATTCCACAACCACCAATACCGGTGTCTACCAGCGGCCATCAACTGGCATTGGACAGGTACGGGCCTTAACCTTAGCAACACGTTCCTTAAATAAAGCCTACAGTAAGCAGCTTGATATCCAAAATATCTTACTCTCAAAAGACCATTTACAGGAACGGATTGAGCATGATCTCTTGATTTTAGGCGGGGTGAAGAATAATCAGGTAGCGACAAAGTTGTTAGAACTACTCAAAGATGAGCAACCAGTCTTCCAGACACCTGATGCAATCTATTGGCGAACACAGCGTGACCAGCAAGGTCTTTGGAGTGATTACGGGGCAATTGAATATGTGGCAACGGCGGTAAAACGGCAGGTGGTGACTGATTTTGGCATCATTATCCGCTGTCAAAGCCCGTTTACCACACGCAAACGCACCGTGATTCTGTTCTCGGGCGGTCACACGTATGGTACAATTGCAGCAGCAAAGTATTTTACGGAAAGCCTGCCAGGGCATTTGCATAAAGTGCTGTCCGGTGGAAAGCAAAACTTTGTGCTCCTGGTGAGTGCTCATATTCTTGACGGCTACCCCACGAAAATCAAGTTGGAGAGAAGCTACGCATGGTAGAGATACGAAGAGATACCACCAAGGAGACGGCTATCGGAGACGGAAAAGCCAAGAAGCGCAAAAAACACAAACCGAAGAACCACAAGCAGAACCACCCTAATCACCACAGTCACCACCAGAAGCCAAGCAAACTGGCACGAAAGCGGAAACAGAAAGAGAAAACGGGAACAAGTGGACACGAGAACACAGGGGGGGTGAGGCTTTTGACACCTGTTGCACATCCTACCAGTGAGCAGGCACAACAGACACAGCAGGCTTTGAGCACACCGCTATTGGTGAGCGTTGAGGAGCAGTCGCTTATTGGCAAGACGGGAAACCTGGATGAGTGTGAGGATGCGCTGTTTCTGGGTGAGCATTTCATCGCTGTGATTGATGGTGCAACGTCAAAAACTGAGAGACGCTGGCTTGGGCAAACAGGCGGAAGGTACGGAGCACAGATAGTTGCCCAGGCTTTCAACACGCTGCCACAGGATGCCACAGCCCGCCAGGCAGTTGACCATCTCACCCAGATGATCCGACAGGTGTATGAGCAGGAGCAAGTACTTGCGGTAGTGGCATCCCAGCCAGTACAACGGATGATTGTCTGCTTCGCGGCACTCAGCCTTTTTCGTCGGGAATTGTGGTTGGTGGGAGACTGCCAGGCTCTTCTCAATTCAACCCATGTTACCAATGAAAAAGAGATTGATGCTGTTCTTGCCAATGCCCGCTCCCTGTTTTTAGAAACCGAAGTGCAGCTTGGGAAAACAATTGAAGAACTTCTTCTAGATGATACAGGACGGGCATATATCCTTCCCCTTCTCCAGCGGCAGATGTTGTTTCAAAATAAGCCCAATGGGGGGCCATACTCACGCTGCTAAAGAGTGATCCGCTCCTCTTTCGAGAGTATAAAGCAACCAAAGGGATGACAACTGGGAACAGTTCCTTTGATGATAGAACCTACGTGAAGCTTCGGGTTACGCATGACGTGTAGCAGGCCGTCTCATCGAGCCGTCTCTCCTCACAAACCGTTTAGGGAAACTATGGTTAATCAGGAAAAAATGAAAAAGCCCTTAGATAACAAAAAAAAAGAACATACCAATTACGGCTGGTATGTGGCACTTTTTTTTAGAAGTCGTCTAAGGGCGGTGGTGGTAGGTGATACTATGAACGAGGTGAGGATGGACACACGACAAAAGAAAACAGAGATAAAAAAAGAGCATCCATGCTCACTTTACTCTATCCTGGTACTGGTTCGTCTGGGACTAAAAATCTAGCAATCACGAGCTGTCACCGTTTTTACGAAACGGATTGGCACGTTTCTTCTTATACTGGTACTTCCTCCTTTGGGACTGTCGCATTCGCAATCTTACGGATCACGTCAAACATCGCGCTTTCAAGTTGCGAGATGAGTGGGTAACAGTCCTCATCTGTTAGCAGCGTTGTTGTGCTGCCGTTAGGGAGGTGATAGGTTCCCTCTGTGTCTTTGGTTGCCTCAAGGAGTGCTTGAGAGCGCGTGAAGAGCTGTTTATGCTCACCGCGTTTCGCAAGTTCCTTATGCGTTCCATCGTTATACAGGAGAAACTGTCCTTTGACGGTCTCGCTACCGCGTTTGTCAAAAGACATCACAATTACCGAGGCAGTGTTCACGTTGCCAAAGAGTGTGGCGTAGTAATCATTATACTCAACAGTTCGATCACGAAACGTCACTGTCTTTGGCGGTACAAAGCCGTGATAGTTCAGAGACTCATCCAGATCCTTACTGGCATCATCACTGCTATCCTCCGTTGACGTGAAGATGTAGCCTGCCTTATCAAGGTAGCGATAGATTTTCCGACCGTACAGGTCAGTGCGCATCACATCCAGGAAGGTCAAACTACGGTGGTTTTGCAACAGATGCTGCAAACACAGGTTGCGGCCCACACACGGGTTCTCCTCTGAGAACGGGTGTTTCTCTTTTTGACAAAGCTGATGGGCCTTGACCAGTTGGAAGATTGCCGCAAAGCCAACATCGTCAACATAATACTCGTTGGAGGGATAGTCCAGATACACTGATTTCATTGCTTTCCATCCTTTCCTCAATTGTTACTCAATTGTCAAAGATCATCGTACACAAAGTCTGCGTTACGGCTAGGAACTGGGAGCGCTGTTGCTCGGTTTCTGGGCCGTGACGCTTTTGCCGTCGCAGATATGCCATTTTTTGTTCGCATCCTGCCAGCGATGATCGTACGAGATCTGGCCGCTTGTGGCAGTTCGACGTTTCAT
>WNGK01013257.1_pt1 | contig 11965 bp, 13 predicted proteins | sample 5400601 | NCBI WGS metagenome assembly WNGK01 (sample SAMN13153376, study PRJNA577476) | soil metagenome | isolation source: 60 cm soil or saprolite under Garry oak tree replicate 1 | place: USA:California | collected 2016-06-15
TACATGGCCGGACTCGGATCGGCGGCCAAGACCAGGACCTCGCGCGCGGCTCGTTCCTCCGACCAGTCGCACGTGCGGACGGCCAGGGCGGCCGCCTCGGCGAAGGGTGACCGCATCAAGTGCATGGACAGGTAGCTGACCAGCCGGACGGCTGATTCCAGCGCGGACTTGAGCTGCGCGAGTCTGACCAGCGGCCGGCCGTCGGCGAGGCCGTGCTCGACCGCGAGTTCCTCGGCGTAGTGCGCCCATCCCTCGGTGAACCCGGAGATCCAGGGAAAGCAGGCCCGCACCACGCTCGGCCCGCACGCGGTGGCCTCGGCGTGGAGATAGTGACCGGCATAGGCTTCGTGGACCGCGATCACCTCGATCATGGGATCGTTCAGGTACCGCCGGCGAACCTGGAACCGCGCATCCCCGTCCGCTGCGGGCGGCTCAGGAAGGTAGAGAATATGCGGCTGCCTGACCGGTTCCAGCGGCGGGGAAACGCTGAAATCGACCGTGGTGGCGGTGCCGAGACCGGCCGACGGACGGACCTCAAGCGGGATGACGGTGTCCATGGAAACGATGTCCTGATGTTCCCAGAAATCCCGCAGCCGCTCGATGACCGAGGTGAGGTGCTCCGTGACCGGCGCGTCGCTTACCTGGTCCGCCATGAGCTCGCAGGCGCCTCGGCGACCCGCGGCCCCCATGTTCCGCGCGACGGAATCCATAGCCGACAGCAGCGACGCCACCTCCGCGCTGGCTTCCTCCAGCAGGTCGCCGGGATGGTGGTCGATCCCCTCCGTTATCCGGAGGAACTCGGCCAGCCGGTCCGGCCCCAGAAGGCCGGGCGACGGCCTGGTGGCCGCCACTGCCCGCGCGAAGTCCGCGCACGCGACCGAGGCGGCCTCCGCCGCGGCCGCACGGCGCTCCGCCGCGACAGCACGGTGTGCCTGGCCGTCCGGTCCTGCCGCCTGGGCTAGCTGGCGTACAACGTTGCCTATGTTGATGGCCTGCGCTTGAGCCTGTTCCGCGCCGAGCAGCCGTTCTCCCGCGGGAAGGCGGGCGGGCAGGGCACCCGTCGCGTCGGCCAGGAACGAGGGCAGCCGCGACAGGTGGGCGTCGAGCGCGTCCAGCCGGTCGGCGAGCGGAGCGTAGGGCCGCAGGTAAGCCGACGGGTCAACCTCTGCCAGGGCCTCGAGCGGCGTGAGATACGGCTGCCTCAGTTCGGTCGCCCGGAACCTCTCCCCCTCGGCCAAGCGCGCGGCCGCGTCAAGGTCCGCTCGCAGCTCTGGATCCGCGTCATCCGGCAGCGCGCCCAGATGACGTGCCGCGGTCGCCGCGAGAAGGCCAAAGTCGGCCGCCGAGCGCGCGCAGGACTGCGGAAGCCGGCCGTCGTAGTCGTGCCGCCCGGCCCGCCTCGCCGTATTCGGGTATTGCCCGAAGGCGTATGCCACAATAGCTGACACGCAGGACGCCGCCGTATGCTCCGCATCGCCCATGGCGCCGGATGAAACCGATGAAGTCATAGTGGAAGACCGCTGCGATCTTTCCCCAGTAGTTGGCCGTTAATATTCTCAGGTCAGAAAAGCCGTGAAATTGCAATATCAGTAGCTTAGGTCCAGGGCAAGCGCGGAACTGCCCGATAATTCTCCCTGTCCAGCTAGACTCGCACGTGTTACAGCTTATTTGCTGTCGAAATACGGTACCTGCGGGGATATTTCCCGATGAGCTTACATCGGGCAGGAAAGGAGTGTCAAGGGGTGTCGTGCACCGAGACGCCCTTACTGCGTGGAATCATCCAGGAATCATCGTGTCCATTCAGGAGTTCATGCGGCGGCTGGCTCGATGGCAGGCACGACCGAGGGGAACCAGGGGTTGCCGTCGCGCGCGTGCCGAGGGCGGTCGGGCCGCGGGCGAGCGCGGCGCACCGGCACGGCTCCGGTCCCTGCGCGACAGCCCGGCGGGCGGTCCCTGCGAGACAGCCCTGCGGGCGGTCCCTGCAAGCCAAGAGTCGCCGGCCCGCTGGGCCGACGCATGGGTTGACAAACGGCGCTCCTTCAGAGATGGCTATTTTTCTTGACAGAACGGTCGTCAGCTACAAAGATGAGCAGCCGTGACGACCAGGGGTAGCGGCTCGTCGCCGACGACGGCCCCATATCCCGTGCCCGCGAGGCGTGGAACAGTCGAGATAACTGAAAAAGGGGTGGGTCCGATGATTCTGTCGCAGCTTGTTGATGCGGACGAGCTGGCAGGTCTCTCTCCCGAGGCGGGCATCCGATGACAGGTGGGGATTGGCGGAGCGCGACCATCACCGACCTATTCCGCGAACAGGTGCGGCGCCGCCCCGAGGCGATCGCCCTGCGATTCGACGACAACGACATGACCTACGCGGAGCTCGACCAGCGAACCGATCGACTAGCTCGTCACTTGCGCTCGCTCGGTGTCAGTACGGAGAGCGTGGTCGGGGTGTTCTTCGAGCGCTCGTTCGAGATGGTGGTCGCGCTCGTCGGCATCTTGAAGGCGGGCGGCGCCTACCTGCCCTTGCATCTCAACGAACCCCCCGAGCGTTTCCGGTACATGCTGGAGCAAGCTCGCGCCCGCGTCCTGCTCACCCATGACCGACTGATCGACCAAGTTCCCGAAATCGACGCCGCTGTGGTGAACCTTGACAGCGAGACGGAAACGCGTCCTCCCGCTGGGGCAATCGAGCCCGGCACCACCCCTGACAACGTGGCGTACGTCTGCTACACGTCTGGCTCGACCGGCAAGCCCAAGGGCGTGGCCGTGCGGCATCGAGGTGTGGTGCGACTGGTCCAGGATGGTGACTATGCCTCGTTGACTTCAGAGGAAACGTTTCTGCAGTTCTGCTCGTTGAGGTTCGACCCCTCCGCCTTCGAGATCTGGGGATCGCTGCTCAACGGAGCCCGCTTGGTCATCTACCGGCCGGGTCCACTGTCGCTGCACGAACTGGCGGAGTGCCTCAAGAGGGACGAGATCACCACCCTGTGGCTGACGACCGGCTTGTTCCATCGCTTGGTGGATGGCCACCTGGAGAGCTTTAGCGGGCTACGCCAGATGCTCGCAGGCGGGGAACCGCTTTCACCCGCCCACATCAACTCGCTCCGCCGCACTTATCCAGACCTGCTGCTGGTCAACGGGTATGGGCCGACGGAGGACACGTGCTTCACCACATGCCATGTCGTGTCCGGGTTCGTGGGCGACAGCGTCCCCATCGGGCGCGCGGTCACCGATACCCGCGTCTACGTCCTGGATGAGGAAATGCAGCCCGTGGCCGACGGCGAATGGGGTCTGCTGTATACCAGTGGCAGCGGGCTGGCGCGCGGCTACGTGGGTCGCCCGGCGCTCACCGCTGAGCGGTTCCTGCCCGATCCATTCCATCCCGGTGAGCGGATGTACAGCATCGGAGACGTGGTTCGGCGCAACGACGACGGCGTGCTCGAGTTCCGCGGCCGGGTTGACGACCAGGTCAAGGTGAGCGGCTACCGGATCGAACTCGGTGAAATCCAGGCTGCGCTGGCTGGCCAGGCAGAGGTGAAGGAGGCCGTCGTGGTCGTCCGCGACGATGTCAGACCCGGACGAAAGGTCCTGGTCGCATACGTCGTGCCCGAAGGCGGGACCGAACGGCTGGTGCCGAAGCTGCGCTTGGCCCTGCACCACAAGCTGCCGAGGTACATGCATCCGGCTGTGATCGTCGAGATGGACGAGTTCCCCTTGACCCCAGGCAACAAGACCGATCGGCGGGCCCTGCCGGCCCCTGAGCAGCTTCCACGCACCGTAGACACGCAGTACGAGGCTCCGCGCACACCCGTGGAAGAGCTTCTGGCGGATCTTCTGGCTGACACGCTTGCCCTTCAGGACGTCGGTATCCGCGACGACTTCTTCGAGCTCGGCGGTAACTCCCTGGCCGCCATGGATCTCCTCGCCCACATCCGCACCGTGCTCTGCGTGGACTTGCCAGCGGCCGAGTTCTTCGGGAACGCAACAGTCGCCGAACTGGCGGAGATGGTCGAGAGCCGCTCGCGCGCACCTTCAGCACATTGATGGAGCAGGGTTCCTTATTTTGCCATTTTGCCGCTTACTGCTCTTGCGGGCTTGTCCGGGGTGACTGGTCGAGGGTTGTGGCTGGTTCATCCACTCGGCGTGGCAGTGCCAGCGTTCGGGTAGGTGCGAGGTGAGGTGGCCGCGGTGTGATCGGTCGTGCGTCGCGGCTGGGGATCGCATAGCGAGGTTGGGGAGAGGAACGGCTGGAGTCGGCCGTCGTCGACGACTTCCGGCAGCCGCCGGGCCACTCCGGCGAGGAGGTCGGCGACCTGGACCCGCGGATCGTCCCGGGAGTCTGCCATCAGCAGCCCGGCCAGCGGGGAGATCCCGGCCGGCGCCGAGCCGGTCTCGTCGGCACCGGCCGGCGGCGAGGAGCCGACGCCGTCGGCCAGTATCCGCTGGAGGCGACTCAACCGGCCGGCCGTGAGGGCGCTCTGCTCGTCGTGGGTCACCAGCACCTGTCGCCTGTCGTCGCCGCTCCAGAACAACACGGTCTCGGCCAGCGCCGGCAGCATCGGCTCCAGCGGTGGCGGGATCGACGGGTCGTCGGCCAACAGCCGGGTCAGCACGGCCTGCACCCGGGTGCGACTGAGCCCGGCGATGACATCCTCGGCTCGTGCGCCGAGCCGGTCTTGTAGCAGCGCATCCCGCGCCTGGAAGAACCGTTCCAAGGCGAGCGGATCTGGCCGGGACCGCCGCTTGATCCGGACCAGCTCGACAAAGGCGGCGAGGAACACGCGCCAGTCGCAACCAGCCAAGTGCCTGGCCCGGTACAGGGTCAGGGCGGCCGGACGCTGCTCCTGGGTCAGGCGTGTACCGGCCGCGTACGACGGCTCGGAGAGCAGCAGGTCGACGATCCGGGTGATGAGGAAGTACTCCTTGTCGACCAGAAGAACGTGCGCCCGGCTGCGCAGTGCCGCCAGGAACCAGTCCAGGGCCTCACCCTCAGCCGGGTTGCGGAGGAACTGCCCGGACTTGAATTCGTGCGGCGAGAACCGGAACCCCGACCGCAGCGTCGTGATCAACTCGACCGCCTCGCCGACGCGCAGGTCGACACTCGCGTGCGTGATCACCGGGCTGGCCGGATCGAGCAGGTTGGTGCCGGAGAAACCGGACTCGTCACACGCGATCTCCACGACGGCACCGACCACCGTATCCACCGGTGGCAGCCCGCCCTGAAGCGGTGACCTCATACTCGATTCTTAGCATGCCGGGACATCGGGCGTCGCGATGAATGTGCATGGCAGGCACTACTGCCGGCACCTCGTCACGGCGCCTCAAGTAGGGCCGTCGCGGTGGTCCGTACGGCGGTCGTGATCGCGTCGAACAGCTCGGCGGCCAGCTCCCTGGACGTGGTTGCTGGCTTGTAGCGCAGCTCGAACTGCAGCTCGCCCCTGGCCGCTCCACGCCCGCAGCGTCGCCGCGTACGCGCCGAGCACGAGCATGAAGTCGGTCATGCCGTGCTTGCGCGCCGCGGCACTGACCGTACGCATGTCGTCGGCCGAGAGCTTCGCGCTGGTCGTCGCCGACCGCATGCGCTGCACGAACGACGCAGTACCCGGCTCGGCGAAGCGGCTGCCTGGGCCGTCGGCGAGCCTAGGAAACGGCGGGGTGAGCCGGTCGAGCCACAACTCGCGCTGCCGCGCCGCCTCGCCGGTGGTGAGCCATTCGGCCTGGTCCTTGGCGAGCCGGCCGCTGCCGAGTGGGACCGGCCGGGGGCACCGGTGCGCCGTCAGCGGCGATCTCACGGTAGATCCGGGCGGCCTCGGACTGCAGCAGCGTTAGCACTGGCCGTCGCACACGATGTGTGGTGCACGCGTGACCAGCGAGCCCGGCGGACGCATTTCTCGCAGGCGTCGGCCCCATCCCGGGCCAGTGCGCCGCAGGCGCCGGTGGCCATCTATTCGAAGGCGTTCTTGGAGACCCTGGGAACACATAACGCCGAGGGCTGGGTGAGGTTGTGCGCGACCGTTTCGGCAAGAACGGCAAGACGTCCGAGTTGCATATTGGCCCGGACGATGGTGCAGCGGCGACCCTCGTCGTCACGAGCGCCACCCCCGATGAGGCACGGCTCGCCGTGCTCAACCTGGACGTAACCGCCGAGAATGTGCGTGGCCAGCACCTGCGGTGGGACTCCGAGGCTGAGACATGGCGTCCCGGGAAACTGTGGCCTACCTGCTCAACCGGGCCACCGTTACCGCTGGCGGCCGGGAGCTGCGCGCCATGGCCGCCCGGATGGGACTGCCGCACTAAGACCGCACGGGCCAGTCAGCCACGCCGGCCGCCTCCGACGCGCCCCCAACCACCAATCAAGGGCGACTGGGAGCGCGCCTCGGGACGAGGCTAATTCAGTGACCGAACGCGCAGACCGACAAACCCGCTGGGAGTGCGCTGATACTGCTAGCTATCGGTCGCCTGGCCACCTTCATGATCAGCAGACTGTTTTGCGCCTGCTGGAGCACTTGATGACTTAGGAGGAGAGCGAAACCTCGACTACGTCTTCGCTGTCGACGACATGGTCGTCGAGTTCGGCCAGCATGTCGCGCAGTTCGGCTGAGTCGAGGGACAAGAGATCCTCGCTCGTGATCAGTTGGGAGAGAAGATATCGCGGCATCTTCATTCATCCTCCTGTATTCCGATGTGTTCTAAGCCACCCGATGTGGCCTAGAAATGATAACAAAGATCCCGAACTAATGATTGATATCATACCATATCCGTCCATATTGTCAAGGGTTTGAGTGCATCCCAGGAAGGATCAGATCGGATCCCGCACGTCCGCTTGTGACCTGTGACTTATTCCTGCTCATATTGAGGTTCGCCTTTGAGCGACGTTTAGCTCGCTTTCGGCGTCACGCTCGCCGTCGAGGCCGTTGGTTTCCTGGTAGAGCGCGGCCGCTTCCTGGCAGGCGGTGATGGCTTCGTCGAACCGCTGTAGCTGGATAAGGCTGTGCCGGCGTTCTTGCGGGTGTCGCCGTCGCCGTGGCGGTCACCCGTGGCGGTGTAGAGAACGCCAGCGTCCTGATGCGCTACGAGTGCTTCTTTGCCTCAGTAAGAATAGGTCATATGAGAGATCCTCCTGAACCGCCGTCCAGCCTACAGACCATCCCATTGGCCGCACGCCCGAGTCCATGGATATACTTTATGCTCATGAAGCATGATTCGTAATCGATGAAGTCATCGATCACCAAGTTCGGTTTAGCTTTGCGCAGGAAAAGCTTAATTACCTCGGTCGGTGTCATTCCCTTCTTCTCTGCAATCGAACGCGCCTCATCCAGTTTACTCTGGTCAGCCAGTGGTCCTAGCATGAGTGTAGCCAATGCAGCATTTCCGTCGCGGACCGACGCGGAAAGCCCAGCGGACAGAACCCGTAGCGCTGCCTTACTGGCAGCGTAGCTACATGAGTGCTGGTCTGCGTGGAAGACGGCCTCAGAGTTTATAAACACGCATGAAAAGAAATCTGCATCAGGCTTTCTAGCCAACAGATCGCGTGTTATTAGATATGGCACGAGTGCGTTGACGCGGAAGGCTGCTTCCAAACGTTCCAGATTGAGTGACGAGCTATCCCCGGTGGGATGGACAGCATTATGGACTACAAGATCGGGTATTCTCCCGAAGTCGCCGAGCACCTGATCAAGCGCCTTAGGGTCAGAAATGTCGGCTCTAACGTACTCAAATTTCGGCTTCGGGGCGATTGATTCAAACGGCCGCCGCCCAACTCCTTTCACCTTCCATCCCTCCTCAGAGAGACGATTTGCAATATGGGCACCAACACCGCGACTTGCGCCGATCACCAAGGCAATCTGCATGGTATTTAACGCTCCTTACGGCTGACCAGAAGACCGTTCTCAGTAGCTGCCGAGGGAAGATTCCAGGAAGTCGCGATTATTGGGAATAGGGATGGAGCATCCGTTGTGAACGCTATATGTGGCCTACTGCGGCCCGAGCACGAAGAGCCGTTGCTGCCACAAAGCGTACAGTTCGCGCCTTACGTTCTGGCTGAGGCCGCCCACAGTGTTTGCGATCGACTTGAGTGTCCGTCTCCCGTCCGTCAGCTCCAGCAGCGTGAACACAGCCGATGAAATCTCAGCGCGAGGTCCGTCCGAGTAATCCAGATATAGTTCGTGAACGATTTCGCGTGAACCGGCTGGAGTTATTCTAATCCGCTTGGCAAGCCTAGTGACTGGCCGGAAGTGAACAACCAGATTGTCGAACGCCAAAGAACGGCCCGGTCGGCGGCGCACTAGGAAGTCCTCGACCACCAAGAAGTCCAGCTCGGTAGTCAAAAAGCAGGTCATGACGTCTTGTACGCTCTGCACGATCGGCTCGGCGTTGTTATTGAATGAGGTATTCAGCAGGACTGGTGTTCCAGTAAGTTGCCCGAACCTCTCCACGAGCCTATAGAACCGTCCATTTGACCCTGGCTCCACTATCTGGAGTCGGGCGCTGCCATCGACATGAGTGACCGCACCGAGCTCTGCTCTCCGTTCCTCGCGGACGGGCACAACGAATGACATGAATTCATAACTAGCGAGGGTCTTAGGTATCTCGAAGTATGTTGCGGCTGCATCCGCTGTTACGACTGGCGCAAATGGCCGGAAAGCTTCACGCTTCTTCACCATCGAGTTGATCCGCTCTTTATTCCCGCTCGGCCGCGCGTCGGCGAGAATACTGCGGTTTCCGAGTGCGCGTGGCCCGTACTCGGATCGGCCATGTGCCCAGCCTAGGACAGCACCATCGGCCAGCAAACTCGCGGTGACTTCCACGATGTCAGTGGGCTGCTCGTATTCGATGAGGTCATTCCACGAAGCAAGCACCTTCTCAATCTCGACCGCAGTGCCAAGACTAGGGCCGACGCTTGCGGAGCGCATTCTCGGCTGGCTGAACGGTGGTGCTCCCAGCTTATAGGCAGCGGCGAGCGCGGCCCCCTCGGCCGCGCCACCGTCATGTGCCGCAGGATGGATGAAGACTTCCTGGAACTTTCCTGACTGGAGTATCAGGCCATTTAGGCTACTATTGTGGGCCACTCCGCCGACGAAACACAGATTGGGGATACCCGTGTAGTCTGCCCAATAACCGAGCACATGCATGGCTAGTTTCTCTAGCGTGCGCTGGAGGCCTGCGGCCAAATCTTTGTGCTGCTGAGTGAACTCCTCTCCTCGTCGGCGCGGTCGGATACCATTTGCGAAGAATTTTCCAAGCTGCAGTCGCAGTTGAAAGTCGCCCTGCTCCTTCAGGACGTATAGGGCGTCAAAAACCTCGCGGTACCTATCCGCGTTCCCGTAAGGGGCGAGACCCATAACCTTGTACTCATCACCAAGATCGTAACCTAGCAACCGGACTCCCAGCTCGTAAAATAGTCCGAGGGAATCGCGCCTGGGGTGGCCGGCAAGGGTCTCTAGTTGTCCGTTCCGTCCTCTGAATATTGTTGTCGAATTTTTTTCTCCAGCCGCGTCCATGACCACCACTAGCGCCTCTTTCATGCCAGACCGGATAAAACATGATATAGCATGAGAGATGTGATGTTCAACGTACAGGAGGCGTTCGCTCGGCAAGTCAAGGCCAAGATCGGCGTTCAGATAACCCATTATAATTTCGCGCGAACCGAGCATCGGCAGGTGGGGATTAGTTATGTAGAGGGCGGTAAGAAATTGATCAACAGTGCCTTCCGCGAAATAGTGACCAACAGCGTCAATCTCCAGAGGCGAAACTCCTGCCGTGGCTAGACATGCACGTATAGCGTTAGCTGGAAATTTTGTTGTTTTCTTGATTCGATTGAATCTCTCCTCCTCGGCGGCCGCGATGACTTCGCCGTCCCTGATGAGGCAGGCGGCGGCGTCGTGGAAAGACCCTCGGCTCATAGACGGTGCAAGATCCATGTCTTCACGCGAAAGGTTCCCACTCATGCCGAGGACGAGCATGCCGCGCCTCCTTGTTTTCCGTGTTAAAAGACGACATATAAGCGTAGAGCCCAGGGTGCGGCAGGTCAAGAGCACGGAACCGACCGACGCCAGATGCTCAACTGTTATATGGCTGGCTGGACTTCCGCGGGCGTTTTGCGGCAGGGTCACGGTCAGCGTCGATACCGAGATGCCGATATCACTGCTGACTGCCGGGTGCTTCTCACGGCGCTTCGCCGTAGCCCGGGGCAACTGGTCATGTTCCGGGGCGGCGATCGTGGGCGCCGACCTGAACGTGCGCATGACATGGTTCCGCGGCGAGTCGCGTCGATGTCCGGGATACCCAGGACCTCGGTCCACACCTCGCGAACGCTCTCCTCCAGCGATTGGCCGACCGGGTCAACAAGCGCCGAGCGACGTAGGGCTCGTCGGCATCGGGCACCGGGAGCGGCGCGATGAGCAGAGCCGCGCGGTCGCGCTTGCCGTTGGCGTCAAGCGGTACCTCGTCGATCGGTACGAACAGCAACGGCACCCCGGTAGTCGGCAGCTCCTCGTTCATGTGGCCACGCCACACCGGGGACTTTCTTCGCTTGGCTAGTGCCGCGGATGGTCGCTGCCTTCTCGATACCCGCTGCAATGCCCAGTCTCAGCACCGGCTCCGGGGTCCGAACGTCCGCCTCTGACTGCTCCGCTGACGGCGATAGCGGTCTGTCGGCCGTCCTCCAGGTACCGCTGGACGGTCGACAAGGGCGCGCTGCCGCATCGCATGATGCGGCTGTGGAACTCGCTCAGGGTCCAATCGGCCTGCCAGACGGTGGCTGACCTCCAGTCGCGGATCTGCATCTTGCCCAGTGTGTACATGGCGCGGGCCCGGTGAGCGACGGTCTCTATCACGTCGCGGCTGGTCCGCTCGGCCGACCAGCCGTTGAGCGCTGATGCGCGCGCGCATGCCTCGCTGAACGTCCACCGACCGGAGTGTACCGACAGGTACACCAGCAGCCGGATGGCCGCCTCCAGCGCGAATCTCAGCTGGGCGATCTCGACAAGCGGACGGTCCGCGGCAAGTCCCTGCTCGATCGCCAGCTCCTCCGCGTAGTGCGCCCATCCCTCGATGAAGGCGGCGAACCAGAGAAGGCTGTTGCGTATCACGCTCGGACTCGCTGACGCGGTCTCCATCTGCAGGTAATGGCCGGCATAGATCTCGTGCACGGCCAGCATCTCGAGAGTCGGCTCATTAAGGTACGACCACACGTCGGCCGGTCGCTGTCCTGCAGTCGGCCGGCGCGGCTCCGGTACGTACAGTCGGTGCGGGCGGCGCGCCGCCTCCAGCGGGGGCGAAATGGCGAAAGCGACCTCAGCGTGGGCCGAGGCCTGCGACTCGTGCACCTCGAGCGGCAGTTGCGTGCGTACCGGCAGGACGCCCGCGTTGATCCAGAACTCCCGGAGCGGGCCGACAATCGACCGGCACCGGCCGTTGGAGCCCGTCGACGATCCTCAGCTCCTCGGCCAGACGTTCGGGGCCGAGCAGGTCCGCCGCCGGAGCCTTTTCGGCAACGGCCCGCGCGAAGCTCTGGCATGCCGCGGCCGCCGCCTCGGCCAGGGGCGCCACCAGCTCCGCCATGTCCGGCTGCCCGGACACCAACCGGTCTGCCATCCCGCGGATTGTCGCGGCCTGCGCCGGACCCCACGAGATGACGCTCATCCGTTCGCCAGCCGAGATCGACGGGCTCAGTAGCTGCTCGGCCCGCGCCAGGTAGGCAGGTATCCCGGCCAGATGGCGCAACATCGCCGCCACCCGCTCCCCGATCGGCGCGTAGTCGGCGGCCAGGTATCCGGACACGTCGGCCTCGTAGGCGTACTCGAGCGTGCTGGGATAACGCTGATCCAAGCCCTCCGCCCGAAACCGCAGGGCGCCAAGCATGGCCCGGCTGGTATCGAGGTCCGCGCGCAGCTCCGGATCGGCGGCGGCGGCCAAGCCGCTCAGATGCCGATCGACGGCCGCACCGAGGACAGCGAAGTCGTCA
>WNGK01006861.1_pt1 | contig 11964 bp, 14 predicted proteins | sample 5400601 | NCBI WGS metagenome assembly WNGK01 (sample SAMN13153376, study PRJNA577476) | soil metagenome | isolation source: 60 cm soil or saprolite under Garry oak tree replicate 1 | place: USA:California | collected 2016-06-15
CGGACAGCCCGTACAGAGATGCGTCTCCCAGCGCCGCGCGCCGGGCCGGCTTCGGCGTGTCGGCGTCTCCGGCGGTCACGGGCGGAGGATAGCCGCGCCGGCTCGACCCGGGCAGCCCTCCGTCAGCCCGTGAGGTTCCGGCCCCAGCGCTCCTCGATGCGGCGGCCCTTCCAGTACAGGACCGATCCCGCCCACGTGATCACGAACATCCCCACGATCACGTACCCGAGGGTCTGGAAGTCGAGGGCGTTCGCCGCCGACACGAACCCGCCGGACACGTGGAGCTGCTTGCCGGCGACCTGGACCCACTCCACGGTCCCGACCAGCAACGCCACCGCCACCGAGAGCCCGGTGACCGAGATGTTGTAGTAGACCTTGCGGAGCGGGTTCGAGAAGGCCCATCCGTACGCCTGGGTCATGAAGACCCCGTCGGCCGTGTCCATCAGGCACATGCCCGAGGCGAACAGGATCGGCAGCGCGATGATGGCGAGGAACGGCAGCCGGCTGGCGGCCGTCGCCGTGATGGCGAGGAGCGCGATCTCGCTCGCCGTGTCGAACCCCAAGCCGAACAGGAATCCCAGCGGGTACATCTGCCAGCTGTGTTCGATCAGGCGGAAGAAGCGTCCGAGGAACCGGTTCATGAAGCCCCGGTCGCTCAGCGTCTGGTCGAGCGTCTCGGCGTCGTGCCGGCCCGCCTTCATCTCGCGGTAGATCTTCACGATCCCCACCAGCACCACGAGGTTCAGGATGCCGATCAGGTAGAGGAACCCGCCGGACACGATCAACCCGATGACGCTGCCGTACTGGTGGATCGTCGGGATCCTGGACGAGACCGTCTTGGCTCCGAAGGCGAGGGCCAGCGACACGACGAACACCACCGTCGAATGGCCCAGCGAGAAGAAGAACCCCACGCCGAGCTGGCGCTTCCCCTGCTGGAGGAACTTCCGGGTCGTGTTGTCGATGGCCGCGATGTGATCGGCGTCGAACGCGTGCCGCAGCCCGAAGCTGTAGGCGAGGGCACCGAGACCGGTCAGCGCCGGGTATCGGCCGGCGTACAGGAGGACCAGTCCCCATCCGATCGCGTGGAGGGCGAGGATCGCGCTGCCCATCCCCGCGAGCCGCACGCGCTCCTCGCGGGCGAACGACCGGAGGCCGGCGTGGCCCGCCGGCCTCCGGCCTTCGGGGTTCTGGACGATCGTGGCCATACGGGCGACACTCTATCGCCTTCGTGCAACATATCGCAAGTGACGTTCGATGCAGCGGCGTGACGCTGTGAAAGCCTCTCGTGGCGGGAGGATCGGCCTTCAGATCCGGGTCGGCGGGACGGCGGCACCGCGCTGCACGGTGGCCGAGCAGACCCGGCACAGGCCCGAGATGGCGAAATGCGTGAGGTCGGGTTGGAAGCCGTGGTGCTCGGAGATGAGCTGCTTGAGGGTATCCGCCTCCGACATGGAGAACGACTCCTCCCCACCGCAGCGGCTGCAGACCAGGTGGATGTGGTCCCCCTCCTCCGACCAGTGGTACTCGGCGCCCGACTCCAGGTGCGCGTGGGAGAGGACGCCGAGGTCCTCGAGCAGGTCGAGCGTCCGATAGACCGTCGACGGGTTGACGCCGGGGACGCGCTCGCGGACCCGGTGGGCGACGTCGGTGGGGCTGATGTGCCCGTGCGTCGCCATGATCTCGGTCACGATGGCCCGGCGCTGCGGGGTCATCCGAAGCCCGCGTCGCTTCAGGAGATCGAGCACGCCCTGGGCGGTCTGCATGTGTCCAGTGTACCCGTCCCCGTTGCACCTGCAAGCGATTGCGCGAGGGGAACGCGCGTTGCGCTAGAGGTTCGGTCGGGGGCCATCCTTCATGTAGGATTCGCCTGGCGGGGGAGGAGGGTCCGGCGCAATCTCCCGGCTTGGCATCGTCCGTATCACTTGATGGCCATCCGGACGGAGAAGGGAGGACGTATTGAGCAAGCGGATGCTTTCGCTTGTGGCGCTCGCGTCCGTAGCCATGATCGTGGCTGCGGCGTGCGGGAAGAGCAACAACTCGACGACGACCACATCGCCGCAGCAGAACTTCACGAGGGGTGGAACGCTGCACTTGGCGCTGGAGTCGGACGTCGAGGCCGGCATGGACCCGCAGCGCGAGTACTACACGATCGGGTTCAGCTACCTGCAGTTCTTGCAGCGGACGCTGCTCACCTATAAGCCGGTGCCGGGCAACCCGGGGAACGTGCCGGTGCCGGACCTCGCTGCGAGCCTGCCCACGATCACGAACAACGCCATGACCTGGACGTTCAAGCTGAGGCCCGGCGTGAAGTTCGGCCCGCCGCTCAACCGGCCGATCACGTGCGCGGACTTCCAGACCGCGATGAAGAGGGAAGCCACGACGGCGGTCGCCGCTCCGTACGCCTTCTACTACACGGACATCCAGGGGTTCTCGGACTACGCGGCAGGGAAGGCCACGGACATCTCGGGCGTCCAGTGCCCCGACCCGAACACCGTGGTCTACCAGCTGACCACGCCGACCGGTGACTTCAACTACCGCGTTACCCTCCCGGCGAGCGCTCCCGTCCCGGCCGAGGCCATCAAGGGCCACGACCAGGACTACGGCCGGTTCCTGGTGCCGTCCGGCTGCTACATGTGGCAGGGCGAGGACCAGGTGGACTTCACGGCCGCGAAGCCGACGCCGGCTTCCGGGTACGTTCCGGGCAAGTCCATGACGTTCGTCCGGAACCCAGGATGGGACCCGGCGACGGACTCCAACCGGAAGTGCTACGTGGACCAGATCAACATCTCGATCGGCGGTGACCCGGCCGACCTGTTCAACAAGGTGCAGCAGGGGTCGCTGGACTTCATCGACGACGACCCGCAGGAGGCCACGGCGCTGAAGACGTTCCGGGCCGACCCGACCCTGTCGAAGCAGATCTTCCCGGGTTCGGGCGAGACGCAGACGTACGGCACGGACGCGGGCTACTACGTCTCGATGAACCTGCAGGTGCCGCCGTTCGACGACATCCACGTCCGCAAGGCGATGAACTGGATCATCAACAAGGACGCCCTGATCCGGCTCCGCGGTGGTCCGGACTTCGGAGTGGTTGCAACGCATATCATCCCGCCTTCCATGTCGGGCGCTCTGCCCGCCACGTACGACCCGTACGCCACGCCGGGCAGCCGTGGTGACCTGACCAAGGCCAAGGCGGAGATGATGCAGTCGAAGTACGACACGAACCACGACGGCATCTGCGACGCACCGGAGTGCAAGAACATCTACGCGATCGGCAACTCCACCGATCCGGCTCCCGCCGTCGACGCGTCGATGAACTCCGACATGCAGAAGATCGGGATGTCCATGACCGTCAAGGCGCTGGACACCGGGACCATGTACAACCTGATCGGTACGCCGGCTCGTCACGCCGCCTTGGCCCTGAACCCCGGGTGGGCGAAGGACTATGCGGACATGCTGACGTTCATCGCGCCGCTCTTCGACGGGCGGACGATCAAGCCGTCGGGGAACGTGAACTACGCGATGGTGAACGACTCCACCGTCAACTCGGACATCGACAAGTGCAAGGGTGAGGTCGGCACCGCGCGGCAGCAGTGCTGGGACGACCTCGACAAGTACCTGATGGAGAACGTCGTCCCGTGGGTGCCGTGGCGATGGGCCACCGAGCACTACATCGTGTCGAACCGCATCGCGCACTTCGCCTACGCGCAGTTCCAGTCCGGAGCCGCGCTGACGGACATCGCGCTGACCCCGACCGCCGCCCAGGCCGGATAGCGCGAACGTTCCACCGGTAGCGACGAGGGGCCGCCTCCGCGAGGGGGCGGCCCCTTCGTTCGCCCGGAACTAGACTGGCCCTCCGCCACGAACGGGACTCGGCGCGGGACGTCCGAAGGAGGAGCCGACATGGGATCGCTGGTCCACCTGGAGGTCGAGGAGGGCGTCGCCACGATCCGCCTGGATCGTCCTCCCCTCAACGCCATCAACGAGGAGCTGACCCGCGACCTGGTCGCGGCCGCCACCGAAGCCGCCGGGCGCGGCGACGTGGGCGCCGTGGTCATCACGGGCGGCGGGTCCGTCTTCGCCGCCGGCGCCGACGTGAAGATGATGATCGACATGACCCCGGCGGACGTGAAGCCGATGATCGCCGGGCTCCAGGATGCCTTCAGCTTCGTCGAGGAGATCCCCAAGGTGACGATCGCCGCGATCAACGGCTTCTGCCTGGGCGGAGGCTGTGAGCTGGCTCTCTGCGCGGACTTCCGATTCGCGGGTGAGGGCGCGCGCCTCGGCCAGCCCGAGATCCTGCTGGGCATCATCCCCGGGGCCGGCGGAACCCAGCGTCTGCCGCGGCTGATCGGGCCGGCGAGAGCGAAGGACCTGATCTATTCGGGCCGCTTCGTCAAGGCCGACGAAGCCAAGGCCATCGGCCTGGTGGACGCCGTCTACCCCGACGGCGAGGTCCTGGGCAAGGCCCAGGAGGCCGCGAGCCGGTACGCGAGGGGCGCCACCGTCGCCCTGCGAGCGGCGAAGGTCGCCATCAACTGGGGAGCCAGGAACGACCTCCGCGGCGGGTTGGTCCTGGAGCGCGAAGTGTTCGCCGACCTGTTCGCCACCGAGGATCAGGGAACCGGAATGCGCTCGCTCCTCGAGGAGGGGCCGGGCAAGGCCACGTTCGCCGGGCGGTAGGGCGTGACCCGAAACCCCGCGCGACGGACCGAACGCGCCCCACCCGGCTGAGCGGATCCGCCCGCCCCTTCCCGTCGGATCGTTCGATCGCCCCGGGGAATGAATCCGGCCACACGGCGGGTTCGTATCAACTACGGCGACTGCCTGCAGGAGGCGGTGGGGTGATGGCAGGGGATGCGGGCCAGACCAAACGGCGACCGACCGTCCGGGTCGAGGCCCGGTGCGCGTGGTGCGGACCGGTTCGACTGGGACCGGGGCAGCTCATGGTCCACGCCGGGACCGACGTGGAGGGGATGCTCGAGTTCGTGTGCCCCTCGTGCGGCCGGCTGAACCTCCGGGGACTGGAGCGGACCGATCTCATGGTCCTGTCGGGCGCTGGCGTCGACGCCGACACCCTCCCTGCGCCGTTCGAGCTGCTCGAGCGGAGATCGGGACCCCCGATCACGTGGGACGACCTCATCGACTTCCACGAGGCGCTGTGGCGCCTGGAAGCGGGCACCGAAACGACGAGGGATGCCGGCCGCGCGGCGGCCGAGCAGGAAAGGCACGCGGCATGAGGGAAGACTCGCTGGTCATGCGCGGTGCGCCCGTGCGCCCGCTGCCGAGGCCCAACCGGGTCTGGGGGGCGGGGCGCGTGTGCGTCGAGGAAGGGTGCAGCACCAAGCTCTCCATCTACAACAAGTCCACGCTCTGCTGGCAGCACGAACCGCTGCACTACCAGCTGGCCAGGGGGAAGCGGAAGGCGAAGGAAGCGGCCTAGCCGGAGCCCCGGCTAGGATGGCCGCTCGATGGCGGACGGTACGAACGGCCTCCGGTTCGAGCGCCTGGTGGTGCCGACGCCGTACCGGGTCGGGCCGGCCAACGTCTACGTCATCACGGCCGAGCCGATCACGCTGATCGACTGCGGGCCGAACACCCCGGAGACCGAGAACGCCCTGCTCCTCGGCCTCGCTTCATACGGGCTCGCTCCCGAGCAGATCGCCCGGATCGTCGTGACGCACGGCCATCCCGACCATTACGGCCTGGCGGCGAAGCTCCAAGCGCGCTCAGGGGCCACGGTCCTCGTCGGAGAGGCCGACCTCCCGAAGGTGACGTCCGACCGTTCGATGCTGATGGCTACCGGCAGGCTGCTGCTCGGCGAAGGCGTCCCCATGGAGACGCTGCTCGACATGGACCAGCGGGGTCGTCGCATGGAGGACATCCACCCGGCCGTGGAGGACGCCGTCGGGCTCGCCGGCGGCGAGACGCTCGGGTTCGACGGGTTCGACCTCCACGTGCTCCACCTGCCCGGTCACACGGCCGGACACGTATGCCTCCTGGACCGGGCCACCGGGGTCCTGTTCTCGGGGACACGCTGCTCCTCGACATCACGCCGAACCCGCTGCTCGAACCCGATCCCGCCGATCCTTCGGAGCGGCGGCAGAGCCTGGTGGAGTACATCCGATCGTTGGACGTCCTGGCGTCCCTTCCGCTGACGCGGGTCCACCCCGGGCACGGCGAGCCGATCGAGGACCCGCACGGGCTGATCGACGGGATGCGGGAGCACCATCGGGCCCGGTCCGAGGACCTGGCGGCCCGCCTCACCACCGACGGCAAGACGGGCTGGCAGCTGGCCAACGAGGTCTTCTCCGGTCTGGAGGGGTTCGACAACTTCCTCGCGGTTTCGGAGGTCGTCGCCCACGTCGACCTGCTGGTGCGGGAGGGTCGCGCGGAGCCCGTGATCCGCGACGGGGTCACGTTCTACCGGAAGATCTAGTCGGGCGGCGCCCCGGCTTCGGGACCGGCCGCGTCGGAGGATCCGCCCAGCGCGCGCCGGGCCAGGGCGCGGGCTTCCTCGAGTCGATCCCGATCCACGAACAGGCGGACGCCGAACTCCCACACGGCGCTCAGCCAGCCGGGCTCCTTGTACCACCAGACGATGTCGGCCTCCTCGAGCAGCGCCGCGACGGCGTTCGCGTGCTCCCGGGTGAACTGGCCGAGGTAGACGGTCGAGACGGGCCGCTCTTCCACGCCTCCCATCCTCTCGCGTTCGCGGCGCCGTCGGCGAGCCGGGCTCAGATCGGTCCGCAGCCGGCGCCCAGGAACACCCGGATGGCGAGCAGGTCCGTCCCGTCCATCAGGGTCTCGATGCACGCGCGCTGACCGGCGGGGATCTGGGCCGACGGTGCCAACTTGACCCATGCGGTCCCGGACACGCGGAAGAAGCCGGTGGCCCCCTCGGCCAGGCGCTGCACCGTCGCCACCGAGCCCGAGTCCTCCTGGAGGTCCAGGTGGTCGGCCGCGACGTCGAGGAGCGTTCCACCCAGCCAGATCACGGGAGGCTCGTCGGACCCGAGGCTCTGGCGAGGGGTGGCCGGCGGAGGCGGGATCCGGGCCACGCTCCGGTCGTGCGTGTTCGACGAGCAGCCGACGCCCACGAGCAGCGTGAGCGCCATCGCTCTTACCGTGCGCGTCCACCGGCTCATGGCGCCATCATCGGGCATCGATCGGGCGCCCGCCCGCCCCCGGGGTCCGGCCGCCCGTCGCCAGCGTGAGCTGGCCGTCGTAGGGGCCGTGGCCGGTGAGGCAGGCGGCCCCGCATCGCGCCGCCAGCGAAAGAGCTTCGTCGGCACCCATCCCTGCCCCCAGGCCGAACGTGAGGCCGGCGACGAAGCTATCGCCGGCCCCATAGGCGTCGGCGAGCGGTCCCGGGAGGGACGCCGCCGGGTACGCGCCCCTTCGACCGTCGGCCTGCCGGTACGTGCCGCCGCCGCCCCCTCCGGTCAGGACCGCCAATCCGGGAGCCGGGTCGAGCGCCCCGGGGTCGAACGTCTCGTCGCGGTCCCGGGCGCTTCCGACGAGTGCGTCGAGCGGGACGCCCTCGTGGTTCAGCTGTTCCAGGACCCGAGAGGTGGCGACGAGCACGCGGGCTCCCCGGGCCGCGAGCAGCGTTCCGCGATCGCCGGCGGTGAAGTAGACCGCGTCGGCCGTCGCCAGTTCGTCCCACGGCAGCGGGTCGTCGATGTCCGGTCCGAGCCGTTCGCCGATCACCGTGATGGTCCGTTCGCCGAGCGCGTCGACGAACGTGAATGCCCGCCGCTGCGGCTCGGGGCGGAGCGTCGCCTCCACCCGGACGCCGAGCGCCTGGAGCCGGTCCGTCGCGCGCCGGCCCCGGTCGTCGTCACCGAGGGCCGTGAACAGCGTCGCGGCGCCGGCGAGCTTGGCCAGCTGGACCGCGGCCACGGCGCCGCCGCCGGCCGGCTCCTCCCAGGTCCGCGACGCGTGCACGATCTCGCCGGGACGGGGAACCCGTTCGACCATCGCGAACTCGACCCATTCGACGTGGCCGACGACCGCGACGCGCACGGGCGCCGCCGGGCTAGGCCGCCGGTCCGGGTGCGGCGGCGGAGCGCGATCGCTCCCGAAGCTCGACCCGCCTGATCTTCCCGGAGATCGTCTTCGGGAGCTCGGTGACGAACTCGACCTCGCGCGGGTACTTGTACGGGGCGGTCACTCGCTTCACGTGGTCCTGGAGCTCCTTCGCCAGATCGTCCGACGGCTCGTGCCCGGGGGCCAGGACGACGAAGGCCTTCACGATGTTCGTGCGTTCGGGGTCTGGCTTCCCGACGACGGCGCTCTCGGCCACCGCCGGGTGTTCGACCAGAGCGGACTCCACCTCGAACGGCCCGATGCGATACGAGGCGGAGATGATCACGTCGTCGGCCCGGCCGACGAACCACAGGTAGCCGTCCTCGTCGCGCGTCGCCCGGTCGCCCGTGTAGTACCAGCCGTTCCGGAAGGCCTCCGCCATCGCCTCCTCGTCCCGCCAATACTCCTTCATCAGGCCGACCGGACGTGCCTCGGCCACCCGCACGGCGATGTGGCCCTCCTCGCCGGCGGAGAGGCGTTCGCCGCCGTCGTCGACCACGTCGACGTCGAACGTCGGCACCGGCTTGCCCATCGAGCCGGGCCGGACCGGCACGCACGGGAAGTTCGCCACCATGTTCACGGTCTCGGTCTGGCCGTAGCCGTCGTAGATCGTGGTGCCGGTGGCCACCTTCCACACCTTGATCACCTCGGGGTTGAGGGGCTCGCCGGCGCTCACCGAGTGCCGGACCCGCGACAGGTCGAACGAACCGAGATCCTGCAGGACGAACGCGCGGAACAGCGTCGGCGGCGCGCAGAACGTGGTGACGCCGGAACGTTCCAGCACCCGGAGCGCGTGAGCGGGGTCGAGCTTCCCCCGCTGGTCCCAGACGAACACCGCAGCTCCGATCAGCCACTGGCCGAATAGCTTCCCCCAGGCCGCCTTCGCCCACCCGGTGTCGGAGACCGTCCAGTGGAGGTCGGTGGGGGTCAGGTCCTGCCAGAACCTGGCGGTCAGCTCGTGCCCGGCGCCGTAGGAGGCATGGGTGTGGAGCACCATCTTGGGATACGCGACTGTTCCGCTGGTGAAGTAGATCAGCAGCGGGTCGTCCTTCGAGGTGGAGCGGCCGTCCGGCTCGGCGTCGGAGGCGGGTGCCAGGACGTCCGAGTAGGCCTCCCACCCGGGAGCCGGCGCGTCCCCAGGGTCGCCCACCATGATCAGGTGCTGCAGGGTGGGGCAGCGGTCGAGGACCTCCGAGACCTTCGCCGCCCCGTCCGCGTCCGTGACGGCGATCGTGGCTTCGGCCCGGTTGACGCGATACTCGATGTCCCGTGGGGTGCACAGCACGGTGGCCGGCATGGGGACGGTTCCGTGACGGAACATGCCGAGCATGACCTCGTACCACTCCGGGATCCGTGGAAGCATCACGAAGGCTCGCTCGCCCGGCCCGATGCCCTTGCCGTCCAGCATGTTCGTGACGCGGTTCGACGCGCGCGCGAGGTCGGCGAAGGTGAGTTCGCGGCGTCGCTCGCCGCCCGGGTCGACGGCCACCAGCGCGAGCTTGTTCGGGTGGGTGCGGGACCACGCGCCCACGACGTCCCGCGAGTAGTTGAAGTCCTCGGGCACGGCGAGCCGGAAGGTCCGGCGCGTCTCCTCGTAGTCGGTCATGTTCACGTGGGCACCTCCGACCGGGCGTCCGGGTCCTCGACGGGAGCGTACCGCCCGTCCTCGAACCCCGCTGGGGCCGTACCCGGTGCGGCGATCTCCGAAGCGTGAGATCCGTCACGGACGGCGCGTCGGGCCGGTGGTACTGTCGGCGGGTCATGGCTGCGACGTGGGCGGCGATCGGTCTGTTGGCGGCGACCCTGGGTGGATCGCTCTTCTACCTCGGCTCCAAGATCGACGCGCTGGGGGGCACGCTCGGCGCCCGGATCGACGCCCAGGGTGCGGACCTCGGCGCCCGGATCGACGCCCTCGCGGGCAGGATGGATGTACTCGACGCCCGGCTCACGGCGAGGATCGACGCCCTGGCCGCGCGGTTCGACGAGCACCTCGGCCGGCACGCCGGCTGACCTCGACCTCGGCTGCTAGCCTCGGGCCGACATGATCTCGCAACCGTCGGTCCTGGTCGCCATGAGTGGGGGAGTCGACTCCTCGGTGGCCGCCTGCCTGCTGCACGAGCAGGGCTATCGCGTGCTCGGGTCGCACCTCAGGCTGGTGGACGCGGACGGTGTCGAGCACGGGTGCTGCGGTCCCAGAGCGGAGGCCGATGCCGCCGAGGTCGCTCGGATCGCCGGGTTCGACCTCGAGATCGTCGACATGGGGAGGCAGTTCGAACGGACCGTCCTCGCCGACTTCTTCGGCGAGCATCGGGCCGGCCGCACGCCGAATCCCTGTGTCCGCTGCAACGAGCACATCAAGTTCCGGGCCTTCCTGGACCGGGCCGACGCGCTGGGGTTCGACTTCGTCGCCACCGGCCACTACGCGCGTTCCTGGCGCGATGCGGACGGCCGGTGGCACCTGGGCCGAGGCTCGGACTGGAGCAAGGACCAGTCGTACGTGCTCCACATGCTGGGGCAGGCGCAACTCGGCCGGGCGCTGTTCCCCGTCGGTGGCCAGCCGAAGTCGGTGACCCGAACGCACGCCCGGCGGTTGGGCCTGCCGGTCGCCGCCAAGCCGGACTCCCAGGAGGTGTGCTTCGTTCCCGGAGCCGACCACGCCGCGTTCCTCGCCGAGCGCGCGCCCGACCTGGTTCGCGGCGGCGACGTCGTCGCTCCGGACGGCACGGTCCTGGGTCGACACGGAGGGACGTTCCGCTACACGATCGGCCAGCGCCGCGGCCTGGGTGTCTCGACCGGCGAGCGCGCCTACGTGGTGGACGTCGACCCGGCGGCGAACCGGGTGGTCGTAGGACCGGGCGAGCTGCTCGCACGGGGCGGACTGCGAGCGGAGCGCGTGAGCTGGGTCGCCGGCGTGCCGCCGGACGGGCCCGTGGATGCCGGCGTCCGGATCCGCTACAACGGCGATGACGCCCTCTCGGTGGTCGAGCCCGTCGGGTCGGACGGAGCATTGGTGGAGTTCCGGACGCCGCAGCGCGCCATCGCCCCCGGCCAGAGCGTGGTCGTCTACGCCGGCGACGAGGTCCTGGGCGGCGGCGTGATCGCCGAAGCCCTGCGCTGACCGGTCGATCGAGCCGAGAGATCGGGCGCGCTTCCTTCGTTCCGGCTCGTTCTGCAGGTAGCCTGTCTCGGCTCCCTCGGAGAGGAGGCCCGTGCCGATCCGCGCCAGGAAGATCAAGTCGTTCAACGTCCCCGTGCAGGAGATCACCCTGCGGGTGACGGCCCCCGAGGACCTCTACGAGGAGGCCCGCGCCGCCGGCATGCACTTCTGGGAGCAGGTGGAGGCGTACGCGATCCGCAATCCGCTGTTCCGCACCAGCAAGCGGCGCCTGTTCGTCACCGAGGACGCCCCCGAGCCCGTCCGGGACATGGCGAACGGCGCCGCCGAGGTCGGCGTGGGCCCCATGTACACCTTCCACGGTGCGCTGGCCGAGTACGTGGGACGGCACCTGGCGCCGGCCAGCCCCGACGTGATGGTCGCGAACGCCGGTCACTACTTCGTCATCGCCCGGCGCCGGTCGAAGCTCCCCGTCCAGATGGAGGAGGGTGCCGAACCCCTCGCCGTCGTGGTCCGCCCCGAGCTCGGTCCCCACGGCATCTACACCAGCCTGGGGCGAGCTCGAACCGAGCGCGGCGAACCGGGAGGCCTGGTCGTGGTGGCCAGGACCTGCATCCTCGCCGACGCCACCGCCACCGCCGCGAAGGGGATCCTCAACAAGAGCGGACTCACCGACGCGCTCGCCTTCCTCCAGGGCGTCGAAGGGGTGTTCGGCGGGCTGGTGGTACGGGGCCGCGACATCGGCGTCGCCGGCGGGCTCG
>WNGK01017788.1_pt1 | contig 11964 bp, 10 predicted proteins | sample 5400601 | NCBI WGS metagenome assembly WNGK01 (sample SAMN13153376, study PRJNA577476) | soil metagenome | isolation source: 60 cm soil or saprolite under Garry oak tree replicate 1 | place: USA:California | collected 2016-06-15
GGGCAAGAAATGGTTTCACCTGGGCCCGCACGGCGCCGGTCAAACCATCAAGCTGGCGATGAACCTGATCCTGGCGCTCCAAGTGGACGCACTCGCCGAAGCTCTCGCCCTCACGACCCGCGCCGGCATTCAGGGCGAAAAACTCGTCGAGGTTATGCAATCCAGCATGGCGCGTTCCGGCGTACTCGATGTAAAAGCTCCGAATTTGCTCAAAGGCGAATACGTCCCGAGCTTCCCTCTGCGCCTCATGCACAAGGACCTTGGCCTCGCGCTCGACCTCGCCAATCAGCTTGGCGTTGCGCTGCCCGCCACCGCCGCCGCCCGCGAAACCTACAATTACGTCAAGGGCGCCGCTAAAGAAGACCTTGACTATTCCGCGGTCATGAAATTCTGGAAGCGCTGACTCGCGCGTTCTTGGGCGGGCGTTTGATTCCAACGTACCGGCCGCGTCTTCTCAGGGAATCTACTCGAATTGAAACTTCACGGTCACACTTAGGTGGATTGGAACCGGATGTCCGTCCAATCGAGCAGGCTCGTACTTCCATAGCCGTACCGCATCCATCGCAGCCTTTTGCAAAAGAGCAGGGCCCGACACCAGTTTCACGTTCGTTACTTTGCCGGTTGAATCGATGAGCGCATCCACGGTGACGTCCCCCTTGACATGATTGGTCTTCGCAAGGGCTGGATAAACAGGTGACACCGACTGGATTAGGTGCGCCAACTGAACGTCGCCGCCCACAGGCACGGAGGTTGCGACTGGATTCGGCATCGCTGGACTGGTGAGAGTACCCGCGAGCGGTGCCTCCAATGGAGCGTGCAGTTCGTCGTGAACCACCGGGTCCGCAATGGATAGAGAATTCAGAGCCAAACTATTTGGTTCGGGCCGGCTCAATTGGGGCGCAATCAGCGTGAACTTGTGAGGCGCTGCAGGCTCCGCGGAGACAACGGGCTGCTTTGGACGGCTAGCGCTTTTTAAGGATGCATGCGAAGTAGGCACCGCGGATCTATAAGCGGCCTGGGTGGGCGCATTCTTCGAGTTGTTGCCGTCAAACCATAAGAGCCACCGCCGATTGTACGTGTCCAACACCTCCACCAGAAACGGGCGCGGGCTCCCGGCGGACACGCCAGATGCGGCGCGGACATGTTCGCTGTCGCCGACAGTCCAACTCGGGATACTTTCGACCGCAGCAGCTTTGTAGGTAAACCGGGGCAGAATCCCTCTGACGCCGCCAATCACGACCACAGCCGCCAGGCCAACTGTTACGCCAATCACCTGCGTTCGGCTGACCCTCTGATTTGATTCGGAGGTCCTCGCACGCCTCATTTCTTCTTCCGCCGTGATCTCGGAGTAAGCCTGGAAAGTAGGTGCTTCGAGGATTTTCTGCACGAGCGGAGAGGTTGGATCCGCGGGCGGCTCCGCGGCGGAGTCAGTATCCTCTGCATCAAGCTGCAACTCTTCTTCGTAAATTGCGGTCGGCGTTTCAGGAGGAGCCGGCGCAGGTTCGAGAGGCTCTGGCAGTGGAACTTGCGCTTCCTGTTCCGTTTTGTTGCTCGCGGGAGCGGTAACGGCGGAGGCCTCAAAAGAAAGCCATTTGCGAATTTGTTTGCGGCTCTCTTCGGCTAGACTGACGAACTGTACGCCGGCGGTCCTCTCAAAATCGCGCGTCCATCGTACGTCGCCTGCCACCTGGAACGAATCGCTGATGATCTCCCCGCCAAACCAAGCCGGCAATCGGCCCATGGCTTCAAGCGTAAAGTTGATCCGCTCGCGGTCAGAAGGGAGTTGGGCAAATTCAAAGCACATACCGCTTTCGCTCAAATCAACCAGCTTGCCCCAATTTTCCTGCCCGAAATACACAAGCACTACCCATTTGAACGATTGCCTTGAGCCGGAGCGCCGTTCGCTGCTCCGGCTTTCATTCTTAAAAATTGTTGGTGAGATGGACATAATTTAATTTCCTGCTATGGCGATCTCAAGCTTCCTCGAACGTCCCAATTCCGGTTCCTCCTTGGGGTAAGTGCTCACTCGGCGTCCCGCCGTTCTTGCGTCTTATGCTCAACATCAGTAACTCGCTCGCGCCGCTTCCTGTAGTTCCTGCCACGCTCCCGGCAGTTTGATCTCAGTACGGCTGGCCTGGTCGAACAGGACGAATTCGCCGACGTTCGCCAGTCTCTGCTTCACGAATTCCCTGAGCTTGTCTACATACGCGGCGTCTTCTTCGGCGGGCCAGGCAAAGGGTTGCGTCATTTCAATGGCCAGACGCGCACGCTGCTTCGCCGGCAGGAACACCGGATAACTCAGCCGTAGCGGTTCTTGCTGGCTCAGGCTGCCGTCGGCCTTCAGCTTGCTCAGGATGAGAACCTCGGGGGCGGCGTTCAAGCGATAATCGGAATCCGTGTTGTTCTCCAGATCGTAGGAAAGCGTCAACGTGGAATGGGCCTTATCCGTCTCTTTGAGCTGGCTTGCCACATACGTCGCCTTGATGGCTTCCCGGTTCCAGGACTTGGATGGCTCGCTGCGGATGCCTTTGAAGGCCGCCGCGCCGGTCATGAAAACGATCAGCAGGACGAGCCCAGCCCCCGTCAAGCTGGTGATAACAAAGAAGTTTCGTTTGGACACTGTGACCCTACGCTGCTTTCTAGAACCGAAACTCGCGAAAACTCCCGGCGGTCCTCGCTAGATACCTGGTTCGGAGTGAATCCGTAACACTCACACACCAGTACGGCAAGAAAGGAAAACCTGTAACTTGCATACAGGTATTTACCCTAAGCTTCCCGTCTGCGGCGGCTGATGCCTTATCAGCCTCAGCTCCGTATCGTCTTGGAGGCATATATCCCCCATTGCGAATGGTGATCGTTGCCTCGCCTCCGTTTCAAAGTAGAATTATCAAACGGCAAAGTTCTTAACAGCCTCCGTCCCCTTGGCCTCGGCATCCACTGAACACTCTGTTAAACTTCCGGCCGTGGAGGCTACTGATGAGCGCGCCTGACCCATCCAAGATCCAAAGGTTTCGTGAGCTTCTTCACCAGGAATGGACCGGCGACAGGACGGTCGCCGCCTGGCGCAAATGGCACGCCCAGATTGCTGTGTTCTCGCATGGCGCCACGGAAGCCATTCTCGAGGCTGCCCATCTTCGCCCCGGCATGCGCGTTCTCGATCTCGCCAGCGGCGTCGGCGATCCCGCGCTTTCGATTGCCGCGGAAGTCGCTCCCTCCGGCCGAGTGACCGCCACCGATCTCGGCCCGGGCATGATGTCGCTTGCCGAGGAACTCGCGCGAAAAAAAGGCATTAGCAACATCGAATTTCGCGAAGCCAGCGCCGAATCGCTGCCGTTCGCCGGTGAATCCTACGACGTGCTTACCTGCCGCTTCGGCGTGATGTTTTTTCCGGACCTTCCCAAAGCGCTCCGCGAATGCTTCCGCGTACTCAAGCCCGGCGGGCGGGCCGCGTTCGTCGCGTGGGGCAAGAAAGAGCAACCGTTCTTCACCACCACCGCGGGAATCGTTCTGAAACACGTTCCCGTGCCTCCGCCCCCTCCCGATCCCGAGGGCCCGAGTCTCTTCATGTTTGGCGAGCGCGGCCGGCTCCGGCGCGCGCTGGAGGCGGCGGGGTTCAGCAATGTCCATGAGGAAGACCGCATCATCTCCGGACGGTGGCCTTCATCCGTCGAAGAATACTGGGAGCAGTTCAGCGAAGTCGCCGCGCCCTTCCGCCCGCTCATCGAACAGCTCACGCCCGAAAAGATGGCTCAGGCCAAATCGGAAATCTACGCCGCCCTGAAAAAATTCTGGAACGGCAAAGAACTGAACATGCCCCTCGAAATCGTCATCGGCACCGGCACGCGGCCCTGAGCTGGGTTCCTGCAGCCGCGGCGGCTTGACTGTCGCGGCCTTGACGGGATCATGCCTCGCTATTCGCCTCCTCGAACTTATTTGCCCCGACTCACAGTAAAATCATCCCATGACCATCGCACTCGTCGCCCAACCCTGGTGGGTCAACCTCCTCGTCCTGATTCCGCCGCTTGCCTGGTTCTCCTGGCGACGTAGCGGCGTCCCTGTCACCGCACGGCAATTGGCAATCAGTGGCCTCTTCGCGGCCTCCTTCGGATTCTTGGAAGCCGTAGTGGTTGTCTATCTCCGCGCAGCCGCCGGCTTGCTCCCCGGATACCAGGGAACCCTCTCCGACGTTATTCACATGTCCGGGCAGTTTTACGCGCAGTCCCAGGCGATCAGCCAATTCCCCAAGAGCCTTCTCACCCTCGAAGTCCTTCGTGAAGCCGCCACCATCCTCATGCTGCTCACCGTTGCTTTGCTCACGTCTGCGAACTCCAGAGCGCGTGCCGCCGTTTTCCTTTGGACCTTTGCCATCTGGGATATCGTTTACTACGCCGCCCTTTGGGCCACCGTTCGATGGCCGCACTCGCTCGGTGAACCCGATGTGCTGTTCCTTATCCCCGTGCCCTGGCTTTCCCCGGTGTGGTTTCCTCTCCTGGTGAGCGCTCTCGCCCTCGCCTCCGTCCTCTTCTCCCGCGTTTCGCCGCCAAAGAGCTGATCAGGCGATGGCTGCATACTAAGTGGAGGTCTGCAAACAAGGTTTGGGACGGTCGCGGAAATCTTCCCCACGCGCGACGTTCCCTTTGCATCAAAGAAATGCCATGCCTCGCAAAGCTCCTCGAAATGTCGCGCTTCGCAAATCGCATCGAAATGACGCGCTTCGCCGAGCTCATCCGTGGGGCGCCCCGCCCTGGACCGTTGATTTTCGCCCCGCTCCGTGCGCTCTTCCGGATCATGTGGATTTCGCCATTGTTGGCGGCGGCTTTTCGGGCCTTTCCGCCGCGGCGTGGCTGCGCCGGCTGGCTCCCGGGCGTTCCGTTCTGGTGCTGGAGTCTGCTTCGCTCGGTGACGGCGCCAGCGGCCGCACCGGCGGCATGGCGCTGGCGGAAACCGCTGCCGGCAAGCTTCCCGGCCTCGGCGACGTGCTCGTGGGCTACAAGAAAATTCTCCGCGCTTTCCGCATTGACTCGCGGTTAACGCTTCCTGGCGCCTGGGAGCTTGGCCGCTCCGCTCCGGCGACCAACGGTTCCGACCGTGTCGGAAAGCATTCGCCGATTTCGTGGAACGATTCCGGCGAGCTGAAAGTCGTCCGCCTCGTTCCTGGCGGCACGGTTGACCCCGGCAAAGTGCTCGCCGGCTTGGCGCGCGCCGCGGAGAACGCCGGCGCTCAAATCGTCGAGCACGCTGAAGTTCGCGCGCTGGACTTCTCGAATCCGCCGCGCCTACACGTCCGCCACAAACTCCGCGGCCGCATCCGTCACAAAGAAATCCGCGCGGAGCAAGTCCTTCTCGCCACCAACGCCTTCTCCCTGGAATTGTCCGGTCTGCGCGCCGCTGCCGTGCCGAAACTCACCTTCGCGCTGGCCACTGCGCCGTTGTCCGCCGCGCAGTGCAAAGCCATCGGCCTCTCCTCGCGCCGCCCGTTTTACACCATTGACTTTCCTTATTTGTGGGGACGCTTGCTCGAATCGAACGGCGTCATCTTCGGCTCCGGCCTCGTCCCGGCCTCCGCTAGCACTCCTTTTCGCGCTCCCACGGTCAGCCGCTCGATCAAAAACAGCGCGCGCGATTTGCACTGCTACGATGTTCGCAGAGGCCAATCCGCCAGCCGTCTCCGCTGGCTCGAAAGCCGTGTCCGCAACTTGCACCCTGCGCTTGCTTCGGTGCGCATCACGCACCGCTGGGGCGGCCCGATTCTCTTTACGGAAGAAATGTGCCCCATCTTCCGCCGCCATCCTCGCAGCAAACACGTCATGATTCTCGCCGGCTACAACGGCCACGGCGTCGCTCTCTCTGTCTATCTCGGCAAATGGGCCGCCGAAGCGCTGCTCAACCTTCGTGCCCTTCCTCGCTGGCACTAACCCAAATCACCTCTCTTATTTCCCGCCTCTCGATCCGCATTTCAACCTTTCTTCGCGCTGGCATACGCATCGCCGCCCATCAAATGAATCGACACGTACGGCTCGTCTCCCACCACCCAACTGTCATGCCCCGGCGCAATGTAAAACACGTCCCCGGCCTTCATCTCGATCACTCGGCCATCATCCATCGCCGCCGTCGCGCGCCCGGAGAGCACCATTCCCACGTGTTCTACCGCGCAACTCTTCGCGCCCACCGCGCGCCCCACGTGCTCCGACCATTTCCATCCCGGCTCATACGTCGCGCGCCCGATGGTCATTCCGCCTAGCCGCACCAGTTCAAATCTGCCCTTTTCAAACGTGCGAATCTCGTCCGGCTGCTCAAATCGTTTCAGGATCACTTCGAGCATGGATTTCTCCTTTCCCCGCTTCTTATTAGAAAGGATTCGACCCACCACGGTGACATCCAAATTGGAGGCCGCCGCTCCATTTTGGATTTTGTACTGCCCCCGGCAACAGCCCGATTCTGCTGAAGGGACCTGCTCAGTTCGCGCTTCTCCGGAGGATCAATGGAGAAATCTCACGCCTCGCAAGCGGCTGGCGCCGCGCCGGACGAGTTCGTGATTCGCCCTGCAAGCGCCGAAGACGCGGGCGCCATCCTGCAATGTCTACGTGCTGCGTTCGAGCCGTACCGCTCGCTCTACACGCCCCAAGGCTATTTCGATACCGTGATGACGCCGGACACGCTTCTCCAGCGGCTTACCTCCATGACCGTGCTGGTTGCGGCCAAAGCGCAGGGCCATGTCGTCGGAACCATCGGCGGCGCTGTGGTCTCTCCCTCGGAGGGCCACCTCCGCGGAATGGCCGTGCCGCCGCAATGGCACGGACGCGGCATCGCGCAGCGCCTGCTCGACGCCATCGAAAAACACTTGATCGGCAGAGGCTGCACGCGCATCTCACTCGATACCACTGAGCCGCTCCAGCGCGCCATGCGCTTCTACGAAAAAAACGGCTTCCAGCGCACCGGAAAAGTCTCCGACTTCTTCGGCATGCCCCTCATCGAGTACGTCAAACTCCTCTAGGTGGCACAGCCAATCTTGGCTGTGCGCTTTTTTCCTTTTGGATTCACCCAAGGCGTCTGCATAATCGCTTCATCTATGTTTACAATGAATCCAGAATCGATGATCGCCATTCAGCCTGAGTTGGCCTCGGGCGAAATTCTTTGGGGTGGCTTCGCTATTTTTTGGGAAGCCAGCGTCTCAGGTTTCTGGGGCGGAAACCACAACAATGGCCGTTCTTGGATCTTTGGCATGATCTGGGGCGTCCCCTTCGTTTTGATCGGCCAGTATTTAATTTGGGGTAGGTTCCTCTATGATGCGTGGCTCAAGAAGCGCACGCACTATGCCGTGACCTCTCGCCGCGTCATAGTTGTTCAGACGGGCTGGAAGCGTCAAATGGTCTCAGCCTTCCTGGACTCTTTGCCAGCCATTGCGAAAGAGGGCGGCGGCAACCGTCCGGGCACGTTACGCTTTGACCAGTCGAGCGCATCTTCTCTCTTCTCCGGCTCTGGCTGGACCAAGCGTTCCAGCGGCCGCAATAGTTGGGCAGCCTGGAATTCCATGTCCGTCGGTAACATGCCACTCTTTCGCGACATCGACGAACTCGACTATGTCTATCGCCTCGTCTCCGACCTCCGTGAAAAAACCCGCTCTGCCCAAACCTCCTCTTGACCCACATCATCTGCTCAGTCTTTCCGCTTGCCCCTCCCAATCATCCAGATTTCAGTCCTGCCATCCGGGCGGAGTCTGCGGGGGTGGAATCCTCTATTACTAGAAAGCTTCTTTCCTTATCTCCTCCCGAATCTGCAACTTACAAGCGGCAAATCATTCGAATGATACCTACATCATAATATTTATTGACAGTTAGCGAAAGCTATGCTATGCTTTTGCATGAACTGGACGCCAGCCACCCTGCATGTATCACGTAACCCCTTTCGTTGCCGCACATCCGAGAAATCGCCACATAACTCCAATCATTGCCACACTTCCAAAACCGCCGTTTTTAAACCTTGTGTTTGCCACACTTCCGAGCCCCCCGGGGGTCCACTCTTCCAACTTGGGAACTTACCACTCGCCTGCCAAACCTCAAGTTCTTTCTTTTCATACCCTTGCGCACTCTTTTGCACTTGCAAAAATCACAACTTCTTTATTTTCAAGCGATTCCGCGCTCTTTGCCAAAAACCACCCGGGGTGGGGGTACCCCTGCTCAAGCGCGTTTCGGGGAGAATGCCCTCAAGGTTCCAACCGTCGCACTTGCAAGCCTTCAGCGCTTCGGTCTGTTGTATCATCCCTCGGCGCGGACGCTCGGAAATCGAGACTTTGATGAGAGTGCCCTGCAATCTCTGGTGCATGGGGGAATCATGAAACGGACTTACTTTGGGCTCGCCAACCTGCTCTTTGCCATTAGGCTCGCGGCCATCCTGCTCGGAACCTTCCTGGCCGCCACGGCCCCGGCGCAGACGCCACCGCCGCCGCTGGTCTCTCCGGAGGTCCACGCCGATAGAAGCGTAACCTTTCGTTTCCGTGGGCCTAACGACAAAGAAGTCGCCGTCTTCGTCGAAGGCGCTGCCAAGCCCCTGCCCATGCAGAAAGACGACCAGGGCGTTTGGAGCGTGACCACCGAGCCGCTCGCTCCCGATTATTACGGCTACACGATCATCGCCGATGGCGTGGGCCTGTTCGATCCTTCCAATCACGTCACCAAGCCCAACTTGCTCGGCAGGTCGAGCGTAGTTCACGTGCCCGGACCGGCGTCCCTTTCCTGGGAGGCCGGTGCGGCGCCTCATGGCGAAATTCACCGTCATTTCTACAAGTCAGGAGTGGTGGGCGATGATCGGGACTTCTTCGTTTACACGCCGCCCGGTTATGACCCGCGCGGCAAGCAAACCTATCCCGTCCTCTATCTGTTGCACGGATTCAGCGACGATGCCAGCGCCTGGACGGCGGTTGGCCGCGCCAATGTGATCCTGGACAATCTGATTGCCCAGGGCAAAGCCAGGCACATGCTGGTGGTCATGCCGCTTGGTTATGGCGCGCCGGAAGTTCTTACTGTGGGCTTTGGAGCGTTCCGCGATCACACGCTCACGGAACGCAACTTTGACAAATTCCGCGAGGCGTTGCTTACGGAAGTCCTTCCGCGCGTTGAATCCGAGTATCTCGTGAACAAGGACCGCAATTCCCGCGCCATCGCCGGCCTTTCCATGGGCGGCTCCGAATCTTTGCTGACCGGCTTGAATACGCTGGACAAGTTTGGCTGGATCGGCGCTTTCAGCTCCGGCGGGATCACCGAAGATTTCGACAAGGAATTTCCAGCCGTGGATTCCAAGGCCACCGAACAATTGCATTTGCTGTGGATCGCGTGCGGCACGGACGACCGTTTGATCGACATCAACCGCAAGTTCCGCGCCTGGCTGGCGTCCAAAAATGTCAAACACGTGGACATCGAGACGCCCGGGGCGCACACCTGGATGGTCTGGCGCCGCAACCTGACGGAATTTTCGTCGCTGCTTTTTCGCTGATTTCCTGGAGTGAAATCTTAAGTCATGGCTCTGGTTTCAATCCTCATCGTCTTTTTTGGCGCCGCCGGTTTCGTCGTCATGTACTTTGGCGATTCCGAGCCGCATCGCTTGGTACGCGGGAAGCTGTGCCGCTTGCGGAACCTTTGATCCGTTCCCGGTGCACGCGAACCAGATCACCGCGTTCAAAATTTTCGGATCGGCCATGTCCGCATGCGCGAAGTTTTGCCGGTTCGATTTTTTCATCCACTCGGCAGCCGCTTTGTCTTTCGGCTTGTGCGTTATCAGGTTATCCGCAGCGATGGTCGGCAAAATCGCCTTGTAGGGCGTCAAATCAGGCGTCTCCTGGAAAATATCCATGGGCACGGCGGAAGCATCGAGTTGGTTCATGGGCGCGATTCCCAGCAGCAACTCGATGGTGCGAATCATGCTGACCGTGCTGTGAAATTTGTGGATGAGCGCTCCCGGCCGGTTGTACGCGCTGATGGCCAGCCCGACGGATCGATGGGAATCGACGTGGTCCGGCCCGGCCTGCGCGTCATCTTCGACGATGAAAATCGCCGTGTCTTTCCAATACACGCTCGAAGAGACCGCTTCGACGAGGCGGCCCACGGCGTAATCGTTGTCCGCAACCATGAATTGCGGCGTCGGAAATGCATTTTTCATTCCGGTCGTATGATCATTGGGAAACCGCAGAACGCTGAGCGCGGGCATCGGATCCGCGCGGCCCGCTTCGCGCTCCGCAACGAACTTGCGAAACTCCGCGAGCCATTCGCCAAATCGCGAATTGCCCCGGCAATTTGAATTGCGATTGTCCTGAGTCACGGCGGCATCGGAAGAGGCTGACGGGTCCAGAGAGGCTTTGTAGCAATCGACCGTCATGCTGTCCGGAGCGGTGACGTCAAAGCTTCGAAAGCTCGGGCTGTGATGCTTCTGCAGCGACTCTTTATTGGGTATGGCGCGCTCGGCATTCGAAATATCGGGATAAGTCTTCTTGCGTTTTTGCCCGGCGGCTTCGACGTCTTTCGCCGAGATTACGGTAACGAATTCCCCGTAATTCCGATACGTCAAACCGGCGCGCGAAGCAGCGTCCCAGAGATAAAGGCTCCTGGGTTCCGCGAGATCCGTGAATCCTTGATGATAGGGAAGATGTTTTTCCAGCAGATCGGTTAAGGCTGCCAGCACATCGCCCTTGAATTTGTCGAGTTGCAGATCACCGGGCGGCTCGTAATCCGGCAGCCGGTTGTAGCCTTCCCAATCATAGGTGCGCCCGCGATCGGAATATTGCCAGCGAAATCCTTTGTCCACGTAGTCCGTGGAAAATGCGGCTGTCGCCCAGTTGTGCCCGTCGGGGCTGGCCTCGGAATTCACAAAGAACCTGTCGAACAAGCCGAATCGCTGCGCTAGTGAATGATGATTGGGGGTCACCACTTGGCGCGTTCCGTCAGGCCGTTGCGCTACGGCGCCGCTTCCGAAAATTGCAAAATCGGGCTCGCCATCCGCGGCGTGTCTGTCGCCTGATGTTTTCACGTCGCCAAAAACCTGATCGTAGGTGCGATTTTCCTTGATGATGTAGATGACGTGCTTAATCGGGCTTGGCCCAGCAAAGAGCTTGGTGGGCGCAAATCCCATCAGCCCGTCGTTCTGCAGAGTTTGCTGCGTGTATCGCGAGAGCGCCGGCAAGTCCGGCAAGGCCACCATGCTGATGTTTCCAGAAACAATCGATCCGCTGTACTGGCCGCCCTGCCGGTTCTTTTCTTTGTTCGGGGGAAACGCGGCGTTAGGCGAATTCGGCGTGAATCCGCTGTTGTTCACGCGCATCGATGAAGATTCGAATCCCGTTCCTTTTCCATTTCCGATGAAGAGTTTGCCGCCTGCAACGGCGACTGCGGAGGGATACTGGCCGGTCGGAATGAATCCAAGGATTTTCGATTTCGCAGCTTCCGCCGTTTTCTCCGCCGGTTTTCCGCCCCGTGCTTTTTCGGAAAGCGCAACCACCGCAACTGCGTTGCTGTGCGCATTCGCCACGTACAGAGTCTTTTCGTCGTCGCTGAGGGCGACGGCCTCCGGACTCGCTCCGGGCAAGGCATCCTCCGCCAGCCGAACGTCAATGCGTTCGATCTCTTGATCCGTCGAAGTGTCAATCACCGAGACGCTGTCCGCATCCGAGTTGGCCACAAAAAGCCGCGTCCCTTCGGCGTTTACGATCATCGAAGTCGGATGCCGATCAACGGCAATGTACTTCCGCACGGCCCTATTGCCGCTCAACGGAATGACGGCTACCGACGAATCATTCCAACACGACACGTAGGCGCGCGCATTCTTGGCGCTTCCCAGCGCGACGACTCCGTACGGATAAATGTTCTCGTTCAACTTTCCGGGATGGTGCAAATCCACTCTCTCCATCCGCCGCGTATCGCGGAGACGGCGCACAATCGTCACGCTGTCTCCCAGGTTGTTGGCGGTCACCAGTGTGGC
>WNGK01006862.1_pt1 | contig 11963 bp, 9 predicted proteins | sample 5400601 | NCBI WGS metagenome assembly WNGK01 (sample SAMN13153376, study PRJNA577476) | soil metagenome | isolation source: 60 cm soil or saprolite under Garry oak tree replicate 1 | place: USA:California | collected 2016-06-15
AAATGACCTGATGACTAAATCGTTCCCATTGAAGATTTGGTGGTTTGGTCAGTAGGTCATCTGGTGCTTTGACAAGTACATTAAACATCGCACAACAGACATTCGACATTTGACAAGTTGCCCATTGCCAATTTTTTCCAGCTTCTATGCCCCCGCGATGTCACATTTTAAAAATTGCCGGCGGTCCGCGAAGCGCAAGCGCGGTAGCGCGCAGCCTCAAAAAATGACCGCCGCTACAGTTGACTACCAAATCTCGGAGATATTGAAGACGAAACCCGGCAAGACCGGTTCGCCGCTCAGGGTTGATGGATTTTCCAGCGTCTGGAGAGGCGCGCCACGGCGATAGAGGTAAACGGTTCTGTGATTGGGGTCGATCAGCCATCCGAGCAGTGCTCCATTCGCCATGTACTCCTCCATCTTTTCTTTCTGCTCGGCCAGCCTGTCGCTGGGGGACATCAGTTCCACGACGAATTCCGGGCAAAGCGGCGCGCCCTTTTCCTTTGCCTCAGCCGGCAATGGATCCCAACGTTCTCGCTTCACCCAGGCTGCATCGGGACCGCGGTTGGCGCCGTTGGGAAGGATGAACCAGCAGGCAGAGTCGAATGCGATCCCGGTACCGTCCTTTCTTGCCCAGTTTGTGAGTTCGGCAGTGATGATCGCATTGCGTCTGCTCGTGTTCGCGCCTGGCAGCGGCATGATGACCAGCTCCTTCTGGGCCGTGAGTTCGAACCGCAAGTCGCGATTGTCGCTACAAAGTTGGAGAAATTGATCCGGGGTTAAGCCGAGATTTTCGACGTTGAGAATCAACGAACCCGTCATAACTTGTTGTTCAACCAGAGGCGTTCGAGCCATGGTTTTCCCCCTGCCCGCCATTGTAGCGCACCCGACGAACCACCGTTGATAACGCGCACTGCAGGGTGCGTTCGCGATACGGATGACTTCAAAATCTTTAGACTATTTTGCCAAACAAGCAGGCGTCGCTGGCTTTTCTATCGTTCCGATCAATCCTCCCGAAGTAGAGTATGTACGGAGCCTGCCGAAGATTCACAAAGACCCCGATGAGGAGCGGCTCGATCTGTCACACTACCTGCAGGAATTCGTCGAATTCCGACGGGTCTAAAACTGATGGCGGCCGTCGTCCGGCAGGTCTTTGAACTCGAGATGGCTAGACCTCAAACCTGACGAAGCGCCGAGAATGGCGCGGTAGTGGCTCAGTAACCGCAAGAAGGGGTAGTACAGAAAGATATTCGGGCCTGGAATCGGCGCCAGGAAGGGCGTGAATACGATGACGACGCCGGTGATAAGAAAATCTATCAAAAACCAAAACACGTGTTTCCGCCGATGGCGCCGGAGCACGCGATAGAATTCCGCCGGAACTTTCGTGTGGACGACGAACTCGTCCGTGACTGCCATCGCTTTCAGCACGCGCTCCTCCGGATCGATTTTGTCTTCGAGCCTCACGTAGTAATCGTGAAGCGACCGGATGCCTCGGCCGATCCATGCCGCCAACCGATTCTGTCTGCTCGTGAGCCACTCGATACCATGCCGTACCCGGTCCGACGATTCGGCGGTGCCAAGCGTCTCGGCTGGAACGAAGAGGCCGGTACGCCTGTTTTGCTGCGGAATGACGTACAGCTCAAGCTTCATGTTCAAAACGCACGAGGTTCCTGTTGGGTGCAACAGTGGATGGTACCGAGACCGTGGACCATGGACGTGGCGTGGACACCCACGACGCGGCGCGCCGGGAAACATTGCCGGATGATGTCGAGCGCGCGCTGGTCGTTGCGGTGGCCAAAAACCGGCACGACAACGGTGTCGTTGCCGATGTAAAAATTCGCGTAGCTGGCAGGTAGTCTCACATCAGGACCGCCGACATACCCGGGCATGGGAAGCGGAATGACATTAATGTTGAAGGTTTTCAGGCGTTCGCAATTCTCTTTCAGAATTTCGTAGTTTTCGTCTGATGGATCTTCCTCAATGGCGCAAATGACGGTGTGTTCGTTGACGAAACGCGCGATGTCATCAACGTGCCCGTCGGTGTCATCGCCGGCGATGCCGTCTTTCAGCCAGAGAACTTCTCGGACGTTGAGATATTCCTTCAGGTAATCATCGATCTCGCTGCGGCTGAGATGCGGGTTCCGATTTTTGTTCAGCAGGCACTGCTCCGTCGTCAACACAGCGCCCGCTCCATTGACTTCGATCGATCCGCCTTCGAGAACAATGCCCGGCTCGAACATCGGCAGATGAACCGTTCGATTCATTTCATGGGGAATTCGGTTATCGCCGAGAAGATCATCGTACTTATTGCCCCAAGCATTGAACATCCATTTCACCATCGCAAGCTGCCGCGATTCTGTGTTCGTGACGAATGTCGGGCCGTAGTCGCGGATCCAGGAATCCTCCGTGGCCATTCGCAGGAATACAATCTGCTCTAGCGCCACATCTGCGCGGCCGAGCAGACCGCGAATCCTTGCTTCGCTATCGGAATTTTTCACCAGGAGCTTGATCTTCTGACCGGTGTGCAGCGCCCGGATGATCTCGATGTAACTTCCTTCAACGCCGGCGAGCATCCCGCCCGGCCAGGTGAGCTCGTTGCGGGGCCATGCGAGCCAGACTGCTTCCTGCGGTTCCCATTCGGCCGGCATGCGGTAGCCGAGGGTTTTCGGCGTGGGTTGCTTCATCGGATCAAATCTGCATAGCTTTGCGGACGCCGATTGTGGAGAAACCGCCAACCCTCTTGCGATTCACGTATGCGCTCGAGATCGATAACTCCAACGAGGACTTCCTCTTTCGAATGCGATGCGCGAGCGACCACTTCGCCAAACGGATCGGCAATGAATGAGCCCCCCCAAAAGCGAAGATCGCCCTCGCGGCCAACGCGATTGACGGCAGCTACAAAGACGCCATTCAAGGAGGCATGAGCGCGCATTGCGTCTTCCCAACGCCGCGCCGAGAACGGCTCATCGCGCTTCAGCGCTTTGAACCAGCCGATCGCCGTCGGATAAAAGATGATCTGCGCCCCTTGAATGGTGTTTACGCGCGCTGCTTCCGGATACCATTGGTCGTAACAAATCAGCGGAGCGATAACGGCTTTGCCTGTATCTGCCTGCACGTATCCGAGATTGCCGGGTGAGAAGTAATACTGCTCGTAGTAATTCGGATCGTGTGGAATGTGCATCTTTCGGTACTTGCCGGCGAGCCTGCCGCGAGGATCGTACATCAAGGACGTGTTGTAGAACTTGCCGTCTCCGGCGCTCTCGAAAATGGATCCGCCGATCAGAAAGACCCTATTGGCCGACGCGCACTCGGCGAGGAACTTCGAGAGGCGGCCCGGCACGCATTCGGCGAACTCAAAGAACCGCTTGGCCTTCGCCTGCGCAAAGTAGCGATGCGCGAACAATTCCGGAAGGCAAACCAGTTCGGCGCCTCGCCGCGCGGCTTGCTTGATGAGGCGCGACGCGTTTTCGAGATTTTCCGGGACGTTCTCGGAAATCCTGGTTTGAATGAGAGCAATCTTAAGCATGCGGTCTTTTCCCTCTCCCTCTGGGAGAGGGCGCGAAGCGCGAGCCCGACAGGGCGAAGCCTCAAGAAATGGTGAGGGTTCAGGATTTGCTCAATCTTGAGCCCTCACCCGGGCGCTCATAAGAGCTGTGAAAAAAATGAACGGAGTCCACAACTTGTCAAATGTCGAATGTCTGTTGTGCGATGTTTAATGTAGTTGTCAAAGCACCAGATGACCTACTGACCAGACTACCAAATCCTCAATGGGAACGATTTAGTCATCAGGTCATTTCGTCAGTGGATCGTTTTACAAGTTCATCGGACATCGCACAACAGACATTCGACATTTTACAGTTTTGGCTGTCGTCGATTTTTTCACAGCACCATAGAGCGCCCCCACAGTCGCGAACCCCCCACCTCTCAGGGTACCAACACGATCTTGCCGCAGGCGCCGGGTTCCATAACAAGCTGATGAGAACGCGGCGCGTCCGCCAGAGGAAGTTCTTGACGGATCACGGGCCGGAGCGTTCCATTTTCAAGACCTGCCACAATGGCCGAATGAATCTCGGCAAGTTCGGCATCCGTGGCGGCCCAGAGGATCAATCCGAGTATCCCCGCTTCTCTAGCCATCGCGTCGCGCGGGTTTATTTCGATGGTGCCGCGGTTGCCGATCACCACAATCCGTCCTCCCTGAGCGAGCATACCGAGATCTTTCGCCAGATTGACATTAGCCAGCATTTCCGCGATGAGATTGACGCCGCTTCCTCCGGTGATGCTCATGATCTGCTTTTCGTAGTTCACCATCCGGTGATCCACGACATCATGAGCGCCTTGCGCCGAAACCAGCGCGCGGCCTTTGTCGCTCCCCGCCGTACCGATGATCGTCATTCCCAAGGCGCGCGCGAATTGCACACAGGCAATCCCGACACCGCCGCTCGCCCCATGAACAAGCAACACTTCACCGGGCCTGGCGCCCCCGCGCTGGAACAGCGCGCGAAACGCGGTGCCGTAAGGCACGCCCAAGGCTGCTCCCTGGGCAAAGGAAATTTTGGCGGGAAGCCGGTGCACGCAGGATTGTTCGCACAGCGCCAACTCCGCGCAGGCGCCGGTGATCGTGCCATTCGTGTAGACATGGTCGCCCGGCTTGAACTGCTTTACACCGGGTCCGGCGGCTTCGACGATACCGGCCGCGTCCGTGCCCGGCGTGTACGGCAGGTTCGGCTTTCTTGCGTAGGCGCCTGAGCGGATATACGTGTCAACGGGATTCACACCGGCGGCTTTCACTCGGATAAGCACCTGTCCGGAATCCGGCTTGGGATCCGCAACGTTCTCAAGCTTCAAAACGTCCGGTCCGCCAAAATCACTTACACGAATCGCTTTCATCTGCTCCTCCTTCTCGGCTGAAGGAGTATTCTAAACACAAATGGCGGCGAGGATTTCACGAAAGATCAGTTTGGCCGCAGCGTTGGGCGCCGTCGTTTTCGTTACGGCGGTCTTCCAAGAGATTGCCGTTATCAATGCGACCACGGTTGGGTTCGCCTATCTGATAACGATTCTGCTGATCGCCGCATCGTGGGGATTTGCGGAATCGGTTGTTGCCTCGATTGTCGCGACGATTTGTTTCAGCTACTTTTTCCTTCCTCCCGTCGGCACCTGGGCAATAGCCGATCCGGAGAACTGGATCGCTTTATTCGCATTTCTCATCAGCTCGCTCATCGCCGGCCAGCTTTCGAATCGGGCCAGGCGGCGCACCGCGGAAGCAAGTACACGCCGCATCGAGATGGAGCGGCTTTATGCGCTTAGCCGCTCCATCATGCTCATGAATGGAGAGCAGCCGATTGGCGGCCGGATTGCCGATGAACTGGCGCGGATTTGCGAAATCCCCACCGTCGCGATTTACGACCGCGCCGGTGACATTGTGTATCGCTCAGGCTCGGACGGCATTCCGGAACTGGAATCCCGGCTAAAGAAAGCCGCAATGAATGCCCCGCCGCCGAAAGATGCGCAGACCGGCACCCTTTTTGCGCCCATCAGCCTCGCCGGGCAAGTCTCCGGCAGCGTGGCCATCCGAGGCGGAGAATTATCGGAGACCGCTTTGCAGGCGCTGCTGAATCTGGTAGCAATTGCCCTGGATAATGCGCACAGCCGGGAGATTGCGACGCGGGCGCAAGCAGCGCGGCAAAGCCAGGAATTCAAGTCGACGTTGCTGGACGGGCTTGCGCATGAATTCAAGACACCTCTGACGTCGATAAGGGCGGCAACGACGGCATTGCTCGCCTCCAACGTATCCGACGCAGCGCAACAGCACGAGTTGATCACAATCGTCGATCAGGAAGCCGAGCGGCTGAACCGTCTTGTCAACGAGGCCACTCATGTCGCTCGAATCGAGGCAGGTCAGATTCAGGTCAACCGGCAGTGGCACTCCGTTGCAAGTCTCATTCACGATGTTCTGGAACAGACGGAGTCCCAGCGCGATGGCCGCAGTTTGAACGTTTCGATTCCTCCCGGTCTTCCGCCTGCTTTCATCGACGCTGATCTGATTCAGCTCGCTCTCCGGCAACTCGTCGACAATGCGCTGAAGTATTCGCCGCGAGCATCTGCCATCCGGATCTCGTCACGATTGTCTGGTGAAAACTTCGTCATTTCGGTATTCAACCAGGGAGAGCCGCTTTCGGAATCCGAGCGCGTCCGCGTTTTCGACAGGTTCTATCGGGGCCAAAACGTGCGGCAACAGGTTGCAGGAACGGGTATGGGATTGCCGGTGGCTCGCGATATTCTTCTCGCTCATGGCGGTGACATTTCTCTTCACAGCAGCAATGAGCGCGGCACTGAATTTGTAATGACGATTCCAGCGGCTGGCCAGCCTTTAGCTAAGGCTGGCCGCCGGAAGCCGTAACGTATGAGTTCAGCCAGAATTTTAGTTGTTGATGACGATCCGCAAATTCGCCGGGTTTTGCGTACGGCTTTGATCGCACAGGGCTATGAGGTTGCCGATGCGCGAAACGGCGAGGAAGCCGTCGAGAAACTGCACGATGAAAAACCGGATCTCGTGATCCTCGACATGAATATGCCGCGCATGAATGGGCTGGAAACGTGCCGCTCGATTCGCACAACGTCGGAAGTCCCCATCATTATGCTTACGGTCCGCGATGCCGAGTCCGACAAGGTCGGAGCACTCGATGCCGGCGCCGACGATTACATGACCAAGCCTTTTAGTTCTCCCGAGTTGCTGGCGCGGATCCGTGCCGCGCTCCGGCGATCGCCTCAGCTCGCCGAGGAAATGCAAATTGTCCGGTTCGACGACGTCGAGATCAATTTCAATTTACGGCGAGTGGTTGTGGGAAATCGCGAGACCAGGCTGACGCCGAAAGAATTCGAACTTCTCCAGTACTTTCTGGCGCACCCAAACGTTCCGATTTCACACACGAAGCTGCTGCAGTCGGTTTGGGGGCCGGACTATGGCGATGAAGTGGAGTATTTACGAGTGTTCGTCAATCAACTGCGCAAGAAGATCGAAAAGAACCCTTCCAGTCCAAAATATCTCATCACCGAGCCCTGGGTAGGTTATCGTCTCCATTTGCCCGCGTGAAGACCGGCTCTTTCCGGTGTTCGATTTCCACCAAAATGTCTCTGACGATCTCGTCACGCTTATCGGAATCGAGTTCCTGTTGCATCCTGCGCAGCGCAACGCTGACGACATCCCGGTGATGCAGCTTCGAACCGGCATATTTGTCGCTCAATTCGAGCCACAGCTCGTGCACGCGACCAATATCTTCCGGCCACAAGCGCGGCGGGTGCGGCCCAAGATTGACGAAGGTGGAGGGCCGGTCGGGTGTAATGATTTCAAGCGAAAATGGATGCCGCGGCTCCGGAAGTCTTTCCCAGGCGTGTCCAATGCGCCGCGCCAGTTCGTCGGAATCCATCCGCGCCGAGACTCCAGTCACCAGGCGCGAGGCTTGAAGCCTTGAAGCGGTTTGGACCATGGCGTCGAATGGATTGACGGCGGGAACGACCAGCAGATCGACGGTCTTGCCCTCTTTTTCCGCCATTGCGACCACGCGCGTGAATAGCTCTCTTTCGTCATCGGTGAAAAGTTGATTTTCGCCGAGGTCGTACTCCCCCGCACCTGTGGAAACTCCGCGCACGGTCATGACGACAATGTCGTGGCGCCGAAGATTCGTTTTCTGCAGAACACTCTTGAGGTGCTCCATCCGGTTGTAATTACGCACCGCGACGAGAATGCATGCCGGCCGGGCATGAATAGCGCCGCTGCCCGCCGTGATCTCCGGACGTACGTCGAGGTTGAACTGCTCGAGTCCCTGTTTGGTTTCTCTTCGCGTCCTCGAGTTCAGGCGGCTGGAGATCGTGAATGCCGCGAATAGAAGCAACGTAAATCCCACACCCGAAATCGTCGCGATTTGTTTCGAAAACAAATTGGCCAGCGCCACCACGAAAAGAGTAAACGTGGTCAGGAACAGTCCGATGGGAATTTCGCGATCCCCCATCATGATATTGAGCGGCGTCTTGTATTCCTGATCATGGCGCCGGAATCGCAGTACAAGAACGCCGAGCGCCTTCATGAAGAAACTCCAGACGACGCCAAAGGCGTACGCTTCGCCGAGCAGTTTGACATTGCCGCGGCTGGTTACGATCGTGGCGACTTGCAATATGGCAATGGCATTGATCAAACGGTAGGAGGTTCCAAATTTCCGCTGCGGCCGCCGGAACCAGGCGGCCAGCACTCCGTCCTCCGCCAACCGGTTCAAAACACCGTTGGCGCCGATGATCGATGTGTTGACGGCGCCGGAAAGAATCAGGATTCCAACCACGACCACAAAGATATGAAACGCAAGCCGGACCAGCGGCGGGCCTGAGAGATGCATTGCGAGGCCGCCTAACAAATTGTCGACGTATTCGGGCCGGATGGAATCGGGAATGATCATCCCCGCCATCAGAGTGATCACACCTGTGCCGACCAGAGCAAAGCCGCAAACAATGTTTGCCGTGATTTTCAGATTGTGCAACTTCGGCGCGGCAATCTCGCGATAGACCTGGGCAAGCGTCTCAAAGCCACTCATGGCCAGCAGCGAATGTCCAAACGCAACAACTATCGCTACAGCAGAAAACTGAATCCATTGCGTGTCTCGCAGCCATCCAAGATCGTGCTCTCCAAACCGGAGGTTCGAGGGCAGCGGCGCCGGCGGGATCTGTGCCGGCCCTCTCCTCATTAGGGTCAAGGCGCACCATATGAAAAACACGACGACCATGACGGTTGTGACTTGCATGATGCGAAGCGCCTTTGTACTGGATTCGTGAATGCCTTTGATATTGCTCCACCAGAAATACGCAGTGACCAGAAGTCCGAATGCCGCCGCGAACTCGTTCGGCGGAACCGTCATGCCGGACTGCAACATTTCGGATATTTCATTGATGACGCGGCCGAGATATTGTCCAGCGCTGACGGCACTGATGGGCCCGGTAAGGATGTAATCAAAAATGAGAGCCGAAACAGACAGGCGGGCAAGAAACGGTCCCATGGCATCGCGAACGACGACGTAGACGCCTCCCCGGACGTACATGCTGCAGCTCTCCAGATAAACCGAACGCACCGCAAAGCTGAACAGCATGACCGCAAGAACGAACCACGGCGCACTTCTGCCGACCGCTTGCTCGGCAATACCACCGGCATAAAAGGCGGATGAGGCTAAGTCGCTGAGGACAATCGCGGCGCCGCGCCAGAACGAGATAAAGGAAAGCATCACGGTGCTGGCGACGACCACGCGAGTGGCAGCGGAACGTTCCTGAGCGGACAAGTTCAAAGCTCCCTTGACGCCGGTTATTCCCCGCTCTGCTGTAGCGGCGCTCTATGAGCGCCGGTTTTCCGCAGAATCAGCGGAATACCGGCGGTCATAGACCGCCGCTACAGGCGATCACCTCCCTGGCGGAGGGAATGCGGCCCGTTGATAAGTTTATAAAATCACAAGACATTTTTTATGACTTCTTTACTTGTTGGCGTTTATTCTGAAATTTTGCCTATGTCCTTTCCGTCCAAATGAAAGAAGAGATCCTTTCCCCGGACCAGCGTTCCACCACAGCCAAAGTCGTCGTTGCCAGCACCGTCATGCTCTCGTTCATTTCGTTCTGGAGAGCGGCGGCGATTGTTTTGAATGACCTGGGATCGACCGTTTATTACATCGGCGGCATTGTCGAGCAGGCCATCGGGCCCGCCGGTCCCTGGTACATCATCGCGGTCATGCTGTTCAGCTTTACAGTCCGCTCCATTTACATGGAAAGCAGCAGCATGTTTGTACGCGGCGGCGTTTACGTGGTTGTGCGGGATGCGATGGGACCCTTCATCGCACGCCTATCTGTTTCCGCACTTCTTTTCGACTATGTCTTGACCGGCCCGATCAGCAGCGTCAGCGCCGGCCAGTATCTGGGACGTCTCGCGAATGAAGCGAGCGAACTGCTGCATCTTTCATTCCGGTTATCGCCCGAGCAGTTCGCTGTTTTTTTTGCGATCGTGGTGACACTGTATTTCTGGTGGTACAACATCAAAGGCCTGCACGAGTCGAGCACCAAAGCGCTGCACATTATGCAGCTGACGACATTAATGGTCGTGGTTTTCCTGGTTTGGTGCACGATCACTTTGCTGATGCGCGGGCCTGCGCAAATACCACCGCCTCCTACTCCGTCGCATCTTCGGTTCAGTGATGAGGGTTTGGGCTGGTTCAAGGGAACCTGGTGGCCGACGGTGCCGATTGCGGCGATCATTATCGCGTTTGGTCACTCTGTACTTTCGATGAGCGGTTTTGAAACGCTGGCGCAGGTCTATCGCGAGATCGAATTTCCCAAACTGAAGAGCCTGAAGATCACCGGCAATATCGTCTGCACCTACGCCACGATTTCGACGGGCGGCATCATCCTCTTGGCCGCCATGATTATTCCCGATTCCGTGCGAATCAATTACGCCGAGAATCTTCTCGGCGGTCTTGCGATGTATCTGGCCGGCCCGGAATTGCTGCGGCTGGCCTTTCATATTTTTGTAGTTATTGTGGGTGTGCTGATCCTGTCAGGCGCGGTCAACACTTCCATCATCGGGGCAAACGGCGTGATGAATCGAGTGGCCGAGGACGGCGTGCTCGATCCGTGGTTTCAGAAGCCGCACCGGCGCTTCGGCACGACGTATCGCATCATCAATGTGATCACGGTTCTTCAGATCATTACGGTGATCTTGAGCAGAGGCCAGACCTATCTGCTGGGCGAGGCGTACGCATTCGGTATCATATGGAGCTTCTTCCTGAAAGCGCTCAGTGTCGTGGTGCTTCGATTCCAACGGCACGATCAGGAATACAAGACTCCGGGCAATATAACGATTGCGGGCCGTGAGATCCCGTTCGGCCTCATGGTTACGACGCTCGTGCTGTTCTTTGTGGCAGTAGCCAATCTCTTCTCAAAGAGAATCGCGACGATTTCTGGCGTGTCCTTCACTGCAATCCTTTTCGTGATCTTTACGATTTCGGAGCGCCGCTTCCATAAAAAGAAATCCAAGAAGGAAGGCCTTGAACAGTTCAATCTCGACATGCGGCCGGAAATCTCTACCGATTCGATTCATGTGAGGCCAGGCTGCGTGCTGGTGGCCGTCCGCGACTATACCCGGATGCAACATCTTCAGGTCGTCCTTCAGAAGACCAACGTGCGAAAGCAGGACATCGTGGTGATGACGGTTCGCGGTGTTTCTACGGCTGGAACGGGCGAATACTTACTCGGCGAGGACCAGATCTTCACTGATTATGAACGGGAGCTCTTTACGCGCGTTGTATCTATGGCGGAAAAAGAGGGCAAACCTGTCGAGCTTCTCACCGTGCCCGGTGTCAACCCATTCGACGCCATGGTGCATACGGCTGCGAGATTGAAAGCGTCACGCCTGGTCAGCGGTGTATCCGCGCGTATGGATTCCGAGGAGCTGGCGCGCCGCATTGGAAAGGCGTGGGAAACGTCGCCCGAACCGCGTCATCCGTTCTCTTTGGAAATCATCTCTCCGGATCGTCCCTCCATTTTTGTAAACCTCGGGCCACATCCCCCGCGGCTCTGGCCGGAAGACATCGATCTGGTGCACGAGCTTTGGCTCGAACTCAGTGATGATTTCGGAAGTAAGCTTCACCATCGAGACATCGTCGGTGTTGCCTTAAGGCGGATGAACAAAGAACTTCACTCGCGGGAAAGAGCCGATGTGATGGGGGACGTGGTCGGCGAGCTCGAGCACCGCGATCCGAAGCAGCGGAAGGAACTATCTTCTTAGGGCGCGATCCCAACTGTAGGCGCGGTCATAGGAACTGTGAAAAAATCGACGACAGCCAAAGCTGTCAAATGTCGAATGTCTGTTGTGCGATGTCCGATGAACTTGTAAAACGACTCACTGACGAAATGACCTGATGACTAAATCGTTTCCCATTGAGGAT
>WNGK01008685.1_pt1 | contig 11963 bp, 7 predicted proteins | sample 5400601 | NCBI WGS metagenome assembly WNGK01 (sample SAMN13153376, study PRJNA577476) | soil metagenome | isolation source: 60 cm soil or saprolite under Garry oak tree replicate 1 | place: USA:California | collected 2016-06-15
GCCAGGATCTTCACCAGCGTGCTTTTACCCGCGCCGTTCTCGCCTACTAATGCATGTACTTCGCCGGGGAATAGACGAAAGTCCACTCCCCGCAGGGCCTGCACACCGCCAAAATGCTTGGCAATCCCACTGAGTTCAATGATGGGTTCGGGAGGATTCGTCACTTTCTTTCCCCTCCTCGAGATATACTTGACGGACCAGGCTATACACATTACAATTAGTGTGAACTTGAAACGTTTCAAATTGCGCTAAAGAAAAAATATCGCTATCGCGTTACCTGGTTACACTTAAGGGGTCGGGGATTGAAACGTTTCAATAAAAGAAGTATAAGTGCGAATGGACTCTTTGTCAAGGGGTTTTTGCCGAAAAATCCGGAGTCCATCAATTAGGGCTGAGTGAGGCGAGAGGTTGAGGGACGGCCATTGAACAGTGGGATCACATCCATAGAGCAGATAAGGAAGCGTGCGCGCATGAGCTCAAAGTCAAGCATCCGGGAAGTGGCGAAGCGTGCTGGCGTTTCGCTCGGAACCGTATCGAATGTGCTCAACCGGCCAGAAATCGTCGCTGAAGAGACGCGTGAACGTGTAAAATCAGCCATCGAGGAAATTGGCTTCGTTCGCAACGGATCGGCGCGCCAGTTACGTGCAGGCACAAGCCAGCACATCGGCCTGGTTGTGCTTGATGTGGCCAATCCCTTTTTCACAGAAGTTGCGCGGGGTGTCGAGGACCTGGCCAACCAGGCCGGGTACGTGGTTATCCTGTGCAATTCGGACGATTCTGTAGATAAGGAAAATCATTACCTTCAAGTACTCGAGGAGCAGCGCGCACAGGGGCTCCTGATTACCCCGGTGCAGAGCGATGCCAGTTACCTGCAGCGGTTCCGACAGCGGGGCATTTCCGTTGTCCTGCTCGACCGACCGAGCCGCATCAAGGATATGTGCTCGGTCGCGGTCGATGATGTGCGAGGGGGCGAAATTGCCGCCGCTCATCTACTCGAGCAAGGCCACGAGCGTATCGCTTTTGTGCATGGCCCGCTCAGCATCCGCCAGTGCGCGGACCGCAAACGCGGGGTACTGCGGGCCATGAAGTCCGCCGGGCTTGATCCTGAACGCGCTGTTGTTGACATCACTACTGCAGCTCAAAGCGCCAAGGAAGGTGAAATGGTTGTGGAGCAACTCTTGAGCGCCAGCATCAAGCCCACTGCTGTTTTTTGTGCGAACGACCTTCTCGCGCTCGGGCTGATGCGCGGCCTCATCAAGCGCGGGATCTCTATCCCTCATGATATGGCAATGGTGGGCTATGACGATGTCGAGTTCGCGAGCGTCCTTGCGACGCCCCTCACCTCAATCCGGCAACCCAAATACGAACTTGGACGCGCAGCCGCTGAGCTTCTGCTCGACGAGGCACATAATCCCACCTCTCACCAGCACAAGCACATTGTGTACCAGCCTGAGCTGATTGTGAGAGAATCAAGCTGCTCTTAGCTGGGAGACACTCCCAATAGTGGGTCAATGCGCTGATCCACTTCGTCCTGAACGGGGTCAAAGCCGGGTCGCAGTGATGTGCTGATAGCTCTCCGGATGCCGGTGAAGGTAGTTAGCGAGGGTCTGGGGGGCATGGCCGGTGAGCGCCTGGACAGTATGGCACTCTGAAGGATTGAACTTCGCGCGGGACGCCCTGGCCTCCTCGAGGGTTTCGGGCTGATAGGAGGCAGGCAGACCGGTGGCACGCGAGAACTGTTCGGCGGCCTGGGCCAGCGTGAGTGCCTGAGAGCCGGTGATGTCATAGCTGGCTCCATCGTGGCCGCCTGTGGTTAGGACGGAGACGGCCACATCCGCCAGGTCATCGCGCGAAACCCAGGAGACGGTGCCGTTGCCAGCAGGTCCGTGGATCACGCCCTCTTCGGAGAACCAGCGAGGAGCCCGGTCCAGGTAGAAGCTCGGGCGCAGGAAGGTATACCGTCTCTCGCTTGCACGGATATGTTGCTCCGTGAGATAGTGCTCGCGAGCATGCGTGAAGGTCGCCTGTGGGGCGGCAGACAGGAAAGAAGTGTAGACGATGCGCTCGACCCCAGCAGCGACCGCAGCATCGATGGCGCTGTAGTGTTGCTCCAAACGAGTTGGTCCCCAACCCGACACCAGGAACAGCGTCTGGACGCCGCTAAAGGCCACCCGCATTGAGGGCCCATCTTCATAGGCCGCCTGGATGACCTCAGCGTCAGGAAGCTGTGGGGCACGCGCGGGGTCCCTCACGAGCAGGCGTTGAGGCTGGCCCAGGGCGGCGAGTCGGGCCGCTACTCTGCCACCGAGTTGCCCTGTAGAGCCGGTCACCACAATGAGCGGGATGGAAGTTGTCACATGCATATATTTGCCTTACACTTGTACACTTGTCACATCAAGCAGGTGTCCCACCTTGAGCAGCACCCCCGCCTGATCCCCTACCCCCAACGTGCAGTGGTGGGTCGGCCCCTCTTCGCTCCAGCGCGTGACAAACGTGGCCGGATCGAGCGGGAAACGAACGCGGCTGTTGGTATTGCCGATGCGGAAGGTCGGCCCAGGAATACTTTCCCCTCCGGCCACAAGGAACTTCAGCCTTCCGTCTGCCTGCTGCGTCACGCCCAGGATCGACACGGGACCCACTTTGACTTTGCACTCTACCGAGACGCCAAAACCACGCTTGCCATGGTACAGCTTGAGCTTGCGCAGCACCGGCCGCTGGTCGGCAACCGCCAGGTGCATCGGCCCATCGTGCCCCATCAAGACAAACTGTTCGCGCAGATCCATGGCATAGAGCTCGGTAAAGCTGCCGCCAGCTCCCAGCCGGTCCATGATGAGCATGGCTATGGCGTTCTTGAGATCGCCTTCGCCGCTGCAGGGGATACCGCGAGCCGTCAACAACGAATTGCCCACAATCATGCCGGCAGTGACCCGCTCGTTCTCGTTGCCCTCCAGCCCTCGATAGTAATAGGCGAGCGCGCTGAGGTCGAAGTCGCGCGCCAGGGCGTCCAGGCCCACCGCTACCCGCGCGCTCCACTCCAGGTCTTCTCGAGTGATAGGGGCCGCAATGGGGTCAATGCCAGCATCGGCAAGGTCGAACGTGGCCTGAAATTCGGCCAGCTTGTCCTGTATCTGCTGATCGGTCGCTCCACGTACCCGTGCCACCAGATCGTCGATCTCCAGCACCTCAATGTGGCTTCCCAGTTGGCCTGAGACGGCGGTGAAGTCGGAATACATATCGAGCATGCCAGGGTAGGTATGCCCCAGGAAGCCAAGTCGTGCGCGGCGCACCGCACGTGCCACGCCTGCCGCTCGACACCAGGCCTCGATCTCATCCCAGGCGCGCTCATCCTCGAGCAGCGCGCCTGAGATGACCTTGTAGTCAATGCGAGCGCGAGTGAGCGCACCGCCGATCTCCGGTACACAACAGGCCGAGCAATTCGCCAGCCACTCCTCGGTCGTCATGGCTTCGTAATCGAGTGCTGCAATTGGTTGCAGGTTGAGCACCACCACCGGGGCTTTGGTCGCCTGCACAACGGGCAGCACGATTGAGGAGGTGGCGTAGGTGGCAGCGTAAATGAACAGTATGTCCACCTGTGCAGCGGCAAGCGTATCGCCAGCAGCGCGCGCGGCCTCGTCAGTATCCACCAGACCACCTGAGACAACTTCTCCCCACTGGCCGAGCCGCTCTTCGATCAGGTGTAAATAGCCCGTGAGGCGCTCTTGCAAGCTGGCGAACTGCGGCCAATAGGCTGCCAGTCCAATGCCGAAAATACCGATGCGCGGTTTCTCCACCCGTTTTGCTGTACTTACCATGGGTAATTCTCCTGAACATGTTTCATCTCTACGTGTTCACTCCCGTCCGGTTTCAGTCAGCGTGACTGGCCCGAAGAGGCCCGAGACCGTTTGTCCTGGAAACACGAAGGAGGTAGGACTGACCGCTTCCATGTACGGTCCCAGCGTGTTGTAGACTGTGACGTGCAACTCGTTCTCACCAGGACGAAGATGGTCGGTCAGGTCGAAGATATACGGCGACCAGACGCGTACCCCGACCAGTTCCCCGTTGACATGGACCTCTGCCGTTCCGCGCACCCGTCCCAGATCAAGCAATGTGCGTGCAGCGGCTCGGTCTGCCTCCCCACGTACCAGCATCTGACCATAGCGCACCCCGCCGCTGTAGCCGACCAACCCTTGCTCCTCCCAGGAGCCGACCTTCATCGCACCAGTAGCCATCTCAAAGCGCACCGGGGCATCCAGGATACCCCCGGCCCTGTAGCCGGGTCGGGTTTCGATGCGCAGGGCGCACACCCTTCGCAGCGCAGTCGGCTGCGAGAGATTGACCTCCATGACGGTCACGCCGGTCACGCCGGCGTAGACCACGGGCTGCTGCTCTACCCCATCCAGATAGACTATTGCTCCTCCATGTAACTTCAGGTGCATGCGGACCGCTCCTGGGGGCACGACAAAGCGGAGCCACTCAATGCGCCCGTGCTCATCAGGCGCATCTGGGACGAGCGAAAGAACGGTCCCCACCCTGTCTGGGGCACCCTCTCCGGGGGAGAGGTAACAGGTAATAGGCGGGGCGTTCTCGAGCCAACTGGTTGCGGGAAGTGGGTGAGGGCGTCGCCACACCTGGAGCGAGCTCAGATTGAGCCATTGTACCCGCGGCAAGTTCATATCGAGCCACTGTTTGCACTGCACCGAAAGCGCGGTAGGACGCCCATTCCTCGTCACCTGCCACGCTTCATCTGACATCAGTACTACCCGGCTTCCATCGCTCTCGATGAGCGCATCCACCAGGAAGTACCCCGATGCTCCAAGATCGGTCACCTCCAGTTCAATGAGATTCTCTCCCTCTCGTAACGATTTCAAGATGTCATACTGTTGGATGCGAGGGCGATCGAGGTTCGGATAGGGATCGAACCCACCTTGCACGCCCACCTCGACTCGATTAACTCGGATGCGGCAGGGTTCCGCTGTTGCAACATACATGATGGCCCGTTGTGGACGGAACGCTACGGTGACCCTCTTCGTGTACGTGAGAAGCGTATCCTTCACCGTGTCTCTCGCCTGCACCCATTCGGGGCGGCGATACCCCACCGGCTCCGTGACGAACGCGAAATGGGCCCGCACGTTCCCATCCACCTCCGCCTGCAGGCGAAACTCAAGCAGATTGAGGCCTGCTCTGAGGGTTACAGGCGCGAAGAACAGGCACCCCTTGTCCTCTTCGGCTGTCACCCTGTCTGGAGCACCCTCTCCGGGGGAGAAGTAATAGGTAATAGCTCTCGTGCCATTGACCCAGAGTGTCTTCTGTGCAGGAGCTCCAAGCGCGAGATATGCCGTGAGAGACTCCCTGAGGTCGAGGGTCGTGCGAAACTGCACGGCTTCCCCGGCTCGTACCACTCCAAAGTCTAAAAACTCTTCCGGGACGTGTCCTTTGGGACCTAGAGTTGTCCGATGGAGAGGATCCTTATAGATGCCTCTCGAGAGCGAATAGATGGCCTCCCGCCACTCCCCGGCTGCGTTCCGCCAGCTCCCCCATTCGTCTCCTGTACCCAGTGGCGCTGGCAATCGCTCCGGTTCGATTGGACCCGTCCAGAGGCCGTGCGGACCAAAGGTCGCGTGGACAAGCGGCCAGTTTGAGTCATCCCACTGAGGATTGAACCATTGCTCTTTGAGACCTGCCTGGCCAGACACGTCAACCATATGCCGAAACGCCCACCGTTCGACCCCAATGGAGGTTGTTGTGGCTGGGAGCGCAAAATCTCCCCACCGGTTGTCAAGCGTTGGCGAAATCGCCACCTTCCAAGTGTCAGGCAAGGCCACGCTCCTTCCGCTAGCTTCCACACTTCCCTGGGCTTTCACACCTCGTCCGGTGTCCTGCTCTCCAGGCCACACGAGCAGCACTCCAGGGCTATCATCAAACGGGACGTGAACCTCGATGCCGCCATCAATCAGATGCGCTTCGAGGGCGTGCTTTCGTCCACTAGAAGGCTCCCACAGTTCGGGTGCACCCTGGATACCACGGACTCGGACGGTGATCACGCGGTGATAGGTCGAGGGGTCAAACGTGTAGTCAATATTGAGCCAGGCGTCCTGGCCGACCTCGGCTTCCGGTTCCCGTTCGCCGCGCATGCGTGTGGCCCGCGGGGAGATTGCAGGCGCAAACACGACCGTGGCCTGACCGATCCGTCTGACCAGCGTGGGCACAGATGCCTCGATCTGCGCGGGAACAGCGGCGAGAAGCGACGCAACCTCTTCCGGAGCGTTGACGATATGGGCAAGACCAAGCTCGAACAGTGTCGTGAGCTGTTGTATCCGTTCACCACATCCCGTCGCTCCTACGATCAGGCGTGGGATACGACCAACCGCCACGAGCGTCCCACCGCCCTCGACGAACGCAACTAACCGTGCGGCTGTCTCGTCCTCCAGAACGCTGCAACCAGGAAGTATAATCGCCCTGTAGCACTCCTCTCCGATGTGGAGCCGCCCGTCCCGCACCTCCCCACGCTGGATGGAAGCGTCGTCGAGCACATCGAAATCGCGACAGGCGCGGTCCAGCACACCAGGCTCAACCTTGTACCAGTGCATCTTGCCGACCAGGCGCAGGTACAGGTCATGTGCCGCCTGCGCATCCTGGGTGAAGCCAGACATTGGCAGCCCCGCCTGGACCGTCGTGGTCGGAAACAGCACGCCAATGTCGCAGACATGGTGTCCCAGCGTCAAGACCGAGCAGAGACGGCTGACCGTTTGGGCAAACACGCGATGGTGCTTCCAATACGGTTGTCGCCAGTCCGTCGACGGGGGAGCCCACTCCCACCACCCCCCACGGGTGCTGTAGTACACGGCGTGGGGGTCGTAGAGGTTGGCGCCTGCACGCAGCCAGGGCAGCAGCCAGTCGAAGGTCTCTTCCAGCGTGCCACCCCAGCCCGAACTGTGGAACGCCTCGATCCACACACGCGGTCTGCCGTACAGGTGAGCCAGCGAGGAGTGGATTTTCGCCTCGCCATGGTGATCGCTGCCAGGGGCGGTGTACCAGCGGTGGGTGCGAGGGTAGTCCGCGTACAACTGCACGCTCCCGATGGGGTAGCCAGCGCGGGCCTGGCCCTGCTGGTCGAATCCGCAGGTAAGGCGGCGTTCCTCATGCCACTGGAAGAGGGGCTTGAAGAACGCCGCCTCCGCGAGGGCGGACCGCGTGGTATGGTAATCGTGCCGCACGCGCTGTGCCTCGTCGCCGTATTCCTCCCACAGAGCAGGCAGGTGAGGAAGTACGTCATAGCCACAGCGTGCCCGAAAGGCCTCGGCGAAGCCCGTTGACCACGTTGGCATGGCAGCGAGTTCATCCTGGAAGGTACCGACGATCACGCTGCCGAAAAAGTCCCCAACGCGTGCCTCGAACGCACCGTGCACCATCGCCAGGAGCGCCTGGCAAGCGGAGAAATTGAAGTAGTCAAACCCACTCTCGATGCTATAGAACAGCATGAGCCGATGGGTGCCAGGCCCATGCCATGTCACGCTCCTGCCATACAGCGGGATCGTGCTGGGTTCACTAACGGGCCGGCCTTGCCCATCGATCGGTATGACCGACGCGGCAATTGGCGTGCCAGCTTCCGGACACTCCAGCATGCCAGTCCCTTCCACGTCACATGTGATGCGTTCGAGCGATTGTCCAGCAAACGCGGGGTGTTGCATGACGAGGCGCGCTTGCATGTTCGCGCCAGAGAAGCCGAACTGGTCATAGAACCAGAGGTGCATCCCCAGTGCTCGAGCGTCTTCGCACACGCCCCTGAATAGCGCCCACCATTCCTCCGAAAAGTAAGGAGGATCATCTGGATCACTGCCATACAGTGGTCCGCCTGGGGCGAGATTCATCACGAGGAGGTTGTACACTCCTCCCTCCGCAAACCTCTCAAGCTGCCAGCGTAGCCGCTGCGCATCGAGCTTCTCGCCGCTCCACCACCAGATGGGTACCGGGGAGAAACTGCGCGGCGGATCATCGAAGCGCGTGTCGAGATCTGACAACATGATGGGTCCCTTCTCCTTGCTACAACGGCTGCGTCCCATGCATCAGGCCTTGCATCTGGAGCCACTCGCCGAAACGATCAATCCAGTGGTCGGCTGGCAGGCCCTGCTTCCTCATGCCGAAGCCGTGACCTCCTGTGCATAGATGTGCAGTTCGACCGCGTGGTCGGCGGCCCTCCATGCACTATACAGGGCCAGACCTGGCTCGACCGCCAGCTCATCATCATTGGCGAAAGCAATGAAGAGCGGAGGAGCATCGGCTGGAACTGCGATATCTTCTGTTTTGCTCCTTTGATGTTCGATTGCAGCGGTGTACCCGCGCCGCATCACGTTTCAAAAATGAGGACGAGCCCTCATGTGCTGAGTGGCAATCATACCCGTGTTAGCTGGATGGTTGTCCCGGCGCACGAAAGTCGGCGGCCTTGCTCGCATAGGGAGCCAGGTCTGCTGCCGGTCCTAATTGCTCTATCGGCACACTGAGTCGGCTCGCCTTGCCCTCCAAGGCGAGACGGATCAGATCCACGGCGTTGTCCAGCGGGAGAACGGCGGTATCGATGACCAGGTCATAGAGGTGCGGATCCTCATGCTGACATTGATACTGTGTTTGCATGAAGCGTGTGCGCGCCTGATCTTTTGCTTGAACCCGCTTGCGCGCAGTTTCCGGGTCCAGTCCTTCACGGCGGACGACATAGGCGACGCGTTGCTCCAGCGGAGCCACTATACGGACATGCAGCACATCGCGCCTGTCCGCCAGCAGTACCTGTCCACCGCGTCCGACAATCACGACATGCCCGGTGGTGGCTGCAGCGGTGATGATATCGCCCATGGTTTCCTGGTAGGCTCGTCCCTCTACCGATGAGGAAGGGCGGATGAGGAGACCTCCCCCACCAACCCCTGAAGGGGCCAACTGCTCTATTATCCTGTTCAGGATACCTGGGCGAGTGCTGTCGACGTACTCCTCGTCGTGTTTCTCTACCTCCGTTACGTAGACTTCTAACTCGCTGGCGGTCTGTTCGACGATGGCATGGTCAATCAATTGCCAGCCCAGCCGACGTGCAAGACGAGCAGCTATCTCGCCGCCTCCACTCCCATACTCGCGAGAAATCGTAATGGCACGCATGGCTGCAATGGCTTGTAGATTCACATTCATAGCTTTCCCTCCTTCAGTTTCGAGTTCCCACGATAAATCGGGGAGCTACATATGGGTTGCTCCTTCGATGTTCGATGACTCCGACCTGGTTCTACCTCTGGTAAGCCTCTATGCTACAACAGAGACCTCATGGCAAGTACCCACGCCGCTCTAGAGTGGCCAGCGCGGCTTCAAGAGCCGTGCGCAACTCGTCGGCATGCGGCAGAAAGGACAGCATTTGCCCCAATGTCTTGCTGCCATCTCCTTGCATAATTGTGCCGACATCCATGTGACTGGAGAGCTGTGGCATGTGTTGGCGCATGGTGGTCAATACCGTCGTCCAGGCCTCGGAATCGTCGATGAACTCGCTGATGGTGCTGTCGAGCGAGCGTGGATGGCGGGCGCGTTTGACGTGATACGGATACGACCAGCGATGCGTTCCCGCACCAACCTCGATTGGTTCGGCATTGCTTCCGGGAAGTGTTACAGTGGCCTCCGCATTCGGCGGGACCACAACCGCAACCTCGATCTGTCCCGCCTCGATCGTCCACCCGGACTCGGCCAGACCGTAGGGGGTAATATGCCGTGCTCGCGCATGGGTGAGACCACCTCCTGGCTGTGGCCGGATATCGAGGTGGCGATACCCCGGAAAGGCAGGCGCGAGACCGCCCACGGTGCGGTGCAGCCAGTCGGCGATGGCGCCAAGGGCATAGTGGTTGAACGACGTCATCTGGTTAGGATTGATTGAGCCGTCCGGGCGGAGGCTGTCCCAGCGCTCCCAGATGGTGGTGGCACCCATGGTTACCGCATAGAGCCACGACGGGCAGTCACGCTGATTGAGCAGGTGGAAGGCGGTGTCGTACTCTCCGGCGCTGCACAGAGCGTCACAAACCAGAGGCGTCCCCACGTAGCCGGTGCTGATGTGGTACCCACTGTTGCGTACAAGCGCGGCCAGCCGCACACCTGCATGCTTGCGCCGAGCGGGATCTCGGAGCAAACCGAACTGCAGGGCCAACGTGTACGCCGTCGCGGAGTCGCTGATCACGCGCCCGGCGGGTGTAGCGTACTCGGCATCGAAAGCCTCTCGGATCTCTGCTGCCAGTTGCAGGTAGTGGGCATTGTCATCGGCCCGGCCGAGCACGCCCGCGGCCTGGCCGAGTACCTCGGCGGAGCGAGCGAAGTAGGCTGTGGCGACCACATGCGGGTTGGTGAGCCCTGCCCCCGGCTTGTCCGCCGGTGCGCTCGGGTCGAGCCAGTCGCCGAACTGGAAGCCCCTATCCCACAATCGCCCCTTGCCCGCTAAGGTGGCGACGAGGTCAACCCACGCACGCATGCTGTCGAACTGGGCAGCCAGGATGCCCGTGTCGCCGTAGCGCTGGTAGAGTACCCACGGGACGATCACCGCGGCATCACCCCAGGCGGCCGCCGGGACAGGAGACAGAGGCAAGATGTTGGGAACGACGAAGGGAACGACTCCCGTGGCAGCCTGCTCGGCGGCAAGGTCCGCCAGCCACGAGGTGAGGAAGCCGGCGGTGTCGTAGAGGAAGCAGGCCGTGGGCGCGAATGCCAGGATGTCGCCGGTCCAGCCCAGGCGCTCGTCACGCTGCGGGCAATCGGTCGGAACGTCCAGGAAGTTGCCGCGCATGCTCCACACCACATTCTCGTGCAGCCGGTTGATCAGCGGGTCCGAGCACTCGAACCACCCGGTGCGCTCCAGGTCGGAATGGCAGACCACGGCACGGACGTCGCCAGCCTGCAAGGTACCAGGCCAGCCCTCCACCTCGGCATAGCGGAAGCCGTGGAAGGTGAAGCGCGGCTCCCAGGTCTCTACCCCGCCACCCCGCAGGATGTAGCGGTCGGTGGCCTTTGCGGTCCGCAGCGGTCGCGTACACAACTCGCCGTTCTCAAGGACTTCTGCATGACGCAGGGTGACCGTCTGCCCTGCCTCTCCACAAACCGTCAGGCGGAGTCGACCGACGAGGTTCTGGCCGAAGTCGATGATGGTACGGCCAGAGGGAGACGTGGTAATGGCGACAGGCGCGACCAGTTCAGTACGACGCACCGGCGGACCTGATGGCGCGACAAGGGTGACAAGACCTCTTGAGAGTTGTCGCACGGCCACCCAGTCGTGGTCGTCATAACCGGGTGCCGACCACCCGATTCGCTCCAGGCGAGCATCGTATATCTCACCATCGTAAATATCGCTGGCCAGGATGGGCCCCCTCGCGGCGCGCCAGGTTTCATCGGTGAAGATCCGCTCGGTCGTGCCATCAGCGTAGTTGATCTCAAGCTGGGCAAGCAGCGCCAGCCGATCGCCGTAGATGTTGCGCCGTCCACCGTCGAAGCCGAGCCGCCCTCGATACCAACCATCGCCCAGGATGGCGCCGATGGCGTTGCGACCCTCGCTCAGGAGGGTCGTCACGTCGAACGTCTGGTAGCGCAGGCGGTGGTGGTAGCTCGTCCATCCCGGCGCCAGGACGTGATCGCCGACGGTGGTGCCGTTGAGCTGTATCTCGTAGACGCCCAGGGCTGTCACGTAGAGGCGCGCGCTCCTTACATCAGCACGGACGTTGAACTCGCGGCGCAGCAGCGGGCAGGGTTGGGGCCTGGTAATGTCCTCCTCCCAGTCGGGCGCCACGAATCGTGCAGCCCAGTCGTCGGGATGGAGCAGCCCCGCCTCGATGGGAGAGGCCGCGCTCCACGCCGACGGCTGCCCGTCGATGCCCCAGACCCGCACCCGAACCGTGAGGCGCTCACGGGACGAGAGGGGTGCGAACGGCCAGGGCACGAGCACTGATTGATCGGACTCGACCCGG
>WNGK01017089.1_pt1 | contig 11963 bp, 9 predicted proteins | sample 5400601 | NCBI WGS metagenome assembly WNGK01 (sample SAMN13153376, study PRJNA577476) | soil metagenome | isolation source: 60 cm soil or saprolite under Garry oak tree replicate 1 | place: USA:California | collected 2016-06-15
GTGCTTCCCACCGGCGCAACCTGCCGCAGCACCTCTTCGTGCTGGAAGAAGCGCTTGATGACGAAGTCCAGCTCCGCATTGATTAGCGGCGCGATCACATTCGCCATCCCCGTGCAGTGCGTCGACAGGTTGTACTGGAGGTCTTCGACGGCCTGCATGACCTTCTGCCGCGAGACGAAGCTGTCGGGGTGGAAGCTCGCCTGCGCCCGCTCGAGGTACTCGGCTGACTCGAGGATCAAGACCTTCCAGAGCTTCGGGAACTCGACGTTCACGATCACGTCGTCGCCGACGTTCGCACTGCCGCTGTTGAAAACCTGGCGGTAGAACATCTGCCGCTCGGCAGGTCGTGTTCTGTCTTCGACGCGACCCGTCTTGAGATCGGTGAAGCGGTTCGAGAACACGTACGTCTGGAGATCGTCCCGGAGACGGGCATCGACGATCTCGATGCCGCCTCGAATCAGGTACTTGTGAGTGAAGTAGTTGACGACATCGAAGACCTCGAGGTCGTCCCCCGTGACCATCACGTAGTAGAGCTGTGCGGCGCACTTCACCGCGAGCTCGCTCACCTGCACCATCGACCGGTCGTCATCGAAGAAGACGACGTCGAAGTCTCTCTCCGACTCTTCCCGGCTTGCAGGCGATGAGGTTGCGGCCGCCGCACTCGTGCTCACCTTCGAGATGAAGAGCGGCAGGAAGAAGTCGATATTCGCCGACGTGATCTCGAACGGCGAATTCTTCACGTACGGGACGAGGTGCTGGATGAACTCCGGTTGGATTGTTCCGGCCTTGGCTTTCTTGATCACGTCGGCGTTCGCGATGAGCTTCTCGTACCTATCATCGAAGACGTAGCCCTCGAGCACGTTCACGAGCTTTGGCTCGAAGACGAACGTCAAAAAGTCGATCTTCGCGGCCTTGACGTCGTTCACAACGTCGCTCGTGTCGACGTTGTAATCGGGAACCTTCAGCGCCTTGCGCTCGATGATCTCCCTGGCGGCGCTGACTTTTGCGTAAGCGGCTACTGCCGCCACGCCGTCGGGGCTGTGCAGGATGAAGTTCTTGAGTGCCTTCACCTCTTGGAGACCGTGCGCGAGATACGCGAACGCGACGAGGTAGTCGCGGATCCCCGGATAGGCGTCGTCGAGGATCGTCTGCGTGTTGTAGTCGAGCGTCGTCCACTCGTCGGCGAGCAGATCCTGGAACCCGTACTTCAGAGCGGCCAGGTCCGCCGTCTGGTCGATGAAGTCTGCAAGGGTGTCGTTCGTCGCCGCCTCCGGCGCCTTGTGGAACTTGTCGACCAGGCTGCGGGCGTGCCACGGCGGCGCCGTTGTGCGCTTCGGCGTGAGCTCAACTGTGCGTTTGAGCACGTCCGCCGGATCCAGTCCCTTGGCCTGGACCTGAGCCCCTTGAGAGGTGTGCTTCGCCGGCCTCGCTGCTGCGGGACCTGTGGAGCCGGATTGCGCGGCATGACCCGCTTGCCGCTCGAAGATCCGCTTGATGAGCATCGTGTTGAGCTCATCCAGGTCTTCCTTGATCGTCGGGTCGACATCGCCGAATGCTCCATTGGACGTGATGATCGGTCGTCGGAGCCGGAAGGCTGAACCGTCCCGAATGATGTTGCTTGGCATTGTCTTTCTCCTCCTCCTTCGGGAGTCAGTTCAACGAATGGGCAAGGAACTTGAAGCTGTCGGCCAGGTTGATGAGGCCGTAGCCGGCGCGTTCGTTGCGCAGACGGCTGTCGATCTTGTCGGAGGTGCGCCTGAGGATGTCCATGATCATCGGGTTCGTCAGCTGCCGCCCCTGCTCGAGCGCGTACGACTTCATCAGCGCGACGCTGCCTGCGACGAACGGCGAGGCCTGCGAGGTTCCCGACGCGAACGCGTACGTGTTGTGCGCGAACGAGCTGAAGATGTTCATGCCCGGCGCGACGCACATGATGTTGGCGCCGTACGACGTGAACGTGGCGACAGCACCGTCGTTGCTGGCGGCACCGACCGCGCAGACGCCTGGCAGCGCGCCCGGGTAGTACCGCTCCGGCGTGCCGTCGTTCCCGCTCGCCGCGACGACGGTCACGTTCCTGCTGAGTGCGTACTGGATGATGTCGGCGTGCGGCAGCGCGCCGCCGACGTGCTTGATGCCGAGGCTCATGTTGATCACATCCGCGTGGAACACGTCGACGGCGTCCTTGATGCCAGGATTGATGTTCTGAACGATGCCGGCGCCGTAGTACTTGGAGCCGCGGCACCTCGTCCTCGGGCACGTCGTCGTATCCCTTGATGTCGCCGATGAAGCCGGTGGTGTCGAGGCCTTCCAGGTCGACGAAATCGGCGCGATGAGTGATCTTGCCTCGCAGCTCCTTGTGATCGAGGTTCACGCCTGTGTCGATCACCGCGATCTTGATCTCGGAGCTCCCTTTCGTGAGCGCGTGCGCATACGGCAGGTAGATCACGTCGGACGCGGTCTGCGTGATCGACGCTTGCGTCGCGACCTGCGGTTGCGGTAGCGGGACCGAGCCGATCTCGAGCCCATGGGCCTCTTCGACGGACGGGATCAGGCGAATCCGATCGACGAGACCTCGTGGCAGCGTTGAGTCCTCCTGCAGGATCAGGCGGTACGTCCGGTCGATCCCGAGTCGGCGCTCGTCGGCGTTCCATGTCTCGCCCGCCGGCTTGTACTCCCTCGTCACCCAGAAGCGCAGACCGGCGTCCGCCATGAGCCGGTCGACGTCCGGCTCGAGGCGTTCTCTGACAACGGACTTGTCGTTGATGAAGTCCTGCCAGTCGGGGAGGTCGAGACCGCCGGCGAGCTCGGTCCGCAGCTTCAGGACGATATGCTGCTTCACCCCGCGGCTCCGATCGACTGCGTCACCTGCTCCTCCCTCGTCCGGACAGAGCGACTATGCGCCTCGAGCGTCACGCCGTCGTCACAGAGTTGTCAACAGGCGACCCGCCAGACCGATCTCAGCCTGCGCCGGGATCTCAGCGCTTCGCAAAGGCCTTGATCCACTCGTCGACTATCCGGACGATCTCGACTGCACTCGCGGCCGCGATCACGGTCGGTTCGGGATTGGTGAAGTCGGTCGCTAAGATGCGCGCGCGAAGTACCTGCCTGTGCCCCGGTTCAAGCCACGTGCGCACAACCACGACGCCTATCCTGCTCACAGGCGAAACAGAGACCACCGTCGCAGGATGACGATGCGTGCGTCAATCGAACGTCACTGAATGGGCAGGTCCGAGACGAGATCCTGCATCTGCGGCGATGGTTCGAGGCCGATCTGCCTGCTGAGCAAGTCGCTGAAGAGGCGGTAGTGGTGGATCGCGTCGCCGGCATTTCCTTCGGCGAGATATGCGCGAATAAGTGCACGATGTGCGCTCTCACGAAGGGGTTCGACCGCGATCGCCGCAAGAGCGGCGTCAGTCGCTTCCGCGAATCTCGACGCTGCGGTCAGTGTCCCGCAGAGAGTTTCAAGTGCGTGCAGGCGACGCTGTCGAAACCGTTCACGCTCAATAATCACCCAGTCGTCGTACCAGTCAGGGAGCAAATCGCCGGCCTCCCGAAGTTCGAACAGATCCTCATCGTCTGACGCGTGTCGAATGGCCCGTTCCGCGCTCGCAGAGACGTCGCGCACATCTACGGCGACGCACGACGCCAGCGCCAAGTGCGTCGGCGTTGCTTCGACAAGGCGACAGTCAGGACGCCGGAGTCGCCAGAGCGCGGTTCGCAGGCTTGCGTTCGCCCGCTCCTCGCTTGACTCGAGCCAGAGATTGCCGGCGACGAAGAGCCGCTGGAGCCAGCGGCCGTGTAGTGCCAGGAAGGCGAGAACTCGTTGCTCTCCAAGGGGCAACTTCACGATGCCATCGGGGGCACGCAACTGGAACCCATGCAACAGATTGAGTGAGACACTTCTCGCAGGGGGTGCGTTCATCCGCCCGTTGCCACCCCCGGACGGTGACCCGGAGCGGGAGCCGCAGCAATCTTGCCGAGCGCCGCACTCCCCAAGCGGCTCCCTTCGATTGCTCTCGCGCCATAGTCCCACCAACGGACCGACGAGTCAACGCACGATCAAGAAACACCAACCCTCGGCCAGACGCCGACGCGATTTGGGTGCTGCTACCTCGGCTGGGGACCGGCGCGCTCTGGGCCCGCACTCGTCACGCGATTGACGACACCGAGGAAGAACGGCTCGGAGAAGCCAGCGGCGAAGGCCAGCAGTCCGGTCCTCTCCCAGCTGGAAGCGTCTTCCCCGAGGAGCCCGCTCTCGAGCACGAGCAACAGGATCAGACCCGCGGCCGCCCCCACGAGCGGCTGTACCCAGAGTGCGGGCTTGAACGCCCGCATCTCGTTGAGCCCTTCGATCTGATCGCGCAGCCTGTATGCCCCGCTAACCGATCCGCCGAGCGCTCCGGCGAATGAGGCGAGGATCGTTCGGGCCGTCCCGCCGCCACCTGAATGCAGGATCGCGACCATGACGCCGACTCCGGTGATTAGTCCGAGCAGGATCGGCGCGAGCAACAGCAGATAATCACCCTTCATCCGCACGCGCGCCCGATGTAGCCGATACCGCTCGCGCCGGCATTCGTAGAAAGAGAGCAGGAGCTTCCGAACCCTTTCGACGTCGAACGGCTCGGCGAGGAGCGCAGCGAGCGATACATCGGGATAGACGTCTGACCAGCCGATCAGCGTTGACGCATTCGGCGGCCCCACTTTCGCGCGATCTTTGCGACGAAGATCGCGGTTCCGCTCGTCGACGAGCAGCGGGCGTAGGTAGCGCTCGTCGCCGACGGGCACGAGCGCCTTTCGCACCTCGTCCACGAGTTCGAGCGTCGAGTCGGTCGAGCCGAGTGCGTGTGGAGCCGACAAGAGCAGGGTAAGCCTTGAGCGCGTTGCCTCGTCGAGAAGGCGGCTCTCGTTCTCGAGTCGTCGCAGATCGCCGAGCGACGAGAGCAGCCGTCCGTAGAGCTTGCGGTGCTCCGCATCCCACGGTCTCCCGCGCCAGGTCGTTCGGTTCCAGATCGATGCGGCGAGGCCGAACATCAGTACTTTGGTCGTGTCGTCGACGACCTCGTCCAGGCTTCGGATCCGGCCAGACTCTCGTTCGACCGCGGACGGTTCGGCACTTGTCGACGCGGTTGACATCGCGCTCCATCGAGTGAAGCACGGACGCGGCGTCGGTGCAAACTGTTTTTGCGACGTCCTGGTTGGCGCGCGCGTTAGTCTCCGCATGAGGATCTTCCGGCGCCCATGCTCCTTCGGAACCTTTGAGGTTCGACAGCAGACACACAAGCCGCACGAGCCGGATGGATCCTAGTTTGGAGCTTCACTCGCCTGCTCAAGGGCCGGCGCCGATTCGTTAGCGCTTGTGGGAGGCTTCCTGAGTCTTCGCCACCGTAGGGCCGTCGGTCACTGTCTTGCATCCGCCGCCGATGCCGGCTCCGCCGGCGTCGGCTCACTGCGGCTCGGATCGAAAGATGAAGCCGATCGAAATCATCATGGCCTGCGAAGCAGGCCGGATTTCGTTCGGCGAATGGAGCTAGCCGGGCTCGAACCGGCGACCTCCTTGGTGCGATAAGGGATGACCGCGGTCTGCCAGCACAGACTGAGCGTGCTCAAGCCGTTCTAGGCTACACCCCGCTCCAATCGGTTCTCTCAGTTCGGTAGACCGGTAAGTAGATCGAGCTGGCCTCACCGCCGTGAGCGAAGTCATGGCTCTCGAGACGGACGTATGCGTCGGTTACGCACTACGCGGAAGCGCCGGCAGCTTCGACGGACGCACGGCAAGAGCTGAAAGTGCCCATAAGCCGGCGATCGCAGCAAAGCCCACACGGCCGTGCCCCGGTATTGCGAATGTAGCGCCGACCAAAGGCGTGCCGAGCGCGATGAGCAACGTCGCGCAGCTGTTGATGAAGCCGATCGCTGCGCCAGGGCCGTCGCGGCGAATCACCTGTGCTCCGGTGAAGGCCGCTGCGAACGGAATCCCCGCGGAGAGACCAAGCAGCGACGCCCCGACGATTCGCGCGGACAGCGGGATGTCCAGCAGTAGAAGCACGGTGCCGGCGGCGCCTCCGATCATGCTCGCTCCGAGCAACCAGGCGGCACCCTCGCGCCAACGCTGGAGCGCGCGACCGCCGAGCGGCCGCGTCACGAGTCCGCCGAGGAGCGCCAAGGCAGCAACCGCACCTGCCAGGCGCCGACCATAGCCGTCGTGCTGAAGCAGGGAAACGGCCCAGTTCCCGACGATGACACTGAGCCCGAACGAAGCGGTGTGTGCGACCGCGAGCGGGTACAGTCGCCTGTCGGTCACGATGTCCCGAGTCCTTGCACGGGCTGATCGCCGCAGAGGCTCACCTCTGCGGCGGTCGCGCGGCGCGAAAGGAAGACACACAATCACGGCGCTCGCACAGACGAGCGCAGTCACATAAGGGGCTCGCCAGTCGACCGAGGGTGTCGCCAGCGGGACGAGAGCGATCGCGAGGCCTCCGCCGCCGACGGCGGCAGCGCCGTAGAGTCCTTGCGCGCTCGCGGATCCAACCGTCGCCCGGATGTAGTCGCTTCCTGCGATGAATCCGACACCGGTGCCGATTCCCGCAATGAGGCGACCGACGAGTCCGATTGCGAACGATCCGGCGAGCAGTGCCAGAACATTGCCGAGGACGATCACTGCGAGCGCAAGCGTCCCGAGATTTCGCGCGCCGCGTTGATCGACGAGCTTTCCGCCTGGGATCTGCATTGCGAGATGCGTGACGAAGAGTGCGGTCGTCAGGAAGCCGACGGTCCCAAGGCGGACGCCGTACGCGCGAGACACCACCTCTGCCGCGGGCCCCACGTTCGCAATGTTGAAGCCGACTGCGGCACCGAGTGCGAGACCGGCCGCGGTTGCAGCTGCGTGACGCTCAGAACTCTGTGACAGGAGCGGAACGATAGGGGCCGAGGGCGATCTAGCCCATGTCCTCTAGAGCCTGGCGCCATCTGCCGGCCACCGCTCGGGATGAGCCGAGCCCTCCTTGTGCACTTGTCACGTGCAGAGCCAGCCGCCGTCGACCGCCAGGTTAATGCCGTTGATCGCCTGGTTCTCGAGGAGAAAGCGTGACGCGTGCACCACCTCGGCCATCGTCACGAGACGCCCGGTCGGCGTGCGCTGGACGAGCGCCTCGAAGCGGTCGCGTGGCATCTCTCGCCACTGGGGGCTGTCGCCGACGATCGCGGGATGAAGAGCGTTGACACGCGTCGGTGCGAGCTCGATCACCAGAGTTCGCACGAGACCCGTGACAGCGCCGTTGACGGTTGTGACGGTCGTCGAACCGGGATAAGGGCGATCTCGCGCAAGACCGCCGAAGATCAGGACCGCCGAGCCTTCGTCGAACTGCGGGAGCAGCGCGTGGATGACCTCGGTGTAACCGACTACTTTGAGCGTCACCAGCCGCATCGCGGCCTCGATGTCGTACTCGCGCACGGTGTTCATGTCGCGCTCGATCGCCGCGAGGACGAGGTACTCGACGTTGCGGACACCGGCGAGAGCGCCGGCGATGTCATGCGGCTCTGCGAGGTCCAGCCCGACCCCGCTCGTGGACCCGCCTATTTCGCTGGCGCAGACAACTGCAGTCGCGGCGTCGCGGCCCGTCACGACAACGTCTTTTCCCTGTCCGGCATAAAACTGCGCGACCTCGCGACCGAGCCCACGCGTGCCGCCGACGACGACGACCGTGCCACTGGCCATAACGCGTCTCCTTTCGGCCTCGAGGAGGAGGCTCGCCCCGCACGCAAACGGGGCGAGCCCTGAGGAGGAAGATGACTAGACGGCGGCCACCGGTTCGGAAGCCCACTCCGGAAGCAGTTCGCCGTGAGACAGGATGTGGTTCCGCGACTCGTCGAGCCTGCGGAAGATGTCATCGAGATCCGTGTCGACGAGCTCACCGTTTCGCTTCACAGCGCGACCGGCGACGAACACCGAGTCGACGTTCGACGTATCGGCGAAGACAACGATCGTCCCGACGGGGTCGACCATCGGCGCCGTGTTGATGGCGTTGACCTCGAGCAGGACGATGTCGGCCTGCTTGCCGGGCGTGAGCGACCCCACTCTGTCTTCCAGTGCGCAGGCTCGTGCGCCTCCGATCGTCGCGAGCTCGAGCACGTCCTTGTGCGACAACGTCGGTGCGAAGGCCTCGTCGGGCGTGTCGGTGAAGGCACCGATCCGCTCGTGGACAAGCGCCGTCCGCATCTGCGTGAACATCTCGCCGGGAACGCTCGACACCACGTCGACACTGAGCGAGACCGGGACGCCGCGCTCCAGCAGTTTGCCTGTCGGCGGCCGGCCATGGCCCATCAGCATCTCGACATAGGGGGCGACCGACGCCGTTCCACCGGTTTCCTTGATCAGGTCGAGCTCCTCGTCGGTCGAGTCCGTACAGTGGATGTAGGTCGTGTCGTCGCCGAGCAGCCCGAGGTCGTGCATGTTCTTGACGTGGTTCACATGAATGCCGGTGAGCCGCATACCGACATGGACGCTTATGCGGATCGCGAGATCGCGCGCGAGCTCCCAGTCGTGCTTCGCGACCTCGAAGTTGGAGTTGCCTGGAGCTCGAGCAGCCAGAGCCAGCGTGATCAGCCCGTCGTCGGAGGAGAAATACGTGTCGCGGATGCGGCGAATGTCCTCCGGGTGCTCGAGCTCGCTGAATGCCCACCACTCGCCGCCGGTCGGCACGCCGTGCGCGTAGATCGCGCGGATCCCCGCGTCCTTCAGCCCCTGGATCGCAGCATCGGAGTGGTCGGGGGTGTTGTTGATGTGGGACCAGTCGAGCAGCGTCGTGACGCCTCCGTTCAGCGCCTCCAGTGCCCCCGCGTAGTTGCCGATGTGGACGTCCTCGGGGCGGTAATGACCACCGACGCTGCCGAGCATCACTGCGAAGTAGTTGTCGAGCGTGCAACAGGGGAGCACGCCGCGAACTGGCGTCTGCCACGTGTGCCGGTGCGTATCGATGAATCCGGGCATCACGATCATCCCGGTGGCGTCGACCTGTTCTGCGTCCGACGCTTCGAGGCCGCGTCCGATCTCGGCGATCTTGCCGTCCTCGACGAGGACGTCGCCCTGAGGGACGTCGCCGACATCGGGGTCCATCGAGACGACGAAGCCATTGCGGATCAGTAGCCGCTGCGAGCTCATGCCTCTTCTCTCCTTCGCTGGCCGGACATGACTAGTCGCGACGGCGCCTGAGCGCCGTCGTCGGCAGCAGATGTCTTTCGCGCTGCCACATGTACAGCGAGCATAAACGCCTTCGAGCCGGCGCGTCAACGCGTCCACGCGGCTCAGGTTGAGAAAATTCCAGTGTGTGGCCGCGCTCGCGCCCTGAATCGGACGTCCAGCCCGATTGCACGAGCCGGGCCGGTTTGGCCGTGGCGTACGTCGTGCCGCCCCGGGTAGGGCGGTTCGTGAGCGCTCCGACTCGCACCGACGGGGCCGCTGGCGCGGCGCTCGGGCCCAGCTCTGCGCAACTCCTCACGAACGCGGTCGTTGCGGCGCGATTCCTGCCGATCTGGCTTGCCACCGGGGTTCTGGCGCTGATCGCCGCGATCATCGCGCCGGATGCGCTTCAGAGCACTTCCTGGGCGTTCGTCCTCCCGTACATGACGATCCTGGCGGTCGCGGCGCTCGGTCAGATGCTCGTTGTCATGCACGCGGGCATCGACCTGTCCAGTCCAGGGGTCATGTTCCTGGGCGGCAATCTGCTCGTCGGCATCGGGGCCACCTCCAATGACCGGCTCGCTCTCGCGATCCTCGCCTGCATCGGCGTCGGCGCGCTCGTGGGCCTCGTCAACGGGATCTTCGTCGGGATCCTGAAGCTGAACCCTCTGATCGTCACGCTGGCCGTGGGGCAGATCGTGCTCGCGTGGGGACTGAAGTATTCGCGCGACGTCGCCAGCGGGGAGAACGTCCCACCTGCGCTCTCCAACTGGGCGGGAGACAAGCCGCTCGGGATCAGCTCCGTGTTCTGGACCGGCGCTGCGATCACAGTGGCCGTTGCTCTGATGCTCCGCTACACGACGCCAGGTCGCCGCTTCCAGGTGGTCGGCGCCAACCCGAGAGCTGCGTGGATGGCCGGCGTTCGCGTACGAACACACGTCGTGTTCGCGTATACGGCTGCGGGCACGCTGTACGCCGTCGCGGCTGTCCTCCTCGCCGGTGTGCGCATCAGCATCGACCCGAGCTTCGGTTCGGCGTACCTGCTCGCGCCGATTGCAGCGGTCGTGATCGCCGGTGCGTCGCTCGCGGGCGGACTGGCGAGCGCCACCTCGACCTGGGTGGCGGCACTCGCACTGACGCTTCTGACACAGATGCTGCGCATTCTCGGGCTCTCGACGGCGATGCAGTTCATCGTCTTCGGCGGGGCGATCATCGTCGGGATGCTGATCTCGGGCGACCGGGTCGCGTGGGTTCTCGGTCGCGTTCTACGCGCGATCGAGACGTCGCAACGCCCGCGGCACGGATTCGACCAAACCACGGGCTGAGAAACGAAAGGAGGCACGATGCACGTAGCAAAGGGGCGCAAAAAGGGGCGGATGCGGGTGGCGCTGATGCTGGCGCTGCTCACGGCGACTCTCGTGATCGTCGCGGTCGGCCACGGCGGAATCGGGAACAAGCCTGGCGCCGCGACGAGGGGGGCGCAACCCTCTGCCGGCGGCGGGTTCGGCGAGGTCTACAAGGCGAACACTGCCACCCTCAAGAAGACGCTCTTCGACGCGAAGCTTCTTCCCAGTAACAAGATGGCACGCGACATTGCACTGGCGGCATACAACCGCGCAGACAAGAAGGTCAACCAGGATCTGGCCCTCCGGTGCTGGAAGAACAACGGCTGCAGCACGGGGACGGGCGGCAAGCTCACCGTCGCCTACGTCGAAGGGTTCGGAGAAAATGTCTACCGCCAGATCTCCAAGATGGAGTTCATCCTCCAGGCGCTCACCTACAAGAACGTCGGCAAGATCATCTACACGAGCGCCCATTCGGACCCGGCTCAGGCACTGACCGACTTCCGCGCGGCGATCTCGCAGGGCGTCGACCTCATCGTCACCTATCCGGACTTCGGCGACGCGATGCTGCCGGTGTTCAAGGAGGCGACCAAGGCCGGAATCCCGGTTGCGACGTATGCGTGGGGCTACGTGAGCGGGCCCGGGACGAACTACCTGACCGTCGTCGGCGAGGACACCTGCCGGCTCGGCAAGGCGTACGCAAGGGTGATGAACAAGTACGTCAAGTCCGGGAACATCGCCTTCCTCGGCGGCTTCCCGGGCAACCCCCTGTCGCTGGGCTGGCAGAAGTGCGAGAAGCCGGCGCTCAACCCGAACATCCACGTCGTCGCGAACGAGGCGACGAACTGGGATCCGTCGAAGGTGCAGGAGGTCGTCGCCGGCATCCTCGCGCGGTATCCCGACATCAAGGGCTGGAGCTACGAGTACGGCCTCGGCATGGCGCAGGGTGCGTTCGCGGCTTACAAGGCCGCGGGTAAGCCGTTCGACGCGGTGTTGACGCTGCGAACTGACGACGTGGGCATGGGCTGCGCTGCCGACAAGCTGCACAATCCAAAGCTCAGGGTCTACTACTACACCGCCGGGAACTCACAGATCCGGGTCGCCCTGACGGCCGCGATGATGAAGCTGAAGGGCGCGAAGATCCCGCCGACGATCGTGTTCCCGATCCAGCTGCAGAATCAGTCGAAGCGCGACGAATGCGTCAAGGGCTATCCGCAGGAAGCCTCGGCGACGTCACTCGTGCCGCTGTCGCTGCTCCACCGGATGTACCCGTAGGAGGATAAACACAGGCACTCGATCCTGAGCGAGAAGAACAATGTCGATTCCCGGGCCCGCGAGCCCCGTTGTGCTGTCCCTCGGCGGAGTCTCGAAGGCGTTCGGAGCCGTGCAGGCGCTCCGGGACGTCAGCGTCGACTGTCGCGCCGGCGAGGTGCACGCGCTCGTCGGGG
>WNGK01006864.1_pt1 | contig 11962 bp, 19 predicted proteins | sample 5400601 | NCBI WGS metagenome assembly WNGK01 (sample SAMN13153376, study PRJNA577476) | soil metagenome | isolation source: 60 cm soil or saprolite under Garry oak tree replicate 1 | place: USA:California | collected 2016-06-15
ATCGAGGAATAGCGCGAACGGCCATGTGGGCGGCAATGGCCCGTGCGGCTGTCGTTATCTGCCCGGCGAAATGGGACGAGCCCTTCGGCATGGCTGCCGCTGACGCCCACGCGTGCGGGACTCCAGTCGTCGCGTTCAGACGCGGTGGGCTCGGCGAGATAATCGAGGATGGCGTGACCGGCTTCCTGGTCGAGCCGGATGATATCCAAGCTGCCGCGCACAGCGTCAGGAAAGCGACCCAGATCTCGCGCGCGGCCTGCCGCGGGCATGCCGAAATGCATCTGGACCTGGAACGGAGCCTGGATGCTCATGAGCATCTCTACCGGCGAGTCACCAGCCGCCGTGCCGGAACCGAAGCCCCATGAGTGACCCAGGGCACTGGCTCGCGGGACGAGTCGCGATGGTCACCGGCGCCAGCCGCGGAATCGGGGCTGCCACCGCTGAGGCCCTGGCCGGCGCCGGAGCGCACGTCGTTCTTGCTGCCCGTGACCACCGTGCTCTCGCAGGCGTCGCCAGCGGCATCCAGGCCAACGGCGGCGAGGCAACGCCGGTACCCACAGATGTCAGCAAGGCCGAAGATGTCGAGCGGCTGTTCGCCACCGCCGCGCGGGCCGGCCGCGTCACCGCCCTGGTCTGCGCGGCCGGAGTGCTGACGTCCGCGCCGTTCGGCGAGACGACGCTGGACATCTGGGAAGAGACGTTGGCGGTCAACCTGACCGGCTCGTTCCTGTGCTGCCGCGCGGCATTCACTGCCATGCGCACCGCAGGCGAGGGACGGATCGTCAACATCGCCTCGCTCTCGGGTATCTACGCCACCGAGAAGTTCCCCGGGCTGGCCGCCTACAACGTCTCCAAGTACGGGGTCGTCGGCCTGACGGAGGCGATCGCCGTGGAAGGAAGGGCGCACGGCATCAGCGCCATCTGCCTGAGTCCAGGAGCGGTCGACACGCAGATGCTGCGCAAGGCCAACCCGGAGCTACGTCCGGGGCTGACGCCCGGAGATGTCGCTGAACTGATCCTCGCGCTGCTGGATAGCCCGCTGGCTCCGGCCAGCGGGGCGAACATCCCCCTATTCTCAAATGCCTAGCTAAAAAGGCTACTAGCTAAAAGGGCTACTACAGAGGTTGAAAGGTCTGGGTCTGACGCATCAGTCGTCTGCCGCGTGGACGAGGCGACGTGCTCTGCGGCAACTCGCTGAGGTCTGGCGTACTTACGCCGCCTCGGGGTCCAATCCCAGCACGGACCGGCCGCCGTCGACCGGCAGGATCGCGCCGTTGATGAAGCTGGCATCGTCCGACAGCAGGTAACTGACCGCGGCCGCGACCTCCTCGGGACGACCGATCCTGCCGAGTGGGTGCAGCGTGCGTATCTGGGCCTCGACCTGGGCTGCGGCGCCGGGCTGCTGGCTGCCGAGGAAGGCGTGGTGACGCTCGGTGGCGATGGATCCGAGCGCGACGGCGTTCACCCGGATGCCGCGTGGCCCGTAGTCGACAGCCAGTGCCCGGGTCAGCCCCTCAATCCCCGCCTTGGCGGTCGCATACGGCAGGGCGCCGCGGACCGCCCGCTGCGCCTGGTGCGAGGAGACGTTGACGATCGCGCCGCCGGTCCCAGCGGCGAGGTACCGGCGGACCGCGGTCGCGCACCCGGTTACAGCGAGGCTGAGGTTGGCGACGATGAAGTCCACCACCTCGCGAGCTGGCACCGTGTCCAGCCAGGCGTCACGGAACACCGCGGCGTTGTTCACCCACCCTGCTAGCCTGCCTGCGGCCTGCGCCAGGTCGGCAGCCCGCGTGGTGACCGCCTCGTCGGCGGCGTCGCCCGGCACGGCGATGACGCGGCGGCCGGCCGGGTGCCCCGATGTCCAGTCCAGGGCCGCCTCGTCGCGGTCGAGCACGACGACGGCGTCGCCGCCGGCCAGCAGCCGCCCGGCGATCGCCCGGCCGATGCCCCGGCCACCTCCAGTCACCACGCAGGAACGGTCCACACAGGCAAAGTTACATGGGGTTGAAAGGCTGACGTCTACGGCGGTTCGGGCTCGAGGGCGAGCCCGGTCTGGGCGAGGGACCCGCCGATGAGCGCGGGCCGGTACTGGATGCCCTTGAGGCGGCTCTTGACGATCACGGCGAGCTGGTCCACGTCGGCGGCGGTCAGGTTGCCCAGTCCGTTCTTCAGGTTCGCCCAGGCACCTTCGACAGGGTTGAGCTCGGGGGCGTAGGCGGGCAGCCGTACCTCGGTCAGCCAGTCCGAATGCGCCTCGATGAAGCGGAGCATCGCGGCGCTGACGTGGGTGTTGAGATTGTCCCAGACGAGAACGACCGGGGCATGCAACTGGTTGTGCGCGGCGGCGATCAGGTCGGCGTAGTCAGCTTCGGACATCGAGCGGCGCTCGCCCTTGCGGCCGCGGTGAACGCGGGCCCGGTAGAACAGGCGGCCTCGCTCACCTGGCTTGAGGCAGACCAGCCCTGCGACTGAGACCCGGTCCGAGCCTTTGCCGGACACCCGGGCCACGGGTGTGTGATACCGCACGGCGCCCAGGTCCGCGCCTTCGGCGGGCGCAGGTTCTGCCCGGCTTCGTCCTCGAAGCAGATCCACGCCCGGTCGCCGCCACTAGCCTCGAACCTTCGCCCAGGTCACCGCCCGCCACGCGGCGATGGCGTCCTCGTCCGCTCGGCCGCCGGTGGATAGGGACCTGCGGGGCGTAGCCGAGGTGGTGCAGTAAATACGAGACCCCGACCAGCGTGTACCGAACGTGGAACAGCCGACCGATCAGCGTCGCGACCCGGGCCAGCGTCCACCGCTGATCCTGGTCCCACCCCCAGGCGGCCGGGCCTCCTTCCAGCGCGGCCCGCAACCGGGAAAGCTGCGCCCCGCTTAGCCGGCACACCGCCCCGCCAGTGCCCTTGGACGCCAGCGCCGCCCCGCCGCCCGCCACCGGCGGCGCCACTGGTAGGCCGACTTGGTGCTGACCCGCAGCGCGAGGCAGCGCGGCTGGAGCGCCAGCGCGAGGTCCGGCGGCGCAGCGAGCGCATGCGGCGGCTCGGCAAGGCACCCAGCGCCGAGCAGCGGCGGGCGGCGTACGCGGCCGATCCTGAGCCGTCGAAGTCCCGCGCCGCGAGATACTACGCCGCGCACAGAGGCGAGATTCTTGCCCGGAGGCGCACAATGGCGGCATGAGCCGCCCGAGCCCGCGCTGGTGGATCGTGCCCGATGCCAGCGAGGACCGGCACGCCCCGTCCGGCTGCCGCGACCCGGCCACCCGCGGTCGCGACCTGGGCAACGCCGAGCCCGACGAGATCGAGCGACTCTGCATCGGCTGCACGCTGGTCTACGCCGGGGGCGGCTGGCAGCACGAGAACTCGTGTGCCTTCCGCAGCCGCCCCCTCCGGCGCTTAACCTGAGCCCGGGGCGGCCTCGCTCCTCCTTGCGGGCGGTCCTGGGGCGGGCCGCGGGATCCGCGGGCGTCGCAGCGCCCGCTGCGGCCCACCCGGCCTCAGACGCCCCCGGCTCGCGGCCAGCTCAGCCCGGGCCTGCCGTCCAGCCTCCCGGACGTGTCATCGGGTGCCCGCGCAACTCCGTGGCTCAGAATGGCTCCTGGACGCTCAGCCGGCGTAGCCTTTGGCCATCGGACGCAACGACCGGGCGGCCGGGAGCCGCCTGGCGCAACGGAGGGCCGCGATGCCAGACAGCGATCTTCACTGGAGCGAGGGCGCGCGGCTGCGGCCGAGCGACTATTTCCGTCTGGGCGAATTGCCCGTCGCCCTGCCGCGGGCCGTGGAGCTGGCGAACAGTCACGGCGTCAACCTGGACGGCCTGGGGCCCAGCGCGGCCGAGGTGAGCTTCCTGGATGAGCTGCTGGACGAGCTGACCGCCGAGGACGAGGTGCTCGAAAACTGGGCGCAGAACGGCGACCCGCGGTCGACAGCGTGATGAGCGCGATGCTCGCCGACCCGGGCGGCATGCCCGGCCAGCACATGGACGACCTGAGCGCGCTCAGCCAGGCGGTCGACCTCGCGAACGGCTACGGCCCCGCCATCGAGCTGGTCAATGACGGGTTCGGCGAGGGGGTGGCGGTATCGCTGCAGCGCCGGGGCCAGGGCCTGCAGGTCAAGCGGCTGGCCCGGGAGATCGGCAGGGACGCTGGCCGCCGGGGCGACCTGTACTCGATGGCCGAGGCCTACTGCGAGGTCGGCGTTGAGGGCCACAGGGTCGACCTCGCGAACCGGCCCGGCCGCGACGTCTCCGACGCCATTGAGCTGGCCAGGATCTCGGACGGCCGGTTCGCCAGGCCGTGCGGCGCGGCCGACCAGTACGGCCGCTGCCGGCGCGCCTACCACGATGCCGCCTGCAGCCATGTCGCCGAGAGCGCTGCCGCCCGCGGCGCCACGCCCGAGGACAGCCAGGCGTGGCAGGATGCCCTCCGGCGTCACGCGGCTGTCCCGGCCGCGGACGCTGACGGGCAGGCCTGGCGGACCCGTCGCGGCGACCTCGCGACGCTGGCCGACCACGTCGAGGCTGCCACGGGCGTCCGCAACCGCCGCAGCCTGTTCGAGTACGGGCCGCGCACCGCGGCGAATCCCGGTCGGCCCGAGATGGCGGCGATCCGGCGCGAGAACCGCTTCGGCGACCCGTCTGCGGACCCTGGCGAGGCGCACGCGCGGGACGTCCCGCGCGGCACCGCGGCGACCGCCAGGGCGCAGGCAGCCCAGGCCGGCCTCAGCACATCAGCGGGCCACCAGGCTCAGCGGGATGCCTGGAAAGCCGAGCACGCCAGGCGGGCGGCCGAGCTGGACCGCCGGACAGGCGGCAGGATCCACCCGGACTACTCCGGCGAGACGATGGCCGGGCGTGCCGAGCGCCTCCACCAGCCGGTGCATCTCAGCAACGTCACGGACGACGGCGAGCTGCTGCACGGCGAGCTGCCGGCGTTCACCTACGGGCGGATCTAGATGACCGACGCGGGCTGGAGTAGCAGAGGAGGCTGAGCGGTGGCGCTCGCGAGGTACGTGGTCACGGTGGACGTGACGGTTCCGGGAGCCTTCACGCCTGACGTCCAGGCCGGGGCCGCCTCGGCCACGCCGCTCGGGGTCGGCTCGCCGGCCAACTTCGGGACGGGCGGCCGGGCTGGCTGGTCCGGCCCCGGCCCGGTCACCTTCAAGCGGAACCAGGTGCTCATGATCGACACCGCGACGACGGCCGGGGCGGCCTTGCAGGCAGCGATCGGCGCGGGCAACCTGCGTGCCTTCGTGCCCGGCCAGGACGACCGGGGCGGGGCGGGGCTGAGCAACTGACATGACCGGAGTGAGGTGACCTGATGCCCAGCGCAGCCAGCATGCCGCTGCTGGTCCCTGACGGCCTGTTCCTCTGCCCCAGGTGCGGCTCCTCGGGCGCTGTTCCCAGCGCGAAGCTGATCTGGGCTGGCATGCTGGGGGCGCCGCTGGCCGGGTTCTGCAACCGCTGCGAGCACCGCTACCAGTTCAGCCTCGGGGCGCCGTCCACGACTACCTCGGGCGCGGCGAACATCCAGGGCGCGACGGTGCTGACGGTCACGCTCGGGACCGGGTTCACCTCGGGATCCTGGATCGCGGTCGATGCCTCCGGCGCGGACGGCGGGGCCGAGATCCTGAAGGCCTCGGCGGCCGGCACCGCGACCACCATCCCGGTCGCGGGCACGCCGCTGCGGCTGGCCCACGCGGCCGGGGCGTCCGTGCAGACGGCCGTGCTGGTCCCGCTCGGGCCGCTGACCTGAGCAACCAGGAGTCCGGGAGGACGTCATGCCCGAGCAGGACGGCAGGAAGGCCCGGAAGGCGGCGCCCGGCCCGAAGCGGCGGCCAGCCGGGGCGATGGCCCGGAAGGCGGAGCCAGCCCCCGTGTCCGTGTACGCCGCCAGCCTGCATCCCGACGACGCGGCGGCAGCCGTGCTCGCGTCCGGTCACGCCGTAGGCGGGCATCCGGGCCTTGCCGCTGGCGTGAGCAACTAGCGCTGGAAGGCGCCGATCGCAAGGCTGAATGAGGAGGCTGCTGGCAGGTGATCGGTAGCATAATTTCGCCCCATGACGCTCCCATCCAAGAGCGAGATCAACCGTTGCGGTGATCTTCTGCGGTCCTACCTCGAAGCCGGCCCGGCCGATCCGGAAGCTGATTACGACTGGGAGCGGCTGAACCGCGCCTATGACGTGCTGGCCGAGTTTCGCGCATCCTTCTCGTATCCGCTGACCAAGGTCACGATGGGCCTGCGCGCCATGGTGCAGGCCGAGGCTGGGACGGTGGTCGTCGCACAGCGGCTGAAGCGCATGGACACCATCCTGGGGAAGCTCGTCCGGTTGCCTGGCACCAATGTGGCTCGCCTGGAGGATATCGGCGGTTGCCGCGCTGTCCTGGCCGGACCCGGCGAGGTCGCCGGCGTTCTGCGAAGGATCCGCAGGCGATGGGATGTGGCTCGTGAGCGGAACTACGTGGAGGAGCCGAAGGCGAGCGGATACCGGGCCGTTCATGTGATAGTCACCCGGGATGAGCGCCGGATAGAGGTCCAGTTGCGCACCGCTGGCCAGCAGCAGTGGGCCGATGCTGTCGAGACGTACGCCAGGATCTTCAGCTTGCCGCTCAAGGACGATGAGGGACCAGAGGAGCTTCTTAACTACTTCCGGCTCGCAGGCGAAGGAATCTACCGCGAGGAATTCGGCGTTGGCACTGACGAGGAGTTCCGGGCCAGGTTCGACGGCGCCACGGCAATGATGCGAGACTGGGTGGCACGGAGCAGGGAGGGATGATGAGGATGGCGATGAGCTACTTCCTGCTGGTCTACAACAAGGTCCACGGAGCGCTGGAGACAGTGCAGCAGTTCGCGGACCGGGACGAGGCAGCTCGCGCCTACACCGCCACTGAGCGTGCAGCTCATGGCAGCCCTGCCCTGGAGATCGTCCTGATCGGCGCGGACTCGCTTGACACGATCCGGCAGACTCACGGGCAATATTTCGCTGCGCGGAGCGGCCAGTCCGAGTACCTGAAGGCGATCGCAGACACACAGAAGGCTGCTCCAGTCCCTGCTGGCTGAGCGTGACCGGCAGCATCCTGGACCATGGTTTCCAGACCGGGCCGCCCGCATACCCGGTGCGGGAGGGTTGCGGCGCGAGACCTCTAGCTTCGCCGGTAGCGATCCAGGTCCTCATCCGCATGTCAAACCGTTCCCTTGACGAGACAATCGACCAGGCTGGCCTCCCAGGAGCCCGGCCGCCCGGCAGTCAGCGCCCCGCTGCTGCCCAGCTCAGCCGCGACCGTGGCGAGCACCCCTGCCAGCCAGCCGCCGAAGTCCCGCTCGGCCCGGGCGGCGCCGGTAACCGCGGCAATCGCGTCTGCGGTGTACCCGGGCGCGGCGGGCTTGGGGACGCGGGTCACGGCCACGCGTCCGCACGGTCGATCGCCTCGGCCAGCTCGCGCGTGTCGGCCGCGCACAAGTACCGGACCCGGCTGCCTTCGACGTGCTCGGCCGACCAGTACGGGCCTTCGGGGTGGTAGGCGATCAGCCACCGCTCGCTGTGGCGGACGAGCCGCATCAGCGCGGGCAGGCCCGGCCTGCTCACTCCGACTCCGCCTCGGCGATGTACTCGGCCAGGTGCCCGGGCGAGTCGGTGTTCAGCACGCGGGCGGGAACGGCGTCGCGGTCCTCGTGCCGGCGCGCGCACCAGACCGGCCCGCCGACCGCCCGCGGCACGACCCAGACCTCCCAGAGCGGCCAGTCGGCCTGCAGACGCGCGAGGGCGTCCTCGTTAGGGTTCTGCATAGCCCCTCCTGGTAGGGGTCAGGCCCCGGGAGTACGGCGTTCGCGCGCCGCCCGGGGCCGCTTACTTTGCCAGGACAGAGTAGCAAGCTCTTGGAAGCTTGTGGAAGGCTATGGAGCGTTTAGGCTGGTCACATGAGCCTTATGGTGCTAACTGTGGACGTGCCACCGTTCAAGCCGACACCGCTGCGCCTGATGTACGAGCAGGTCGCCGAGCACATCGCTGCCCGCATCGAGGCTGGCGATCTGGCACCGGGCACGAAGATGCCGCCCGAGCGGGATCTGGGCACGGAGTACGGGGTGGCCTACAACACGGTCCGCAAGGCCATGGAGCTGCTCCGTGAGCGCGACATGATCGTCACGATGCATGGCCGCGGGACCTACGTAGCGGAGCGCCCGACCAGCTCATGACTAGCCAGCCAGTTGCGGTGGGCGCTCACGAAGGGACGCACGATGCCGGTAAGCCCACAGTCCAGGCCTGTAGCCATCGCGATGGCATTCGTGGATGCGGGCTACCTGACGATTGGTGCTCAGAAGCAATTGAAGCTACCCGCCGCGCCGCGCATTGATAGCGACACGATGGCATCCTGGCCGCAATGGGTTTACCCACGCGGGGACCTTCTCCGGACCTACGTCTACGACGCGCAGTATCCGCCCGGCGACACCCGGTATCCTGACCAGCGGGCTTACTTCGACGCGCTCGCCGCGCAACCTGGCATCCGCCTCCGGCTCGGCCACCTGATCGAGCGGTCAGCAGGCACAGCCGGAGCGCGCGTGCAGCAGAAGGGCGTGGATACGCTCCTGGTCCTGGACCTGGACCTGGACCTGGACCTGGTAAGGCTAGCTCAGCTACGTGCCTTCGACACCGCCCTGATCATTACTGGCGACCGCGACCTGGCCGAAGCCGTCCGAGTGATCGCGGACGACTACGCAAGGCGAGTGATCCTCTTCAGCGTCAAGGGTTCATCGCCTGCAAAGGAGCTTGTCCAGGCGGCCGACAACCACGGCGTAATCGCGGATGGTCACCTTCGCGTGCTGGTCGGGCAGCCTCTTAAGAGGGGCCTGAAGGCAGCGCCGGCTATGCCCGTGGACGATCCTTCAGGTAGCTAGCAGGACCCGATAGCTGCGAAATGTCAGCGCCCCGCCAGCCGTAGCCAGCGGGGTGGTCTCCTCGTGCCCGGACGAGGCCCGGACCGAGAGGCCCGGGGCACAGCTAGCATCCCGGTCGGTTCTCACTGCGTCGTCTTAGCTGGCAGCCCAGCCTTGACCGCCAGCACGTTGCCCATGGCCCGGCGCGTCTGGTGCGAGTTCCGTGTCGTCAGCCGGGTCTCGCCCTGCCTGTTCACCGCGGGCACGAGGATGCCTGCCCGTTGGAATACCGGGTTGTCCCATCCGAAGAAGTCGCACGTCGTCCCGCCGGCCTCCTCATGCTTCTCCGCGAGGTGCTTCAGCAGCGAGAGGTCATGGCCGTCGTCATGGAAGCGGCGCGCCAGACGGATGTAGCCCTGGATGGCGATGGCCCAGCCAATTAGCGACTCCCGGCGGTACTTCTGCCGCTCAGGCAGCGGCACGCGTCCGAGCTGCGGGAGCACCTTGACCAGCGCATCCCAGAACCCGATGAACCACTCAACGGCCTCGTCAGCGTCCTCCGGCTGGATGTCGGCCCACGCCTCCTCGAAGCCGCTTGCGAACGTGTTGAAGGCGGCGAGCCGCGGGTTCTTGACTGACAGCCTGTTGGTGACGGTCTCGACGTTGGCCTCGCCCAGGTGGGGTGAGCGGCGCACCACCTCGGCGGCGATCTTCTGGGAAGTCTTCTTCTGCGCCAGCCACTTCGAGCGCGTGGCATCGGCCTTGTCGTGCTCCATGTTCATGGCGTAGAAGATGTCGTTCTCGACGTCGGCCGGGACCGCCCAGATACGCAGCGAGAACCGCCTGTCCGGGTCAAAGGACGAGCCCTGGGCAACGGACGCCACGGCCTTGTCAATGGCGAGATGACGGTGCACCGAGTCCGGCAGGGTGGCCGTGCCCTCCTGGATGACGAGGGTGCCCTGCGTCGGGTTGGCCGGGTCGTCGGGGGTGAACCGGACCACCGACGACTCGGGCCTGAAGTTCCAGGTGAGCTGGCCGAAGATGGCGGTATCGTCCTGAAGCTGCCGGGCCCAGCGCTCAATCTTCTCCTGCTTGACCATGTACTTGCCGGTGACGGTGTTCTTGCCGCGCTGATGGTCTGGGTCGATTTCAAGCATCCCGAACCGCCTGGCTTTGGCCACCTCGCGGGCGGTGATCGTGGTGTCCCAGCAGGGGTGGCCGCCGTCGCTGGTGACCACCACGTTGGGGATGGCGGTTTCCATCGTGGAATTGTCCCTTCTGTGTGGGTACTGCCTGGCCCACGTACAGGCCGGCAAGACGGGCGTCTCAGCGCCGAACTAGGCGGGTACACGATGGCCTATTGAAGCAACTGCCTCCTTTTGTGTAGTTTCCACCACCTGATCCTGGTTCACCGCTGGGGCTGGGCCATCACCTTGAACCCCGACGGCACCACCACCGCCACCAGCCCGCACGGCCGCACCCTGCACAGCCACAGCCCGCCCGCCGCCGCCTGACCCAGCAGCCGGCCAGGCCGGACGCCGAACCCACCAGCCGCGACCCGCCCGCCGCCGCCACCCGGCACCACAGCCACCCGCGCACTGGCGCGCCGGCCAAGCACTCCCAGACCGCCCATCACCACCGATGCCCTGAGCAGCAACGATTTCCCGCTCACCGATCCAGTAGGGCAGCTTCCATTGACTAGATGACCAGGCGTTCAGGGCGATCTCCTGGTCCCGTGGTCATCGCGCGTCCGCCGGCGGGCGAGCAGTCCGAGCGACAATTACGCCTCTTGCCCCACCGACCACAAGTCCGCGTACTCGTCGGCCAGCACTCCGGGAGGAGGCTGTGCTCGGGTGGCCACGAGGCGCGCTGCTGCTGCCATCTCCGAGTCCCGGTCGAGCTCCGGGTCACCACCGCGGTCGAGCCCGACCGCGGCCCGCACCATTCCTTTGACGAGATAGAACCCGATCAGCCTTCCTTCCTGCAGGCTCCCGCGGACCACGAACTCATCCCACTGCGCGGCGTGGCCCGCATACTCAAGCTTGTGTTCGTACTGATCCGACCAGAAGGTATGGATGTAGTCGTACGGAGCATCCGAGCCCAGCATCGACCTCGCTGCCGCTGCACCCTGCTTCTCGGCGTTGTTGTAGTGCTCGACACGAACCCGGCCGAATGTCGGGTGAAGCTGATTGGCGACATCGCCGGCCGCGTACACGTCGGCGGCGCTGGCTCGGCACCATTCATCGACCAGAACACCGTTACTCTGCGCGATCGATTGCCCGGCGACGGCCGGCACCACGAGCTCAATTCCGACACCCGCCACGGCGAAGTCGCATGCCACGCGAACGCCGCTGGCGGTGGTTACCGCCTCTAGCCGCTCGGTCCCCTCAAACGCGGCGACTTGGTCTCCGGCCAGCACCTCGACGCCGTTCGCGCGGTGCATTGCACCGAATAGCGCGCCTATCTCCCCGCCAAGCACCCGCTCGAGCGGGTATCTGCCGGGAAGAATGGCGGTCACGTGCACCCCGAGCTGCGTCAGCGAGGCCGCCACCTCGGACCCGATGAAGCTCATGCCCACTACTACCGCGCGGCGGCCCGCCACGGCCTCGGCCTTGATCGCCTCGCAGTCGGCGACGGTCCGCAGATAGTGGAGGCCAGGCAGCCCAGCTCCAGGAAGCTCAAGCCTCCGGTTCTGTCCGCCCGTGGCCATCAGGACCTTCTGGTACGGCAACTCCTGGCCCGAGCCGGCAATCCCCGAGCTGAAGAACACCGTGTGCGCGGCGGTGTCGATGACGGCAACGGACCCGACGAGGTGGTCCACATCATGGTCCTCATACCAGCTTGCAGGCCTGACGTACCAGCCGGCCAGATCCTCCTCCGACCGCAGGTACGTCTTGGACAGTGGCGGCCGCCCGAAGGGGACGCCTGGTTCCGCGCCGATAACTGTGACCCGGCCCCGGAACCCCTCCTCCCGCAGCGTTACGGCGGCGCTGCCCCCGGCCATGCCGCCGCCCACGATCACGATTCCGGTCCCGCCAGCACCATGAGGCACTCAGTGCCCTTGCCCGCCTCAGGGCCGCGAGAAACCCGCTGCCCACG
>WNGK01006867.1_pt1 | contig 11961 bp, 14 predicted proteins | sample 5400601 | NCBI WGS metagenome assembly WNGK01 (sample SAMN13153376, study PRJNA577476) | soil metagenome | isolation source: 60 cm soil or saprolite under Garry oak tree replicate 1 | place: USA:California | collected 2016-06-15
CGGTGCTCTTGATCCTCACCAACGTCGCCGGCGTGTACCGCGCGTTCGGTACGCCGCATCAGGAGCGCGTCGGCCGGCTGTCGCTGGCCGAAGCCGATCACATGCTCGCCGGCAAGGAGCTGGGCACCGGCTCCATGCGTCCCAAGGTCGAAGCCTCGGCCGACTTCGTCCGCGCCGGCGGCGAGCGCGCGATCATCGCCGAGCTGGCCCACGGCCTGGCCGCCCTGCGCGGCGAGGCCGGCACGACTCTCACGAAGGATTGAACGGGTGAACCTGCACGAGTATCAGGCGCGCGAGCTGCTCAAGCGCTACGGCATCCCCGTGCCCGACGCCAACGTCGCCGACACGCCGGAGCAGGCGCGCTCCATCGCCCAGCGCCTGGGCGGCAAGGTGGTGGTCAAGGCGCAGGTCCACGCCGGCGGCCGCGGCAAAGCGGGCGGCGTGAAGCTGGTGGACGGCGCCGACGCCGCCAAGGCGGCGGCGTCCGCTATTCTCGGCATGAGCATCAAGGGCCTCACGGTCCACAAGGTGCTGGTGGCGCCCGCGACCAACATTGCGTCGGAGAGTTACGTGGGCATCATCGTGGACCGCGGCTCGCAACGCCCCGTCTTGATGGTGAGTGCGGCGGGCGGCATCGACATCGAGGAAGTAGCGGCCAACACGCCGGAGAAGATCCACCGGCTGCCGATCGATCCGCGCTACGGCCTGCTGGACCACCAGGCGCTGGGCCTGGGGTTCACGCTGTTCCGCGACGCCGCCCAGGCGCGCGCGGCGGCGGACGTGATGAAGAGGCTCGCCGTCGCGTTCTACGGCGTGGGCGCGTCGCTCGCCGAGATCAATCCGCTGGTCACGACGCCGGTGGGCGAAGTCCTGGCGCTCGACGCCAAGATCGTCATTGACGACAACGAGCTGGACCGCCGCCCCGACATCGCCGCCCTGCGCGACGCCAGCGCGGAGGCGCCGTCGGAGGTGCAGGCGCGGGCCGCGGGGCTCACGTTCATCAAGTTGGAGGGATCCGTCGGCTGCTGCGTCAACGGCGCCGGCCTCGCGATGGCCACGATGGACCTCGTGAAGTACTACGGCGGCGAGCCCGCCAACTTCCTCGATATCGGTGGCAGCTCCAATCCGCAGAAGGTGGTGAACGCGCTGAACATCATCACCGGCGACCCCAGCGTGAAGGCGATCCTCTTCAATATCTTCGGCGGCATCACGCGCGGCGACGACGTGGCCAATGGCATCGTCCAAGCGACCCGGGAAGTGCCGCTCAAGGTGCCCATCGTCATCCGGCTCACCGGCACCAATCAGGCCGAGGGCGTGAAGATCCTCAAGGCCGCCGGATTCTCGGCGCTCACCGACATGGACGAAGCCGTGAAGCAAGCGGTCGCGCAGGCCAAGGGGCAAGCGGCGTGAGCATCTTCATCGACAAGGACACCCGCCTGGTGGTGCAGGGCATCACCGGCCGCGACGGCTCGTTCCATTCGAAGTTGATGCTCGCGTATGGCACGCAAATCGTGGCGGGGGTCACGCCGGGCAAGGGCGGGCAGACGTTCGAGGGCAAGGTGCCGGTGTTCAATACGGTGGCCGAGGCGGTGGCCGCGACGCGCGCCAACGCCAGCGTGATCTACGTGCCCGCGCCGTTCGCCGCGTCGGCGATGTTCGAGGCGGTGGACGCCGGCCTGCCGCTGGTCGTATGCATCACCGAAGGCGTCCCGGTGCTCGACATGACCAGAGTCCTGCCGTTCGTGCACGAGCGCGGCGCGCGCCTGATCGGGCCCAATTGCCCCGGTCTGATCTCGCCGGGCCAGAGCAACGTCGGCATCATTCCGGGCAACATCTGCAAGCCGGGCAAGATCGCCGTGGTATCGCGGTCGGGTACGTTGACCTACGAGATCATTCATCAGCTGTCGACCAACGGGTACGGCCAGTCGACCTGCGTCGGCATCGGCGGCGACCCGCTGATCGGTACGAACTTCATCCACTCCCTCGAGGCCTTTGAAAAGGATCCCGAGACGGCGGCTGTGGTAACGATCGGCGAGATCGGCGGCACCGACGAGCAACAGGCGGCTGAGTTCGTGCAAGGGAAGATGAAGAAGCCCGTCATCGGGTTCATCGCGGGACAGACGGCCCCGCCCGGCCGCCGCATGGGCCACGCCGGCGCCATTATCTCGGGCTCGTCGGGAACCGCGGCCGAGAAGATGCAGGCGTTCGCGCGCGCGGGTATCTCGGTCATGAAGCGGCCCGCCGACGTCGTGCCCCTGCTCAAGGAACGGCTGTGAAGCTCAGCGAGGTATTCAAGCCGGAGCATATCGTCGTGCCGTTGCGCGCCGGCACGGTACGGGAGGCCACCGAGCAGCTCGCGTTGCGCGTGGTGCAGGCGGGCGCCGTCCCCGACGGCGACCGGTTGCTGGACGTGATCCGCAAAGCCTGGCCCGAGGATATGGTGACGGTCGGCGAGCACGCCTTTCTGCCGCACTTCCGCACCGACGCCGTGCCGGGCATCGTCGCGGCGCTGGGCGTTTCGCCCGTGCCGATCCGCTGGGAGAAAGACCGCCACCGTGCCGCGCGCGTCGTCATCCTGGTGCTGGCGCCGCCGCGCGAGGCGCCTACCTATCTGCAGGTGATCGGCGCGCTGGCACGCGCCATGTCGGACCCCGCCAACGTGCTGGCGCTGCTCGCGGCGCAGACGCCCGCCGCCGTGCTCGCGGTCCCGGCGCTCGAAGGCGTCGAAGTGGGCGGCCACCTCACCGTGCGCGACATGATGACCGCCCAGGTCGTGACGTGCCGGCCCGAGCAGACGCTGGGCGACGTGGCGCGCCTCATGGTCGAGCGCGACGTCCGGGCTGTCCCCGTCGTGAACGACGCCGGGACGCTGCTCGGCATGGTCACGCACCGCGAGCTGCTGCGCCACCTGCTGCCCGATTACCTGCAGCGCGCCAAGTCCGGCGAGGTGAAGGCGCCCACGCGCTCGCAGATCCAGCGCGGCTCGGCCGATCCGCGCGAGATCCCGGTGAAAGAGGCCATGGCGCGTACGGTGCTGTGCGTGTCGGAGGATCAGACGCTCTCCGACGTCGCCAGCCTCATGAACAACAAGGACGTTGACCGCTTTCCGGTGGTGCGGGAGGGCGTCGTCGTCGGCTTTCTCACGCGCGCGGACATGATCCGCCGCCTTGTGACGCTTTAGCCCCTTGGCCCCTTAGCTTTCATTCATGCTCACACTCGCCATCATCAAGCCCGACGCCGTCGCTGCCGGCAACGCCGGCAAGGTCCTCGCTCTGCTTGAGGCACAGGGATTCAGACTGCGCGCCGCACGGTTCACACGTTTGTCGCAGACCGAGGCCGAGGCGTTCTACGCCGTGCACCGCGAGCGGCCGTTCTATCGGTCGCTCGTCACGTTCATGACGTCGGGGCCCTGCCTGCCGCTGGCCTTGGAGCGCGATAACGCGGTGTCGCACCTGCGCGACGTGATCGGAGCGACGGATCCGGCGGAGGCCAAGCCCGGCACCGTGCGCAAGTTGTACGCCCAATCGAAGGAGCGAAACGCCATTCACGCGTCCGATTCGAGCGAAAACGCGGCCCGCGAAGTGGCGTTTTTCTTCCCGGAGAGCGAGTTGGTTGACGCAAGTGGCACAACGGTTTAGGTTCGCTGTCCATGTTGCAAGTGGACCTGCGTGAGCTGGCCAGAGGGCCTGTCGAGACTCGGGGTGAGCTGCCGGTGACTGACCCCGCGTTCGCCGGCCTGGAATTCCCACCCAGCGACCCGGTGCGGGTGAGCGGGCGGTTGCAGCCGGTCGGGGAGGGGCGGTTTTATTGGGAGGCGACGCTGCGCACCCGGCTGGCGGGGGAGTGTCGCCGCTGTCTGACTCCGGTCGCGGCCGACGTCGTGGTGAAGGTGACGGCCCTCTTCTCGCAGGAAGCCGGGGCTGCGGATGATCCCGAGACCTACGAGGTGGCGCCCGATGCCACGGCCGTGGATCTCACGCCGGCCGTCCGGGAAGAGTTGTTTCTCTCGATCCCGCGGTACGTGGAGTGTCGCGAGGATTGCCGCGGGCTCTGCCCGCGGTGTGGCAAGGACCTGAACGCGGGCCCCTGCGGCTGCGCGCCGGACGCGGTGGATCCGCGTTGGCAGGCGCTGGCCGCGCTCAAGGACAAGTTCCGCGACTGACGAGGCAAGGAATTCCGCATGGCCGTACCCAAGAGAAGGACATCGAAGCGGAAGAAGCGGGCCCGCCGCACGCACTACAAAGCGGAGCTTCCCACGCTGCAGCCCTGCCCCCGGTGCGGGGACATGAAGCGGCCGCACCGCGTGTGCCCGACCTGTGGCTACTACAAGGAAGAGCAGCGGGTCGAGGTCGAGGACGTCTGACGTGATCCGCATCGCGCTGGATGCGATGGGGAGCGACAACGCCCCCCGGGTCGAGGTGGAAGGAGCGCTGCAGGCGCTCCGCGAGCTGCCGCCGACCTTCCGCATCCAGCTGGTGGGGCGCACCAAGGACATCGAGGCGGCGTTGGGGGAGGCGAAGGCCGTCGATCGCAGCCGCATCGACGTCGTGGAGGCGTCCGAGGTGGTGGGGATGGGCGAGAAGCCCCTCGCCGCCGTCCGCGGCAAACCCAAATCGTCCATCGCCGTGGGACTCGGCCTGCAGAAGCAGGGCGAGTCCGACGCGTTCATCTCCGCCGGCAACACCGGTGCCGTGATGGCCGCGGCCACGTTGCTGCTGCGCCTGCACCCGGGCGTGCAGCGGGCCGCGATCGGCGCCCTGTTTCCCACCGCCAGGCATCCCGTGCTCGTGCTCGACGCCGGCGCCAACGTGGATTGCGACCCCCGAGAGCTGGTGGGGTTCGCCCACCTCGGCTCGGTGTACGCCCGCGACGTGCTGCGGCGCCCCGAAGCGAACGTCGGCCTCCTCAACATCGGCGAGGAAGACGAGAAAGGGAACGCCGTGGTGAAGGAAGCCCACCAGCTGCTCAAGGCGGCGCCCGGAATCCGCTACGTCGGCAACGTGGAAGGCCGCGACATCCCCAACGCCGAGGTCCGCGGCCAGGACCTCGACGTCGTGGTGTGTGACGGGTTCGTGGGCAACGTGGTGCTCAAGTTCTACGAATCGGTGGCGCGGGTGGTGGTCACGATGGTGCAGCGGGCTGCGGCCGACGTGATCGAACGCCCCGACATGAAGCAGATCTTCACGGTGCTCGACTACTCCTCGTACGGCGGCGCGCCGCTGCTCGGCGTCAAAGGCGCCACGATCATCTGCCACGGGTCGTCCACGCCGAACGCCATTCGCAACGCCATTCGCGTGGCGGCACAAATGGTCGAGAGCCACCTCAGCCAGCACATCGGCGCGGAAATGGCGGAAGGCGGCGTGGTCGCGTGAAGCGCCCCTTCGCGCAGCTCTCCGGGACCGGCGGCTACCACCCCGCGCGCGTCGTGACCAACGACGAGTTCTCCAAGATGCTCGACACGTCGGACCAGTGGATCCGCGAGCGTACCGGCATCCGCGAGCGCCGCATCTCCTCCAAAGAAGAGACGAACGCCTGCATGGCGAAGGCGGCCGCCCTCCAGGTACTGGAGCAGAACGGACTCACACCGGAGCAGGTGGACGCCATCGTCTATGCCACGGCGTCGCCCGATCGGTTGCTGCCCTCGGCGGCGTGCGACCTGCAGGCGATCCTCGGCGCCAAGAACGCCGCGGCCTTCGACGTCGGCGCGGCCTGCGCGGGGTTCGTCTATGCCTTGAACGTGGCCGAGGGGCTGATCGCGTCGCAGCAGGCGGAGCGTATCCTGGTGATTGCGGCCGAGAAACTCACCAGCATCATGGACTGGACCGACCGCAGCACGGCGGTGCTGTTCGGCGACGGCGCCGGCGCCACGCTGATGACGCCGAGCGACGGCACGCGCGGCATTCTCTCGTCCTACATGAAGTCCGACGGCACGCTCGCCGAGCTGTTGTACCGCCCCGGCGGCGGCGCCGCGCATCCCCCGAGCCCCGAGCTGCTCACGGATCACAGCTACTACATCCAGATGGCCGGCCGCGAGGTGTTCAAGGCCGCGGTGCTGTCGATGGCGGACGCGTGCGACCACGCGCTGCAGCGCGCGGGCCTCACCAGCGACGACATCGACCTGCTCATCCCGCACCAGGCGAACATCCGCATCATCGAAGCGACGGCGAAGCACGCCGGCATGCCGATGGACAAGGTGTACGTCAACGTCGATCGCTTCGGCAACACGTCGGCGGCGTCGATCGCGATCGCGTTGGACGAGGCGGTGCGGACCGGGCGCGTCACGCCGGGCATGACCATCATGCTGGTGGCGTTCGGCGCAGGTTTCACATGGGCGAGCACGGTCGTGAAGTGGTAGCCACGGTCTGGCTCTGCCCCGGGCAGGGTGCGCAAAAAGTGGGAATGGGCAAGGATGTGGCGGCGCGGTTTCCCGCCGCGCGCGACGCCCTTCAGGCCATCGACGACGCGCTCGGTGTGCCGCTGTCGCGTCTGATGTTCGACGGACCGGAAGAGGCCCTCACCCAAACCCACAACGCCCAGCCCGCGATCCTCGCGCACAGCGCGGCCGTGTTCGCCGTGGTCGGACCCGCCGTGAGCGCTGCCGCCGCGGCGGCCGGGCACTCGCTCGGTGAGTACTCGGCGTATGTGACCGCCGCCGCCCTCACCGCGCCCGCGGCGGCCAAGCTGGTCCGCCGCCGCGGCGAGCTGATGCACGACGCCGGCAAGGCGCGCCCCGGCACCATGGCGGCGGTGCTCGGCTTGGCGACCGTCGAGGTCGAAGGCGCGTGCCGCGACGCGTCCACCGCGAGCAGCGTGGCGGTCGCCGCGAACCTCAATGCGCCGGACCAGACCGTGATCTCGGGCGACCCCGACGCGGTGACGCGCGCCGGCGAGGGCTGCAAGACGCGCGGCGCGAAACGCGTGATCCCGCTCAAGGTGAGCGGCGCGTTTCATTCGCCGCTGATGGCGCCGGCCGCGCAGGCGTTGCGCGCGGCGCTCGACACCGCCCCGTTCGCCGATCCGCAGTTTCCGGTCGTCGCCAACGCGACGGCGCAGCCCGTCACGGGCGCGGGCGACGCCCGGCGCCTGCTCGCCGAGCAGCTGACCGCACCGGTGCGGTGGGTCGCGTGCATGGAGCGCGCGGCGGCGCTCGCCGGCGCGGGCGCGCGCTTCATCGAGATCGGCCCGGGCAGCGTGCTCGCGGGACTGCTGAAGCGCATCGTGCCGGGCGCCAACGTCGTGAGCCTGGGAACCGCCGACGAAGTGGCGAAGTTCATGGAGGCGGCGTGAAGGTCGAGCTCGGCGGCAAAGTCGCCGTCGTCACCGGCGGCTCGCGCGGCATCGGCTTGGCCATCGCGCAGGCGCTCGCGGGCGCGGGCGCGAAGGTCGCCGTGCTGGCCCGCGACGGCGCCCGGGCGCAGGAGGCGGCGCAGGGGCTCGGCGCGGGCGCCCAGGGGTTCGCCTGCGACGTGAGCGACGCCGCCCAGGCAGAGACGACCCTCGGCGCGGTCGACAAAGCACTCGGTCCGGTGGACATTCTCGTCAACAACGCCGGCATCACGCGCGACAACCTGCTGTTTCGCATCGCCGAGGACGACTGGGACCAGGTCCTCGACACGAACTTGAAGGGCGCGTTCCTGATGACCAAGCTCGCCGCGCGCGGCATGATCAAGCGGCGCTGGGGGCGGGTCGTCAGCATCACGAGCGTGGTGGGGCTGACGGGCAACAAGGGCCAGTCCAACTACGCCGCATCCAAGGCTGGCCTGATCGGCTTCACCAAGGCTGTGGCCAGGGAGCTGGCGTCGCGCAACGTGCTGGTCAACGCCGTGGCGCCGGGTTACATCGATACCGAAATGACGCGGGGCATCGCCGAGGAAGCCAAACAGGCGCTGCAGGCCGCGATTCCGCTGGGACGGCTGGGGCAGGGCGCGGATGTCGCGGCCGCCGTCCTCTTTCTCGCTTCCGACTGGGCCAGCTACATTACGGGACAGGTGCTGGTTGTCGATGGCGGGATGGTGATGTGAGCCGACCCCTTACCTCCGCTGAGGATATCCCATGGCAATGGACATGAAGCAGCTCGAGGAGAAGGTCAAGGACATCATCGTCGAGGAGCTCGGCGTGGAGCGCGACAAGCTCACCGCTGACGCGAGCTTCATGGAGGATCTCGGCGCCGACAGCCTCGATACCGTCGAGCTGGTCATGGCGTTCGAGAAGGAATTCGACATCGACATCCCCGACGAAGAAGCGGAGAAGCTCCGCACGGTCGGCGATGCGATGAAGTACCTCCACGACAAGATGGGGAAGTAAACAGGTGCGGCGGCGCGTGGCGGTCACGGGCCTCGGGCTCGTGACGCCGTTGGGAACAGACGCCGACACGACGTGGCAGGCGCTCATCGCCGGCACGTCGGGGGCGGCGACCATCACGCGCTTCGACCCGGCGCAGCTGCCGGTGCGCTTCGCCTGCGAGGTGAAGGGGTTCGATCCGGGCGCCTTCATGGAGAAGAAAGAGGTCCGGCGCTACGACCTGTTCGCGCAGTTCGCGATCGCCGCCGCCGCGCAGGCCGTGAAGGACTCCTGCCTCGAAGGGAAGCTCGATCAGATCGACCTGAAGCGGGTCGGCGTGATCATCGGCACGGGCACGGGCGGCATCGCGACCTTCGAAGAGCAATGCCGCAACTACATCGAGAAGGGACCCAGCCGCGTCTCCCCCTTCTTCGTCCCGATGTTCATGCCCAACGTCGCCGCGGGGCTCGTGTCGATGCGGTACGGATTCAAAGGACCGAACTACGCGACCGTGTCGGCGTGCGCCACCAGCGGACACTCGCTGGGCGACGCCTTCCGGTTGATCCAACACGACGAAGCGGACGTCGTGGTCGCCGGAGGCTCCGAGGCCGCGATCACGCCGCTCGCCATCGCCTCGTTCGCCAACATGAAGGCGCTGTCGGAGCGCAACGACGACCCGCAGACCGCCAGCCGTCCGTTCGATAAGGATCGCGACGGCTTCGTAATGGGCGACGGCGCCGCCTGCGTGATTCTCGAAGACTGGGATCACGCGCAAAAACGCGGCGCGCGGATCTACTGCGAGATGGTGGGCTACGGCGCCACGGCCGACGCGTATCACATCACCGCGCCCGCGCCCGACGGCGCGGGGGCCCAGGACGCGATGAAGCTGTGCATGCAGGACGGTGGCGTGAAGCTCGACGAGGTGGGCTACATCAACGCGCACGGCACGTCCACGCCGTACGGCGACGCCGCCGAGACGGCCGCCGTGAAGGCGGTGTTCGGCCCGCAGGCCAAGCAGCTGATCTTCGGCTCCACCAAGTCCATGACCGGCCACTTGCTCGGTGCGGCGGGCGCACTCGAGTTCGGCGTGTGCGCACTGGCGGTGCACAACGGGATCGTGCCGCCCACCATCAACCAGTTCCATGCCGACCCCGCCTGCGATCTCAACTCGGCTCCGAACAAAGCGGTCAAGCGCACGCTCGACGTCGCGCTGTCGAACTCGTTCGGCTTCGGTGGCCATAATGTGACGCTGGCGGTGCGGAGAGTCGCCGCCGTCCGATGACCGCCCGAGACGCGTCGCTCGACCGCGTCGCGGACAAAGTTGCGCGTTCCGAACGCCTCACCCGCGACGACGCCCTCACGCTGTTCCGGTCCCACGACTTGCTCGCGATCGGCGCCCTGGCCGACGCGGCCAATCGCGCCAAGAACGGCGACCGCGTCTACTTCGCCGCTAATCAGCATATCAATCCCACCAACGTCTGCGTGCTGCGCAACACGTGCGTGTTCTGCTCGTTCGCGCGCATGCCGCAGGAAGACGGCGCCTACACGCGTTCACTCGAAGAAGTGTTCGCCGAGGCCGACGCGGCCCGCGACAACGCCACCCGCGAGTTCCACATCGTGGGCGGCCTGCATCCCAAGCTCGAGTTGCAGTACTACCTCGACATGTTCCGCGGGCTGCGCGAGCGGCACCCCGGCGTCCACATTAAGGCGCTCACCGCCGTCGAGGTGGCGCACCTGGCGCGACTCGAGGGCATGGAGGTGGTGGCGGTCTTGCAGGCGATGAAGGAGGCCGGCGTGACGAGCCTGCCCGGCGGCGGCGCGGAAGTGTTCAGTCCCGCGGCGCGCGCCACGATCGCGGACCGCAAGCTCACGGGCGACGAATGGCTCGCCGTGCACCGCGCAGCCCACCGCGTGGGCCTGCCGTCCAACTGCACGATGCTGTACGGCCATGTGGAGACGCTGGAGGATCGCGTCGATCACCTCCTGGCGCTGCGCGAGCTGCAGGACGAGACCCACGGCTTCCTCACCTACATCCCTCTGGCATATCACCCCGACCACAACGAGCTGGGCGAGGCGCTGGGCCGCACCGGCACCGCCACGACGGGATTCGACGACTTGAAGAACATCGCCGTGGGCCGGCTGGTGCTGGACAACATCCCGCATGTGAAGACGCACTGGCCCATGGTCACGCCGTTCATCTCGCAGGTGTCGCTGGGGTTCGGCTGCGACGACCTCGAGGGCACGGTGGTCTTCGAGCGCGTCTACCACGAAGCCGGCGCGGGCACGCCGATGTGGCTCTCGTACGACGAGATCATCGGCCTGATCCGCGGGGCGGGGAAAGAGCCCGTCGAACGGGACTCGCTGTACCAGACGGTGCGGACCTTCGAGGACTGGACGCCGGGCCAGGCCGTGGCGCGTCCGGAGGGGCCGGCCCCCCAGAGGGCGTTGTTCCAGATCTCGCCCCGGACGCGCGCCAAGGTGCGGGGATCGCGGATGCCTGCGGCATCCGCCGTGGACGGCGCCGAGTGAAGCTCGGCCGCATCGGCTACATCAACTGCTACCCGGTCTATGCGGGGCTCGACCGGGCGGTCGTGCGCGTGCCGGCGGACCTGGTGACCGGAACGCCCGCGGAGCTGAACGACCTGCTGACGGCGGGCGAGCTCGACGTCAGCGTGATCAGCGCCGTCGAATACGCGCGCCACGCCAAGGATCTCGTGTTGTTGCCGGACCTCGCGATCTCGTGCGACGGCCCGGTGCGCAGCGTCGCCCTGTTCAGCAAGCGGCCCGTGACCGAGCTCGACGACCGCACCGTCTTGCTCACGGCGTCGTCACGGACGTCCGTCGGCCTGCTCGAGCTGTTGTGCCGCGACCGCTGGCACGTGGCGCCGCGGTTCGCGCAGGCGCGGGCGGAGGCGACCGATCTCGACGCGCTGGCGCATCTCCCCCACGAAGCCGTGCTGGTGATCGGCGACGCGGCGCTGCTGCTCGCGGCGCGGGGGGTCTACGCCCACCGTTACGACCTGGGCGCCGAGTGGCAGGCGTGGACGGGCCTGCCGTTCGTCTTCGCGGTCTGGGCGGCGCGCCGCCAGGCGGAGCAGGACGCCGTGCGGCGTGTGCACCACGGGCTGCTCGCTTCGCGCGACTGGGGCCTGGCGCACCTCGACGTGCTGGCGGCCGACGCCGAGCGTGCCACGGGCGTATCGCTCGCCGCGTGTCGCGCGTATTTCGCCGGGCTCGACTACGCCCTCAGCGACAAACACCTCGCGGGTCTCACGGATTTCTTCCGGCGGCTCGCGGCCGCGGGCGTCGTGCCCGACGGCTCACTGCAATTCCTGCACGTGGCCTGACCATGGTCGACCGCACGAGCGCCGACTTCCGCTCCTTCCTGGACCTGTACGAGCATGCGTCGCTGCTCGAGCTGGGCCAGCTGGCGGACGCCGCCCGGTGGCAGCTCCACGCGGAGAACGTCGTCACGTACATCATCGACCGGAACATCAACTACACGAACGTGTGCGTCGCCGACTGCAAGTTCTGCGCGTTCTACCGGCGGCCCAAGCATGCCGAGGGTTACTTGCTGTCGTTCGAGGAAATCGGCCGCAAGATCGAAGAGCTGAAAGCGCTGGGCGGCGTGCAGATCCTGATGCAGGGCGGGCACAACCCCTACATCCCGTTCGCGTGGTA
>WNGK01006868.1_pt1 | contig 11960 bp, 15 predicted proteins | sample 5400601 | NCBI WGS metagenome assembly WNGK01 (sample SAMN13153376, study PRJNA577476) | soil metagenome | isolation source: 60 cm soil or saprolite under Garry oak tree replicate 1 | place: USA:California | collected 2016-06-15
GGCGTTGCCAGCGTGATCGGGTGATCAAAATCGGAATAGCCGCTGAGCCGTAAGTATTTCTGTGCCTTTGCTGTATCTCCATCATTTAGCGCGAGCTTGCCGAGATGATAGTAAACTTCACGCAACCACGCCGGATGAGGCGCTTTGTCGGCGTGCTCAAGACACCAAGCCAGTTCCTCCTGTGCAGCCTTTCGTTGGTTAAAGTAGCCTGGAAGCTTCGTATGCACGACGCCGGCGATCCAGTTCACGACGAAAACCTGGCCGCCTGAGAGTTGCTTTGCCTGGTCTAAGGTGGAGATCGTGTCCTTTACATACCCGTAGCGCTTCAGAAGCGGCACTGAGGAGGCATGCTGAGCGCGCAGTAAGCCAATGATTCCCAAGTACAAGGACTTCTGAACCGGCGTCAGTTGGGACTCAAATTCCTGGAGACGCGCGCCGAAGAATTCCGCTCCTTCGTCCTGCAAGTTCGAATTCGCAAACTCAGTCATCAGTATGAACAACATTTCCGGGTCCTTTGGCGGGGCGACGCTGTTTACGGCCTTCAAGTACTCCAGATCCGGATTGCGCAGCTTGGCGATGTGCCTGTCGCCGCTCCGAAAGATGACAAAAACCACAATGATAAGCAGCAGAACGCACACCAGTGCGCCGATCCGCAAGAGCTTTGCCTTGGAAGTTACTCCGACTTCGTTTTGAGCTTGCATATTTTCTCTCCTGGCAAACCGGACTCTGATTGAACTGTCTCCAGCAAAAGTCCTGACGATGTCACCATCGTAAGCAACCGGCAGCAGCTAATTCACCATTGGACCTTACGCGGACGTGGTTGCGCTCGGTTCCATGAAGGCCAATTCCCAAATATGCCCGTCCAGGTCCTGGAATCCGTGACCGTACATGAAGCCGTGGTCTTCCGGTTCCTTGTAAGCAGTTCCCCCAGCGGCGACCGCCTTGCGAACCATTTCGTTGACTTCGTCCCGGCTCCCCGATGACAAGCACACAAGAACTTCCGTGCTTTTGGTTGCATCGCAAATTTGTTTTGGAGTGAAAGTTTTGAATTTGCTGTCAGTGAGAAGCATCACGTAAATGTCTTCGCTAATAATCATGCAAGCTGCGGTCTCATCAGTGAATTGGGGGTTGAATGTAAAACCCAATTTACTGAAGAAATCCATAGATTTTCTCAGATCTCTCACCGGCAGATTGACGAAGATTTTCTTGGCCATGTGCTCTCCTTTGAAAATTGTTTGTACCCCATCTCCAACAGTACGTCGAACTGCAAAAGGGCAAATCGACACAAACCGTGAATTCAGTTGTGTCCCCAGGAGAGAAAAATACCGTCCCATCTCTTGAGCGTCTTGAATATACTGGCTGTGATTCTTAAACATGGGACCGCGAAAGGCAGAATATTGCTGTGTTAGTACATCCGACCCCCGGAGCGCTTGTCTGGCCTGCTGCCATGATCGTGTGGGGCCCAGGTTTCACAACCGCCGGACATCGCCATCACTGTGTTCAGTTGATAATGGCAATGCGGGGAACCCTGTTGATTCGCGGCCGGTCCGACGATCAATGGATGAAGTGCGGCGCCGCATTAGTGCGCCCAGATGCGGCTCACGAAGTCGATGCGCGAGACACAACAGTCCTGATCGGCTTTGTTGATTCCGAAAGCGAATTGGGTGCAGCGCTGAGTGAGCGCATCGAAGGCGGCATCTCCTGTATTTCGGAAGCGCAAGTGGCCCGCTGGCGGGTAGCCTTGGGAAGGACGCCTATCGAAACACGCGTCGAGCGATGGGTTAGAACCCAACTACTTCACCGACGCCGCCCCGTGAGGATCCACCCTGGCGTAAGTCTTGTACTCAGGCACCTGCGCGAGAAGCTAGGTATTTCTGATGATTTTTCCCTGAAAACCCTTGCTGGCATTTCTGGCTTGTCGCAGTCGCGTTTCATGCACGTTTTCACCGAGTCCATGGGAACTCCTCTTCGGCCGTATGTCCTATGGCTCCGTCTGCAGCGGGCCTGCTGCGACTTGATGGCTGGTGCCAGCGTAACCGTAGCTGCTCACAGCGCCGGGTTTTCCGATGCGGCGCACTTGACACGAACCTTTCGCCGAATGCTGGGAATGACGCCGACCGACCTTGCTCTGCGCAAGCGAATGAGTCGGGGCGTGACGCTGGATCGAATTGATCCTCATCCCGAACGGATCAATCCAACTCCCACGGTAAGAGTTGTTGCCGCGACCAGAACCGCGCCGGTGTAGAGCACAATGCGCAACGACCGCGCATGCGCCACGGCAAAAAATCCGCCGGAAACCAGAATTGATGCGGCGATTGCTCCCACTCGGACTGGCCACACAAGTGAACTTGGGATCGCAGCATAATCGACGGCAATTTGCAGGAGCACTGCCAACAGCGTAAGAACTCCAGCGTGCGCATGGCCCGCGCGGTAAAACGCGATCTGCGTTGCTGAGAGATTAGAGGGCCCTGGTGTACCCATCAACCGGTTGCTGACCACCCCCAGCACGGTCAACCCGCCATAAACGATGGTAGGAATAAGGATCAGACTGAGCCCGCACATCAGGCGCGTATCTGGCGACATGATCATCCTCACGGAAAAGTCTTGAGTGCAGCTTCCCAAATTGAAAATTAGACCCTATTCGGGGAAACCGTCTTGAACAAATTGGCTGACCAGCATTGGTCGCTTCCAACTTCCGGTTTGCCGACAACCCACCCAGAATCGTCACATCATCTGCAACTGCCGGAGAGGCTACAATTACGCGCATGCGTGGCCCTTTCTCCTGGAACGCTCGATGCGCTTCCAGCGCGAAGCCAAGACCGTCGCCGCGCTCAATAACCCCAACATCGTCACGATCTTTTCGGTCGAGGAGGCCGACAGAATCCAGTTCTTGACCATGGAACTCGTCTCCGGCGCGGCGCTCGACACGCTCTTGCCGCCGACGGATCTGGAGTTGGTAGCCAACCGCCGGATTGTCCAGGCTCGGCGCGTTGTTCCGTGGCCCCGATGGGAAATGGCGGTCAGGCAAGATTCATCCTTCCCAGCAAGTCGCGATAACGCGGGTCGGTGCGGAAAGGGTCAAAATACGGCTCCGCATCTATGCGTGTAAGGTACGGATCACGATCGGCCAAGGCAGCTTGAAGAAACTCGAACATTTTGTCCGCCTGGCCGAGAGCAGCTCCGTAAACTCCAAAACAGACCGGCGACACATAGTGTTTAGAGCTTCTCTGCCTGACCTCCTCCATCAGTTTTTCTGCGTGGTCTGGGTTACCCGACCGCGCATACGAAGCTGCCAGGTAGACAGTCGCTAAACTGTAGGAAGGCGAAAGCCGCACGGACTGTTCCAGACTAGCAATCGACTGCTGCAGCGAACCCTTCTGAGACTGCGCCATACCCATCCCGAAGCGCACCAGCCAATAGTCAGGATAAAGGTCCACGGCTCTCGCGGCATGTTCGATCGCCTGATCGTATCGGCGCTCACAATAGAGAGCAAAAACCAGGCCGAAGTGGACCATCATCGACAGCGGATCGGTTTCGAGTGCCCGCTGATACTGCACCACCGCCTCCTCGAACCGCCGCAGCGGTGCAAGGAAATAGAGCGCGTAGCGGGCACGCACCAGCGGCGGGACAGGATCGACGGCCATCGCCGCCTGAAAATGACGCTCTGCTGACTTCCAGTCATATTCAACCGCGCCGGCGATCACTCCCAGTACGCTGTGCGCCTCGCTCAATGTCGGATCGATGGCCAGCGCCTTTTCCGCGGCCGACTTCGCCAACGGCGCCATCTCGATCATCCGCTTGATGCTGAGGGCGCCGAGACCGTAGTAAAACACTGCCAATCCGGCGTACGCGGGAGCGTAACTCGGGTCGTGTCTCAGCGCCTGCTCGAACGCCTCCTTCGCTTTCGCCAGGCTCTCCTGGTTGTAGCGCTGATACCAATACAATCCTTTCAGGTAATTCTGGAAAGCCTCGATGTTCTCGGCGCGGTGTTGCGGGCCCGCGAACTTAACCTTCAGGGCATTCGCAATCGCCTGCGAAATATCATCCTGGATGGCAAAAATATCCGTCATCTCACGATCGTACCGTTCCGACCAGAGATGCGATTCATTGGCAACGTTAATGAGCTGAGCGGTGACTCGGATGCGATTGCCCGCCCTGCGGACGCTGCCTTCGAGAATCGTCCCTACTCTGAGCCTCTCACCGATGGTGCGGAGATCTTGCTCTTTGCCGCGAAAGGCAAATGCAGACGTGCGAGCGATCACCCTCAACTCCGGCACCTTGGTAAGAACGTTGATAATTTCTTCGGCCAAGCCGTCGCTGAAGTACTCGTTTTCCTTGTCGGCGCTCAGGTTCACGAAGGGGAGCACCGCAATCGAAGCGGCCCCTTCCTTCGTCACGACTGGTGAAGCCACGGCTGATGAGGCTGCCTCCACCAGGGCCTGCTTGACTTCCAACATGGTCTGAAAACGTTGTGCCGGATCTTTGTGGAGGCAGCGGGAAACGTGCTGCTCGACTGAGGCTGGAATCGCCTCCTTGATCTCTCGCAATGGCCGGGGTTCATCGTGCAGGATGGCTGCCAGGGTGGAAATCCAGGAATCGCCTCGAAACGCACGCTGTCCGCAGAGCATTTCGTACAAAACCGAACCGAAGGAGAAAATGTCAGACCGGGCATCGAGCTCTCGCCCATCCGCCTGCTCCGGAGACATATAGGCTGCGGTCCCCATAATTGCTCCGGGGACCGTGTGCAGGGTTGCGGTCTCAGCTTCTGCCGCGGGCACCGACGGCTCGATTAACTTCGCCAGTCCGAAATCCAGCAGTTTTACTCGGCCCTCTTCGCTGATGATGAAGTTTGCTGGCTTCAGATCGCGGTGAATGATCCCGGCCGCGTGGGCGGCAGCGAGTGCATCCGCGATCTCGGCGGCATACTTCATCGCGTGTTTCAGTGGCAGGCCGCTGCAGGTATTGGCCTGTTCTAGCGTGGTGCCTGCCACGTATTCCATCGCAATGAAGCAAACACTGTTCTCTTCCGAGATGTCGTGGATAGTGACGATGTTGGGATGATTCAGCCTAGAAGCGGCCTGGGCTTCGACCAGGAATCGTCGCTTCCGATCGGCATCGGCGACCTTCTCCATGGGCAGAATTTTCAACGCGATGACACGGTTAAGTCTGGTGTCGCGCGCCTTATAGACCTCACCCATGCCTCCCGCCCCCAGGAGGGCGAGGATCTCGTACGGGCCGATACGAACCCCTGCAGCAAAGGCCATAAGCGTCCACCGATTTTAACGCGTTAATCAATCAAGGCGAGAACAAGCATCTCTTTGGCATTTTTGCTGGGCACGTGTTCGAGTGACGGGCTATGCGGAATTAATTCCAGGAGGCTCGCGCGCCATTACTTCCTGTTTGCGGACCAGATATCCAACTATGCGAGACTCGGTCGCATGAGGCACCCCGACCCGCACGGCCCGCCGGATCGCACACCAATAGAGGTCGGCGAGGTCTGGGAGAACCCCGTCACCCGTGAGCGCGCCACGATCCTGGAGCGTCCCTGGGACAGCCCTGCAGGCCGCGCGACCGCCGAGCTGACCGCACTCGTTGGCGCGCGTGTCATGGGGGAACACCGCCATCCAGCTCTGGTCGAGCGCTTCACCCCGCTCGAGGGTGAGCTGACCGTAAAACGCAACGGGCGGACCAGCATTCTGCATCAGGGCGAGACGGCCGTCATCGAGCCCGGCGTATGGCACGACTGGTGGAATGCGAGCGACCGCGACGCGCGGGTACGGGTGGAGATCACACCCGGCGAGCGGTTCGTGCATATGATCGAGACCTTCTTCGGTCTTGCGCGGCTCGGACACACAGACAGCAAGGGCATGCCGAATCCGCTGCAGCTCGCGCTGTGTGCGCTGGAGTTCAGGGACGTGATCGTGTTCCGTTCGCCGCCGCTGGCGCTGCAACACACGATCTTTGTCGCACTCGCACCGATCGCGCGCTGGCGCGGCTATCGCGCGATGTATCCGCAGCTCTCGCGCATCGTGCTGGCGCCTAGGACGTAGCACCGGCCTCAAAAGTCGCCGATGAGGGATATCTTCATTCAAAGAGGACGACTATGCAGCAGCGTACGACCAGAGTCAATGCTTCGGAAGAGACCATCAAGATTGGTCCGCTAGAGATCCGATTTCTCCTCACCGGCGATGATTCCAGTGGAAGCGTCTCGGTGTTCGAGGTTCTCGTCCCGTTTGGGCAGAAGCTGGCGGCGCCGGCCACAAGAACGATGCCTACGAGGAGATTCTCTACGGTATCGAGGGTGTCCTTACCTGGACGGTTGACGGCACGCCCATCGAGGTTGGTCCCGGGCAGGCGCTGTGCATCCCGCGAGGCGCGGTGCACCGCTTCGATAATCTCGGCAACGAGGATGTGAAACAGCTCGCCGTCATATCCCCTGCGATAATGGGCCCCGCATACTTCCGAGAAGCCGCCGAAGTAATCGCCGCCGCCGGCGGCCCGCCCGATCGCGCGAAAATGATTGATGTCTTCCGCCGTCATGGCATGACGCTGGCCGCACCAACACCTGTTAAGTAGCGGCCGGCTGGTGTAGTTTCGCCCCGCACGGCCCGCACTAACGGTTTAGAACGCGGATTCCCGTTGAGTTATCGCGTGGCGGTTCGAGTCGACGTGCGGAGTACGGCACTCCTGCTGACAGCCCGTTAAGGGCGTGTCCAATGTGTTAGGGACTATAAGGGGGGACACGGATGGAAGCTCTTAGTTCTGGTTTCCGCCGCCGTGGGTTTGGCGGCAGAGCTTGCAATACGTCGGCGGTTCGGTGTTGTCTACGTGGTGCCGCACCGGTTTGAACGTCTTGATATAGGCAAACATCCCGCCGATATCTTCGTCGGTCATCCCGCGGTAGGTGTGCCACGGCATAATCTGGTTGAGCTTCCGCGCCTTGACGTACCCCGTGCGGATCGCCTGCGTAAACATCGCCTCGTCGTAGTACGGAATCCCCGACGGGTCGGGAGTGATGTTGGTGCTGGCCACGCGGCCCCACGGTCCTTCGAGAATGAACCCGCCGCCGAAGTCCATGCCCGGCAGCGGCTGCCCGTGTGCATCCTGCGGCGTGTGGCAATCCGTACACCCCGCGGTGGTCACCAGGTATTTCCCGCGCTTTTCGGGAGTGGAAAGGTCGGGTTCCGGCACCGGCGCGTCCAGCGGGTCGGGCACGTTGCGGATCAGGTATTTCACCGGGAAGATCAGCTCAGTCCGCGGCCGCTGCTCGCGCACCGGCGGCAGCGACCGCAAGTACACGACGATCGACGCCAGGTCTTCGTCGGACAGGGCCCGGAAATCCGGGTACGGCATGAACGGAAACAATGCCCGGCCGTCGTGGCCGACGCCCTCGCGAATGGCCCGCGCCAGTTGGTCGTCGCTCCAGCTGCCGACGCCCGTTTCCGGATCCGGAGTGATATTCGGCGCATACACCTTTCCGGGAAAACCCTTGAGGATGTTCATGTCCTGGCCCGCACCGAGCGAGTGCGGCAGAACGGGCGCATCGTGCGCTGTCCAATCGTGCTCGGCGTGGCAACCCATGCAGTCATTTACATTCCGGACCAGGTACTCGCCCCGCGCCAAGCGTGCCGGCGTGCTCTCGAACTTCCGCGCCGTGAGAGCGCGTCCGCGGTCCGATGAACGGACGCCATCCGATCGTGAACGTGATCCCCGCGGCCGATACGACCGCCAGCGCGGCGAACATCCACCCCAGAGTTTTTCCGAGCCCCTTCATCCTAGTGCCGGCGGCTACCTCCTGGCCGACCGCCTATGGCAAAACGAGTGTCCCCTTCGATTATTTCCGGATATTCGCGTTGAGCAAGGATTTCCGTTTTGGTCTCCCAACTGCCCAGAAAGATATAGCTGACTGCCCCCGAATGCAAGGCGCGGCCCCACTCCGTCTTGCATGCAGAACCTGGCGGCTGTGGAACAATGGGAAGTCCCAAGATGGCCGTTTGCCGACGGAAAGGAGTGCGCGCCGCACGGATAAGAAGCGCCACTTCTTCCTGGCTGTGGATCGCCCGGCAAGCGATGTGTCCTTTTCGGATAACGAGTCCCGGCGAGCGGCTTCGTTCAAACGCCGTGCTCGGAAGGTAGCGAGAAGCCGTTGCCGTTTTCGAATTGGCGACAACGCGGGAGTTCTCATTTCGTAGCTCGAATCCATATGCTGAGTTCGGCACCTTTGCGCTGTCGCACGGTCAGCTGCTTATGCGGACTTTCGCATCCCCGGCCGGAGGGTCGGGTCGCCTCCAGTTCGAGCCTCGGCAAGGTCGGTGATACGGCCTGCCGAGGCTTTCTCGGTTAAGGCCAAGTTAGACAGGAAGCTCGCAGCTAGGCGCTTACCGCGGTGTCCTCGAGCGGAATGGCGTTCCTATTTTGAGTCAGCCACATCTTGAAGTCTTGCAATGAAGGGTTCAAACTCCGGGCGAAGTCGGGGGTTGCGAATCTGGCTATAGTATTCTTCGAAATCGCGCTTGAACTGAAACATGTTGCCCAAATCGTCGGCGCCGGGGAAACCGAACCCGCGGTATACGTCCGGTGGCACGCTGTTGTACCGGACTTCCTTCCCCAGTACTTCGGTAAAAACGGCGGCGATCTGCGCGCCCGTCAGATTCTCGCCTGAAATCGCGACGGTCTGGCCGACGAACTCGCTGCCCTTCTTGAATATGCCATACGCGCACTTCCCGATGTCCTCGGCGGCGATGCCCGGAAGCTTTTTGTCGCCCATGGGAAACGTGAGAGCCAACTTTCCGTCAGGCCCTTTTTTCGGGCCCATGCCGAAGTATATGAAATTATCCCAATAGAAAGACGTTAGCAGGAAGGTCGCCGGAACTCCCGCATCCGTGAAAAAGTGATTGGACTCACCTTTGCCATCACAGTGCGGGACCTTGTACTTGCCTCGCAGGGTGGGCATGCGGTTGTCGCTGAGCGGCACCCATTGCCGGGTGTCTTCCATCGTAGACCAAATCACGTGCCGCAGACCCGTAGCCTTTGCTGCCACCGCCATTGCTTGTGCTTCCGCCATTTCCTTCTCTGGCGAAAAGTGCGCCCAGAAGAATGTGACGCAATAGGCTCCGTAAGCGCCTGCGAACGCTTTCTTCAGACTCTCGGCGTTGTCGACGTCCGCAGACACAACTTCAGCGCCCAGTCTTGCGAAGTCCTTCGCCTTGGCTCCGTTCACATCCCTGGTTAACACCCGGGCGGCGAAACCACCATCGGGGTCGTTAAGGATGGCCCGAGCCAAACCGCCACCCTGTGCCCCAGTTGCCCCTACCACCGCGATAATTTTTCTGTCAGGCATGCCCCTTCTCCTTGGCGAACTTGAGGAACAACTTGTGCTCGGTCATCCGGGCTTTCTCTTTCAGTTCCAAAGCAGGTGGCATTGTATATCGATTTCTCTTACTTGGAGTCGTTGTGAGTGCCGTTGCTATCCGGGTCGTCTCTGCGCCAGCTGAAATGGCCGATTTTCTTGCTCACCCATTGAATGTCGCCCCCCAGAGCGTCTTCATCGCGTCCGGACTCACATACGTGTTGATGATGGCTACACTTGGAAGCGCGCTCCTTCCTGGAAGATTAGCCGCGCCTTTCGGAATTCTGTCCGGTTGACGGGCGATTCGGAAGTAGTGACGGCCGATGATCCCAGGTCAATGACTCAGCTTTACAAACGGATCACGAAGTCTTTACGCAACCCGGACTGCGAATCGGGTCTTTGTCATAAAGGAGATCCTTATGAGAATGATTTGTACTGGCACGATTATTGCGGTCTTGACTGCGGCGGACATTGGCATCAGCCTCTTCATCCTATGAAAATGTCGGAAGAACCCCGGCCGCCTCGGATCATCATTAGGGTTCTCTTCCCATTTCGATAGAGGGACATCGTTATGCATACGCTTGATAGTATCCGGCCTGCCCAAAACTAAAGAGAACCGGACGGACTGCGACCTTCTTGCGATCTGAAAATCCCGCATCGCTCATGAGGCTGAGAATTCGGCTCTCGGTGTTATCTCGTAAACGTTCGCCCGAGTGAAACAGGTTGAACAACCCGTGATCCGATGGAGCGACTTCGAAGTCCAGCAAGTAGAAACTACCTCCAGGCTTCAGAACACGACGAACTTCACGCAAAGTCTTCTCTCTATTGCCGCCTTCAAGGTGGTGGAACATGAACGAGGAGAAGACCACATCGAAGCTCGCGGCAGAATATTCGAGGGAATCTGCAAATCCTTGATCAAAGCCAACTGGCACTCTCGCCTGTTCTGCTTTGTGCTTCGCTCGCGCGAGCGCTTTGGGATCCGGATCGAGTCCCGTGACCTCGACACCGGGGAACGCTGTTTCAGCATCGTGACGAAGGTGCCAGTTCCGCAGCCGATATCAAGCACACGATCTCCGGGCCGGAGCGGCGCCAGGTCAAATAAAGTTTGCCGCGCCCCGTCCGCCCCCAACAATTTCGCCACCAAGTCATAGAAGGGAAGGAACAGATCTCGCCCGGCCGCAGGAAGATACGTTCTTTGAGACTTGCTCATGCAGACCATCGTAGTCATTGATGTCTCCTTTTCCATCTGAAACAGTGATCCGTTAATGAACAAGTGTTCGATTTACAATGTATGGTCCAAGTCGCATTCTTGTTCGAACAGACAGTGCGTAGCTGTTCCTTTCGGAACAATTTGCCTGTTTTTGTACGGTTTAATCTGGGAGGCAAATGGTGAACGCAGATCGCCGGGTTCGTCGTACCCAGAAACTACTTCATCGCGCCCTGATCTCGCTGGTCTTGGAAAGGAATTACGACTCGATCACAATTCAGGAAATCCTTGATCGGGCGGACATTGGCAGATCGACTTTTTATGCTCATTTCAGCTGTGACGCTCGCACCGATGAATCTCGCGAGAGGCCGGCGGGACTGGAGGCCTTTTCTTCGACGTCCTTGATCGTGAGCTCGTGCAGCATATCTTCGACGAGCTGAGTCACCATGCGCAGCGGATGGTAACCGTTGCCGGTCCCCCAGCGCTGCTGGCGTTCGCTCTGAAGACTGCTTCGCCGCGGTCTGTCGCTTGCCTTGATCACGTCGAACACGGAAATATACCGCGGGTCGCGGGCGAGTGTATATCCGCCCTTAGTCCCGTGATGGGACATCAACAGGCCAGCTGTGGCAAGTCGCTGCAGGATCTTGGCCAATGCTTCATGGGGCAATCCGTAGAGTTCGGCTAAGTCACTGGCGCTGAACGAACCCTCGGCAGCGTGTTCTGCCAGGTGCTGCGCAGCGAGGAGACCGTAACACGCTCTCCGAGTTAGCCACATAACGAATCCCGCTGGTCTGGCCGATTCGGGCCGACAGACCGCCGGGGACACCCAGCCTAAGCCGACGTGCAATTAGGCCACAGCCCACCCTCTCAGGAACGGCTGCCGGGTCTTGTCAGCCCTGTTACCAGCGCAGTACAATTAAATTGTACCAGATTTGTACTATCTTAAATCTGCTCATGTACGGCGGTTCGCAAACCTCTGAGACAGGGGCATTGACTGATGATCCGACTAGGCAAATTGACGGACTACGGGTTGGTCCTGATGACTCACATTGCGCAGAACCACGATCGGTTGCTGCACACAGCGCGTGACTTGGCCGTCGAATCACACCTACCCCTGCCAACAGTGAGCAAGCTGCTAAAGGAGCTTCTGCAGGGTAGGCTACTGGTTTCGCACCGTGGCATCAAGGGTGGGTACAGTCTGGCCAGGAAGCCGCGAGAGATCTCAGTGGCTGAAATCGTTGCTGTACTCGAGGGTCCTATTGCGCTCACTGAATGCAGCACTGAGATCTCCGGGCTGTGCGACTTGGAGCCCTGCTGTCCCATCAAGAACAATCAGCGAATCATCAGCCAGGCGGTGCGCGGGGCACTCGAGAACGTCATGCTTTCCGATCTGAGTCAACCCTT